>OOAK01000664.1_pt1 | contig 31278 bp, 22 predicted proteins | sample 1671811 | NCBI WGS metagenome assembly OOAK01 (sample SAMN06348195, study PRJEB24527) | human gut metagenome | biome: human gut; feature: ankylosing spondylitis patient; material: feces | host: Homo sapiens | place: China | collected 2015-10 | reverse complement strand
GACGTTGTCTCGGCAATAGTTGCAAAGCCTTCGACTTTAGTCGAGGGTTGTTTACCTCAGTCTTCAGCCTCCCAAAGGAGCTCACCCGCCTTCCAGACGCGACGCGCCCGAATGTCGGCGAGTTCTTCCTTCGGAATTTCGAAGGGATTCGCGCTCCAGAGCACGAAGTCCGCGGCTTCGCCCAGAAGGAGCAGCCCGGTCGTTCCGAGATCCGTCACCTTTGCCGCACGCGACGTGTAGAGCGACAGGGCCGTCGCGACGTCCACCGCCTCCGCTTCGCCGAATGGCACCCCTCGGGCGTCGCGCCGCGTCACCGCCGCGGCGATCGTGACAAAGGGCTGATCGGGATCGGCCCAGGTCGTGGCGGGGGCGTCGGACGACAGCGCAAAGGCGGGCGTTCTGCTCGCAATCATCTTCACCGCGTAGCCTTCGTCGATGTGCTCGAGATGGTCGGGCCGCAGGTAGGAGACGTGCTCCAGGCGCACCGAAGGCTCGTTTTCAAGCCACGGTTCTTCACCCTCGAGCCAATCAAGAATCCGGTCGATCGAGCGGTCCCCCATGACGTGCACCGAGAGCTGCACGCCGTTTCGTCTTGCCCAGGCGAGAGCCGCGCGGAAGACCTCGTGCGTGACGCACATCGTCCCCTGAGGATCCTCGTCGTCGGAGAGCCCGAGATACCGTCCGCGGATCGCAGCGGTCTTTCCCGAGATCGAGCCGTCCGCGAAGACCTTGAGGCCCGCGTAGCGCACGGGGCCCGTCTTCTCCTCCTCCGTGAAGTCCGACATCCCGTAGGGATCGATCCCGCCCTGCCAGATGAGATACATCCCGACCGTGAGAGGCAGCCCCACCTCTCGGGCGGCCCGGTAGACGGGCAAGAGATCCTTTTCGCCCCGCTCGCACATCATTTCGGTGACGAACCCGATCCCTCGCGAGAGATAGTGTTCGCCCAGAGCGCAGAGCTTTTGCACGCTCCCCTCGAAGTCCTCCTTCTTTCGGAGGCGCTCGACCATCCGCACGGCGGCCGTTTCGATGAGCCGTCCGTCGGGTTCGCCCGAGGCGTCCCGACCGAAGCGTCCGCCTTCGGGGTCGGGCGTCGTGCGGTCGATCCCGGCCGCCTTCAGAAGATACGTGTTCACGACCGCCGAATGGCAGTCCGAACGGCGCACGAAGACGGGCCGGTCCGTCGCGACGCGGTCGAGGTCGTGGCGCGTGGGAGAGCGGTTTTCCTTGAGAAGACTTTCGTCGTAGCCCCAGCCTTCGATCCAGGCGTCTTCGGGAAGTTCATCCTTCTTGCGGACGAGTCCTTCGACGAGGTCTTCAATCGAAAGAACGGCGGGCGGCAGAGCGGCGAGCGCCGAGAGCGTCTGCGCGACGTAGGAGGGATGCGTGTGCTGGTCGGAGAAAAGCGGCGTCACGAAACCGCCCGCGAGATCGACCTCGCGGTCGACGGGAGCGTCGTCGGGGACGATGCGCCCCGCTTCGACGACGAAGGATTCCAAAAGCGGCAGGGCCGCGTCGCCCGTAAAGGCGAAAAGATTCTTGTAGCGTACGCGCATGACGACTTCTCCGTAACGGACGAAGAGATGCGGGAAGGCCGACGCTCGAAAGAGCGCGCCGCTTCAGCGAAGATTCGCCTTACCCTCAGTCTAGAAAAGACCGCGCCCGAAGGACGTATTTCCGTCCGTTTTTACGACTTGAAATAAGAAAGCCCCCGAACCGACGGCGGGTCGATTCGGGGGAGGCGTCGGGCGGCGCCCGCCCGAAGGCGGGCTCACGCCGCGATCAGAAGGTGTAGCGCAGACCGAGGTTCCAGCGGAAGGGCGTTTCCACTTCGCCCGAGTGCGCCGTCTCGAATTCGGCGTAGCCCGTGAGGCTCTCCGTCAGGCGGGCCTTGGCGCCGAGACCGATTTCAAACCAGGAGCCGCCCAGATCCTTGTCGAATCGGTTGACTTCACGGCCGTTCGAATAAAAGCCCGTCGAGGTTTCGCCCTGGAAGTCGTACTTCTGGTCCAGACGCAGATAGACGTCGCCGCGGTCGTTCGGGCAAGAGAAGCCCAGGGTGAGACCCACGCCGCCCACCAAGGAGTCGAAGTCGTCCTGCTTCACCGAAGCGTTGTCGCCCACGCGGAAGCTGTCGCCGTTGACCTTGGCGTAGGTGAGTCCCACGTGCGGTTCGACGAAGAAGCTCTTCGCGAGCGCAAAGCGGTGACCCGTTTCGACCGAGAAGGCCCAGGCGTCGGCGCGGAATTCCCCGTCGATCGTCTTCGAGAGTTCGACTTCGTTGCGAAGCGCCCCGTACTTGAGCGCCGCGGTGAGGAAGGAGCCGCTCTGCGTCAGAAGTTCGCCGTAGGCGGTGAAGGCGTAGCTCTTGGCGTCGGACGTACCCGTCGAGTACTTGGCGTCGCCGTCCGTGTAGGAGAAGGCCGCGCCCGCGAGCACCTTGACGTCGCCGTCGTAGACGAGACGGTCAGCACCCATCTGAAGGGCGAGATAGTCGTAGTCGCTGCTCCCGAATTCGCTGCGGCCGCCGTAGTGACGAACCCAGAGGCCCGTTTTGCCGCTTGAGCGGACGTCGCCCATTCGCTGCATGACGTCGTCCGTTTCGGCCCGCCACTGCATGAAGAGGATCGAACCAGTATCGGCAACGGCGAGCGCGTTCTCATTGGTCGTCCGGTTCGTCTTGTTCACCTGAAGCGTACCGTCCCCCTCATGGCTCACGGTCCCCGACACGCCGTCCGAGAACAAGCCCTGTTCGAGTTCGAAACGGACGGTCTCTTCCTTCGTATCGACGGCCTTCGCCATGGCGCGGATGATCGTGTCGTCGTCATGGCCGTCACGGAGATTTGCCGACGCGACGAGCTTCGTCGAAACGTTGTCGGCCTGAACCGCAACGTCGGCGTTTTCCAAGCCCTTGAAGCGCACGTCGAGCTCGTGAATCGTGGCCTCGCCGTCCGCCAATACCGCAGCGGCGGGTTTGGCCGTTTTGCCCACCGTGAGCGACGTGTTGTCGTTCACGTTCACGCGCACACCCGAGTCGAGTTTGTCGATCGAGAGCTTCGTCTGCTTTTCCGCCGTTCCGGCGAGGATTTCAACGTCGGAGTCGGAGTCCGCCTTGAGCGTCGTCACGAAGGAGTCGTCGGTGACGGCCCAGTGCGAGTTATCGGCGAGGAGCAGGTTCGTGCGGTGCTTGAGCGTTTCGTCGCGTTCCTGCTTGGTGCCGACCGTCGAATAAGTCGCACCGGTCCACTTCGTGCCATAAAGTTCGAGAACGAGTTGGTTGCCCTCACCCGACAAGCGGTTCAAGTTGTTCAGCAACCCCTCTTCCTTGGCATTGTGGAGAATGTCCCCCGTAAATTCGGAATCAATGAACGCAATCGAATGTTCGGTCGAAGGCTCCCCCTCCTCGATACCAAATTTATTCTGGTAGGTCGGTTCTTCAACGATGATGTTCCAACGCTTGACGACGCTGTTTGCAAACGTCAGACCCATGTCGCGCACGGGCGACTTGTCGCTGTTGCTGTCGCTCATCGTAATCCTGTATGGCTTCGAACCCTTGTCGTTGACGAGGTTCAATCCGGAAAACGAGACATGGACGCTGCCGTTCACCGAAGATTTGCTGTTGAGCGGATCAAGGCCCGTATGCAGGTAGATCATACGGAGATCCCGTTCGGCGTATTCCGCCGACGTCCACTTTTGAATGTCCTTCGTACCGTCGTACGGGGATTCGGCCTTGCCGACGCCGCTGAAGTATTGCGTATTGTACTTATCGAAAACGGACCCGTCCGGACCGGCGAGCGCGCCGCTCGCCGACACGGCCAACGCCGATCCGACGGCAAGAGAAAGGGCATGACGAAGGGGGGTGAACATTTTTCTCTCCAATGTCAGAAGTCCCGTCGAGGGAACGGTGGATATAAGGGTTATTGTGTATCGCGCGAAAAATATACCCGCGGACGAACCGACTATATCGATTTCCTCTTCGAGAAAGGAAAAAATTTCGGTCTTAGAAAGAAAAATATTAACCTGAGGGTTTACCCTCTAATCCTCATACTTTCGTACTACTCCCTTTATTTCAATGCGTCACAATGAATTTCCGTGCAATTTCGTTCTCGATCAAGCACTTTTCTCCATAAAACACGATGTGAAAAAGAAAGTTGCATTTTTTCCAAAGCCCTTGCGATAACCGACCGTTCACTCGGTTCATGAAAAATAAAATTGGGTTTTCCCTTAATTTTCGTCAAACTTCTCCTCTGAGGCTTCCGCCCCCCATCGACTTCTTCGCTGTCCGTCCCGACGGGGCCGCATCGATCAACCGGAGTTCCGGTTCGGCGAGCCGCCGACAAAAAACGGACGGCCCCTCTTGGAAACCGTCCGTCTTTCTCTGCGCACGCCCGGGTGCGCGCCCCGAGACGCTTCAAATCCGGAAGACGCGTCCTTCCCGATGAGCGGGCGCCTCGCCCGGAGCCGCGGCGGGAACACCGAGGATCGCGTGACCGATCCCGACGTAGTCGCCCTTGACGCCGAGCTTTTCGAGAAGCGCCTTGCCTTCGGGCGACTCGAATTCTTCCCGGGCGCGGTGGATCCAGCAGGATCCGAGCCCCTCCGCATGGGCGGCGTTCAAAAGATTGCCCATCATGAGCGCGCCGTCCTCGACATGGGTCGGGACCGTTCGATCGGCGAGCACCACGAGCACGACAGGCGCTCCGTAGAAGGGGTCGCCCTCCTTCATGCCGGCGATTTCGGCGTTCATGCGGGAGAGCTGATCTCGAACCGCCTTGTCGGTCACCACGACGACGATTGCGGACTGGCGGCCCATGCCGCTCGGGGCGTAGAGCCCCGCGCGGACGATGTTGTAGATCGCGTCGTCCGAGACGGGTTCGTCTTTGTAGGCGCGGCAACTGCGCCGCGTGAGCAGATTCTCCATAGCGTCCATTTGCTTTTCTCCATTTTTTCGCTCGAGCGTCGAGCCTTGACCATTTTCGCACGTTCCGAAAGCTCACACGGAATCGAAAAGTTCGGGCGTCCGCGCCCCCGTCTGCGAACGTCCGCCGATCGCGTCGCCTCGGAGAACACGGCCTTACGCCGTCTTGCCGCGTCCCGTCGGAACGCGCACGGTGACGGTAAGCCCCCGCCCGTCTGCGGCGTCGGGATGTGCGTCTTCGAGCGTCACGACGGCCCCGAGACGGTCGGCATAAGTCTTCACGATCGCCAGTCCCAGACCCGTCCCCGCCACGCCCGTTCCCGGAATGCGGTAGAAGGGATCGAACACGCGCGTCCTCTCCGACTCGGGAATCCCCGGTCCGTCGTTCGTGACGGAGAGCACCAGAGCGTCGGCTCCGCGCTCGACCCTTACCGCAACGCGGCCGTTTTCGGGCGAATATCGGACGGCGTTTTCCAGGAGATTCCGGAGAATCGCTTCGAGCGCCGAAGAAGAAATCCCTTCGACCGGCGCTTCCTTCGTACCGTCGCCCTCCACGCCCGAAACCAGCCATTCGATTCCCTTTTTGTCGGCCGCGTCAAGAAGAGGCTCCACGAGCCGACCGATCAATTCCGAGAGGTACCAGGATTCGCTCCCGGCGTTGGGCGCGTCGGCTTCGCCGGCCTGCGCGCGGGCAAAATGCAGAAGCTGCGAGAGCTGATGCACGGCCCGCTCCAACCCCTGCGTGAGGTTCGCGACGACGGGTTTGGCTTCGTCCGGCAGAGGCAGTTTGGCAAGGTGCTCCGCTTCGATCGTGAGCGACGTCAGGGGCGAGCGCAGTTCATGCGCGGCATCGGCGGAAAAGCGAAGTTCCCGCACGCGGGCCGCCTCGACGCGCGCAAGGAGGTCGTTCACGGCCTCGACGAAGGGACGCGTTTCCGCAGGGACTTTCTCGGTTGGTAGCGGCGTCCAGCGGTTTTCATCGCGGTTTCGCACTTCTTCGGCCGCGCGCTGCAGGGGCCGGAAGGTGAGCCACAGAACGCCCGCCACGACGCCCAAGAGAATCGGAAGCAAAATGAGAAGCGGCGTCACCGAAGCATAGGCCCTCGCCTGCGCCTCTTCTTCGATTACGGACATGGGGTCGGCCACGGCCGTATAGCTCCCGTCCGGGAGGAAAATGAGGCAGAGACGGTGTTCGTTGCCGTTGATCGAAACGTTCGAAAAGCCGCCCTTCACGGCGTCGTCAAAGCGAGCAACTTCCGCCTGACCGCCCGTATGACGCATGCGCACGAGCACGTCCCGACCCGCGGGAATCGACATCCGTTCTCCGTCGGGCGAAACGTCCGCGATCAAGCACTCGGCCGTGCCGCTCCAGGGACAGTTGCCGTCGCGCATGTGGCGGTGACGTCCCATGCCCATGCCGCGGTGCATGCGGCCGCGACCGTGCCACTCGGGGCCGTCCTGCGGACCGCTCTTCATTTCGTCTTCGAGCGCGCGCTCGAAGGTTTCGGGCGCCATCGTAAGCGCCCCGGGAATGCGGTTCACGACGTCGGCTCGAGCAAGCGACGACGCCACTTCCGCGAGCTCCACGTCCTGCGACGCAAGCGCGTCCGCCTTGGTGTTGCGGTAGGTGATGTAGGCGGTCGCCGCCGTAAAGACAAAGAGCGCCGTTACGAGCGCCGCGACCGTGCGCAAAAGCACGGAGCCGCCCGGTGGAAAGGCCTTTTTCAAAACGTTCTCAAAGATCACGACGCCTTCTCCCGAACTCGCCAGCCGAGGCCCCGAATGTTCTCGATCGCGTCGCTTCCGATCTTCTTGCGAAGCGCGTGGATGAGGTACTCAACGGCGTTCCCTTCCGGTTCGTCCCCGGGGGCGTAAAGCTTTTCTTCGAGAGCGCGCTTTGAGAGCACGGCGCCCGGCCGAACGAGAAGCGCAGCCAGGAGCGCATACTCGCGCTTCGAGAGCGTCACGACGTCGCCACCCACGGTGACGGCGTGCGTCACGGTATTGAGCGAAATGTTTCCCGCGCGCAAAACGTCCCCCGCGATCGGACCCTTGCGGCGCGCCACGGCGCGAAGTCGGGCGATCAGTTCCGACATGTGGAAGGGTTTCAAGACATAGTCGTCCGCCCCGGCGTCCAAGCCTTCGAGGCGGCTCTCAAGCGCTTCGCGGGCGGTGACGATCAGCACCGGAAGACTTCCCTTGGGCACAGGCATGGCGCGGATGTTCTTGAGCACGTCGATGCCGTCCATCCCGGGAAGCCCCATGTCCAAAAGCACGGCGTCGACGTCGTGCACGCGCAGAGCCGCCAGGCCCTCGGGACCGGTCGGCGCGTAGGTGACGACGTGCGCTTCGCTTGCCAGAGCGGCACTCACGGCCCGCGCGATGAAGGGATCGTCTTCAATGAGAAGAATGTGCATGCGTAATCCAATGAAAAGGTGTTTGGGGCAAACTCTTGCGAAAGAAGAGCGCCATCTGAAAGTCTACCCGCCCCAAAGATCCTCGGTGCGTTTCGCCACTTTCCGTCACAAAGAAACGGGATGCGCCTTCCCCGGAACCTTCACCCGAGAAGAAATCTCCATGCCGACTTTTTCCCGACGCCTCCTCGCGGGCGCCCTCCTCTCTTCGCTTTTCGCAGTCTTTTCCGGGATGGTTTTCGCCATGCCCCTGGGCAACGCCGTCAAGGTACCGCTCAAGATCACGGCCGACTGCGCCAGGGCGCAGGACTTCCGATCGACGGGCTACGGCGTCTGCCGCCTGCGGGCCGTTGTCCCTCTCGAAGCGGAAGAAGCGCTCGCGCGCGTGCCGGGGCTCACGAATGAACAGAGAAAAGGCGTGAACCTCGACGTCGTGTGGGAAGTTCAATCCGCCGAAAATCGGGGCGCGGTGGCGGCGGGCTTCGAAGCCGCCGCCTCGGGGCTCGCCTGGCATGCGCCCGTGGCCGGGCGCAGCTCTCCCGTCGAGGGGCTTTGGACGAAGACGGACGGAAACGGCACCGTCGAGACGCAACTCACCGATATTCTCGGTGAGCGCACGGTGACGGTCTGCGCCTCCGTCATGACCAACGGCGTTCGGGGAAGCGCCTGCGCGAAGCTCGCATTCGGCAAGGGCCCGCTCTCGCGCTTTACGAAACCCTCGGAAACGCCGATCGACTACTCGACGCACGAAGCCCGTTGCCGGGAACTCGGGGCCGAACTTCCGAGCGTGGCGATTCTCCAGACCGTGTCGCTCAAGGGCCGCTACAACGCGATTTCCAACGCCTTTGGGGCGGGGATAGCCGCGGGCTGGCCCTTTGACCTTCACTACTGGGGCGAACCTTCTTCGGCGATGCCGGGGCGTGTGCGGCAACTGCAGATCCGAAACGGCAGTCCCCACGGGGCGGGGGCGATCCCGAAGTCGTCCCTGCGGCATTCGGTCTGTCTCAAACCTTGAAACGTAGCAACTCCGTAGCTCCCCCTACAGACATCATCAATCATCAAGCATGTACCAAGCGACAAACGCGCGCTCTTCTTCACTGAAAACAAGAGCCAAACGCACAAGATCTTTCCCCTGAGCATGCCAAACCCCGTAACGACGATCTCTCATCTGTGAAATCGCCTTTTCGAGACTTACGGGCGCTTCAGAGTTCTTTGCCACGTACTTCAGCTCAAAGACCCAGTAACGGTTGTCTACAACCACTTCCAGATCACTGCGACCCTTGGCGTTATGCACCTCTATCCTCGGACGTAAGGATGCTTCACGCATCATCAACTGCAACAATGCTCGACATGAAGCTTCATCTCGAACGGGGTAATGCGCATAATCGAAACCATCGAAGACTTCATTGAAGGCTTCCACAATTTCTTCAGGTGAACCATAGGAGAGTAGCTTTCTAATTTTTTCAGCTTCTTCCAATACCGACGATCCACTTTTAGCAATTTCGCCGGCATAAAGTTTAGCCATAGAAATGGCAACTTCCTCGTTCGGATAGCCGAGTACAACGTCGCCGTTCTTTTCCACCGAACGAATCGTGAGGTATCCCGCCTGAACAAGAAGTGCCTCCGGCTCAATTTCACTGTACTGTCGCGGTGCCTTAAGTCCCGTAATCGAATAGCGTATCGGCTGCCCGTAGGCAGTAGGTGACTGCAGAGAATGGCGTTTCAGATAACGGAGCAATACCGTGGGCTGTCCACCACTTTCGAACCAATAATCTTGAAATCCCAGTTTAGGGTTGTTCAAAAAATTGAAGACTGACCAAGGAGAATAAACGTGAGTTGAAGCTTCTTGATCGAAAGAAAAACCATCGTAGTTTGCTTTAAGTGCTCTCATCATCTCTTCAAAAGGCATCTGAAGCACGTTTGCCGCGTTTTCGAGATACACCCAGAAATTCGACCTAATTTCCTCATCCGTCAATCCCAGAATAGTCCCATAGGCAGGATCCAGTGAAATATCCTGAAGATTATTGAAGGCAGAGAAAATACTCGTATTACTAAACTTTGTAATACCGGTCATAAAGAGAAAACGCAGACAACCTCCCTTCGACTTGAGTACCATCAAGAACTCGCTCATCGTCGAGCGCACTTTTTCAAAAAGTTCTGGTTTATCAAGACAACTCGTGAGAGGCGCGTCGTATTCATCGATAAGAATCACCAGACTAAGCGTCTCCAAAGAGGAAAGCCACCGAGAAAACTCTATGAGAAGATCGTAGCGCCCCGAAGGCTGGAATCCAACATCACCGAAAAGAATGGAAATCTGTTGATAAAATTTAGCCTGAAAAGTTTCTACATCATCGAATTGTTTAATTTCTGAAAAATCCATACAAACGACCTGATAGGTCGTATCTTTCCAGACATTCTCAATATAGAGCCCTTGAAAATGTTTAAGCCCATCCCGGAAAAGCGTCGCTAACGTAGAAATCAGAACTGATTTTCCAAAACGTCGCGGTCTCGCAAGGAAAAAACTCCCTTCGACTCTCGCCAGTCTTGCAATGGGCTCCGTTTTGTCAACATAAATTCTTCCAGCCCTACGCAAAGCCCTAAAATCCGAAAGCCCTACAGGTAAAGGCAAAACGTTTTCCATCATCGTGATTGCATCCTAAAACCGTACGACAACGAACCATTGTGACACAAGAAGACGAGTTCGGTTCGATAAGCGACTATCTAAACTCTTCTGCGCCATCCCCTCCTCAGCGAGAGGAAGCGGAGCGCACGCAACGGGAGAAAAGCATTTGAAGTGTTGGTAGGACCTTCGCCCAAATGAAGGTAACACATCGTGTCAAGAGTCTATCCGACTATGCTCCCCTTCGTCTCACTCCTTGTCTCTCACTACAAAACGGGCGCCGCCGAGTTTCCCCGAAGGCGCCCGTCCGTCATCCCTCCGAGGGATGTGCGTTTCCGGTCACGCTCAAACTTCGATCAGGTCGTACTGGTCCGACCCCATGTGAAGTTCGCGCATGTAGGAGAGCTGGCGCAGACCGCTGCGCGATTCGATGCGCTCGACCAAATCGTGACGTTCCTTTTCGGGGAGCGCATAAACGAGGTCGATCGCCGCCTTGTCGATTGCGAGAATGTCGGTCGAGGCGAGAATCCCGATGTCGTGGGCCGTCGGTTCCGCGGCGCTCGTGCCGACGCAGTCGCAGTCGACCGACATGCGGCGCATGACGGAAAGATACGTGATGTGCTTGCCGAAATGGTCCGTCACGGCCTTGCCGCCTTCGACCATGCGTTCCATGAAGTGCGGACCGCCCGCCCAGTCGTTGTTCCCTTCGCGGTGAAGTTCGCGCTTCCCCTGAGCGCCCGAGGCGCAGCCGATGGCGACGTTCTTGAGGCACCCGCCGAAGCCGCCCATCGTGTGGCCCTTGAAGTGTGTGAGAACGATCATGGAGTCGTAGTTGAGAAGGTGCTTGCCGACGTGCACTTCTTTGAGCCACTTGCCGCCCTTGATCGGAAGCGCCACGTCTCCGTCTTCATCCATGATGTCGACGGGCGAGAAGGTCCAGCCGTTCGTCTTCAGGACTTCGCGGTGGCCCGCCGTCGTCTGACGGGGACTCGCGTAGAAAACGTTGCATTCCACGATCGTGGAGGGAACTTCCGCCTGGAAGGCCTTCACCCATTCGCGGGGAATGATGTTGGGACCGTTCGGTTCGCCCGTATGAAGCTTGAGCGCCGTGCGGCCGGTGATATCGCCGTTCACGAGCTTGTAGAGCTTCAGAAGACCCGCTGCGGAGAGGTCCTTCGTGAAGTAGACCTTGGCGCGCCCGTTGGCGGCGGCGGAGCTCCCCAAAGCGGGCGCTTCGGCGGCCTTGAGCGACGCCGCCTGCAGACCTCCCGCCACGGTCGCGACGGAGGCGAGGAAATTACGACGACTCAGCATGATTTTTCTCCTTTTGATTTTCGATTCGCACCGCACTCGAGTGCCGTGCGAACCGTCCGTTGTGTACCTGTGATCAGGCTAAGAAAACCGTTGGGGGAAAAATCGTCCGATCCGATCGGTTTTCTGCCCGTTGACGTCAATCTTGGCGTCAGGACGGCCTGCGCTTTGCGAGGATGTTCTCGAGAACGCCCCGGGCGACCTCGGCCTGCCCGGCCCCGGCCGCCCGCTCGATTTCGGCGAGGTAGTCCCGCATTTCTTCCGGCGTAGTTCCGGTGTTGAGCGCGGCGACGGCTACATGCTCGCAGTGCCCGTGGAAAAGGAGGTCCCGTGACCGACGCCGTCCGCCCGTCTTCCTCCTTCTTCGGCAACATCAAGAAGAAGCTCTCCGCCCTTTTGCCCGACTCGATCTTCGGACAGATCCTCTTTGTGCTCGTTGCGGGGCTCGCGCTCCTGCAGATCGCGAACTTTCTCGTCGTCTGCGGCGTGCAGAGGCTCTACGTCGGTCAGCTCGAGGCGGCGCGGATCGGACACGTCGTCTCCTATCGGGCGCTCTTTGAATCGATTCCCGCGGACCTGCGGGCCGAAACGCTGAACGCCGCCCACGGCAATCCCGCACTCGGACACTCGAGCGAACGCGTGACGATCGTTCGGACCCGCCCCGACTGGCCCGCGCCCGGCCCCATTCTCGCAAAACCTCTCAAAGCCCTCGAAGAAGCGCTCGCCGCAGGAGGCGCATCACCCGAAGTGCTCGTGCGCGGCGAAGAGTCCGACGCCCTTTTTCCGCTTCACGCGCCGCCCATGGAAGCGGCGGTTGCACTCGAGGACGGCACGTGGCTCACGATTCTCTTTCCCGTCGAAGCGGACGACCGTCTGATGGTCTGGTCGCAGCGCCTCTTCGTATTTTTGGAAGCCGTCGTCCTTCTCGTTCCGCTCGTTTACCTGCTCAAGCGCGTGACCAAACCGATCGATCGGCTCTGCAGCGCCGCGAAAGCCTTCGGCGCGGCGCCGCAGGAGAGCCCCGCCCTCCCCGAAGAGGGTCCCCGGGAGCTGCGGAGCGCCGCCAACGCCTTCAACCGCATGCGCGAACAAATTCGGGGCCACTTGGACGAACGAAACCGCATGATCGCTACGCTCGCCCATGACTTGAGAACGCCTCTCACGAAACTGCAGCTGCGTCTCGCGCGGGTCGAACCCGAAACGCTTCGCGATCAGCTCCCAGAAACGGCCAAGGGCATGAACGCGATTCTGACGCAGGGACTCGAATTCGCCAGGAGTCTGCGCACCGAAGAACCGATGACGAAGGTCGACCTCCCGTCCTTCCTGCAGAGCCTAGCGGACGACTACGCGGACCTCGGGCGCGCCGTGACCTTCGAATGCGATTCCGCACTGGAAGCGAATCCCCAAACGGGCGTTCTGCCGGCAAGACCTTTGTGTCTCAAACGCTGTATGGAAAACCTTCTCACGAGCGCCTGCGTCTATGCAGGCTCGGCCGAGATTCGGCTGACCGCGGAAAAAGAAGCGCTCGTCGTGACGGTGTCCGATCGGGGCCCCGGGATTCCGGAAGAACTGCTCGAGAAGGTATTTGAACCCTATTTCCGGGTGGAGGGCTCTAGAAACCGCGCTTCGGGCGGCACGGGACTCGGTCTGGCGATCGCCAGAAACATGGCGCAGTCGAACGGCGCGGCGCTTTCGCTCGCGAACCGCCCCGGGGGCGGACTCGTCGTGACTCTCCGATTTCGACGCCCCTGAATCGATTCTCGGAAACATGCAAAGCTTTCCCGCCCGTCACTTGAACACTCGGCAGCTCTGTCATGCGGAGAGCTTACGATTTTCGTTTGGATTTTTTTCCTCGAGGTGATCGTGACGCAGATTCGTCACTTACGGATCCAGGGATAAGACTTGTTCATTGTTACGGCAAGTTTCTCTTGAACGTCAGTCGGCGCTGGTTGATTCAAAAAATCCAAGACCTCATCAAACTGCCTGTCGGACAAATAAGTGAGCTTGCAATCGGGCTGCGGAGCGGGGATGAATCCCCCCTCTTGGATGATCGGGTCCGTTTTTGGCAAATGACTGGTTTTAGCCGGGTCATCAAGCCGCTCGGCCGTGAATTCGGGAAGACGGACAGAATTCTCCGCTCTCATAAAAATTCCTTTCCAAACAGTGACGTTTCAACGGTTTACCCATCAAAACACAATGCGGCACAGCAAATCATCGAAAACACGTTCACAAACTTGATTGTTGTGGCGAAAGCATTCTCGCAAAATTTTACAGTGCCCGCCTGACGACATTATCAGGCCCCGTCCTTCGTTCGGAGGCGAGTCTTCCCTCCCCCGCCTTTCCCCTGTTTCGGAAGGGCCCGGGCTCTTCTTGTCACGAACCGCCGCAAAACGAATCGTCTTTCTGTCGAACAACGCGCGTCCCCCGTATTTTCCCCACATACACTTTGCGGATTCTCAAAAGAGAAAATCACCCCTTTCCTTCTGCGGCAGTATTTTCACATCAAATCCCATGACCTCTGCCCAAGAACTCTTTGCAAAAACAGCAAAGTTCTTTGCAAAAAGCAGGATGCCGCCGAATCCCTCCCACTTGGAGAATGCGGGAAACCGAGCTCCGCGCCCGATTCGACATTGTCGGGCCCGAGATCCGGCTACGACGATGCACGCGGCGTCGAACGCTCTCGAGAACCGATCGGGCGTTCGAGACCGCGCGCTTCGCCCCTCTTTGCGGAAGGTACACCGAAGAACCGCCTTCCCGACCCCTAGGAGACCCCTATGCAACTATCTCGCCGAAGCTTTCTCGAAGCGACGGCCGTGGCGGGCCTTGCCGCCACGGTGAACCGCCTCGTGCCCGAAGGTCTCGTTTCCTCGGCCCGCGCCGCCGAGGCGGCCAAAGCCGCGCCCGCCGCAGCCGCCGCGGGTGAAACGAAAATCGTCAAGACCTGCTGCCGCGCCTGCATTCACAACTGCGGCGTGCTCGCTCACGTGCGCAACGGCCGCGTGGTGAAGCTCGAAGGCAACCCCGAATACCCGATGAGCAAGGGCACGCTCTGCCCGAAGGGACTCGCGGGCATTTCCGCCCTCTATCATCCGAACCGCAACAAGTACCCGCTCCTGCGCGTCGGCAAGCGCGGCGAAAACAAGTGGCGCCGCATCAGCTGGCAGGAAGCGATCGACCGCATTGGCCGCAAGATGGAAGAAGTGCGCCGCCAGTACGGCGCCGAATCCGTCCTCGTCACGACGGGCGGCGGCGGCAACCCCGCCTTCCGCGGCATTCCGCGCTTTGCGAATGCCTTCGGCACGCCGAACTTCTACGAACCGGGCTGCGCGCAGTGCTACCTCCCGCGCACGCTTGCGTTCGACATGATGTACGGCGGCCCCGACACGTCGATCGCCGACGAAAAGAGCCGCGAAATCTACAACCCCAATACGGTCATGAAGTCGATCGTGCTCTGGGGCACGGACCCGTCCTACAGCAATCCCGCGGGCGGCGGCCAGGCGCTCGTCACGCTGCGCACGAAGGGCGTGAAGACGGTCGTGATCGACCCGCGCTTCATTCCGGAAGCGGCCCGCGCCGACGTGTGGCTGCCGATCCGTCCGGGCACCGACGTCGCGCTCATGCTCGGCTGGATGCGCTACATCATCGATCAGAAGCTCTTCGACGAAGACTTCGTCATGCACTGGACGAACCTTCCCTACCTCGTCGACGTCGAAACGAAGATGCTCGTCCATGCGAACGACCTGGATCCCAAGGGCGACGCCAAGACCTACGTCGTGTGGGACGCGAAGACGAAATCTCCGAAGCCCATCGCCTATCCGTGGGACGACAAGCTCGAACCCGTGCTCGACGGCGCGTTTGAACATAACGGCAAGAAGTACGTGACGGGCTTCCGCGCCCTCAAGGAACGCGTGGAACCGTGGACCCTCGAAGCGACGGCGAAGGAATGCTGGCTCGATCCGAAGAAGATCGAAGAGGCGATCCGCATCTACTGCGACGGTCCCTCGGGTATCTCCCTCGGCGTCGCGACCGACCAGACGCCGAACTCCGTACAGGCCGCCATGGGCGCGGTGATCCTCAACGCCCTCCTCGGGAACGTCGAACGTCCGGGCTCGCTCATGCAGCGCAATCCCTCGAGCAACGTCGTTCCGGCGGGTTCCTTGGCCACCCGCTGCTCCTACCTCCTTCCGGAAGGTCAGCTCACGAAGCGTCTGGGCTCGAACGAGCACAAGGGCCTCATCCAGTGGGACGCCGCGCAGCCGAGCGCCGTGCTCCAGGCGATGCTCACGGGCAAGCCCTATCCGATCAAGGTCTGGCTCGAACGCTCCGGGAACAAGTTCGGCGTCAACGGCAACGCCGGTTCCTGGGTGAAGGCGATGGAAAACGTCGACCTGATCGTGCACATGTACATGTATCCGACGTCCTTCTCGATGTACGCGGACATTCTGCTCCCCGCGACCGAGTGGCTCGAAACGAACATGCTCATCGAATCCCTCAACATGGTGTTCGCCCGCCAAGCGGTCGCGCACGTGTGGGAAACGGAAGACGAAACGCTCTTCTGGTCGAAGCTCATCAAGAAGTGCGCCGCGCTCGGAAACGAAAACGCCCAGCGCGCCTGCAACCCCGACTTCATGAAGGACGACCTCGCCTACTGGGATTCGATGGAAGAACTCCTGGACGGCCGTCTGAAGCGCATCAACATGACCTGGAAGCAGCTCCTTGCGAACAACCCGGTCACGTACATGCCCTACGACAAGTGGAACACCTACTACGTCTACAAGGAAAAGGATCCGAAGACGGGTCTTCCGAAGGGCTTCCGCACGCCCTCGAAGAAGCTCGAACTCTACGGCGACGTGTGGATCACGCTCAGCCGCACGGGCAAGCCCTATGCCCTGCAGCCGCTTCCCCCCGCCTCCAAGGACTACGATCCTCTGCCGTACTACCTGGAACCCCACGAAAATCCGACGAACGAGATCGGCCGCGAATTCCCGCTCATCCTCACGAACGGGCGCATTCCGGTCTATCACCACGGCACGCTCCGCAACGTTCCGTACCTGCGCGAAATCTATCCGGTACCCGAACTCTGGGTGAATCCGGTCGACGCGAAGAAGTACGGCCTCAAGACGGGCGACTGGGCCTGGATCGAGTCGCTTCGCGGCAAGACCCGCGGCAAGGTCCTCGTCACCGAAGGCGTGAGCCCGGGCGTTCTCTATCAGGAACGCTTCTGGTTCCCGGAAACGCTGACGACGCCGACGCGCGGCTGGATGGAAGCCAACGTGAACGTGTTGACGAAGAACGACCCGCCCTTCAACGACGTGGTCGGCACCTACACGCTGCGCGGCTTCCAGGTCCGCATCTCGAAGGCGCCGGGCGCGCCCGAAGGAATCTGGCAGAAGCCCGAGGACTTCAAGCCGTGGCTGCCGCAGCCCACGGACACGACGCCGAATCCGAAGCTCTGAAGCTTGTGATTCGACCCGAACCGTCTCGTTCGAAGCCGCGTGACGCACGGACGCGAGCCGTCCGTGCCGACGCGGCCTCCCAAAAGGAATTTTCGTTATGACGCAAAAAACTTTGGTTATCGACCTCGACCGCTGCACGGGGTGCATGGCCTGCGAAGTCGCCTGCAAACAGGAAAACGGCGTGCCGCTCGGCGTGTACTTGAACAAGGTCCACTCGATCGGTCCGACGGGGGTCTTCCCCGACATCAAGCAGTACTTCCTGCCGCACGTCTGCCAAAACTGCAAGGACGCGCCCTGCGTGAAGGTGTGCCCGACGAAGGCCACCTACCGCACGGAAGACGGCCAGATTCTCGTCGACAAGGAAAAGTGCATCGGCTGCCGCGCCTGCATGACGGCCTGCCCGTACGGCGCGCGCTCCTTCAATCCGGAAACGAACGTCGTGGAAAAGTGCACGCTCTGCAATCACCTGCAGGCGGCGGGCGAGCAGCCCGCCTGCGTGAAGGCCTGCTGTGCGCACGCCCGTTTCTTCGGCGACATTGACGATCCGGAAAGCGACGTCTCCAAGGCCATCAAGGCGGCCGGTCCCGAAAACGTGCACGCCATGCGCGACGTCGGCAACAAGCCCACGGTCCGCTACATCCTGCACAAGAAGTACGGCGACTGGACGGAAGACCAGCCGAAGATGCTCCCGTAAGGCCAGTCGGTGAAGAAAAGAGGAGTGAGCGATGGCGACGTTTCTGCCGAGCGTGTACGCGTTCTTCGCCGCCGCGGCGGCCGGGTGCCTTCTTGCGACGGTCTTCGGTGAGCTTCGCCGCGTCGGAACGGACCGCCTCACGGCGGTGACGCTCTCGGCCCTGGTCGCGACGCTTGCCGCCGCGGCCGCGGTCGTGGGGCAGTTCGGTCGTCCCGCCCTCCTCTTTTCCGTCTTCTCGAACCCGGGCACGGCGATCTTTCGCGAGCTCGCTTCGCTCCTTCTCGCGCTTCTTGCGGGCGCCGCCTACCTGGCAGCGCTCCGCACCGGAGCGACCCGCAGGACGGGGCGAAAGCTTTCGCTCCTCGCGGCCGCTTCGGGGCTTATTCTCGCGCTTGCCGTCGGCTCCGCCGCGGTGCAGCCCTGGCGTCCCGTTTGGAACACGTGGACCCTCGTCCTTCCGACGGCGGGCTTTGCGTGGCTCGCGGGCGTGATGTTCGCCAAAGGCCTTGGCGCCACCGGACACAAAAATGTCGGACCGGCCCTCCGCCTTCTGAAGAAAGCCGAAGAGAAGACGATCGAAACCGCTTCCGAACCGCTTTGGGAGAACGCGAAACTTGCCGCCTCGGCGCCTCTCGTCGGGCTTGCCGTCTACTTCGCGATCGCCTCGAGCGACGCCTCCGCCCGCGTAGCGCTCGCTTCGCTTCTTACGTGTTCGAACGCCTCGCTCTTCTGGGCGGGCGTGATCGTTCCGAGCGTTCTCGCGTCCTTCCTCGCAGCAGTCTTCGCCTCCGACGCGCTGAAGCGAAATCCCGTTTCCGGCATCGTTTTGGCGATCCTCGCCGCCTTCTCCGCGGGCGCGTGGCAACATCTCGTGTTGGGATTGGCCTGATGAAGGAAACGCTTCGCACAACCTGCAAACCTTTGCCGCCCTGAAGAGCGGCCTACGTCCCTGCGGACGAATCCTCCCGAAGGACTTTCCGTGCGATGATCCTTCGGGAGGACTCTTTCCCGAGTCCCGAACGAACACTCATCCAAAAAGAAGAACCGACCCCACAAAAAGGAATCCATCATGCAGAAGACCCCCGAACTCGCGCGTCTCCTCGAAGGCCGCGGCAATCTCTACCGCTTCCTCTCGCGCTTCTACCTCGTGGAAGTTGACGAAGCCTTCTGGACGGCGCTTCGCGGCATGACCTTCCCCGAAACGGCGGACGAACCCCGCATGGCCGAAGGCTGGCGGCGGCTCGCGAAGGTGGTCGCCTCCGACCTCGGCCCCGACCCCATCGAAACGCTCGCCGTCGACTACGCACGCATCTTCCTCTCCGCGGGCGTGAGCGAGGGCGCCGCCTACCCGATCGAATCGGTCTACACGAGCCCCGAACACCTCGTCATGCAGGACGCCTGGGAGGCGGTCTGCCGCACCTACCGTGAAGCGGGCTTTGAAAAGGACGCGAAGGTGGACGTGCACGAAGACCAGCTCGGGCTCGAGCTTCTCTTCCTCGCGCACCTGAACGACCGTCTTCTCGCGTCGATCTCGGCCGAAGGGAACGACCCCGAACGCGACGCCGCGTTCCTCGCCACCCTTCGCGCGTCGAAGACCTTCCTCACGGATCATCCGTTGCGCTGGGTCGCGGACTTCTGCCGTGACGTGAGAAAGTGTCCGGCGACCGACTTCTATCCGGCCGTGTCGCTTCTCACCGAGGGCTTCCTCGCGATGGACGCCGCGCTTCTCGACGACCTCCTCGCCGAGGCCGAAGGAAAGGACGCCTGAAGACCGCAGCCTGCCGGAAGGAATGCTTATCCCCGACGCTCGGGGCCCCTTCCCTTCTTTGCATTGCCGTAGAGGGAGGCTCAATGACGAACATGAAACCGGGGACGGACGCCCGTGCGGACGGTCCGTCCCGAACCCAGCCAACGACGGATGCGTCCGTCGACGTCGGCCGCCGCAGAGTTCTGGAGGGAACGGCCGCGGTGACGGGCATCGCCGCCCTTTTCGCGCTCGGCGCCGCGGCGGGATCGGACCATGCGGAAGACCTCGACTTTTCCAAACGCGCGGTTCGTCCGCCGGGAAGCGCGGGGGAATCGGAATTTCTCGCGCGCTGTCTTCGCTGCGACCGGTGCAGAAGTGTCTGCCACACCTCCGTCATCGGCATGACCGACTGGTCGGACGGGCTCGTTCGGATGAGAACGCCCGTCCTCGACTTCCGGCTCGGGCACTGCGACTTCTGCGGACTCTGCGCCGAAGTGTGTCCTACGGGCGCGATTCTTCCCTTCCCCAAGGAAACGACCAAGGCGGGACTGGCGGTCCTCACCGAGCGCTGCATTGCGCTTCGCACGGCCGCCTGCCGCGTCTGCGAGGAGAAGTGCCCCTACGACGCCGTGACGCTCGACGAGCACAAGGTCCCCGTGATCGACCCCGAGATCTGCAACGGCTGCGGCCTTTGTGAAAACGTCTGTCCCGCGAACGTCTTCCAGTCCTATCGGACGGGCGTCGAGCGCGGGATCGTGGTGCGGCCCTTCGCCGCACTCGAGGCTACTGAAGGAGGTGCGGCATGAAAAAGTTCTTTACGGGCCCGCGCCTGCGCGCCTTGGCGGCGCTCGCCTTCTTCCTGCTCTTTCTCCTCGGTCTTGCCGTGCACACGGGCTGGGGAACGGCCTCGTCGTTTGGCATCGCCGAGATCGCCGCGATCTGTCCCTTGGGCAACCTCGAAGCGATGCTCGCCTCGAAGACCTTCCTCCCGCGCGCCCTCGTGGGCTTCGCGGTGTTTCTCGTCGTCGCGGCGCTTCTCGGGCGCTTCTTCTGCGGGTGGCTCTGCCCCGTGCCCTGGGTCGAGAAGGCCCTTTCCAAGCTTCGCGCGCCGGGACGGCGTTTTGGGCTCGGCTTGAAGGAATCCCCGGCGGCCTCTGAAACGCCGCGGACTTCCGCGTGCACGACGACGAACGCGTCGTCGAACACCGCTTCCGAAAGCGGCAAGAACGCTCCGCGCTCCTGCCCGAGCGGCGCATCCTGCGCTTCCTCCTCCTGCAAGGACTGCGCCCTCGCAAGCCGCGTGAAGGAAAAGGCCGATCAAGCGACCGAGAAGACGCCCTACTGGATTTTGGGAGGCGCCCTCGCTTCGAGCGCCGTCTTCGGCTTTCCTGTCTTCTGTCTCATCTGCCCGGTGGGCCTCACCTTTGCCCTCACGGTGGCGCTCTGGCGACTTTTTGAATTCAACGAAACGAACTGGGCGATCCTCTGGTTCGCGGGCTTTCTCGTGCTGGAACTCCTCGTTCTTCGCCGTTGGTGCTCGCGCTTTTGCCCCTTGGGCGCGCTCTGGACGCTTGCCTCTCGCCTCAACCGCTTCTTCCGTCCGAAGGCTAGAGAGGATCTCTGCACCCGCATGACCCACGGCGTTCCCTGCACGATCTGCCGCGACGTCTGTCCCGAAGGGATCGACCCGGCGTCGGTCGCGAACGACCCGATGCTTCTCGCCCGCTGCACGAAGTGCGGCGCCTGCGCGGCCGCCTGTCCGACGGGGGCCGTGCACTTCCCCTTCCTCGCCGACTCGGGGAGGAAGACCGTCCCGATCCTTCCCGTTTCCACGGCTTCCTCCACGCTGAAACAGAAAGGCAATCTCTCCGCGGCGACGGTCGAAGGGACGGACGCCGTCCTCTCCCCCGAAGAAGAGCGATCGGAAGTCGCCCGCTGCATTCACTGCGGCGCCTGCGGCGAACGCTGTCCCCTCGGAGACCGCATGCCGCGCGCGACGGCGCTTCTCGCCCGCGGCCGTCGTGAGGAAGCGGCAGAAGTGCTGCTCGCTTCCGGCGGTTTCCCGGAAATCACGTCCCGCGTCTGTCCGACGGAGCGTTTCTGCGAAGGCGCCTGCGCGGCGGAACACGACGGCCGTCCCGTCGCGATCGCAATGCTCGAGAAGACTCTGGCCGACGAGACCCTGAAGGCGGGCTGGCGTCCCGACGTTCGTCATGCGGCGCGGCGCCGCCGCGTCGCGGTCGTGGGTTCGGGCCCGGCGGGGCTCGCCTGCGCCGACGTGCTCGCGCGCCTCGGCGTCGAGGTCCACGTAATCGACCGCGCCCCGGTTGCGGGCGGCTTGCTCTCGCTCGGCATTCCCGCCTTCAAGCTTCCGCGCGGGATCGTAGCCCGCCGCGTGAAGCTTCTGGAAGACGCGGGCGTGCGCTTCGCCTTGGGGATCTCGGTCGGAAAAGACGTCGCCTGGCGGGATCTCGCCAACGAATTCGACGCCGTCTTTGCGGGTACGGGCGCGGCCCGGCCCGTGACGCTCGATCTTCCTGGCGCGGACAACGCTTCGGTCATGACGGCGGACGTGTTCCTTCGCGCCGTCGCGGCGAAGGATTGGAAGCTTCCCGACGCGTCCTTCCCGATCGAGACGCTTAAGGGCCGCCGCGTATCCGTTCTCGGGGGCGGCGACACGGCGCTCGACTGCGCGAGAACCGCGGTGCGGCTCGGGGCGGCGTCCGTCTCGCTCGTTGCGAGACGCGCAAAGGACGCCTTGCGGGCCCGTCCGTCGGACCTCGCCCGTGCCGAAACGGAAGGCGTGTCGCTTCTCTGCGGACGCACGTTTTCGTCTCTTTCGATCTCGCCCGACGGAACGCTCAACGGTCTTGCCCTGCGTAATGTGGCTAACCCGGACGAACCGTCCGAAACGCTCCCCGCGGACGTCGTGATCGTCGCCTACGGCTTCCGTCCGGTTCCCGACGGGGAACTCCAAACCCTTGGCGTCGCCTACGACGATGCCGGACGGTTCGTCACCGACGACGAAGGCCGCACGAGCGCGCCCAAACTCTGGGCGGGCGGCGATGCGGTTCGCGGACCGGCGCTCGTGAACCAGGCGTTGGCGGACGGTCGTCGTGCGGGCCTTTCGATCGCAACCGCGATCGGGGTTCTGCGCTGACGCGCAACGATTCCTCCAAGACGGGAAAAGGTCCGGGGCGGCGGCGCTTCGGACCTTTTCCCTCTTTTTCCGTTCTTTGCCTATTTTTCAGTTTCCGGGCTCGGCGGTTTGCCGGGTCGAGCGGTTGAGACCTCGCCAACCTTTTCGTGTCACGACGCGAAGCGCATTGCCGGCATAACCCGTGAACCACTCGGCGAAGGCCCGAAGGCGAGGCGAGCGCTCTTCGTCTTCCGTTCTCGTCACGACGCACATGTGCCAGGGGGCGCGCTCCCAGCCGCGGAGCACCGGAACGACCTTCCCCTCGTTGATCTCGTCGACGACGTGTCCGAGAAAGAGGTCGACCGCAATGCCGCGGTGGTTGAGAAGAAGCCTCTTGAGCGTCACCTGGTCGCTGGCGAGGAAGGTGTCCCGCCAGCGAAGCGGAGAGGAAGCCACGCCGTTACGGTAGAGCACCGTCGTGTCGCGAGCGTTGATCGAGTGGTGCAGAAGGCCGATGTGATTGGCGAGGTCCTCGACCGTTTCGGGCGTCCCGTACTTTTCGAGATACTCGGGGGTTGCAAGCGGCACGGTGGACGACGTGTGCAGATGACGGAACATGAGCCCGGAATCGTCGATCGGCAGATGGTTGACGACGGCGACGTCCACTTCATGCTTGTGGAGTTCCTCCGGCCGGATTTCGCCCAAAAGAGAAAAAATCGTCCCGGGGTGATCCGTCGAGTAGGCGCAGAGATGATCCGCAAAGAAGTCCCGGGAGAGCTCCTCGGGCGCCGAAAAGCGGATGCGGAAGGCTTCGTCCTTTTGTTCGTTTTCCGCGCGCAGAGCCCGAAAACCGTTGATGAGGGGCTCGACCCTGCGCACGAGTTCGAGACACTGCGGCGTCGGCCGCATGGGTCGGCGCGTCTTGTCGAAGCACTCGAATCCGAGCGTCCCCTCGAGGTCGGCGAGAAGACGCGAAACGCGCGTGATTTCCATGTCGAGAACGAGCGCGGTGCGCGTAACGCTCCCCGTTTTGCTCGCCACGACGAGCGCTTCCCAGGCGGTGAGGTTTTCAAGCGGAGTCATCGGGCTGCGAAGTAGACGGAAGTTGACGGAAGTAGACGCTTTCAATTATCCGACGTCGCCCTTCGCCGCGTGTTCCGTGCTTTTCCCGAGAGAGGCGCCGCTCCCGGACGACGTACGTTCGCAATCTTTCCGTCCGCTTTTCCTCTCTCATAAACGAAGACAATCGCCTCGATTGTCGATCGAACTATATCCGGCATCAAAATTCGGTATTGGCGGAGAATAGCGGTCGTTTATAAAATGAAACCGGTCGATTGAACTACTTCTATCGACCGACTCTTTGCAGAACCAAGCACCGTTACGAGAGGACTCCATGAAAAAGACCCTTGCCGCGCTTACGCTGGCCGCGCTTTTCAGCGCCGCCCCCGCGACGTTTGCCGCCGAACCCGTCGACCCCATCGAACCCGTCAAGATTGAAAATCCCGCTCTGGTGGAGTTGGGCAAGATGCTCTACTTCGAACCGCGTCTTTCCCGCTCGGGCTTCATCTCCTGCAACTCCTGCCACAATCTCGCCACGGGCGGCGTCGACAACCTGAAGACTTCGATCGGCGACCGCTGGGCGCAGGGGCCGATCAATTCGCCGACGGTTCTCAATTCCTACGGTCAGATCGCCCAGTTCTGGGACGGCCGCGCCAAGACCCTTGCCGAACAGGCTGCGGGCCCCATCGCGAATCCCTTGGAAATGGCTTCGACCCATGAGCTCGCCGTCGAAGTGATCGCCTCGATCCCGGGCTACAGCAAGTACTTCCAGGCCGCCTTCGGCGACGACAAGGTCGACATCAAGCGCATCACGGACGCCATCGCCGAATTCGAACGGACGCTCGTGACGCCGAACGACCGCTTCGACCAGTGGCTCAAGGGCGACAAGGACGCCATCACCAAGTTCGAACTCGAAGGCTATCAGCTCTTCAAGGCCTCGGGCTGCACGATCTGCCACAACGGCGCACAGTTGGGCGGTCAGTCCTTCCAGAAGATGGGCGTCGTGCGTCCCTACGAAACGACGAACACCGCCGAAGGCGTCAAGGCCATTTCCGGGCGCGACCAGGACCGCATGAGCTTCAAGGTTCCGGTGCTGCGCAACATCGAACTCACTTATCCGTACTTCCACGACGGCGAAGCGGCGACCCTTGAGAAGGCCGTCGAGGTGATGGGCGACATCCAGCTCGGCAAGCGCTACACCGAAGAGGAAACCGCGAAGATCGTGGCGTTCCTCAAGACCCTCACGGGCGAGCAGCCCAAGATCGTCTACCCGATCCTTCCGCCCAACGGTCCGAAGACCCCGGCCTTCAATCCCTGGGCACCGGCCGAAGCCAAGAAGTAATCGACTGTCCGCAATTTCCGGGGGCGGCGCCGCAGGGCGCCGCCTTTCGTATTTCCGCTTTCCGCCATCCTCGGCCTGCAGCGAGGCCGAAAGAGCGTCTTTCTCCGCTTACGGGAACCGCCGCAGGATCCGAGCCTCCACGCCTGCTCCCCGCAGGACGCCGAAGCTCGCCCCGGCATCGAGCCCGAACTCCCATTCCGCGCTCCGGAAACGGCCGCCCGCCGTTACGAGCGCGCGCCAACCGTCGAGGTCGTTTTCGGGCAGATCGAATCTGCCGGCGCCGTCTCGCGCCCGACCCCGAGCCTCGGCATGAAACACTCGTTCCACGGCGCCCTCAAAGCGCGGGGACCATCCGAAGGAAGTGTCGCGGGAGAGCTGCGTTCCGAAACGCAGGCGGTGGGCCGAGAAGGCCGAAAGCCGCAGGTCGGCCTCCCGCCCCACGCCGACAAGGTTTCCCTGAACGCGTGCGGACGAGTCGGCCATGCCGTCGAAGAAATAGGCGGCCTGCGTTCGGAGAGCCCAGGGGCCCGCCGCCGCGTCATGGCGCAGACCCGCAAAAAACCCCCAATAAGGAACCGCATCCGTCCGGCGCGACGCACCCGCTGCACCCGACACGCTGAAGCGGTCGTGGAGCACGCCTCCCTTGGCGTACCCTGCAATCGTCCAGGCGGAGCCCGACGTTGTCCTCGGACCAAAGCCGTGCACGGCGAAGATCCCCGCCCCCGCGTGTTCGTGGCGGTTCTTTGCGTCCGCGCCGCGCAGGTCCGCACCGGACCGGCCGATTTCGAGAAAGAACCCGGCCTGCGCATCGTCGCCCGACGTCCCTATGGAAGCTGCGAGCCCCAACAAGCCCGTCGTCACGTCGGCGGAAAAAATCCCCTTCGATCGAAGGCGCCCGGCGCGGACCGCGGCAAAGGGTCCGGGCCCGAAGCGCCCCGCTCGATTTCGATTGAGCGTGTCGAGAAAGAGGTCGTCCGCCGCCGCAACCGTCCCGAATTGCGAGAGCCTCCCCTTCGTCCAGACGCCGAGACTTGCGTCGGGCACGGGCTTCACGGGCGTCAGGGCCGTAATGTCGGCAACCAACAGGTTTTCGCCGCGCAGGTGCAAATTGACCTGCGAGGGGTCGAGTTCGTAGGGCAAAAGCCGGAGAGTCGACAGGGGTACGACGACCGAGAGGGCCTCTGCGTCCCCCTCGTCCGTGCGCGACATGCGGTCGTTGAGATCGGCGTCGGTTTCGAGTTGCCCAAGAGCGCTTCCCTCCGAAACGGCGAAACCCGCACCGCTCTTAACCAGTCGAAATTCTTCTCCGAGCGTGAGGGGACTGTCGACGACGATCGCGACATCGGCGCCCGGGGCGAGGAGCACGGGCTTTTCGCCCTGAACGACGACGAAGGCGTCCTCTCCCTCGCCGCGCGCACCGCGGAAGGACCGGGTCTCGTCCGTCGTAAAGAAGAACCGAAGCGCGGCGCCGTCGTGTACCGAAAGTTCCGAAAGGGAGGAGGACCGCGTCACGTTCCAGAAACTGCCTTCTTTTCCGAGACGAAGCGTAATCCCGTCGCCCTCTTCGTCCTGGCGCGCATAGCCCGTGAACCGCACCAGGGCGTTTTCGTCCGCACCCACGGAGATCCTCGCACCGCCCTCTTCCCACAGAACGCTTTCCCGCAGCGTCGTGAAGCCCGACGCAATCGACACGTAAGAATTTCTCTTCTCCGTCACGGCCGCATCCGCATCGGCGACATAGCGCTCCAACACCGCTTCGGCCATGCCGTCGAGTACGAGACCGTAAGCACAGTCGCGGATCTCCAGATCTCCGACCGCAAGCGAAGCGTTTTTGGAAAGATCGGCTCCGTAAGAAGACGACCCGCCCTCCAAACGCAGGTTGAGAATATTCGACGTGAGCGACGCGGCGCCCCCCATGGAGAGTCCCGCAGCCTTCCCAGCATAGGAACCGATTCGGACGGAAATCGCGTCGTCGACGCCGACCCGCGCATTTCCGTCCAACCGCATGCCGTAGGCGGAACCTTGGATGTCCTGCAGTTCCAGGACGGCGTTTCCCGTCCGCACTTCTCCCTGATTCTGAAATCATCCCCAGGCGTGCCGCCCCGCGCCTCCGATCTTCGAGACCACCTTCTGCGCCGTGTACAGACGATTGGAGGCCCAGTAGAGACCGACGGCGTCCTGCGACGCCCCGTGGAGCGCGACGTCGAGCGTTTTCCCCACCTTCATCGTCTTGGCAGACGACGCATAATCGCCGTCCGTCACCCACATGCCGTAGAGGTCGAGCGGCACGGCGGACTTCCCTCCCTCGAGCAAAACCGTTACGTCGCCCTCCGACTCGAAATTGCCGGCGTGTCCGAGCTGCAGCCCGGCCATCCATTTGTCGGCGGCGCCCGCCGTCAGTGAAATCTTCACGTCGCCTCGGGACGTGACCGTGCCCCCGACCTGCGTGAGGATTCCGCTCACGCTCTGACCGTCCGGGACGTCGCTGCGGTCGATCGTCATCGTGAAGCCTTGGGAAAAATTCGCCGACGTCCGCTCTCCGGCTAAAACGAGCCCCCAGGTAACCCCGCGTCCGTCCAATACGACGGAGGCGTTCTCGAAGTCGGTTTGCGAAGGAGTCGAAACGAAGCCCGCGCGAAGAAAGGCGCGTTCTCGGCCGTTGTCCTGCGCCTCGCCCGTGAGCGGCATTTCGATGCGCAGATCACCCCCGGTGAACGTCAGACGTTCGCCCGAGGTGGCGTCGACGACGTGTCCCTGACTCCAGTCGGCCGTTCCGTTCGCATCGTCATGCCTTGTGTTGCGCAGGACGAGCGTACGCCCTTCTGCAACGTGAATCGTCGTGGAGCCGCCCGAGGCGGGGGGTAGAAAGCGTGACATGGGCCGAACTCACGTCCACCACCGTATCGTCCGCAAAATCACGGGATTCCCGAATCGGTTCCGTTTCCGTCTGCGCGGCACGGACGGCGGACGGAACGAGTGCGCCCACTCCCGTCAGCACCACGAGAGCGGCCGAGACGGACGAACCGAGGAGCCGGACGGCGAACATTTTCTGCGTGCACGAACGAACATTTTCCATGGAACCTCTCCGGAAAAAGGGACTGTGCGGAGGGCGCAGTCAACCCTGTCGTCCATGCTAGAGAGAAGCTCCCCCGATCCCTTTCCGGAGGACGGCATTGCGCCCCGAGCGAAGCGCTTTCGATTCACTCGTTCATTTCATGAAAACCAGACCGAACGGCCGCCGGCTTTTCGGATTCCCAAAGGGAAAAGGACGCCGGGGAGACTTCTCCCGCGGGCGCCCTTTTCTCTTCTCAAAGCCCGGCCTCTTCTCGGGCTTCTCGCCCGAATCTTCCGTCGGCCTCAGGAAAAAAACGTTTAGAACCAGGGGCAGTTTCCGCCGCGACGACCGTCATGATGCCAACCGCCTCGGTGGTGCGGACGTCCTTCCCCGTAGTAGGGGCAGTCGGGATTCATGCCCATGCCGGGACCGCGTTCATAACGAGGGGCTCCTTCGCGGATGCCGAAGTGGTCCGAAGCAAGAACCGAACCGTCTTCCGGACTCACGAAAACGCGGGCGACCGAACCGTTCTCCCCTTCCATGCGGACGTCCCAAACGAGACCGTAACCGCGCGTTCCGTGCAGCGACGCCGAAAGCGCGTTCGCATCCGGGAACTTCGCCTTGGCTGCGTCGAGAGCCGCCGCCATGTTGATCTTCGAGGCGGCCTGAACGGCGGGCGCAGGGTCGGCCGGCGCAGTGCCCGTCGCGGCGTAGGAAAGCGTGGCGAGAGCGAGAGCCGAAGCGGCGATCGAGGAGAGAATCAACGTTTTCTTCATGGTGCGTTCCTTTTCTTCTTAGTGACTGAAGACCTTTTCGGAGAGGCGTTTCCTCTCCCTTCGAGCGTATTCTTTCATTCGAGACTTAGGAAACCGCTTGACGAAACTTAGGGGGACCTATGCCTGGGTAACAAATGTCAACCGCCGAAAACTCCGACATCTTCCCACTCACTGTGCTGCCGTGCCCCGAGGCAAAGGGTCCGCGCATCGGTCCGGCCATTCGGCAACCGAATGCGGAAGTAAATTTCGGCCAAACCAGGAAACAAAATCCGGCCAAACAGGGAAATGATTTGTGGCCAAATGAGGAAGTGCCTTGCCGCATCACCGCGAAAGCCGCTACCGTCGGCGACGCAGTAGGGAATCACCGTCTTTCTGGACGGTGGGGACGTCAAGGTCACAAAAGAGGTGCTTTTACCTCTCTGAGAGCATCGAGAACGGCTGAAGAGTCTCTAAAAGACAATTTCCCGTACCTTCGTTTGTTGCGGAAGATTCTCGAAGGAACCACCATGTGCTTGGAACACCGAGCCACAGACGGTTTTTCAAGTCCAGCCTCTTGCCAATCTTCCAAAACAACTTCACCGGCACAATCAGAACGAGGCGCATGACCGGTGACTTTCACCGTCAACAACAAAACTTCGTCCGTCTCTTTGTTGACAGCCCGAGGATGTCATGAATTTTGTGTCTTGAGGGATAATAGTCGCCCACGCAGGGCCCTACCTACAAGACAACATGCAAAGCAAGACCCAACGCAAACGTACTCCTAAAGCTCCCGTTACCCCCGAACAGGCGATGATCGACAAGGCCGTCGAAGCGCTTGTCAGCGAGGGGGTCTACACCGGCGAGAACGGCGCAAAGCACCAACGCGGCCACTTGTCGTGGCCCTGCCGGATCTTGTCGAGATCGCGACTGGAAAGGTCGAGCGATCGCAGAAGGTTCGTCACATGAATGTCGGGGGACACGGTCGGTTCTCTGGCGTTGGGTTGAGGTTCTGATTTTGACAAATGCGCCTTGGGATCGGTGAGGGAAATCATTCTTTCACCAACAGTACGATTTCTCGCAAGTTTCGATCTTCACGCAGCGCCTCAAGCACTGCATCGACCTTGGTGAAGATCATTCGGTAGAGAGGCGTTTCGTCTGAGGCGAACATCATCGGCAAGAACTCCGCACTTTCGAGCTTCTTTGGAAAGTCGTCCCTCTCCACGTATTCCTTTCCGTCGAACCCCCAGCGCCACCAGGCCTGAAGGGATTCATCACCTTTGGAGTCATCGGAGCCGAAGCGGTCGAAACACATCTTCCGCAAAGCGCGCGACAATTTCGGCTTTTGCTCGAAAGTGAAGAGGCCGCTGTCCTCGACTTCAATTCCCCAGTAGAAGCGCCGCATGTCGTTCTTCCCGTCGTTGCCGAAGCTGAGGCACCAGTTGTCCGCATTCTTCGGGGTGAACCAAATGCAGAGCCATTCCTTTCCGAAGTCGTCGGGCGCCGTTGCATGGAAGCTCACTTCTCCGTCCCGGTACCGATTCCCGGCCTCCTTCCGAAGATATTCCGTGAAGTGTTCCCAGGCGAGAGGGCGCAGAGCGGAGTAGGCCTCCGCGATTCGAAAAGCCGACGCAATGTTGTTCGGTTCTTTGAGAAGTTCCAGCAGTTGAGCGTCCTTCATGGGGGAGATTCCTGCAATCTGACGTTTGAGATAGTCGGCGAAGAGTTCGACGAAGGCGCGTACGCGCGCGGCCTCGACGTGCACGGCGGCCTCCGCCAACGCATCGACCAGCGTTTCAAAGGAGAGGCGAAGAATGCGGCTTCTGAGGGCGTCGTCTTCCGGCAGCGTGCAGGGGGCATAGTCACAGAGGAAGACGAGCCACCATCGGCTCGGAGCCGTTCGCTGTAGCCATTCCGCGTACCGCTTCAACTGTTCATTCCCTTCGCGCGCCCTCGGCTTGTTTTCGATGACCAGAAGAGTGTCGCCCTCCTGAAGAAGGATGTCGAACCGATCTTTCCCCTTGTTGACGGCGTACTCTACGGTTGCATGAGTGCGCTCACCGAGGATCGGGGGCAATGTTCCTTTCGGAAACTCTCCCGATTTCGCGCAGGACGGGCAGGATTGCAGTGAGCGGCAGAATGCCGAGAGAAAAAGCGTTCCCTGCTCGTGCGCCTCCTGAGGATTCAGAAGAAATGCCAGAACGCGCGACAGATCGGGTTCCAACGGACGCAGAAGCGAAATCGGTTCGAAGTCGTCCGCTGTGCGGGAGCGGGACGAACGTTTTGCGTTCTCTTCTGCGAGACGCAACGCCCGGACCTGCGCAAGCAGAAGTTCGGCGGAACGCAGGGTATCGTTGTCTTCTTTGGGCACGGATGTTTCCTTTTTCTTTTTCCACAGCAAATCATACCGTCGGTGTTCGTCAGATATTGTCGCACCCCGCTCCATGCGTCAGCTTTGATCAGCTTAATCCCTGCAAGACAGGCGATCAGTTTCGTTCGACTCAGCCACATCAAGAGACCAACCAGCGCAAACACCTCGCCTCGATCCTCATGACCACCCCCGGCGATTGAGCGGACCTTTTCGACGCATAGAAAAACGATAACGATTCTCTATTGCATTACGATGTTCGATAGAGTAGTATTTACCTAACGAAACGCAATAAGCGTTCCAAGAAAACTATTAAGGCGGATTGCAACGGATCCGCAAGGAGTAGACATCATGACGAAGCTTCTCAACACCTATCTCGCCAACCTCGCGCTTTGGCAGCTGA
>OOAK01000656.1_pt1 | contig 31486 bp, 33 predicted proteins | sample 1671811 | NCBI WGS metagenome assembly OOAK01 (sample SAMN06348195, study PRJEB24527) | human gut metagenome | biome: human gut; feature: ankylosing spondylitis patient; material: feces | host: Homo sapiens | place: China | collected 2015-10 | reverse complement strand
ACTGCATCTCCTTGCCGGTCTGGGTGGCAGACACGCAGCAGCAGATGGAGTAGTCATCGCCCCACACAGGCTTCATCACGTCGTCGTTCTCGTACTGGACCGAACTGGTGTTGATGGACACCTTGGCGGCGTACTTCTTGAAGGCTTCCGGCAGGGCGGAAGAGTACAGCACGGTCAGGTTGGGCTCCGGGGCGGGGCCCATGTTCTCCAGCGTGTGCAGGAAGCGGTAGCAGTTCTTGGTGACCATGCTGCGGCCATCCATGCCGATGCCGCCCACTTCCAGCGTTGCCCACACGGGGTCGCCGGAGAACAGCTGGTTGTAGCTGGGGATGCGGGCAAATTTGACCATGCGGAACTTCATGACCATGTGGTCGATGAGCTCCTGTGCCTGGCTCTCGGTGAGGGTGCCGTTGTCCAGATCGCGCTGGATGTAGATGTCCAGGAAGGTGGAGATGCGGCCCACGCTCATGGCGGCGCCGTTCTGGGTCTTGATGGCGGCAAGATACCCGAAGTACAGCCACTGGCAGGCTTCCTTGGCGTTCTTGGCGGGCTGGGAGATGTCGCAGCCGTAGGCCTCGGCCATCTTCTTCATGCCCTTCAGGGCGTTGATCTGCCGGGCGATCTCCTCCCGCAGGCGGATGACGTCATCGGTCATGGTGCCGTCGCCGCAGTTAGCCAGATCCTCCTGCTTGAACTGGATCAGGGCGTCGACGCCGTACAGAGCCACGCGGCGGTAGTCGCCCACGATGCGGCCGCGGCCGTAGGTGTCGGGCAGGCCGGTGATGATATGGGTGTGGCGGGCGGCCTTCATCTCGGGTGTGTAGGCGTCGAACACGGCCTGGTTGTGGGTGCGGGTGTAGTCGGTAAAGATCTTGTGCAGCTCCTCGCTGGGCTGGTAGCCGTAGGTGGTGCAGGCCTGCTCGGCCATCTTGATGCCGCCGTAGGGCATGAAAGCACGCTTGAGGGGCTTGTCGGTCTGCAGGCCCACGATCTGCTCCAGATCCTTCAGGGTTTCGTCAATGTAGCCGGGGCCGTAGGCGGTCAGGCCGCTGACGACCTCCGTCTCCATGTCCAGCACGCCGCCCTTGGCGCGCTCGGCCTTCTGCAGCTTCTGCAGGGCACCCCACAGCTTGTCGGTCGCCTCGGTGGGGCCGGCCAGAAAGCTCTCGTCGCCGTCGTAGGGAGTGTAATTCTTCTGGATGAAGTCGCGCACATTGACTTCCTCTTTCCAGATGCGGCCCTCAAAGCCTTCCCACTGTTCAAAATTGATCATTGGAACCTCCTTGCTCCATTCTATGCGTTGGTTAGCATAGCCTAACTATTGAGCCTTTGAAAAGCCGCTCCTTGTTGGCGGCTTTCTGGGGGCGGACTGATCGGAGCAGCTCTGAACAAAAATTTGTCAAAGCGCCTCCTTGGACACACTGCACCCTTGAGAACCGCCCTGCTGCCAAAAAGCAGCGGCGAGATGTGGAGTTGCAGTGCTGCAGGAACTATAATAACAAAGATATCGGTCAAAAGCAAGAGGAAACTGATGGATTTTGCACAGCCTTAGCCGGCTGTGTCTGTACAGGGTGCACGAATCGGGCAGAAAAAACTTTACTGCAAAAAAGTTCCGGAAAATTTTCAAATAAGGGTTGACAAGACTAACTGCGTATGGTATTCTGTTCTCGCAACGAGGTTAGATAAACCTAACCGCCTGAAACGCGTTGCACCAGAACAGCAGAGGTACCTGCAATGCTTCTGCGCAAAACTCAAGTCTGCTATAGCGGTTAAGCTATATCGGACGTCAGGTTTGTCGTGGCGAGGCCACTCCATCTTGCTTGCGCAAGACCACCTTGTGGCTTAAAAGCCTCACTGGGGCTTTCATTGCTTCGCAAACGCCAATTCCTCCATTCCATTCTCTTTTTCAAAAGGAAGCTGCAGCATGGTTTGCTCTGCGGCCTCCGGCGCGGCATTCGGTGTGATTGGTACCGCATCGCGTGCAAAGAAAACAAAAACGGGACGTGCAGCTTGACCACCTGCACGCCCCGATTTTTGTTTTATTCTGCGATCTCCCGCAATTCCTGATACAGCTCCTCTGCCCCGCCGCCGGAATATTTGACATTGACAAAGGCATTGTTCACGATGCACACCCCGTCGGAATAAACCGTGAACAGCAGCTGATGCTGCTCGGCATCATCGTAGTAGCTCACAGTGACGGAATCCACCGGGTATTCGTGGCTGTAGGAGGAATACTGCTGGTTGAACCGCTTGACACAGGTAAGGCCGGAAAGCACGTTTGCGATCTGCTGATAGGCAGGGTCGTCGGCAGAAAGCAGCTGAAAATCCATCTCTGCGGAGCGGGCAAAGTTCTGAATGTGCTCCACCTGGACACCGGCCTGTGTGCTGGCCTCGATGCTGGATGCAAGGTCGATCTTTGCGGAAGGAAAGATCAGCACCAGTGCAAGCAGCACTAAAATGACAATGCCGAACCGGTACAGGATGCTCTTGTTCTTCATAAAGAGTCACGCCTCCTTTGGCGGTGTCCGGGTCAGACGCCGCTGGGCGAGGAAAAAGCCCATGGCGCTGGCGGCAAACACGAAATAATAGCTGGCGATGCGGTAGAGCATGAGCACGCTCATCACCTCACCGGAAGGCAAAAAGCTGCTGTACAGCAGCAGAAAGGCGGTCTCGATGGAGCCCATGCCTGCCACGTTGGGCAGGGCGTTGGAGACGAACAGCATCAGGCTGGTGAGCAGCTGCACCCGCGCAAAACTCAGCGGGGACAGCTGCATGAACCGGATGCACAGCCACGGCAGGCAGAACAGCAAAAACAGCTTGAGCGCCTGCAGGGCAAAGATCTGCACACAGCGGGCCTTGTCGGCCAGCAGCAGGCGGCTCTCGGTGCCCAGGACATCCAGCTGCTCCAGCCAGTCGGCCCGGCGCTGCTGCCATTTTTCGGTCTTGGGCAGAAAGCCCAGTGCCCAGCGGGCCAGATTCTGCACCAGCGGCGACACGCACACCAGCACCAGCGCCACGATCACCAACGCTACCACAGCATATGCCATGGGCAGATATTTCAGCACGCCGGTGGTGTTGGCGGCCAGCCATTTGCGCTGGAGCAGCAGCATCACGGTGGCGTACAGCAGCACCGTGGCCTTGTGGAACACATATTGCAGGGTCATCAGGCCCACGCCGGGGCCGATGGGCAGCCCTGCCTGATGCAGATACCAGGTCTGCACCGGCACGGCACCCGCGCCCAGGGTGACCACGTTGCCAAAGGTGCCGCACCAGGCGTTGTCGATGCCCTGCCGCAGGGTGAAGCCGGGCAGCCGCCCCCGCACGATGACGTAGGAGACACAGCCCTCCAGCAGCGGGTAGCTGATGCCCAGCGCCAGCACCACCAGAACCTGCCACAGGTTCAGCTGGGCAAGGGCGGCTGTGATCTCGGCCCAGTGATCCCGGAAGATGAGCACGATCACGCAGGTGAGCGCCAGCAGGATCAGCAGAGATAATACGGCCTTTTTGCGGGAAGGCTGAGAGGCGGCAGATTGGTTCATGGGGGCAGAACTCCTTTCAGACAGGATGAAACTTTTTAAAAGTATAGCACAGCCGCAGGCCGTCTTTGTGAACGGAAGCCGAATTTTCTTGTGCAATCCGGCCCGGATGATAAAAAAGATGTCCGAAACGGAAAGAAACGGACAAATATTACAGTTTGTTTTGACACACTGCGTGCAAAAACGCCCCGGAAGATCACACGGATTTTCCGGGGCGTTGAATTTAACAAGAATAAAACAAAAGGCTTAGCGGGACTCGGTCAGCTCCCGGATCAGACGGACCAGGGTGGAGACATAGGCTTCATTGGTATAGTAGCGCTCGTAGAGCTTGCGGCAGTCGGCCTTCATAGCGGCCAGCTGGTCGGGGTGCTCGATGGCATGGGCCAGCACCTTGGAAAGCTGGACGGGGTCGTCGTTGCGGTACACAAAGCCGTCCACCCCTTCCGTGATGAGCCCGGCGGTGCCGGTGTGCTCCGACACGATGGAAGGCTTGCCGAAGATCAGGCCCTCGGTCACAAAGGTGGGCATAGGGTCATCGCGGGAGGCGCACACAATGCAGGTGCACTGCTCCATCAGCGACTTGATCTCCGGGCGTTCCAGCCGCTTGCGGTAGAACACATTATGAGGGAACTGCTCGGTCAGGGCGTGCACATGGGCGGAGACGTCCCGGTCGGAAGCCTTGCCCACAAAGAGGAAGGAGGCCTTTTCCCGCACCTCCGGCGGCAGCAGGCGGATGGCTTCGCAGTAGATGTCCTGCCCTTTGCGCATCTCCATGGAGCCCACCGTGACAAACAGGGGCCGCCCGCCGGCATAGCTCAGGTCGTAGCGAGGGAAGCTCTCGCGGGCGTAGTCGGGCAGGCCGTAGATCAGCTGCTCCACCTTGAATTTGGGCCGCACCGAGTGCATGGCGGCGGTGGCGTGGGAGCCCACAGCGGCAATGTGCACGTTGTCGGCCAGCTCCTTGGGGATCTTGTGGGTGATGAAGGGATAGCCTGCAAAGGCGTCGTGCAGCCACCACAGCACCGGCACAAAGCCGCCGTTCAGGGTGCGCACGGCGGGGGCTTCCACCACTGTGTTGGCCAGCACAAAGTCTGCGCTGGAAGCCAGCTCCCACAGGGTGGAAGAGGTCACGCAGTCGCGGCGGGTGACCACGGCAGCTCCGGCCTCCAGAAAGAGCGGCAGAGAGCCCTCGTCCGAGGGGCCCAGCACCACCACTTCATAGCCAAGACTGCGCAGCACCGGGATGGCGCTCACCAGCACGATGGGCGCACCGGTCATGGTGAGTTCATGGCTCAGCACCACGGCGCGTTTGCCGGTGGCCGAGAATACGTCCTCGGCGCACAGCTCCCGGCGGAAGTGCAGCAGTGCCTGCGGGACGCAGCGGCAGTTCTGCGCCAGCTGGTTTGCCAGCCGCAGCAGTTCCAGCACATCGTCTTTGCCGCGGGCCGCCGCGCGGCAGCGGTCCAGCAGGGCGCGGGAGAGCAGGGCACAGCGTTGGCCGGACAGGTGCTGGTCGGTCTGGTACAGGGCACTGCCGCCGTCGTAGCCGAACACGGCATCGCACACCACAAGGTCAGCCCCCTGCTGCAAGGCGGCTGCAAAATAGGTGAGGGCGGTGGAGGTGCACTCCACATCCTCGCTCACCAGCAGCACACCGTTCACGGAGGGGGTCAGCTCACCTTCCAGCCGGTCCACCAGCCGGAACTTGCGGTGCAGCTGCTCGGCCAGAGAAAGGGTCAGGGCATTGCGGCGGCCCGGGGCGTACACCAGCAGATAGGTGCTCTGGGTGTCGGTATAGGTCTGTTCCCGCAGCTGGCGGCGCTGCAGGGGGCTGTAACTGCTGTACATGTACGAACCCCCTTCAATGTCGGTGGAACAGGCCCAGCAGCTTGCGCAGCGGTGCCGTGAGCTTCCAGCTGCTGCTGCCCAGCACGTTTTCCAGCGAGGCTTCGTAGGCGGCCCGGCTGTTCTGCAGGTCGGCCAGATGCTGCTGCTGTTCTGCCAGCTGCTTGCGCAGCTGCTGGATCTCAGCGTTTGCCTCCAGCAGCTGTTCGGTGCCCTGACGGGACACGGCCTCGGTCTCTTCCTTGAGCACGGTCAGCGCCCGCAGCAGGGCCTTGCCGGGCTGCTCATGCAGGTAGCGGCCCAGGGGATAGTAGCGATATTTCACCGCAAACCGCAGCCCGGCAGGAAAGCCTACGGCACTTTCCACCGTCAGGTTGGGGTCGATGTTCATGAACAGCATGGTGCCCTCCTGCAGGGCGTTGCCGTTGAGGATGTGGTAGCTGAGCCGCTCGTCTGAGAGGGAAAAATCGGTGATGCAGCAGGCAAATTCACCGGGGTCCAGACGCAGGGCCCTGGCCTCCACGGGCAACTCGAACACAGCCGACACTTCGTGGGTCAGCTCGTCGTAGGAGTCAGGGGCAACGGTCAGGCACTCGTGGGGCGAAAAACCGGAGCCGGAGTCGTAGAACAGCTGGGGCAGAAGCAGAGCGCCCTGCTCGGTGTCGGCACCCTGCGAGGCCAGCACGGCCTCATATTTCAGCACCTGCTGCTCCAGCTCCAGGCACCGCTGTGCCAGCCGGGAAACGCCTTCGTCCGACAGCCGGAGCTGCTGTTCCAGTTCGGCCACGCGGCTGCCTGCCGCGTCCAAGGTCTGGGGGGCATCGTTGTTCATAACCAGATTCTCCTCTTGTTTTATAGGATACGGCTGCACCGCAGCAGCCGGGGAAATCAATGCTGCGAAAGCGCGGGGGTGCGCCGCTGGGCCTGCCGCCGTGCGGCCGAGGCTTTGACGATCCAGCTGCGCCGCAGGTTCAGCAGGGCGCACACCAGCCCGATGGAGGTAAACGCGATCACGTTCTGCAGCAGCATACCCCGCAGCGGGTGGTCTGTAAAGTGAGCCGCGAACAGATACCACGGAATGGCGATAAGCTCCACCGTGTGGATGCAGAAGATGTTCAGCGAGTTGCGGCCGATGGCCTGCAGGCCCTGTGCGATGGGGCCGGTGAAGCGGTTGAGCCGCATGAACAGGCGGATGAACAAAAAGCCGGTGGCGGCATCCAGCAGGATGCTCAGCGGGCCGAGGGTCCACTCGCCCATGGAAATGCAGTCAGTGCTCTGGGCAAGCAGAGCTCCCACAGTGGTCAGAGCTGTGCCGCCCAGCAGGATGTACAGGGTGCGGCGGGGCAGGGGCTTGTCCAGCCAGCGGTTCTTCTTGGCCAGATAGCCGATGTAAAGGTAGGGCACGATCACGGCCCCCTGCGAAAGGCTGAAGGGCAGCTCCCACACCAGTGTGGTGCCCCAGCCCAGCAGCATGATGCCGAGCACAGCCCAGTGTGTGTATTTCTCCGGGAAGATATTCAGGATGGCGTCCAGCAGCACCCAGCCGATCAGCAGCGAGAGCAGATACCACATGGGGCCGGTGGAAAAGAACTGCTGCCCGGCATAAGTAGTGGTGTGGGGCAGCCCCAGCAGAAAGCCGCCGGCCACCTTGAGGGTCTCGGTGACGCTGCTGGGGAAGTAATGGAACGCCATGTAGTGGCACAGCAGATGCAAGAGCGAAGTGCACACCGCCGTGATGCAGTAGGGCTTGAGCAGCGCTCTGAGCTGCTGCTGGATGCACTTGCCGATGGAGCGCTTGCGGAAACCGTAGCCGCTGGCAATGAAAAAGGCCGCCATCAGGGCCTCACGATAGATGAACGGGAAAAACGCCGTGAGCGACAGCCCGCCGGAGATCTGCATGGGGTAGAGTTCGGCGGTGTGGGCCAGCACGATGGTGATCATGCCCATGCCCTTGAGCATGTCGAACATGCCGATGGAGTTGACGGTGCTGGGTCTGGTGCCTTCCATGAAAAGGGTCCTTCCTTGCGCCGTCCGGAAACATGTGACCAACAGGCGCATACAGTAAAAAATGATCCATTTATAAGGATATAAGGCTAGTATAATGCTTTTTGTGCACACTGTCAATTTTGAATTGCCCACCGCCGGGTGGCAATTGTTGTCTTTACCGATAAAAAAGCCTGGCAGAAGGGCCGAATTTCTGGGCAGACGGCACAGGCTGCCGGATGGAAAAAACAAGGTATGCAAGTTTTAATTGCCAAAAATGGAAATTAAATGTTGCAAAAGCCTTGCATTGCCAGCGGCGGTATTGTATACTGAACACAATTGAAGAAGCGGCCTGGCCCGGGTGGACCCGGCTGCAGGAATGTAAAAAACAATGACGTGGAGGCTAACATGGTTCATTCGTTGTATCAGTCCCTGAACAATCTGGAAACGATCTACGCAGACCGGATCGGCATCCGTTATTATGATGAGGCCAAGGGTGGTGTGGTGGAGGTGCCCTTCCGGCAGTACGCTGCAGACCTGCGCCGATTCGTGGCATTTTTGCGCAGCCGCACCCCGAACCCCCTGGGACAGCGTGTGGCCATCCTGGCCCGCAACAGCTACCACTATGTGATGTGTATGTACGGCGCAGTGCTGGCCGGAGCTGTGGCAGTGCCGCTGAACACCGGCAAGAACTGGGACGAGATCCGCTATGAGCTGGATCTGGTGGAGCCGGTGTGCGTGCTCCATGACGGCGAATACCTGAGCCGGGAGCCGGACCTGGGCCAGGAGTACGGGGACCGTCTGGTGCCCATGGATGCCTTTACCGCCTTTGAGCCTGCGATGGATATCACCGAGGTGCCGGACCTCAGCGCAATGGCCTTTATCATGTTCACCTCCGGCACCACTGGCCGCAGCAAAGGCGTTATGCTGTCTCAGAAGAACCTGTTCACCGCCATGCCTGCCTTCCTGACCCCCTTTGAGGACGTGCGGAGCCAGACCGGCTGGAACACCGACGAGTTCAGCTCTCTGTCCTGCCTGCCCATGTTCCACATTTCGGCCATGACCAGCCTGGTGTCCTGGAGCGTCACCGGCCACTGCGTGAACCTGTGCAACGACCTGAAATATTTCTACCGGGACCTGGGGGCCATGCGGAGCGACGTGATGGCTGTGGTGCCGGTGCTGCTGAAGAGCATTTATAATGATGTGATGAAGGGCAAACGGGAGCGTCTGAACGGCCTGCGTGTGCTGACCTGCGGCGCAGCCATGTTCGACCCTGCCATGCTCCAGGACCTGATGGACCGGGGCTTCTTCATCGCCCAGATGTACGGCCTTACCGAGACCTGCGGTGACGGTGCCTGGAACTCCTCCCAGGAGGGAAAGTACCTGACCAGCGTGGGCCATGTGGACGACAGCTGCCAGTACAAGCTGGAGGACGGGGAACTGTGCATGCGTGGTGACCCGGTGATGCTGGGCTACTACAAGGACCCGGAGGCCACCGCCGAGGTGCTGGACGCCGAGGGCTGGTTCCACACCGGCGACATTGCCCGGGTGGAGCCGGACGGCTATATGTACCTGACCGGCCGCAAAAAGAACGTGATCATCCTGGGCAGCGGCGAGAATGTGAGCCCCGAGGAGCTGGAAAAGCTGCTGGCTCCCTGCGCTGCCATCCGGGAGTGCATGGTCTGCGAGCGGAACCAGCGCATCTGCGCCGTGGTCTGCTGCGACCCGGACCAGCAGGACGCTGTGCGGGACTTTGTTACCAAGGTGAACCGCACCCTGCCCCTGTACAAGCACATGGTGGTGAAGTTCTCGGCCCAGCCCCTGCCTCGCAACGCTGCCGGCAAGCTGCTGCGGTCCTAAATCTTAGCGGAAGAAGCCGGTCTCATGGTGGGAAAAGTTCCCACAAGGCGTTATGGCCGCGAGACTGGCTTTTTAAAGAATAGAGAGGGAAACGATCATGGAACTGCATGAACCGAAAAATCTGTATGAGCTGCTGACGCTGAACATGGAGCAGCGATTTGCGAACCGGGTGGCCTTCCGCTGGTACGACGCCGACCAGGATGTGGTGGTGGAAAAGCACTTCGGGGAGTATGCGCAGGACATCCGCCGCGCGGTGAACTACTACCTGAGCACCATCCCGGACATTCAGGGCAAGCGGGTGTGCGTGTGGAGCAACAACAGCTACCACTACGCCGTGAACTGCTACGGTGTCATGATGGCGGGCGGCGTCATCGTGCCCATGAACCAGCGCAAGAGCTGGGATGAGCTGCACCGGGAGCTGGAGCTGGTGGAGCCTTCCGCCATCCTGACCGACGGCGATGACTACGGCTGCAACGAGGAGATGCAGGCGGCTTACGGCAGCCTGCTGCGCCCCATGGATGCCTACAAGGCTTACGAGCCTGCAGAGCTTGTGAACCGCATCCAGCCCGAGGAACTGATGGTGCTGATGTTCACCTCCGGCACCACGGGCCGCAGCAAGGGCGTCATGCTCTGCGAGCGGAACTTCTTTGCGGTGATGCCCCACCATGTACGGGTGGGGCAGCGGTTCTGCCAGCTGAAAAATGATCCGGACCTGCTGGTCAGCCACATGACCCTGCTGCCCATGTTCCACCTGGGTGCCTTTGGCTGCCTGTTCACCTGGGCCTGGATGGGCTGGGCCCAGAACCTGGGCAGCCTGCGGTCCTTCTATAAGGACCTGAAGCGGATGCCCAGCCAGGATATGGCTGCAGTGCCGGTGCTGGTGCAGTCCATTCACCACGACCTGATGACCGGCAAGCAGGACAAGCTGGGGGATCTGTGGGCTCTGAACTGTATGTCTGCGATGTTTGACCCCCAGACCCTGATGGACCTCCACGACCACGGCATGGTGATCTCCCAGCTTTACGGCAGCACCGAGACCACCGGCGGCGGCCTCATCAACTTTGCGGAGGATGCCAAGCACATCGGCTCCATCGGCAAGGACGACGGCCACTGCGAGATCAAGCTGGACAACGGCGAGCTGTGTATGCGGGGCGGCGATGTGATGCTGGGCTACTATAAGGACCCGGAGGGCACCGCTGAGGTGGTGGACGCCGAGGGCTGGTTCCACACCGGAGACCTGGCCCGGGTGGACGAGGACGGCTATTACTTCCTCACCGGCCGCAAGAAGAACGTGATCATTCTGGACAGCGGCGAGAACGTCAGCCCCGAAGAGCTGGAGGGCCTGCTGGCAAAGTGCCCGGCAGTAAAGGAGTGCCTGGTGAAGGAAAAGGGCAAAAAGATCTGCGCTGTGGTCTGCTGCGAGGAAGCCGACCAGCAGGTGGTACGGGACTTTATCACCGAGACCAACCGCACCCTGCCCCTGTATAAGCGCATGAGCGCCGTGGAATTCTCCGCCCAGCCCTTGCCCCGCAACGCCATGGGCAAGCTGATGCGCTGAGGCCTGCAGCCCTGATTTTGCGGTTTGCGCCGCATACTCTGCAAAAAAACTGGGCAAACCCATAGGGGTTGTGCTATACTGAGGGCAGAGCCGTGCTGATCCTGATCGGCACACCCAAAATCCGTCACGGAAAGGAAGAACATTTCTATGGAACGAGCAGAAATCATGTCCCAGATCCTGGCCATCCTGGAGGATGTGGCAGAGATCGCGCCGGAGGATGTCAACGAGAACAGCGTCCTGATGGACGACCTGGATCTTTCGTCGATGGAGATCCTGACCATCGTGGCCGACCTGGAAGAGACCTTTGGCCTGCGAATCCCGGAAAAGGAACTGCGCAACTTTGTCACCATCAGTGACCTGGCCGATTATCTGGCAGCCAATGCTGGGTGAGCCGATGGAAGCAGCACAGCGTTCGGCGGAGTATGTCTTTCAGGGCATCATGTACTATTTCCGCCGGGAAAAAGTGTGCCCCCGGTATCAGTTCACCCTGAAGGACCCGGTGGATCCGGCCCTGCTGCAGCAGGCGCTGGACGCCGCGCTGGAAGCTGCACCCTATTACCGGGTGCGGCTGGTGTGGGAGAAGCGCAAAGCCTTTCTGGAACCCAATCCGGAGCCCTGCCTTGTCTACCCGGACAGCGTGATGCGGGAGATGCCGGAGCAGACCAACGGCTACTTCTTTGCCGTGCACTGCGCACAGAATACCGTGTACTTTGACTGGTTCCACTTCATCGCGGACGGCCACGGGGTATCGCCCTTCCTCACCCGCATCCTGGAGCTGTACTGTAACCTGCGCTACGGTACCGCCTTTGCAAACCCGCCCATCCCCTGCAGCCCGGCCTACGACATCGCAAAGCTGGTGGAGCAGTACCCACTGCAGGTCATGGACGAGACTACGATGCAGCGGGAAGTGGTGGACACCTGCGAGGAGCCCATGCACCGCATCCGAATCCGGTTTGCCAAAAAGGATCTGGTGGCCAAAGGCGTGCAGAACGGCGTCAAGCCCTTCTGCGCCCTCATGGGCCTGCTGTGCATCGCGCTGGGAGAGTATCTGGGCAAGGACACCATCCAGTATTCTTACTCTGCCGACACGCGGGACGCCATGGGTGCCCCCAACGCACGGTACAACTGCGTGTGTTCCTTCCAGGACGGGGTGACCCTGCACGAGGGTGTCCGGCTGGAAGAGTTCGTGCAGGAGATGGACGCCGCCGTCAAGGCCAGCCTGACCCCGGAGCGGAAACGCCGCCGGATGGCTGACCAGATGGGCTGGGTCTACAAGGTGGACCAGCAAAAGGCCCCCCTGCGCATCAAGCAGCGGGTGTTCCAGATGGGCGAGTACATAAGCGGCATCCCGGCGGATTTCTGGTTCAGCTATCTGGGCAATCCCCTCATGCCGGCAACGCCGGAGCTGGAGCAGTACACCACCGATTTTGGGGTGTGGGTGCCGCCGGACGGAGGCTCCCTGTGCGTGGAGGCCTCCACCCTGAACGGCATCATCACCCTGTGCATCGAGAACAAGGTGCCGAAGGTCGGCCTGCCCGGCATCCTGCGCCGTGTGCTGGAAGCCGAGGGCATCCCGGTGCTGGAAGCTGTGGCACTGGACGAATAAACAACGCAAAAGCAGCCTTTCCGGAGAAGATCCGGGAAGGCTGCTTTTCTGCATCTTATTCGGTCCGGGCCGGGCGGGTAGTCACCTCGCCGCAGCGCAATGCCTGCGGGCGGCCGTTCTCCCGCTGGACCACCAGCCGCCCTTCCTCGTCGATGGCAAGGGCCTTTGCGGCGTAGGTCTCGGTGCCGGTGCACACGGTGACCCAGTGCCCGGGCACAAAGCAGCGGGCGCGGTACTCGTCCAGACAGTCAAAGGCGGGGCAGAGGGCCAGCAGATGCCGGGCGATGGCCCCGGCCAGCGCGGCCCGGCTCACGGGGGCGGGGCCGCCCGGGTACAGGCTGCCGGCCTTTTCGGCCAGCTCCGGGGGCCAGTCGGCGGCGGTGGCGGTCAGGTTCAGGCCGATGCCCACCACCAGCCACTCCAGCCGCCCACTCTCCAGGTCGGTGCCGGCTTCGGTGAGGATGCCGCACACCTTTTTGCCCTGATAATACAGGTCGTTGACCCACTTGATGCCCAGTTCCAGCCCGCACAGCTCCTGTACCGCCCGGCACACCGCCACGGCGGCCCCGATGGTGGCCGTCTGGGCGCTGGCCGCCGGGACCACCGGGCGCAGCAGCACCGAGAGGTACACGCCCTTCCCGGCCGGGCTTTCAAATACACGGCCCAACCGTCCCCGGCCGGCGCTCTGGTGGGCTGTGAGCACCAGCGTGCCGTGGGGTGCACCGTCCAGCGCCAGCAACTTGGCCGTCCGGTTGGAGCTTTCCAGCGTGTCGTACACCTGCACCGGGGCGGGGTAGGGGCCCACGGCCTCGGCACAGAAGGGGTCGCCGCCCAGCAGCCGATACCCCCGGCGGGAGACGGCTTCCAGTGCGTAACCCTGTGCGGTGAGGGCGGCAGCCGCCTTGTGGACAGCGGCGCGGCTCACGCCCAGCTGTCCGGCCAGCTGCTGGCCGGAGATATAGGCACCCCCGGCGGCACTCAGTGCCTGCAGAAGGGCCTGACGGGTGGTGGAAGGCATGGCGGTAAGGCTCCTTTCGTGCTATACTATAACCACATTGTAGCATGGAACGGGCAAAACACAATGTTTTTGAAAAAAATCTGCGGTTTGTGCAGGGAATGCGGCGGCTGTCTCGTTTGAATCAACAGAAGGGCCGTGCAGAACACCGCCCTCCACAGCCGGAAAGGAGGATGAGCAGGTCGTTGACAACACTGGAATTCAGCGCGATGGTGCAACAATATCAGTCTCTGGTCTACACGGTCTGCCATCAGCTGGTGCCGGACGTGGGGGATGCGCAGGATCTGACCCAGGAGACCTTTCTGGCGGCATGGCGGGCCATCGACCGCTGTCCGCCCGGCTTTGAAAAGCAATGGCTGGCCCGCATTGCGGCCAACAAAGCCAAGGATTACTTACGCAGCGCATGGGTGCGACGGGTGAACACGCCGGGCGACGAGGTGCTGGCGCTGGAGGGGGCACCGCCCGGCCTGGAGCCGGAACAGCAGGTGCTGGACACGCTGGGAGCGGAAGAACTCACCCGCATGATCCTGGACCTGCGGGAGCCCTACAAGACACCCTGCCGTCTGGTGCTGCTGGAACAGCACACCATGGCCGAGGCGGCACGTCTGTGCGGCCGCCCGGAAAAAACCGTGAACGCGCAGATCTACCGGGCCAAAAAGATGCTGGTACAGCAGATCCGGGAACAACAGGAAGGGAGGAGCGTACATGGAACTGTTTGATCAGAACGGATGCCTGACCGAGGAAGGGCTGCACGCCGTCATCGGCGGGCAGCTGGACGAGCTGGGCAGGCTGGAAGCCGCCGAGCACCTGTCCTACTGCGACAAGTGCATGGACCGGTACACAGCCCTGCTGACTGCCGATGTATTGGAAGAGCCGCCGCGCTCCGCCCGCGGGGCGGTGATGGGCACCATCTGGGTGCGGCTGATGCAGAACACCTGGGGCCGGGCCGCCGTAGCCGCTGTGGCGGCGGTGCTGGCGCTGACCCTGTGGCGCAGCGGCACTGTGACCCAGATCCTGGAAGGCACCCGGGACCTTAAGACCTGGATGCCCTCCACCAGCCAGACCCAGCCGGACCAGCTGCCGATGCTGGGCCAGCCGGTGCAGGATGACCAGCGGACCCCTACCCAGCCGGAACAGCTGGGCAAGCCGGTGCAGGATAAAGAGCCTGTGCCCACCTTGTCCCAGAAGCTGACCGGCACGCTGGACAGCCTGCTGTTCGGCAAAAATGAATCTGCGGCAGAGCCTGAAGCTGCCGTTTCCAACCAGAAGAAATGAGGGAATCGACTATGAAGAAAAACGGAATCCTGACCCTGCTGTTTGCCTGCATCCCCGGCGCGGGCCAGATGTATCAGGGCTATATGAAGCGGGGACTCTCGCTCATCACCATGTTCTGCCTGTTTATTATCGTAGGCAGCGCCACGGGGCTGGATGCGCTGGTAGTCGGCTGCATCGTGGTGTATATGTACAGCTTTTTCGATACCTTCAACCTCCGCGCCCAGATCATCGCGGAGAATGCCCCGGCAGACGACTATCTGGTGCACATCAACTGGAAAGACAAGCGGATGCAGGACTTCATGATGGACAGCCACAAGTTGCTGGGCTGGGGCCTCATTGCCCTGGGCGGCCTGGTGGCCTACGAGAACGTCATCATGCGGGTGTTCGGCGATGTGATGTGGCGCTGGGGCCAGAACAACCCTGTGTTCCGCGCCTTCTATCTGATGCTGGATGAGCTGCCCCAGATCGTGACCTGCGTGGCCCTCATCGTCTGCGGCCTGTGGCTGGTGCGCGGCCCCAAGGGCAAAAAGGTGCACCGCAAAAAGGCAGAAGAATCGGAGGACGAGGACTTCTGCGAGTACACCGCAGCCGAAGCCGATGCACCGGAAGCCCCGGAGGAAACCGCAGACTTTGCCATGCCGAAGCTCAGCGCTCTGCTGGGCGACCCGGTGACCCCGGAGGACCCCGAAGAGCCGGAACAGCCGGAGAATGCGGAGGGCGACGATGGACGAACTGAATAAGACGGCAGCGACGGAGCCGGAAACCCGGCCGGAAGCTGCAAAGCTGCAGGACGCCCCCCGCCGCCGGGTGGGCAGCCTGACGATGGGCGCCTGCCTGATCGCAGCGGGCATCTTCTTCCTGTGTTATTACTTTGTGCCGGGCTTTGACTGGCAGCTGGTGGTGCGCATTGCCCCGGCGGCAGCCCTGGTGCTGCTGGGATGTGAGGTGCTGTTCTTCGCCGCCCGGCCGGGCCGCTGGAAGTATGATTTTGTCTCGGTGCTGGTCTGTCTGGGGCTCATCGCAGTTTGTATGTGCCTGAGCTTTCTGCCCATGGTGTGGAGCAGGATCGACCCTGCCCGCGGACAGAACGAGATGAAGCTGAGCAAGGCGTACACCACACAGGTGTATGAGGCTCTCCGGAAGGAAAAACCGGACCTCCGCCTGCGGGATGTATACACCGACCTGTATCTTTACGCCAACAGCGTGGATGACCTGCAGGAGCTGCAGCCAAGTGACGGGCACCTGAGCCTGACCGTGATGCTGTATGGCCCCTACGACAGCACCGGAGCCTTTGCGCAGGACTGCCGCAGCGTGGCCGGTACGGTGCGGGCTGGCACCCTGCAGCCGGATGAACTGCGCATCACATGGTCGCCGGACAATGACCCGGGCCAGAGCCTGGATTCCGGTACCCTGCAGCGTGTGGAACAGTACACGCTGGAACTGGACGGCACGGTGCAGCTGGACTGGACCGCGGATGAGATGGAACGGCAGGTCGAAGTGCAGTATCTGCTGGACGAAGAAAATGAGCCGGAAGAGGACACTGCGCCCAGCGAAGAGGCCGAGCCAGAGGCGGCTGTATAAAAACTGAAAAAGCGCCCGCTGTGGAGTTTTCCACAGCGGGCGCTTTGCTTGTTGAAAAAGAGCTTACAGCTTCTTGCCGGTGAGCAGCTCGTAGGCCTCCAGATACTTGGCGATGGTCTTGTCGATCACGTCCTGGGGCAGGTCGTAGTTGCTGTCCGGATGGGCCTTCAGCCAGTCGCGGACAAACTGCTTATCAAACGAGGGCTGGCCGTGGCCCGGCTCGTAGCCCTCCAGCGGCCAGAAGCGGGAGGAATCCGGGGTGAGCATCTCATCGCCCAGCACCACGTTGCCGTCCTCATCCAGACCAAACTCGAACTTGGTGTCGGCGATGATGATGCCGCGAGTCAGGGCGTACTCGGCGCACTTCTTGTACAGAGCGATGGTGTAGTCCCGCAACTTGGTGGCGTACTCCAGGCCGTGGCCGGGGAACTGCTTTTCCAGCACCTCAATGCTGCGCTCGTAGGAGATGTTCTCGTCGTGGTCGCCGATCTCGGCCTTGGTGGAGGGGGTGTAGATGGGCTCCGGCAGCTTCTGGGACTCCTGCAGGCCCTCGGGCAGCTGGATGCCGCACACCTTGCCGGTCTTTTGGTAGCTGGCCCAGCCGCTGCCGGTGATGTAGCCGCGCACGATGCACTCGATGGGCAGCATGGTCAGCTTGCGGCACAGCATGCTGTTGCCGTCGAACTGGGGCTGCCGGAAGAACTCCGGCATATCCTTCACGTCCACGCTCAGCATATGGTTGGGCAGCAGATCCTTGGTGTAGTCGAACCAGAACTTGCTCATCTGGGTGAGCACAGTGCCCTTTTTGGTCACCTTGTTTTTCAGGATGACATCAAACGCAGAAATGCGGTCGGTGGCAACCATGATCAGGCTGTCGCCATTGTCGTAAATTTCACGGACTTTGCCTTCTTTGATGGGCTTGAATGCAGTCATAGTCAAACACTCCATTTCCCTTTTTCCGGCCGCCGGGCGCGGCACATCCTTACAGCACTATTGTACCATGCCGGGTGCCGGTTTGAAAGAAACAGATGGGAGAGATTTGCCCCGGGTTTTGCAAATTTCTCGTGAAAAATGTGCAAAAATCATCGGATGAATTCGTCGTTTTGACGATAAAAGTCGTACTTTCAGCGCGAATGAGACAAAAAACGACCCGCTTTTTTGTGGAATGCGCAGATGGACACAGCCCGGCGGATAGGGTATGCTGAAAGGCGGCAGCTTTGCTGTACAGAAAGGAAAATTCTGCTTATGATACCTCAGATCATTGCGCACCGTGGCGCATCCTACCTGGCACCGGAAAACACGCTGGCGGCTTTCCGCAAGGCGATGGAGATTGGCGCGGACGGTGTGGAAATGGACGTACAAAAGACGCTGGACGGCGGCCTTGTGATCCACCACGACTATATCATCGACCTGCACACCGATATTTCCGGCCGTATCTACGATATGACCGAGGGCGAACTGAAAGACCTGGACTTCGGCAGCTGGAAGGACGCTGCCTATAAAGATGAGAAGATCGCCACCCTGGCCGAGGCACTGGCCCTGTGCAGGAGCATGGAGGGCTGTGCGGTCCAGCTGGAAATGAAATCCACCATGGACAACGACCCGGCTTTTGTGTCCGGTGTGGTGGATGCCATCCGCGCGGCAGACATCGCCGACCGACTGGTCCTTATTTCGTTCAACCACGACCTGCTGCGGCAGGCCAAGGCGCTGATGCCGGAACTGCGGGTGGGCGTGCTGCTGTACGGCGCATTCGAGAGCATGGTGCTGCCGCCGCCGGTCATCTGGAAGGACCTGGGCCTGGTGAACGGCATGGAGGATGAGGAAGCGGCGCTGGACGAAGAACTGGCCGCCCTGCCGGTGGATGCGGGCATGGACCCGGATGAGGAAAACGGCTGGATGACCCGCTGGGTGAACGACAAGGTGAGCATGCTGCGGGCAAACTTCCCCGGGGAGAGCCTGCAGGCGGTGGCAAAGCATCTGGCCGACCAGCACAACCCGGTGGCCTATGTCAAAAGCCTGGACTTTGCGCCGGAGTACGTCAGCTGCGAATACCACACCGCTTACAGCAACCCAGGCTTCATCGCCAAGCTGCAGGCCATGGGGGTCAAGGTGGCCCTGTGGACCGTGGACACGGAAAAGGCTGTCCGGAGCCTGCTGCCCCTGGGGCCGGACTGCCTGGTGACCAACCGCCCCGACCGCGTGCGGGAATGGGTGGAAGAAAATCAGTGACACAGAGATCAGAAAGGCTTCTCCTTTGGGAGAAGTCTTTTTTGCTGCCCTTGACAAACAGGGACAGTGGGATTACAATAGTCTCATATCGAACAGTTTTATAGAAAACAGTTTGAGCAAAAAACAATTCAAAAGGAACCGATCGTATGTGTGACGAAAAACAGAACGAATGCAGAGACCACGGGGATCCACCCTGGGAGGGGCCGCAGGTCATCCCGGCCCAGATCCGCCGGGTGGACAACCTGATCTTCCGCAAGATCAACCAGTTTGCCCGCGCCAACGGTGTGGAGCAGGCCACCCCGATGCACGGTTGGATCATCGAGTATCTTTACCGGCACCGGGAGGAGCAGGTGTTCCAGCGGGACATTGAGCGGGAGTTTTCCATTACCCGCTCCACTGTGACCAACATCCTGCAGCTGATGGAGCGCAAGGGCTACATCCAGCGCTAGAGCGTGCCGCAGGATGCCCGGCTGAAACAGCTGGTGCTGACGGAAGAGGGCGTCCGCTTCCATGAAAACACCATCCTCTCCTTCCACCAGACGGACGACTATGTGGCCAATCTGCTGACGGAAGAGGAAAACGCCGAGCTGCTGCGGCTGCTGAACAAGCTGCGTGACGCGCTGAAGTAAACCCTCTCAGCTTCGCTGCGCTCAGCAGCTCCCCCGAGGGGGGAGCTTTTTGGGCGATATTTTTGGATTTTCTTTTCCGGTGAAAAGCTGCTTTCCCGGAGCAGACAAAAGCTCTCCCTTTCGGGAGAGCTGGCACGGCGCAAGCCATGACGGAGAGGGTTCGACTCTTGTCAAAACGCCGAAAAGATGCTTGTGAAAATGTTAATTATGAACAATTTCCGAAAGTTTTGCAAACATCTTGACATTAAATCTGTTTTGTATAGAATTGTTTTGTACCAAACAAATAAAATTAACAGGAGGTAACTCAGATGATCAAAAAGCTCGTGTCACATCTGGGCGAGTACAAACGCGCCGCAGTCCTGACACCGCTCTTTGCAGCCCTGGAAGCCGTGATGGATGTGCTGCTGCCCACCATCATGGCCTTTATCATTGACCTGGGCATTGAAAAGGGCGATATGCACGCCATCGTCAAGTATGGTCTGCTCACCTTTCTTGTGGCAGCCATTGCGCTGCTGCTGGGCGTTCTGGCCGGTAAATATGCCGCCGAGGCATCCACCGGCTTTGCCGGCAATCTGCGCGATGCCATGTATGAGAACATCCAGCACTATTCCTTCTCCAACATCGACAAGTTCTCCACGGCGGGCCTTGTCACCCGTATGACCACCGACGTGACCAACGTGCAGAATGCGTTCCAGATGATCGAGCGCATGTGCGTGCGTGCCCCGGTGCATCTGGTGTTTGCACTGTTCATGGCTGTGGTCATCGGCGGACCGTTGTCGCTGGTGTTCGTGGTGGCGGTAGTCTTTCTGGTGGCGGTGCTGGCCAGCATCATGATCCCCACCTTCCACATCTTTGACCGCGTGTTCAAGAACTACGACAACCTCAACGCCTCGGTGCAGGAGAATGTGTCCGCCATCCGCGTGGTCAAGAGCTTTGTGCGCGAGGGCTTTGAGAACGAGAAGTACACCAAAGCCTGCGAGAGCCTGTACAACCAGTTCGTCAAGGCCGAGAGCCGCCTGAGCTTCAACAACCCTGCCATGCTCACCGCCGTTTACGGCTGCAACATCGCCCTGAGCTGGCTGGGTGCCAAATATGTGCTGCATGGTGCCATCACCACCGGTCAGCTCAACGCCCTGTTCGGGTACATCATGAACATCCTCATGGCCCTGATGATGCTGAGCATGGTCTTTGTGATGATCGCCATGTCGGCCGCTTCCGCCAAGCGTATCGTGGAAGTGCTGGACGAGACCACCGACCTGCCCCCGGCCAAGCAGCCGGTGCAGCAGGTGAAGGACGGCAGCATCGAGTTCGACCATGTTTCCTTTCAATATAAGCATGGTTCGGGCCGTCCGGTGCTGAACGATATCACCTTTTCCATCAAGCCCGGCGAGACGCTGGGCATCATCGGCGGCACCGGCAGTGCAAAGTCCAGCCTGGTGCAGCTGATCCCCCGCCTGTACGATGCCGAAAGCGGTACCGTGCGGGTAGGCGGCGTGGATGTGCGGGATTACAACCTGGACGTCCTGCGCCACGAAGTGTCCATGGTGCTGCAGAAGAATGTGCTGTTCAGCGGTACCATCCTCGACAACCTGCGCTGGGGCGACGCGAACGCCAGCGAGGAAGAGTGCATCCGCATGGCAAAGCTGGCCTGTGCGGATGAGTTCATCGAGCGATTCCCGGATAAGTACAATACCTGGATCGAGCAGGGCGGCTCCAACGTGTCCGGCGGCCAGAAGCAGCGCCTGACCATCGCCCGCGCTCTGCTGCGCAAGCCCAAGGTGCTGATCCTGGACGACTCCACCAGCGCGGTGGACACCGCCACCGACGCCAAGATCCGCAAGGCCTTCCGGGAAGAGATCCCCGGCACCACCAAGATCATCATTGCACAGCGCATCTCCTCGGTGCAGGATGCTGACCGTATCCTGGTGCTGGACAACGGCCAGATCAACGGCCTGGGCACCCACGAGGAGCTGCTCAGGACCAACGCCATTTATCAGGAAGTTTACAACAGCCAGACCCAGGGCGGCGGCGACTTCGACAAGCAGGGAGGTGCGCAGTAATGGCCGTAAAAGAAGTACATGGCCCCGGCCCGCGGGGCGCACGGGGCCCGCGCCCCAAGGTGGAAAACCCGGGCAAGCTGCTCCGGCGCATCATGGATGAGGTGTTCCGCAACTACCTGCCCCACTGCATCCTGGTGCTTATCTGCATCGTGGTCAGCGCGCTGGCCAATGTGCAGGCCAGCCTGTTTTTGCAGACTTTGATGGACGATTATATCGTGCCCATGACCCACCAGCAGAACCCCAGCTTTGCACCGCTGGCCGGCGCACTGATGCGGGTGGGCTGCATCTACCTTGTGGGTATTCTGGCAGCAGGGCTCAATGCCCGCGTTATGGTCAACGTAACGCAGGGCACGCTGCGCAACCTGCGCACCAAGCTGTTCACCCACATGGAAAGCCTGCCCATCTCCTATTTTGACACCCATCCCCACGGCGATATCATGTCCGTGTACACCAACGATGTAGATACCCTGCGCCAGATGATCAGCCAGAGCATCCCGCAGCTGGTGTCCAGCGTCATCACCATCGTGTCGGTGTTCTTCGGCATGTGTATGCTCAGCTGGCAGCTGACCATCGTTACCATGCTCATGGTGGCGCTGATGCTCTTCTGCTCCAAAAAGATCGCGGCAAGCTCCGGTAAGTACTTTGTGCAGCAGCAGCGGGATCTGGGCAAGGTGAACGGCTACATCGAGGAGATGATGGAGGGCCAGAAGGTGGTCAAGGTGTTCACCCACGAGCAGCAGACCCTTGACGGCTTCCGCCAGCTGAACGACCAGCTGAAGGAGAGCTCCAAGCAGGCCAACGCCTTCTCCAACATCATGATGCCGGTCAACGCCCAGCTGGGCAACATCAGCTACGCCGTGTGCGCGCTGGTGGGTGCCGCCATGGCCGTGGGTGGTGTCAGCGGCATGACCCTTGGCACGGTGGTGGCCTTCCTCAGTCTGAACAAGGGCTTCAATATGCCCATCAGTCAGGTGTCCATGCAGGCCAACAGCGTCATCATGGCACTGGCCGGTGCAGAGCGCATCTTTAAGATGATGGACGAGCCCAGCGAGACCGATGAGGGCTATGTGACCCTCGTGAACGCCAAGTACGACCGCGAGGACAACCTCGTGGAGACCGAGGAGCGCACCGGCATCTGGGCCTGGAAGCACCCCCACCACGACGGCACCACCACCTACCACAAACTGGAAGGCGACATCACCTTCACGGATGTGGATTTCGGATATGTGCCGGAAAAGACGGTGCTGCACGACATCAACCTGTATGGCCGTCCGGGCCAGAAGATCGCCTTTGTCGGCTCCACCGGTGCCGGCAAGACCACCATCACCAACCTGATCAACCGCTTCTACGATATTCAGGATGGCAAGATCCGCTACGACGGCATCAACATCCACAAGATCAAAAAGTCCGATCTGCGCCGTTCGCTGGGCATCGTGCTGCAGGACACCCACCTGTTCACCGGTACGGTCATGGAGAACATCCGCTATGGCCGTCTGGATGCCAGCGATGAAGAGTGCATGGCCGCCGCCAAGCTGGCCAACGCGGACGGCTTCATCCAGCGTCTGCCGGATGGCTACAACACCATGCTGACCGGCGACGGTGCGAACCTGTCGCAGGGCCAGCGCCAGCTGCTGGCCATCGCCCGCGCCGCCGTGGCCGACCCGCCGGTGCTGATCCTCGATGAGGCAACTTCCTCCATCGACACCCGCACCGAGGCACTGGTGCAGCGCGGCATGGACGGCCTGATGTACGGCCGCACCAGCTTCGTCATCGCCCACCGCCTGTCCACCGTCCGCAATGCAGACTGCATCGTGGTGCTGGAGCAGGGCCGCATCATCGAGCGCGGCAGTCACGACGAGCTGATCGCCAAGAAGGGCAAGTATTACCAGCTCTACACCGGCAACCTTGCCGAAAACTGATCAAGACATCTCTCCTCAATAACACAGCGCCCCCGCCGGGATCTCTCCCGGCGGGGGCGCTGTGTTTTATATCATAAATGTTTTTAGTGGATCAGGTTCACGAATACGGGGCAGAGCACTGCGGTGAGCACACCGGCCACTGCAATGGACAGGCCGCTCATGGCACCCTCCACCTCACCCATCTGCAGGGCCTTGCTAGTACCCACGGCATGGGCCGAGGTGCCGATGCCCACACCCTTGGCGATGGGGTCGGTGATGTGGAACACCTTGCACACCGTTTCGGCCAGCAGGCTGCCCGCAATGCCGGTGAGGATGACGATGGCACCGGTCAGGGCGGCAATGCCGCCCAGCTCAGCGGCCACGTCCATGCTGATGGCGGTGGTCACCGACTTGGGCAGCAGGGTGGCGTACTGCTCTTTGGTCAGGTCCAGCGCCAGGGCAAGAGCAAGGGCACTGCCCAGGCTGACCAGTGTGCCAACCGAGATGCCGGCGATGATGGCGGCGGCGTTCTCCCGGAGCAGGTCCCACTTTTCATACAGCGGGATGGCCAGAGCCACGGTGGCCGGCAGCAGCAGGTAGTTCACCGGGGCGGCGCTGGCCTTGTAGTCGGCGTAGGGGATCTTGCACACCGACAGGAAGATGATGACAAAGATGCTGCCCAGCAGCAGGGGATTGAAGATGGCTTTGCCGGTGATCCGGTTGATCAGGGCACCCAGTGCAAAGGCTGCCAGCGTGAGCAGCACGCCCCACGCCGCCGACCCGGACAGGAAATCATTCAGCATGGTCTGCCTCCTTCTTTTTGCGGCCGGTCATGGCCTGGGTGGTGCGGCCTGCGGAGACCATGACCAGCACGGTCACCGGGATGATGGCAATGAGGATGGGCAGCAGCATGTTGCCCATCTCGGCCCACAGCTCCATCACGCCGGCTGCGGCAGGCACGAACAGCAGCGGGAAGATGCCGGTGAGGTAGATGCCCACCTCTTTCACGTCATCCAGCTTCACAAAGCCGAAGTTCAGGGCAGCCAGCAGCAGCACCAGCCCGTAGACACTGGCAGGCACCGGCAGCGGCAGCACGGCGTGCAGCACCTCGCCCAGAAAACAGAAGGCCAGAATGCGCGCAAACTGAAAAATGTATTTCGTAACGGATCGCTCCTTTCACGGTCACCAAAAATGTGGGATACAAGTGGTAGTATACCGCATCGTCGGACGTCCATCAACCGTGATACTTGCCAAGAATTCCCACACATTTCGCGAGGAACTGTGCAAAAAAGGCGCACCGCAATGTGCGGTGCGCCGAATCAATTATTCCTGATAAGTAAAATGACAGCGTGGATAATTCGAGCAACCCCAGAAAGTTTGCCCCGTCCGGCTTCCCCGTTGAGCTACCCGTCTGACGAGCTGTCCACCACAATGTGGACAAGCCCAGGTTCCATCCGCTCGAACGACTGGATACTGTTTTGCCTGAACTTCTCTTATGTGGGCTTCCCTTTGCCAGTCGCTTGCCTCTGTAAAATTCACAAGTATTGCATAAAGAGCATCTATCTTTTCATCAGATAGCTGGATGCCTGTACGTCGAGCATTATACTCAATATCCTTTCGGAGATATAGAGCATAAGTCACATGATGTTTTCCGCTTGTGAGCTGAACGTTCTTTAACTCACAATTATTTCCGAATACCACATAGGAATAGTACGGAACGGTATCATCCTTCAGTAGTTCCATCAATGCGCAAATATGCGTCTCATTCTGTCGGAGAGGGTTATAAAAGGAATGCTTTTGCGTTGTATGAAATTTTCCTCTCAGACATTGTATCCAATGATCTTGCTCTTCATTGCCGAAAATCCAACCACTGTAATTTTTGGATTCAATTACATAAAGGCCGGACTCATGCAGAAAGATCATATCAATCTCAGTTGTTCCTTTTTGGCCTACCGGGATGTAACAATTCGGCAAAAGAGCTTTACGACCGCGGACTTTGTTCAGGGCGCTATAAATAATGTTTTCTCCGATGTCTCCCCGTTCCTCTGGACTACGAAAATTCCATCGAAATTGCTCGAACATGACAATGTCCTCAGATCACATAATCGTTGCCAGCCTGATCGGGCAGGGCAAGATCGGCAAGGGTGATGTGGCTGAAATAGTTGGAGATGAGGTCGTTCAGGCCCTTCCACATCTCATAGGTGCGGCAGTTGGCCAGGCGGTCGCAGGGGGATGCACCCGGCGTCAGGCAGGTGACGGGGGCCAGGCTGCCCTCGGTGAGCATGAGGATCTCCTCCACGGTGTACTGGTCGGGGCTGCGGGTCAGACGGTAACCGCCGCCCTTGCCGCGCAGACCCTCCAGAAAGCCGTTCTGCACCAGCACCTTGAGGATGTTCTCCAAATACTTTTCCGAGATCTCCTGCCGTGCGGCGACTTCCTTGAGGGGAACGTATTTTTCCGCCTGATGTTCGGCAAGGTCGATCATCACGCGCAGCGCATAGCGCCCTTTGGTGGAAACGATCATATTCGTGTACTTCCTTTGATGTCCATAGAATGTTAAACCTATTATACAACAGGGTAAATAATATTTCAATCCCACTTTTTTGCAAAAAAGCATTGACAAGCAGGGCAAAGGGGACTATAATACCATCAAACCCACAAACAATGTTGGTTTAAAGGTTTGTAGTTCTGGGCCGCACCTCGGGTGCCGGGGCCCGTTCGAGAAGTTGTATCTGTATCAGGAGGGAATTTATTATGAGCAAGATCTATACTGCCGCTGACCAGCTGATCGGCCACACCCCGCTGCTGGAGCTCACCCACATTGAAAAGGAGCAGCAGCTGTCTGCTCACATTCTGGCCAAGCTGGAGTACTTCAACCCGGCCGGTTCCGTGAAGGACCGCATTGCCAAGAAGATGATCGACGACGCCGAGGCCAAGGGCCTGCTGAAGGAAGGCTCCGTGATCATCGAGCCAACCTCCGGCAATACCGGCATCGGCCTGGCTGCCGTGGCAGCTGCCAAGGGCTACCGCATCATCATCGTCATGCCCGAGACCATGAGCGTGGAGCGCCGCCAGCTGATGAAGGCTTACGGTGCCGAGCTGGTGCTCAGCGAGGGTGCCAAGGGCATGAAGGGCGCCATTGCCAAGGCCGATGAGCTGGCAAAGGAGATCCCGAATTCCTTCATCCCCGGCCAGTTTGTGAACCCGGCCAACCCCCAGGCACACATCGAGACCACCGGCCCCGAGATCTGGGACGATACCGACGGTAAGGTGGACATCTTTGTGGCAGGCGTTGGCACCGGCGGCACCGTGACCGGCGTGGGCAAGTACCTGAAGAGCAAGAACCCTGACGTGAAGGTCGTGGCCGTGGAGCCCGCCTCCTCCCCGGTGCTGAGCAAGGGCACTGCCGGTGCGCACAAGATCCAGGGCATCGGTGCAGGCTTTGTGCCGGACGTGCTGGACACCAAGGTTTATGACGAGATCATTGCCGTGGAGAACGACGACGCCTTTGCCACCGGTCGGCTGATCGGTCACAAGGAAGGCGTGCTGGTGGGCATTTCTTCCGGTGCTGCCGTCTGGGCTGCCCTGCAGCTGGCAAAGCGCCCGGAGAACGCTGGCAAGAACATCGTGGTGCTGCTGCCCGATACCGGCGACCGCTACCTGTCCACTCCGCTGTTCGCAGACTGATCACTCTATTTATAGAACCGTTGCATCCCGCCCGGATTTCCGGGCGGGATTTTTTTGCACGCCGGCCGCCGGATGAATCTATTGACGAACACCCTAAAAAAAGGTATACTGTACAGGTACAATTGAATATTGTCGGGGTGTTGCGCAGTTGGTAGCGCGCCTGCTTTGGGAGCAGGAGGCCGCGAGTTCGAGTCTCGCCACTCCGACCAGACAAAAATAATCCGAACTTATTTCCAATAGGAGATGGGTTCGGATTATTTATTTTCTTCGGAAATCTCAATAGAGGTTCCCGGCAGAAGATGAAATTCGAAATCATAGATTGACCGATACAAACTAGACAATGATTTCAGGAGGACAGGATTATGGAGTACGATGCAAGAGCTTGCAAGTTTAACATGGACACCGGGTGCGTGGAGTTGCTACTCCGGGATGGGCGCAAAATTTCCATTGATTGCACCGGGGTCGAGGATGCGCTGGATGTCACTATGGCGCAGAGGGCAGAATTGGATTACCTCATCTACAACGACCCGCTGGCGTATGCTGAACTGATTCTGAACGGCGAACCGGAGGAATATTTGAAGAATGTGGCTGGGAGTCACGGACTAGAGAACTGAACGCAAAAACAGGGTGCGCCCTGCCGGACGCACCCTGAAAAATCCACACACGATAAGTAAGGCAGGGAGTTCCCCATCGGGAACTTCCTGTTTTTCTTTGCCGGAGAGATGAGCCTGTTCTGCCTGCCACGCAGCAAACTCCCGCTGACCTTCCTCGCTGTTCCAGCAGGCAAGAATCGCCGGGTAGAATGCCCGTGCCAGACGTTCGATGGCTTCATCGGGGTAAGGGGAAAGATTTGTGGATTTTTTCTTCTTGTTCAAACGCACACTCCTCTGATCGTCCCACTGCAGCGAAGGCGGGCGGGAAAATCAGGATTCCATTTCACATCAGGCGCAAGGGCGCGGAAGTTTTCTGCCCTGCACTTGCTTTTGGTGGATTCATTGATAGCTTACAAGTGCCTGTCGTTATGCGGTCTTTTCAGCTTCTTCGATGCTTTCAGAAAGAATCTGCTCCATGCAGGCTTCCAACTCATTCAGGTAGTGGGCTGGCCGCTGCATGGCATAGCGGAGAACTTTCTGCTTTTCCGGGTCAGAGAGATAGCTCTGATTATTTTTGAGCACTCGTTTCCATGTGTTTCGCATCATTTCTGTGGCCATGCTCAGGGTCTTGTAGACCTTCATGCACTTGTCCGGAACTTGGTATCCCTTGAACTGTTCGAGGTTGGATATGGGCATCGGAACCGGTTCGTCTGCTTTGGGGTCTGCGTTTGCAGTCTCCATCGCTTTCGTGATTTCAGGGTGCATGATCTCGGCAAATACATCCTGCCGTTTGGCAGGACTGCTCTGCACGAGCTTGGACATTTCTTCGTTGGTAAACTTCACTTCACCGGAAAAAACTTTCTGCTTGATGCCGGGAGAGAGGCTATCTGCGATGTCAATGCCTCGCGTATAGTGGCTGGCACGGAGAACAGAGGCACGGCTGACATCGTTTTCTTCTGCGATCCGGTCGCAGGTTTTCTTCCCGGAGTGGTGGTTCTCATCGTGAGAACCGCCACTTTTCTTTGCTAAAGTGTACTGATTACCCCGAAAGATTTTGGCAGCTTTCTTCTCGGCTTCGTACTGCTTGCCAAGCAGATAACTCTTCTGTTCGGGGCTTAGGTTTCGCCGTCCCAACTGATTCCGGCAGATCCAAGCGAGGACTTCTTCTCTGCTTTCAAACGGGAGCGGCATGGTGGAGAAAGAGATTTCGGGATTTCTATAAATAACAATCAAGAGGGCGACAGCTTTTGTTGTCACCCTCTTGATTATTATTTATTGTTCCCACGTTTTGGCTTTTTGTCGGACATTTATAATTTGGAGCTGGTATAGAATGCTGGGAATTGCAGAAACCAATGAAAAAATACCCAAGACAATAGAATGCTTGATAATCGCAAACAGTGCGAATAGGAGCAGCAGGAATAGCCATGGGTTACGCAAATTGCGGTAGTATTTTTCTTTGTCGGCGTAAGAAGTATGAAGTTCAAAAGGCTTTCCGTCGTTTGATTTTTCTACAATCAATAGTTCCCTGTTAAAAGTTGTTGCGTTTGTTGCAATACGACCGCCCATTTCCGCCCATGGACGCAATCGAACTTTTCCGACAGAATAGTTTAGATTGATATTCTTGAAAAATACCTTGTAGCCCATATCCTCCAAAAAATCAGCGTAGTCCGTTGCATTCTCTTTTGATTTTTCTCCGATAAACTCTACACAATAGGTCACTTCATCAGGACTGCATTCTTCAAATTCATAGAGCACCCTCCCTGTCCGGACAAGTCGATAGCCTTTTTCGGACATTTTGTTTAACCATTTTGCCTGTGCATTTAGCAATCCACCAAAGAAGCGATAACATTTTTTACTCATACTGCACCTCCAATAATTTCACTTGCAATGCTTACAAGTTCGTTTAGTCTTGCAAGCTCTTTTTCTGCAATTTCTTTTCCCTGTGCTGTAATGTGGTATTCTTTTTTTCTTCCCTCACTATCGCCATAAGGTTCAATCCACTTCTTGTCCTGCAAAGAGTTTAATGCTCCATATAAAGTGCCTGCGCCTAGGGAAAGCCGTCCGTCTGTTTTTTCTTCAATAAACTGCATAACAGCGTATCCGTGTTTTGGCGTATAAAGAGAAAGCAAAATATAAAAGGTGACTTCTGTAAGCGCACCACCTTTTGCATTATCGCGCATGGTTTGCCTCCTTGTTACGGTTACTGTAATAAATATATCACTAACCGTAATATTCGTCAAGCAGACTCAGGAAAATTATATAATGGGTGTGTGAAAGAAGAACAGTCTGCTCTCTATTTGGTTTGTTGTTCGGCGTGTCGTGGTGCTGGGAATTGCTAGGGGTCGATTGAACATTCGTTTTGGTCATTGTACCTCCTGTCTGTTCGATAACTCCTCGGTGAAGTTATGTAAGCACGACACGCCGTTCCATTCGTGCCGTAAGGCACGAATGATGAGCAGGGTTTGGGGTTGGACCGCGTTTGCGAAGCGCAGCGCAGCAATGAAAGCCCCAGTGGGGCTTTTAAGCGGCAGCGCGGTCTGCGACAGTAGATGGAGGGGCGTTGCCCCGACAAACGCTACCCCAACAAGATCACTTGGAAAACTCGCAAGAGTTTGAGAAGTGAAGTCACGGATGGACAGAAAATTTTCAAGAATAAAAAATTTGTGGGCACGGGACGGTTCTTGCACTCTACCGCTGCGCTCAAAACGCATTTCCGGGAGTTGTTTCCGAATTGTTAAGACACAAAAATAAGTAGAGGTTGTGCTGCTCATGTAAGGGGGTCACCGTTTGCTTCGAACGAAGTTCCTGCCCCTGTTTGCGCAGCGGCGTTGTCCGGCTCGCTCACGGAAAGTGTGAGGTCATGGCGCAGTAGGGATAAGCTGTAAAAAGAAGCATGGACGCCCCCGAAAAGGAGAGCGTCCATGCTTCTTGCTGTATCCGAATGGAGGAGATTGCGAAATCAGTGATTGTCCGGGCAGACGATTTCCAGCATCTGATCGAAAACCTCTTCCATCTGCCGCACCAGTGTGAACTGGGTGCGGGCGCGGTCGAGGTTGTGATCCGGGCGAGCAATATGGAAATAATGGTCGCCCTCCAGATAGTCAGTCAGAAAACGGATACCGCATTCCAGCGTCATGAGCCTTGCACCCCATGCAAGGCTCTTTTTTTCTGCCATGCTCATGGATGCCCCGGCAGTGGAGAGATACCCTTTGGCGAACACTTCGTACAGATGCAGGTCAAAATGGACTTTGCTCTGGTCGGGTTCATCCTCGGCGCAGTCGTTGGCACCGGTGCGGATGGAATCACCGAAATCATAAGCCGAAAGACCCGGCATCACGGTGTCGAGGTCAATGACACAGATGCCTTTGCCAGTGGCTTCATCGAGCAGAACATTGTTGATTTTGGTATCATTATGGGTGACACGCAGCGGAATCTCACCAGCAGTCAGCTGATCCAGCAGAACGTGGCAGTCCTTTTTCCGTGCATGGATAAAAGCAATCTCCGGCGCAATGGTTTTGGCTCGACCCAGTGCATCGGCGGCAAGGGCTTTTTCAAAGTTTGCGTAACGGTTGGGCGTATCGTGAAAACGGGCAATGGTTTCGTGGAGGGTAGAAGCAGGATAATCGGCCAGCTGGTTCTGGAACTTGCCCAGCGTTTCTGCCACAGTGCGGAAGTCTGCCTCACAGCCGACCTGTTGCAGGCAGATGGTATTCTCTACAAAATCGTAGGCTCTCCAGGCATTGCCTTCTGTGTCGATATAGTAGGATGCGCCGGACAGAGTGGGAATGACATTCAGGCATTCCCGGCCAGGGTCGCCGCCCTCTGCCTGAATCTTTGCCCGTAAATGCTGGGTCACGCCACAGATGTTTTCCATCAGTCCTGCGGGATCGGTGAATGTAGCGGTGTTGATACGCTGTAAGATAAAGCGTTTGGTATGATCTGCCCGCCAGACCACAAAGGTGTCATTGATGTGGCCCTCACCATAGTGGTGTGGATCGCAGACCATCGGCCCACCAAAATCAAAGGCGGATGCAGCGGCGCAGAGAATGGGTTCGGTGACAGGTTTCATTTGAAGTTCCTCGTTTCTTTATCTTTCATGCCGTTTTGCCGGGGCAGGGCGTTGTCCCTGCC
>OOAK01000655.1_pt1 | contig 31548 bp, 27 predicted proteins | sample 1671811 | NCBI WGS metagenome assembly OOAK01 (sample SAMN06348195, study PRJEB24527) | human gut metagenome | biome: human gut; feature: ankylosing spondylitis patient; material: feces | host: Homo sapiens | place: China | collected 2015-10 | reverse complement strand
GACGTATCCATCCGTCTGATCACAGACCATATCCGTTCTGCAACATTTATGATCTCCGACGGTATCATGCCTACAAACGAAGGCCGCGGTTATGTACTCCGCCGTCTGATTCGTCGTGCAGCACGTCACGGACGTCTTCTTGGAATCGAAGGCACCTTCCTTGCAAAATTAAGTGAAGAAGTGATCAATGGTTCCAAAGCAGGATATCCGGAGCTGGAAGAGAAGAAAGAATTTATCTTTAAAGTTCTCACAAATGAAGAAAACCAGTTCAACAAGACCATTGACCAGGGTCTTCGTATCCTTGGAGAGATGGAAGATGAGATGAAAGCAGCAGGAGAGAAAACACTTTCCGGCGAAAATGCATTCAAATTATATGATACTTACGGATTCCCGATGGATCTTACAAAAGAGATCCTTGAGGAAAAAGGATATGATATCGATGAAGCTGGCTTCCAGAAATGTATGGAAGAGCAGAGAAACAAAGCACGTTCTGCACGTGAAGTGACAAACTATATGGGTGCTGACGCAACTGTATATGATGATATTGATGTAAATGTTACAACAGAATTCGTAGGATACGATCATCTTACCTTTGATTCCAAAGTAACAGTCCTTACAACAGAGACAGAGATCGTAAACTCCCTGATGGAAGGACAGAAAGGAACTGTCTTTACAGAGCAGACTCCATTCTACGCAACTATGGGTGGACAGGTCGGAGATACAGGTGTGATCGAAACTGCAAACGGTAAGTTCGTAGTAGAAGACACCATCAAGCTTCGCGGCGGTAAATTCGGACATGTAGGTCATATGGAATCCGGTATGATCTCCACAGGCGAAACTGTTTCCCTGAAAGTGGATGAAGCTGCAAGAAGAGACACTGAGAAGAACCACAGTGCAACACATCTTCTTCAGAAAGCATTAAAGACAGTTCTTGGAAGTCATGTAGAACAGAAGGGTTCTCTGGTAACACCGGACAGACTTCGTTTCGACTTTGCTCATTTCCAGGCTATGACAGCTGATGAGATCGCACAGGTAGAAGCGCTTGTTAATAAAGAAATCCAGACTGGTCTTGAAGTCCGTACAGATGTTATGGATGTGGAAGAGGCTAAGAAATCCGGAGCAATGGCTCTGTTCGGAGAGAAATATGATCAGAAGGTACGTGTGGTATCCATGGGCGACTTCTCCAAGGAACTCTGCGGTGGTACTCATGTGGCAAACACAGGCAACATCATGCTGTTCAAAATTGTTTCCGAATCCGGTATCGCAGCAGGTGTGCGCCGTATTGAAGCTCTGACAGGAAATGGTGTTCTGGAATACTATAAGAAACAGGAAGAACTGCTTCATGAAGCTGCAAAAGCCCTGAAAGCAAATCCTGCAGAGATCGTAGAGAAGATCGGGCATCTTCAGGGAGAAGTAAAGGCACTCTCCAGTGAGAACGAATCCTTAAAGAGCAAACTGGCTCAGGGAGCTCTGGGAGATGTTATGGATAAAGTAGTAGAAGTCAAAGGTGTGAAACTTCTTGCTGCAAAAGTAGACGGAGTGGATATGAACGGACTTCGTGACCTTGGCGACCAGCTGAAAGGCAAACTTGGTGAAGGTGTTGTCCTTCTGGCAGCAGTAAACGGTGAGAAAGTAAACCTTCTTGCAATGGCTACTGATGCAGCACAGAAAGCAGGTGCCCACGCAGGTAACCTGATCAAAGCAGTGGCAGCCATCGTAGGCGGTGGCGGCGGCGGACGTCCGAACATGGCTCAGGCCGGCGGAAAGAACCCTGCCAAAGCGCAGGAAGCTGTAGATGCAGCAGCAGGAATCCTTGAAGGTCAGATAAAGTAAAAATTGTTACTGCTCACTTCGTGACCAGCAACACGCTTCGCGATGCACAGAATTTATGCTAATCGCATAAATTCGCGCGGTATGTCTCGGGATTTTGGCATATACATGCCAAAACACCTCGCGGGATAGTGGCGTGTGAATAGTAACTAAAAAAATCTACAAAATTTAACCAAAAAGATGTTGACGAACCCACAGGCAATGATATATAATATCACTTGTGCAAGAAAAAATACCCAGACAGTTGTATTTTAGCACAATCTACAACTGGAGGGAGGTTAGGTGTGAGTCTATGTCAAACGTAATCGTAAAAGAGAACGAGACTTTAGATAGCGCTCTTCGCAGATTCAAGAGAAGCTGTGCAAAAGCAGGAATCCAGCAGGAAATCCGCAAAAGAGAGCATTACGAGAAACCAAGCGTTCGTCGTAAAAAGAAATCTGAAGCCGCAAGAAAACGTAAATATAATTAATTGTGCGCAAAAATCCCTGGCAGTTCTGTCAGGGATTTTTATCATAATTTGGACAATAATCAGGGGAAGGAAGTAATCTTGAAGGCAGAAAATAACAAAATACTTAAAGAAAAGAAAAACTGGATCCTTTTACTGTTTAAAAAACTGGCAAAGCTGATTTTCAACAGAATCTTTTATGTTGCGGTTGCAATGCTCGTCCAGCTCGGATGGATCTTAATGATGGTACTGCGTCTGGCCGCTTATTCCAGATATATTGATATCGGATTGAGGCTGATAGGTATTGTGCTGGTATTATGGATCCTGAATAAGGAAATAAATCCTTCCTACAAACTGGCCTGGACCATGCTGATCCTGATCCTGCCAATCCTTGGAGTGGTATTATATTTTGTATTTGGACGTTCCAGGATCGCTGCGATCATGCAGCAGCATTTTGAACAGAGGATTGAGGAGAGCAGGGAGTATCTGCGGGATCGGCCACAGACGAGGCAGAAGCTGGAGGCTCTGGATCCCTCGGCTTCAAATCAGTCCAGATATATTTCGGATGTTTCCAGATTTCCGGTCCATGAGAACACAACTGCAGAGTATTTTCAGGTAGGAGATGATATGTTCCCAGTGCTTGTGAGGGAACTGAAACAGGCGAAGAAATATATTTTTATTGAATATTTCATTATCAATGATGGGGTGATGTGGCAGACAATCCTGAATATTCTGGAAAAGAAAGCTGCGGAGGGTGTGGATGTGCGCCTGATCTATGACGGATTTGGCTGTCTTACAACACTTCCCCATAAATATTATGAAGAGCTTCAGAAAAAAGGAATCAAATGTCAGGTATTTAATCCTTTCCGTCCCATTTTGAATATTATCCAGAATAACCGGGATCACAGGAAGCTTTGTATCATTGACGGATGGGTTGGATTTACGGGAGGCATCAATCTTGCAGATGAATATATCAACCAGAAAGCGCGTTTCGGACACTGGAAGGACACTGCAGTTATGCTCAAAGGGGAAGCTGTCTGGAATATGACGGTAATGTTTCTCCATATGTGGACGGTGATCGGCAGATCTGAAGAAAGTATTGATTATGAAGCCTATTTTCCCCACAGATATCATGAGGAAGAATTTGAGAGTGACGGATTTGTCCAGCCGTTCTGTGATACACCTCTGGATGAGGAGGTTGTCGGTGAAGATGTATATTTGAACATTATCAACAAGGCAAAAAAATATGTATATATCTGTACTCCCTATCTGATCATAGATAATGAGATGATGACTGCCCTATGTCTGGCAGCCAAAAGCGGGGTGGACGTGCGTATTATGACGCCGGGAATCCCTGACAAGAAGCTGGTATTTATCCTTACCCAATCCTATTACAGACAGCTTCTGGAAGCCGGTGTAAAGATTTATGAATATCAGCCCGGTTTCCTTCACGCAAAATCCTTTGTGAGTGATGATGAGATTGGAGTTGTGGGAACCATCAACCTGGACTATCGAAGTCTTTATCTTCATTTTGAGGATGGTGTATGGATCTACAGAAACAGAGTAATACAGGATATCAAAGATGATTTTATCCAGACTATGGAATATTGCAGGCAGATAGAACCGGAATTCTGCCTGAACAGAAATATAGGGTTGCGTATCATGCAGAATATTTTTCGCGCATTTGCGCCGCTGATGTAAAATGAGCACTGAAAATCGTATTTTTATGATTTTCAGTGCTTTTTATCTGATCATGATCAGGTATCGGATCGGATTAAGATGCATTATTTTATTGGATTGCTATATAATGAATAAAGAAAGTAGTCTTAGAGCGTGCGCCGGCAGCCTGCCGGTACATTGATCGGAGAGATAATATGCGAAAAAAATGGATCTCCATAATATGCGCTGTGATCATCATGGTCTGCACTATCATTACCCCTGCTTATGCCGCCGGAATCTTTTTGCCCGAGGAAAGCAATACCAAACAGGCAGAATCCACAAATCTTATTGAAGCACCCTCAGGAATCTTAATGGAAGCGCAGACAGGAACAGTCGTTTATCAGAAGGATGCGGATACCAGACGAAGCCCTGCCAGTATCACGAAGATCATGACGCTGATCCTGATCTTTGATGCTCTGGATAAAGGCAGCCTGAAAATGGACGATACAGTCACAACCAGTGCCCATGCAAAGTCAATGGGCGGTTCTCAGGTGTTTCTGGAGGAGGGGGAAATCCAGACAGTGGAAACCCTGATCAAATGCATTGTAATCGCGTCAGGAAACGATGCCAGCGTAGCAATGGCAGAGCATATCTGCGGCAGTGAACAGGAATTTGTCCGCCACATGAATGAACGGGCAGAAGGACTTGGGATGAAAAATACTCATTTTGAAGACTGCTGTGGTCTGACAGAATCTCCCGATCATTACACAACAGCCAGGGACATTGCCATCATGAGCAGGGAACTGATCACAAAATATCCGAAAATTCTGGAATATTCTTCCATATGGATGGAAAATATCACCCATGTGACCAGGCAGGGGACCAAGGAATTCGGACTTACCAATACCAACAAACTGATCCGCAGCTATGAGGGCTGTGTCGGCCTGAAGACAGGAAGCACCAGCATTGCAAAATACTGCCTCAGCGCAGTCGCCAAAAGAAATGACATTACTCTGATCGCAGTAGTGATGGCAGCCCCGGACTATAAAGTGCGATTTAAAGATGCTGCCTCCATGTTAAATTATGGATTTTCAAAATGCAGCCTGTACATAGATAAGAAAATGGAAGCTCTGCCTGAGATCCCGGTCAGAAATGGAAAGAAAAAGACGGTTTCCCTGGTTTATGAAGAACAGTTCCACTATCTGGACACCACAGGACAGAATATCGGGAATGTAAAAAGAAAGCTGAGGATCCACAGGGAAGTAAAGGCCCCGGTGAAAAAGAACACCCTGGCAGGGGAGATGATCTATTCCGTCGATGGGAAGGAACTGGGAAGAGTGCGGATCCTTTATGGAGAAAATGCAGGGAAAGCCACATATCTGGACTGCCTGAAAAAAGTTGTGACAAGACTGTAGATAAAAATATTTTGGACAGTTTTATAATTTTTTGACAAAGGACAGCAATCCGATGTATAATAAAATCCAAATGGGTATTGAGGGAAATAAAAAACAAAAGGAAGGTACTATATAATGAAAGAAATCCGTACAGAAGATGCCGTAGGGCACATTTTATGCCATGACATCACACAGATTATCAAAGATGTAAAAAAAGGGGTGCTTTTTAAGAAAGGTCATATTGTCAGAGAAGAGGATATTCCTCTGTTACTCTCTGTAGGAAAAGAACATTTATATGTGTGGGAGAAGAAAGAAGGAATCCTTCATGAGAATGAAGGCGCAGAGATCCTTTATAAGATCTGTGCCGGAGATTCGGACACCATGCATGGTTCTGATATAAAAGAGGGAAAGATCGAGCTGATCGCAGACATTGACGGAGTGCTTAAGATCCGCAGGGAAGCTCTGCTGGCTGTCAACTCACTTGGAGAGATGATGATTGCATCCCGCCATGGAGATTTTCCTGTAAAGAAGGGCGACAAACTTGCAGGAACCAGAATTATCCCTCTGGTGATCGAGAAGGAGAAAATGGATCGTGCAGCAGAGGTGGCAGGCACAGAGCCGATCTTTTCCATTCTGCCATATAAGAAGAAAAAGGTGGGTATCGTAACAACAGGAAGTGAAGTGCAGAAAGGTCTGATCACTGACACCTTCACTCCTGTACTGAGAGATAAATTTGCAAAATTTCCATCAGAGGTCATCGGTCAGACAAAACCGGGTGATGATATGGAACAGATAACAGCCGATATCCTGAAATTTATCGAAGAGGGAGCCGATATGGTAGTCTGCAGCGGTGGAATGAGCGTAGATCCGGATGACAGAACTCCGGGTGCGATCAAAGCAACAGGAACCCGCATCGTATCTTACGGTGCACCAGTACTTCCGGGAGCTATGATGCTGGTTTCCTATTATGAGAAAGACGGCAGGCAGATACCGATCCTTGGGCTTCCGGGATGTGTTATGTATGCAAAGAATACCATCTTTGATCTGCTTCTGCCGAGACTGATGGCAGATGATGAGATCACATTATCAGAGATTAACCAACTTGGAGAGGGTGGACTCTGCCTGAACTGTGATGTCTGTACATTCCCGAACTGCGGATTCGGAAAATAATATCCCGCAGAATGCGTTGTCAGACATAAAGTGAACATAAAGGGAAAAGAAAACTTGCATGAAAAGATTTAAAACCGTACATTATACAATCCATTCTAACAAAATAAAGGATGCGAGAGGCATCAGATTTGCGGTGCTCGCAGATCTTCATGGCATGGAATTTGGCCCTGATAACAGAAAGCTTCTGGAGACGATCCACCGATACAGACCAGATGGGATTCTCATTGCCGGTGATATGATCGTGAGAAATGATGCTGCTTCTTTAAAGACTGCATCATCTCTTCTGAGGAGCCTTGCTCAGCAGTATCCGGTTTATTATGCACTGGGAAACCATGAATATAAGCTGTACAGGACAGATCCTCAGGAGAACTGTATGGCAGCCCGATATCAGGAATATGAAAAGGAGCTGAAGACAGCCGGGATCCATATCCTGCATAATGAATCCTGCAGCCTGCAGGTGGGAAAAACCAGCCTTACTGTCTATGGTCTGGAAGTACCTCTGATCTATTATAAAAAGCCATTTTCTCCACAGCTTAAAAGAGAGGAAATCAGGGAACTGATCGGAGAACCATCTTCCGATTCCCTGAATATTCTTCTGGCTCACAGTCCCAAATATGGAGATACCTATTTTGACTGGGGGGCAGATCTGATCCTGAGCGGGCATTATCATGGAGGGATTGTAAGAATTGGCAGGCACAATGGGCTGCTTTCCCCACAGCTTCATCCATTTCCGAAGTTCTGCTGCGGAGATTTCCACAGGAAGGAACAGCATATGCTGGTAAGCGCAGGAGCAGGGGAACACACCATACCTGTAAGGATCCATAATCCCAGGGAATTGCTGATGGTGGATCTGAAACCGAATGCCTGAGAATATTGTTACTGTCTGCTGACTGTATGGCAGCGAAATATTTACTTGAAAAGGAAAAGACTGTGCTATGGGAATTCCGGTAAAGCTGGAAGTATTTGAAGGTCCTCTGGATCTCTTACTGCACCTTATCGAAAAAAATAAAATAGATATCTATGATATCCCCATCGTGGAGATCACAGATCAGTATATGGAATACATCCATGCCATGGAGCGGGAAGACCTTGGAATCATGAGTGAGTTTATGGTTATGGCAGCCACATTGCTGGATATCAAGTGTAAAATGCTTCTCCCGAAAGAAGTCAATGAGGAGGGAGAAGAGGAAGATCCAAGAGCGGAACTGGTGGAGAAACTTCTGGAATATAAGATGTATAAGTTTATGTCCTATGAGCTGAAGGATAAGATGGACGATGCGGCAAATGTATTCTTTAAAGAGCCCACCCTTCCCGATGAGGTACTGCAGTACAGAGAGCCTGTAGATCCAAAGGAACTTCTGGCAGGTCTCACACTGGAGAAGCTGAATGCAATCTACAAGTCCATCATCCGCAGGCAGGAAGACAAGGTCGATCCTATCCGAAGCAAATTCGGAACCATCGAGAAGGAAGAGGTCAGTCTGTCTGATAAGATGATAGAGATCAAAGATTTTGCCCGTACCCATCGGAAATTCAGCTTCCGCAATCTTTTGGAAAGTCAGTGCTCGAAAGTACAGGTGATCGTCACCTTTCTCTCCATACTGGAACTGATGAAAATGGGACATATCCACGTGGAGCAGGACGGGCTGTTTGACGATATCTCTGTTGAAGTACAGACAGACCCGGATACATGGAAGAATCTTACAGAATTTGCGGAAGCTGAACCGCAGAATACAGAGATCAATATGTAATAAAAGGAATGAGGAAGACTGAGTGAAGATTAAGGAGACAGAAGCTGCGATAGAAGCAATACTTTTTGCAATGGGCGGTTCTGTAGAACTGCCCCGGATCGCCAGAGCCATCGGTGTGGACGAGAAGACAACAGGAAGGATCATCCGCAATATGATGGACCGTTATCAGGAAGAGAACAGAGGCATCCAGATCATAGAGCTGGAGAATTCTTTCCAGATGTGTACAAAGAAAGAATATTATCAGTATCTGATCAATATTGCCCTGCATCCTCAGAAACCGGCACTGTCAGATGTTATGCTGGAAACCTTATCCATCATTGCATACAAACAGCCGGTTACAAAGGCGGAGATCGAGAAGATCCGAGGGGTAAAATGTGACCACGCCATCAACAAGCTGGTAGAATACAGTCTGGTCAGGGAACTTGGGCGTCTGGATGCCCCCGGACGTCCGATCCTGCTCGGGACCACGGAAGAGTTTCTGCGCTGCTTCGGCGTACAGGATCTGGAATCCCTGCCTGTCCCTGACCCTGTCCAGATAGAGGACTTTAAGGCAGAGGCAGAGGAAGAAATCCAGCTGAAACTGGATGTGTAAGATAAAGGAGAAAAAACTAATGCCAACCACATATGCGCATGATTTATTTGGAAAAGAAGTATATAAGAGACTGCCTTCAGATATGAAAGCCCTGATCCGCAGACATGGGGACTTGTATAGGATTGGTTTACATGGGCCGGATATCCTGTTCTACTATATGGTTTCAAAGAATCCTGTCACCCAGTTCGGGATTGAGATGCATCATGAGAAGGCAAGAGCCTTTTTTGAAGAAGGGATGCGGCAGGTCAGAAGAAATGATGATGAGGCACTTTTTGCATATCTTCTTGGATTTGGCTGTCATTATATTCTGGACTCCGCATGCCATCCCTATGTAAATAAGATGGCTGCAGAAGGCGTCATTCCTCACATTGTTCTGGAGAAGGAATTTGACCGTGTGCTTATGGAAGAGACAGGTAAAGATCCCGACCATTATTATCCGGCCTGCGGGATCATGCCGAAGATGGAATATGCCAGAGTGATCCACAGGGCCATTCCTCTGGTGAAAACCATAAACATTTATATTTCTGTCAGGATGATGAAAATTCTTACCAATTTCATGGTGTGTGATGACCATGGAAGAAAACGCAGGATTCTGGGGAAACTTCTGAGACTGGGAGGAGAGTCCATCGGCTCTGTCATTGAACATTTCATGACTGCCGAAGCAGTAGAGCAGGCAAAAGCTCCCATGCCTGAACTTGAGAGGCTTTACAGAGAGGCGGTTCCTGAAGCTGTGGAATATCTGGGAGAACTTTATACCTTAAGAGAGGGAGCTTATCATCTGAGCAAAAGATGGGACCGGACTTATAACGGGTAATGGGCATATCCCGATATTTTTCGGAACTGTGACAGTCATATTCCGGACATGCAGGCATAAATTATCTTATAGGGTGAAGCAAAATCCTGCAGATATCCTGTAAACAACAGATCTGTGAATAACCGTAAATTATGAACAGTGATATTCATGGATTGCCAGCATGTGAGGTGGAGTATGAGAATGAAACATATTGCCGCTGTCATTGTTGTGACGGCGGTGTTATTGTTTACGCAGACATACACCTCCGCCCGGGGAGCGGAGTGCAAAATACCTCAGACAGTAGATATGAAACCTGTTGCAGAAGAACCGGCAGAACTATACGCATTATCAGCAGTCCTCATGGACGGAGAGTCCGGCAGGGTACTCTATGAAAAGGACGGTGAGCGTCCTCTGGCAAATGCCAGTACAACCAAGGTGCTTACCTGTATTGTGGCACTGGAGAACTCTCCGGGGGATGATTATGTTCTGGTTTCTCAGAATGCGGCATCCCAGCCGGAAGTAAAGCTGGGACTTCAGAAAGGAGAACAATATTATCTGGAGGATCTTCTGTACTCACTGATGCTGAAAAGCCACAATGATACAGCGGTTGCCATTGCAGAACACTGCGGGGGAAGCGTGGAAGGCTTTGCCAGAATGCTCAACCGGAAAGCAAAACAGATAGGATGTAAGAATACGTATTTTATCACACCCAATGGCCTGGATGCTGAGGATGAGAACGGAAAACATCACACAACAGCCAAAGATCTGGCACTGATCATGCGCTATGCTATTAAAAACGAAACATTCCTGCACATTGCACAGACCAGAGATCATACATTCTCGGAGATCACAGGAAAGAGAACCTTTTCCGTACATAATGCCAATGCATTTCTTGATATGAGAGACGGAGTTCTTGCCGGAAAAACAGGCTATACTTCCCAGGCAGGCTACTGTTATGTATGTGCCTGGGAGAAAGAGGGCAAAACATTTATCGTCAGTCTCCTTGGCTGTGGATGGCCCAACCACAAAACCTATAAATGGAGTGACACAAAGAAACTGCTGGACTTCGGAGATTACAACTATGAGTACGAAACCTACTGGAAAGAACCACAGACCGGAAAAATCCTGGTAACAGACGGTGTGGAAGATGGTCAGGATATAGGAACGAAAATCTATCTGAGAGGTAAATGCAGTGTAACCGCATATGACAGGGAAAAAGAAGTCCTTCTGAAAAAAGGGGAAACTGTAACCTGTAAAATAGAAATTCCACAGAAAGTCAGTGCACCGGTTCTTAAGGGGGAGAAGCTTGGCCGCATTGCCTATTACCTGGATGGAAAACTGATAGATTTTTATCCGGTCTATGCGGAGAAATCAGTGGAAAAAATCAGTTTTAAATGGTACACTGAAAAAGTATTTCATGATTTTTTTCATTAGATACATTTATATGGGAACCTTAAAGAACCGTCATCAGAGTCTTGCCATAGAATTGTTTGTCGAATTCATAGAAAAAAACTATCGAACAGATGAAATAATTTAATGGTTTAAAGGGTTGCTATGCGAAAGCAACATTGATATAATAAATCTTAACAGTCGGCATTCATATATTGCCGCTCGTGAATAGTTTATGGCAGTTTGTGACTGATCTGCGATCTGCTGCAAGCTGACATAGGAAAGACAGAGGAAAGAGATATGAATCAGTTAGAAATACTCAGAGAGAGTCTTGGCCAGTGTGATGAGATCATTCTGGATGCACTTATCATGCGTAACAGGATCGTGGAGGACATTATGGCATATAAAGAAGCCAACGGACTCCAGATTTTACAGCCTGAGCAGGAAGCGAAGCAGAAAGAATGGCTGGAGAAGAGAATGGAAGGCAGACGCCATAAGGATGAGGTTTCCGATGTATTTGAATGCATCCGCACAAACAGTAAACGGATCCAGGCAAGAAAACTCTTCAACTACAACATCGTGCTGATCGGTTTCATGGGTGCGGGAAAGTCCACAATTTCTGATTTCCTTAAGAATGTATTTGCCATGGATGTGGTAGAGATGGATCAGATCATTGCCCAGAGACAGGGAATGAGTATTTCCGATATCTTCGAGACATACGGTGAGCAGTATTTCCGTGACCTTGAGACAAACCTGCTTATCGAAATGCAGTCACGCAGCAATGTTGTGATCTCCTGCGGCGGTGGTACTCCAATGAGAGAGTGCAATGTAGTAGAGATGAAGAAGAATGGCCGTGTTGTTCTCCTCACAGCAAAACCGGAGACAATCCTTGACCGCGTCAAAAATAACCATGACCGTCCGCTGATCGAGAACAATAAGACTGTTCCATTTATCGCAGATCTGATGGAGAAACGCCGCGCCAAATACGAGGCGGCAGCAGACATTATCATCGAGACAGACGGCAAGAACGAACTGGAAATCTGCGAAGAACTGGTACACAGACTTCGTACTATGGATGAGAAATAATTAAGAAATACAATAACGGGGATTGCTTTACATAGCTTGATGATAAGTTATGGAGAGTAGTCCCTGTTTTTTATACGGATACTTTCGTATGTTTAACTGAATCAAGTAAGTACTTTGCTTTAATTGCAAGTATGCAGTTGCCTGGAGGACATTATGTAAGTGAAAATTCTATGAAATTCCGTACTCTAAGGTTGACGACAGTAAAAAACTACTATATAATTCCTATCGAAATAATATGATAACAAAAAACTGTGATGATAGAAATATAAAATCTATGGTTACAGTTTTCTTTATGTCATAAGAAAGGACAAACTATGAAACAAGCAAGAATATATATTGATGGAATGACCTGCATAAACTGCCAGATAAGGATAGAAAATGAACTAAAAAAAGAGCCGGCTCTGACAGATATATCTGTAAGCTATGAGACAGGTGAAGCCTCTTTTTCCTATAATCCGAATCGGATATCTCTAAGGCAGATCACGGATATCATAAATAAAATGGGGTATTCTGCAACCTCTGAAAAGCTGTCCTGCAAAAAGAAGATACTACAGTCAATCGCAGAGATCCTGCTGATTGTTGTACTGTTTGGAATATTACAGTATCTCGGGATTCTGAACTATCTTGTACCTGCTTCGCTTGCGGATTCGGGGATGAGTTATGGAATGCTGTTTGTGATCGGACTGCTCACTTCCGTACATTGTATCGCTATGTGTGGAGGTATCAATCTGTCCCAGACATTGCAGAAAGATATATCTGAGGAAATATCAAGAGCCATGTTCAGAAATTCTTTTCTTTACAATGCAGGACGGGTAGTTTCCTATACGGTAGTCGGCGGTATCCTGGGAGCAGTAGGTGGACTGGCCGGATTTGGCACAGATCTGCAGACCTCATCACTGATCCAGGGAATCCTGAAACTGGCAGCAGGAACTGTTATGATTGTTATGGGAATTAATATGCTGGGGATTTTTCCATGGCTTCGAAAATTTCGGATTCGAATTCCTCTTTTATATAAAAGGGTAGGAAATAAGAGAAAGACTCCCTTTATTATAGGTTTGTGCAATGGACTTATGCCATGCGGTCCATTACAGTCTGTACAGATCATAGCGCTGGCATCCGGGAGTCTACTGGCAGGTGCATTCTCCATGTTTTGTTTCAGCATTGGTACAGTTCCTCTGATGCTGGGATTTGGCTCTGCGATAGCTTTTTTGGGGAAACGCTTTACGGGACTGGTATTGAAGGCGGGTTCGATTTTAATTGTGGTCATGGGGCTTTCAATGGTGACACAGGGAACTGCGCTGGCTGGACTGAATTCTCGGCAGATATCCCGGATGGCAGACACAGGTTCACAGAAAACAGGAGATACAGCAGTTGAAAAGAACGGAACACAATATGTCAGCAGTCAGCTTCAGTCCGGCAAATATCCGGATATCACTGTCAGAGCAGGTGAGCCGGTAGAGTGGGAGATTGAAGCATCAGAAGACAACATCAACGGATGTAATTACAAGATATTTCTGCAGGATTTCGGTCTGGAGCATACTTTTACAGAGGGAAAAAACATAATAAAATTCACACCTGAACAGGCAGGAACTTATACTTATACCTGCTGGATGGGAATGATCACAGGGAAAATCCATGTGGAAAATAATTAATATGAGGAGACAGAAGAATGAAAAAAATAATTGCAGCATTTATGACAACAGCGATACTGTTCACAGCATTTGCGGGATGCGGAAAAGAAAAAGCAGCAGAAACATCGACAACAGCACAAACTTCTGAAAATACGACAAATGAGGTAACAAAAATAACTTCTGGCAATGCGCTGAGCATTCCGACAGATGAACTGTCTGAAAATGCAGAATTTTACCCGGTAGATGTAGACGGCATAGAAATGGAAGTGATTGCAGTAAAAGATTCCACAGGAACCATACGCACAGCATTCAACACCTGTCAGATATGCTATGATTCCGGCAAAGGATACTATAAACAGGAAGGCGATAAGCTGGTCTGCCAGAATTGTGGAAATTCCTTTACCATGGATCAGGTAGGAGAAATCTCCAGAGGATGCGATCCATGGCCGATCTTGGATGAGAATAAAACAGTGACAGATGAAGAAATAGAAATTTCCTATGATTTTCTGAAAGCCTCCGCTGATATTTTCGCAAACTGGAAAAAGGCATAATCCAGCGAGGGTAATAACATAAACAAAGACCGTTTTCTATATACATGTGCCTATAAAGATACAACGCTGTATATAAAAACGGTCTTGTTGTATTTAGCTTGTCTTATAATCCCATTCCTTCTGTGCCTGCTCGACTACATAATTCTTAAAAGCCTCCACAACAGGCGGATGATAAACATTCTTTAACATTGCCATATAGAAGTTTCTCTGCCAGCTTGGAGATACAAGAGGCAGAATCTTTACATTCAGTGACTGCAGGATAGGAATATTGGGAGCCACACAGATACCAAATCCATTGGAGACAAAGCCTGCAGCAACCTGATCTTCATCAATCTCATAGGCAACATCCGGTTTCTGACCGATGCGCTCAAACAATCCGTCAATAATATGTCTCAGACCACTTCTTTTCTTAAATATGATTTGTTTATAAGGAATAGTATCCTCCAGACAAACCTCCTCTTTTGCTGCCAGCGGATGGTCAGAAGGCACGATCACCACCAGTTCCTGTCTGGCAACAGGTATAAATTCAATCAGTGGTTCATTATCAATCATAGAGCAGAAACCCAGATCATATTTTTTCTCTTTTAAACCATTTAAAATATCAGCTGTTAAAACTTTGTCACAATACAGATTAAAATCAATCTTTTTCGTTGGATTTGCCGCGAGAAATCCTCTCATGATCTTCGGGAGAAAGTCAATTCCCAGAGTGCGCAGGAATGCAACATCAATACAGCCCTCTCCCTTACCTGCCAGCTTCAGACTGTTCACAGAAGAGTCCAGACGGTTCAGTACCTCTTCCACGTCATTCAGGAAAACTTTTCCATACTTGGTAAGAGTAACATTCCTTCCATTTTTTTCAAACAGTTTCACGCCCAGTTCTTCCTCGAGAGTGGAGATCGCATAACTCAGCGAAGGCTGGGTGATCGCCAGAATATCAGCGGCTTTTGTGTAATGCTCAATATGAGCCAGCGTAGAAAAATACCGCAGATGATACAGGTTCATAGAAAAACTCCTTTCTCTGATAAGCATTTTATAAGTGACTATATTTTATGTGCAGGCTTTCATAGTCCTTTAATGCTTCGGAAAACTATAATTATAGTCACTCTTGCACAAATAATCCGCGCTGTATTTGTCATATACGTAGATTATATCATGATGTATTGAAAAAATCTATGAATTTAAAGGATAGAACTAATTTGTTTTATATTTAACAAAGATATATAATGCTTATATCAAAAAGATACAAAATATTATCAAAATAAATAGAAAAATTATGCGATTTTATCAGGAGGACAAAAAGATGTCAAAAGAATTTCCAATTACTATCAGTTCCTGGACACTGGGAGATCAGTGCAAATTTGAAGACAGAGTGATCGCTGCAAAGAACGCAGGATACGAAGGAATCGGCCTTCGTGCAGAAACTTATGTAGATGCGTTGAATGAGGGACTTTTTGACAAAGACATTCTTGCTATTCTGGACAAACATGGTATGAAAGTAACAGAGGTTGAGTACATCGTACAGTGGGCAGAAGAACACAGATCTTACGAACAGAAATACAAAGAACAGCTCTGCTTCCATATGTGTGAATTATTTGACGTAAAACAGATCAACTGCGGTCTGATGGAAAACTACTCCGTAGAATATACTGCTCAGAAATTAAGAGAATTATGCCAGAGAGCAGGAAAATACATCATCGGTGTTGAGCCAATGCCATACAGCGGAATCCCGGATATGAAAAAAGGCTGGGCAGTTGTAAAGGCAGCTGACTGCGAGAATGCAAAACTGATCATGGATACCTGGCACTGGGTAAGAGCAAATCAGCCGGTTGACCTTTCTGTGATCGAAGACATCCCGGCAGACAAGATCGTATCCATCCAGATCAACGATGTATGGGAAAGACCATATGCAACAACAATCTTAAGAGACGAATCCATGCATGACCGTCTTGCTCCCGGAACAGGAATCGGATGTACAGCAGCGTTCGTTAAGATGGTAAAAGAAAAAGGAATCAAACCAAACGCAATCGGTGTAGAAGTCATCAGCGATGCAATCCTTGCAAAAGGACTTGAATATGCTGCAAACCATACATATGAGAACACAAAGAAAGTGCTTGAGGAAGCATGGCCGGAAGTACTTCAGTAAAAAGAAAAGGAGAAGGTTACATGAAATTTAATGCAATGTTTCAGCCGATCAACATCGGTCCAATGACAGTAAAGAACCGCTTCGTAGTTCCGCCAATGGGAAACAACTTTGCAAACACAGACGGAAGCATGAGTGAACAGTCCGCAGCTTATTATCGTGAAAGAGCAAAAGGCGGCTTCGGTCTGATCACAATCGAAGCAACAGTAGTACATAAAGGCGCAAAGGGCGGCCCCCGCAAGCCATGTCTTTATGATGACTCCACAATCGAAAGCTTCCGCAAGGTAGTAGATGCCTGTCATGCAGAGGGAGCAAAGGTTTCCGTACAGCTTCAGAATGCAGGTCCTGAAGGAAATGCAAAGAACGCAGGTGCACCGATCGAGGCAGCTACAAGCATTCCGTCAGACTGTGGAAGAGATACACCAAAGGAAGTTACGACTGAAGAAGTTTATGAACTGGTAAAAGGCTATGGCCTCGCAGCAAAGAGAGCCATGGAAGCAGGCGTAGATGCAGTTGAGATCCATATGGCACACGGCTATCTGGTAAGCACCTTCCTTTCTCCGAGAACAAACAAGAGACTGGACGAATTTGGTGGTTCCTTTGAGAACAGAATGCGTTTCTCCCGTCTGATCATCGAAGAAGTTAAGAAGATGACAGAAGGAAAGATCGCAGTTCTTGCAAGAATCAACAGCTGTGATGAAGTACCGGGCGGTCTTGATGTGCATGACAGTGCTGCGATCGCTGCATATCTGGAAGGATGCGGACTGGATGCCATCCATGTATCCAGAGCTGTTCACATCCGCGATGAATTTATGTGGGCACCGACAGTTACACACGGCGGTTTCTCCGCTTCTCAGGTAGAAGAGATCAAACGTGCCGTATCTATCCCGGTGATCACAGTAGGACGTTATACAGAACCGCAGTTTGCGGAATTAATGGTAAAAGAAGGACGCTGTGACCTGGTTGCATTCGGACGTCAGAGCCTTGCAGATCCTTATATGCCATTAAAAGCGCAGGAAGAAAGACTGGAGGATATGATCCCATGTATCGCATGTCTTCAGGGCTGCGTGGCAAACATGTATGCAGGAAACCCTGTATGCTGTCTTGTAAACCCATTCCTTGGACATGAAGCTGAGGGCATTGCTCCTGCAGAAAAAGCTAAGAAAGTAATGGTAATCGGCGGCGGTGTTGCAGGTCTTTGCGCTGCATTTATCGCACAGGAAAAAGGTCATCAGGTAACACTTTATGAAGCAAGTGATAAACTTGGCGGAAACATGCGTCTTGCTGCTTATCCTCCGGGAAAAGGCGACATCACAAACATGATCCGCAGCTATATCGTACGCTGCCAGAAAGCAGGCGTAACAATCAAAATGAATCAGGAAGTAACTCTGGATCTTATCAGGGAAGAGAAACCAGACAGCGTAATTGTTGCTTCCGGTTCCAGAACACTGATCCTTCCGATCGAAGGTATCGACAATCCTGCAATTATCCATGGCTCTGATCTCCTTGACGGAAAGAGAGCAGCAGGAAAGAAAGTACTGGTTGTAGGCGGCGGAATGGTGGGATGCGAGACAGCAGCATTCCTCGGTGAGCAGAACCATGATGTAACAGTCATTGAGTTCAGAGACACTGTAGGTGCCGACGTGATCCACGAGCATAGAGTTTACCTGATGAAAGATTTCGAAGATTACAAGATCAAAGAGATCACAGGTGCAAAGGTATGCAAATTCTATGAGGACGGCGTAGAGTACGAGACAGCAGACGGACAGAGACATGAATCCAGAGGCTATGATTCTGTCATTCTTTCCATGGGATTCAGAAACTACAACCCATTCGGCGAAGAGATCAAAACCATCGTACCGGATACCTATGTGATCGGCGATGCCACCCGCGCAAGAAGAGCACTTGATGCTACGAAAGAAGCGTATGAGGTAGCTTCTGCATTATGATGATATCAGGGTCAAAAGTTCAAAAAGTCGTTCGTGCTTGCACGATAAGATTTTTGAACCTGGGACCCGCCAAACATGAGAAAGTAGCGATTTACGCAGTAAATCAGCGAATTTCGAATCTTATAATTTATTCGTTTTATAGTTGCAGTTAAGAGACGCTGTATGATATTATCAGCGGACAGCAGCTTGAAAATGATTTTACAAAAAAATTCAGGAGGCAAAAAGGAAATGGAACAGAGAATTAAAGGAACAACAGGATTAATGGCACTTATCGGAAGCCCGGTAGGACACTCAGGATCACCGGCAATGTATAACTTCAGCTTCCGTCATCATAACCTTGACTATGCTTACATGGCGTTTGACATCAAGGAAGACCAGGTTCCGGCTGCTCTGGATGCAATCCGTCTTTTCAAAATGAGAGGCGCAAACGTAACAATGCCATGCAAGAACGAAGTTGCAAAACACATGGATGAGCTTTCACCTGCAGCAAGAATCATCGGTGCAGTTAACACAATCGTTAATGAAGACGGCAAATTAGTAGGACATATCACAGACGGTATCGGATTTGTCCGCAACTTAAAAGAACATGGCGTTGACGTAAAAGGCAAAAAAATGGTAGTTCTCGGTGCAGGCGGTGCTGCAACAGCAATCCAGGTACAGTGTGCATTAGACGGAGCAGAATCCATTTCTATCTTCAATCCGAAAGACCCATTCTTTGCACGTGCAGAGTCCACAGCAGAGAAACTGAGCAAAGAAACACCGGATTGTAAAGTTTCTGTATTTGATCTGGAAGATGAGGCAAAACTGAAAGAAGAGATTGCAAACGCAGACATCCTCGTAAACGCAACACTTGCAGGAATGAAACCTCACGAAGAGCTTACTCTGATCAAAGATAAATCCATGTTCCGCCCTGACCTTGTAGTAGCAGACGTTGTTTACAATCCTGCTGAAACAAGAATGGTAAAAGAAGCCAAAGAAGCAGGCTGCAAGCTTGCAATCGGCGGAAAAGGAATGCTGTTATGGCAGGGAGCTGCAGCTTACAAACTCTACACAGGACTGGAAATGCCAACAGCTGAATACCAGAAATTCCAGGAAGAAAACGAAAACAAGTAATAATAACCAACCTAGGAGACCAAAATGAAACAGAAAACAAACAAAATGCTCATTTTCACCTCCCTTGCAGCATATTTCACTTATTTCATCCATGGAATCGGTGCTTCTATCCTGGGGCAGTACAAACCGGAGTTTGCAGCTGCCTGGGGTGCGAAGCCCCTGGCCGATGGCACACTGGATGTAAGTATGGTAGTATCTGTAATTGCAGCACTTGGACTGGGACGTCTGATTTCTCTTCCTTTCTCCGGCCCTCTGTCTGACAAATACGGAAGAAAACTGAGCGGAATTATCGGTGTGCTCTGTTATGTAGCATACTTCTTTGGAATGGCTAATTCCACATCCATGGCAATGGGATATGCATTTGCAGTGATCGGCGGAATTGCAAACTCTTTCCTCGATACCTGCGTAAGCCCCACCTGCATGGAAATCTATGTAAACAACCCGTCAGTAGCCAACCTGTTTACAAAATTTTCCATCTGCCTGAGTCAGTTTCTGCTTCCATTCCTGATCGGAATCGTAGCATCTGCAAATATGTCATATAAGACAATCTTTATTGTTGCAGGTATTGCAATCCTCATTGACGGAATCCTGATCCTGATCCTCCCTTTTCCGGCGAGAGAGAAGGCAGTACAGGCTAAAGCTGATAAGAAGAAATCCGGACACAAGATTTCCCCTGCAGCGATTGCTGCAATTCTGATCGGATTCACCAGCTCCTCAACCTTTATGTTATGGCTGAACTGTAATCAGGAACTTGCCCGTTCCTATGGTATGGCAGACCCTTCAAAGATCCAGTCCCTGTATGCCCTGGGAACTGCAACTGCCATCCTTGCAACAGCAGCATTTATCAAAAAAGGTCTGAAAGAGATTAACGTCCTGATCCTCTATCCGTTAATCTCTACAATTATGCTGGCTCTCTGCTACTTTATCCAGGCTCCGTTTATTTGTCTGGTAGGTGGTTTTGTGATCGGATATGCAGGTGCAGGCGGTGTTCTCCAGCTGGCAGTTTCCACAACAGCAGAGTTCTTCCCCGAGAACAAAGGAACAGCAACCTCACTGGTAATGATCGCATCCAGCATCGCGAACTACACAATCTTAAGCCTTGCAGGGTACATTACCAAAGTTGGCGGAAGCAGTGCTCCGAGAATGATCCTTCTTCTGAACATGGCAGTGACCATCGTCGGTATCCTGCTCGCCCTCTTTGTAAAGAAGAACAGAAATCAGTAAGGCAGTGTGCCAACAAGTTGATTTCCTGAATAATCTCGCATCTAAATTTCTTATTTTCGCGTTGTTGTCGGGTGTCGTAGCTACCGCTATGCCTCCTTTCTACGCCTTGAAATAAAAAATTATTAAAATCCAATCCAACTGAAGATATGTTTGGACGTTACAAGTTTCAGATTTTTTCCGGTCGGATTGGATTTTATTAAAATCTGGATTGTTTAAAAATTAACAAAAAGATAGAATATACAAGCTGAAATATAGAAGTAATCTAACAATTCACTGAAAAGGAGAAATTGTATGGCACATACAAGAACACAAAGAAGAGAAAATGAACTGCCCTACATCCCCTTTGGACCATTTCAGATAAGACTTCCATTCATACACTACAAGATAGAATCTGTTGAGTTCATTCAGGGTCTGATCCTGGGCGTAACAGCACTGGCAGCTGTTCCTTATCTGGAGCAGTATCTGGGGCTTCCTTATGAGCTGGCGTGGAGCTGTGTAATTATTGAAACCTTCCTTTATCTGCTTCACAGCCTGCTTGGCGATCCGGTAGTACCGGGGTGGATCACACCGACCCTGCCGCTGACTATTGTATTTCTGGAAGGCTTCCCCATGGGAAAAGAGCGAATACAGGCTATGATCGCACTGCAGATGCTGGTAGGTCTGGTATTTATCTTTATGGGTGTGACCAGACTGGCGGATAAATTTGTTCATGCAGTTCCCAATTCTGTCAAAGGCGGAATCCTTCTTGCAGCACCGGTTACAGTTATGGCAGGACAGCTGGGAGAGAACGGAAATATGCACAAATATCCTCTGGCTATTGTTGCAGGTGTAGGTCTTTTGATCCTGATCAGCTTCTCTGACAAATATCAGGAGAAGAGAAAAACAAATAAGTTTCTTGATCTTGTTGCGAGATACGGAAATCTTTTCCCATATCTTATCGCAATGGTAGTAGGACTTCTGGTTGGCGAACTGGATGCCCCGGGACTGGAGATCGGTACCTTCATCAAGATTCCTCAGTTTAAAGATATCATTGATCAGGTGAGTATCTTCGGCGTAGGGATTCCTCCGGCATCTATGTTTATCAAAGCACTGCCGCTGGCACTGGTGTGCTATGTTATTGCATTTGGTGATTTTGTTACTACAGAGACCCTTGTATCAGAGGCGCGTCAGGCAAGAGATGATGAGTATATTGATTTCAATTCCAGCCGTTCCAATCTGGTAAGCGGTCTGAGAAACCTGATCCTGTCTATCATTGCACCATTTCCTCCCCTTTCCGGTCCGTTATGGGTTGGAATGACTGTATCCGTATCCATGCGTTATAAAGAAGGAAAGAAAGCAATGAAGTCTCTTCTCGGAGGAATGGCTTCTTTCAGACTGGCCACATTCTTAAGTGTGCTAATCATTCCTGTAGTAAGCTTCTTTCGCCCGATCTTCGGAGTAGGATCTTCCATTACTCTGATGTTCCAGGCGTTTGTATGTGCAAGAATCGGTATGGATTACTGCAAGAGCGACAGAGACAAGATGATCGCAGGCGTAATGGCAGCAGTCCTCGCAACCCAGGGAACCGCATGGGCATCTGCATGGGCACTGGCAGTTGGCTTCGGACTGAATGTTTTCCTGTCCAACTGGAATCCCCTTGAGAAAAAATAATATAAGCAAAAACCAAGAAGAACAGCCGGGATTCGGGGCTGTTCTTCTTGGTTTTCATCAATTATTATTTTAAGGAGTCATAATTATTAAATTCAAATTCTGTAACAATCTGTTGACGAATATGAGTGATATCAGCTATAGGCAAGAATAACATCTGATATCACATCATTCATCAATAGATCACAGGCTGCTGTGAATGATATCCAGCACCTGTTTTAATTCATGCACACCGACCTGTCCCGGAGCAGAAGCTTTGGAAGCAGCACCGAAGGTGAGAGCGGAGCCGAATGTCTCACCTGTCAGGCGGCTGACAACGCCTGTTCCTGCCATGGACATGGTAATGATCGGGCGGTCTGCATATTTCTCAGACATTTCCAGAGTAGCAGAGAGGAGTGTAAGAACATCCTGTTTGCAGGTTGGCATAACAGCCATTTTCGGAATGTCAGCACCGAAATCCTGCATCATACGAAGACGTCTGATAATCTCCTCCTTCTCCGGAGTCTTAAAGAAATCATGGTTGGAAGCAATTACCTTTACACCTGCCTCATGAGCAGCATTGATGATTGTCTTAACAACTTCATCACCTGTAAATGCTTCTACATCAATTAAATCTACATAACCGCTCTGAGCAGCTGCAATATTTAAAGCAGCATAGTCATTTACAGAAATTTCTTTCTCACCGCCTTCTTTGGAAGTACGGAATGTAAGGAGAACAGGAATGTCTTTTAAAACTTCCTGAAGCTCTTTAGCGGTTTCTAATACTTTCTCAGTAGCAAAGACATCATCAAACCAGTCTACACGCCACTCAACTACATCAACAGGAAGAGTAGTGATCTTTTTGGCTTCTTCGAGAATGTCTGTTTTTGTTTTTCCTACGATGGGAACGCAGATCTTAGGTCTGCCCTCGCCGATCACAGTGTTTTTTACCTGAACTGTGTTCATCTGTTTATCCTCATATTTTCTGTTGTATTATAGTAGTTCCGGATTATTATGGAACTGTTATAAGAATAACCGTAACATAACCGCATGATCAACAGCTTTTTGAAGCAAACTGCAGGATATGTACATTCTGCGCGGAGTAAATATATCAGTACATCTCCTGCGGTACGCCGAAAAGCGGTATATATCAAATATTATGTGCAGAAAGATCAGTGAAATGATCTGTTCTGCATCACAATATGAGATATCTTTACTGAAGATACCATCAGGTATCAGTCATCATAGGAGATGTGAAGAATCTCTTTCATATGTTCGATAGGCATTGGTTCGCCTGTCCATAACTCAAATGCAGCGGAACCCTGGAATAACATCATTCCCAGACCGTTCATTGTCTTGCATCCTACCTCTTTGGCCATGGAACGCATCTTTGTTTCCAGAGGAGAGTAAGGAACATCTATAACGATCAGCTCAGGACGGAAGTAAGACTTGTCCGGAACAACGGACTGGCCTTCCAGAGGTTTCATTCCCACACCTGTAGCATTGACAAAGATAAAACTGTCATCCATCTCAGCTTTCAGTTTATCAAGATCTGCCAGATCATAAAGAACTGCATGGCAGGATGTCTTTGTGTTGATCTTCTCTACTGTGGATACTGCACGATCCCAGAATTCATCCTTGCGGTTAAAGATTGTGATCTCGGCAACGCCGTCCAAAGCAGCCTGGATCTCGATAGCAGTGGCAGCACCGCCTGCACCGACGATAGTCATTTTCTTTCCGATCACATCAATATCATTATCTTTCAGGGCAGACATAAATCCAATACCGTCAGTGATATGACCTGTAAGATGACCGTTGTCATTTACGATCGTGTTAACTGCACCGCATAATTCTGCAGCAGGAGAAAGCTCATCCAGGTATTTTCCAACCAGAGTTTTGTTTGGCATGGAAACATTGGATCCTCTCATTTTCAGAGTACGGATTGCTTTTACTGCATCTTCAATCTCATCTGCGCCAACCTCGAAAGCAAGGTAAGCGTAGTCATACCCGAGTTTTGCAAAAGCCTCATTCTGCATTGCAGGAGAGCTGGAGTGACGGATCGGGTAAGCCATCAGACCGATTAATTCAGTATGTCCGGTAATTCTTTCAGCCATTATAATATCCCCTTTCGTATTTTGTTGTAAAGGTTTTTATTGAAGGTATCCCATCTGAGTCAGTGTATTAAGGATATTTCTTCCTTCCAGAGTTCCGTCGATGATTCTTCTTGCACGTTTGCTGTCTCCGATGTTCAGGATCTCAACATCATCAGAAACAAAAGCATCGGAAAGCTCTGCGAAAAGCTGTCCCTGAGCTCTCATACCAAGACATACGAATCCGTAGTCAAATGGAAGCTCACGTTCACCTTCTGCATCTTTTACAAGGAAAGAGCTGTCTTTTACTTCCTGAAGAGCTGTCTTTGTAAGCTGGGCCACATGATGTTTCTTCATCTGGTCCTTCATGTCATTCTTTGTAACAGGATCCAGGTCACGTCCGATCTGATCCATCATCTCCACAATAGAAATCTCAGCATTTCTTGCTGCAAAGAATTCCACAACATCAAGACCAACAGCACCGCCGCCCACAACAACAACCTTCTTGCCTGTCATATCTTCCGGATAGTCATTGATGTGATTGATCATTCCCAGGATAGAAGCAACCTTGCTGCCTTCTTTGTCAATGCGGTCGTGAAGTCCCCTGATCGGAGGAAGCAGTGGTGCGGAACCTGTGGAGCTTACGATCAGGTTCGGATGGAACTTGCGGATATTTTCCGGTGTTCCTTCTGTGTTTGTGAAGATATAAAGATTCTCAAGCTGCTCTGCTCTGTGAATCAGATAGTTCGGGAAATCAGCCAGACGCTTCTTTGCAGGGATCTTAGAGATCACAGAAGCAAGACCGCCAAGAGTCTCACCCTTTTCCAGAAGGAAGGTATTACAGCCTACTTCTGCGGCTGTACAGGCAGCTTCCAGTCCGGCAGTACCGCCTCCGATTACTACAACGTTACAGTTTTTGTTCACTTTCTGATTCTTATAAACATCACCTTCCAGAACAGCCGGGTTTACAGTACAGCGGATCGGACGGTTAAAGCCGATTCTGTTTCCTGCACATCCGATGTTACAGGAGATACATTTGCGAAGGTCACATTCTCTGCCTGTAGCTACTTTGTTTACCCATGCAGGTTCTGCGATAAGACCACGTCCCATACCGATCAGGTCTGCATCGCCGTCAGCGATGATCTGCTCAGCAACCTTCGGGTTACGGATATTTCCCATGGAGATACATGGTTTGCCGAATTTCTCTCTGACAGCTTTAGGCATATAGGAACGCCATCCGTCTTTCATGTAGTTGGCATCGATCTGATACTGGATAGAACCGTTTAAACCGCAGGAAACATCGAAGATATCAACTTCATCCTGAATATATTCCAGATATTCAAGAGTGTCCTCGAGAGTGTTGCCGCCTTCCATCAGCTCATCTGCGCTGAGACGGAGCATGATCGGGAAGAAAGGTCCAACCTGTTTTCTTACTTCCTCAATGACCATACGGCAGAAACGTGTTCTGTTTTCCACAGATCCGCCGAACTCATCTGTACGTTTGTTTGTAAGAGGAGAGAGGAACTGGCTGATCAGATAGGAATGTCCCGCATGGATTTCTACTGCGTCAAAACCTGCAGCCTGGGCTCTCTTTGCAGCCTCGCCGTATTTCTTTACAATGTGATGGATTTCTTCCACTGATAACGGACGCGGGATCTCTCCGCCTTCTTTGGACGGAATATCAGATGCGGAAACCGGCTGCATATTTGTACGTGCGGAAACAGCGGAAGCACCTGCGTGGTTGATCTGGATCGCAATACAGGTACCATATTTGTGGATCTCTTCACAGAATTTGTACAGACGCGGCAGATAGTTGTCGTGGTCAATACGAAGCTGAGTAGTTCCGTTGGAACCCTGCGGAGAATCTACGCTTGCATTCTCTACGATGATCAGACCTGTGCCGCCTTTGGCACGTTCTTTATAATAATTAATGTGAAGAAAACTCATTTCGCCGTTCTGTTCCCCGTAATTGGTTCCCATAGGCATCATAACGATACGGTTTTTGATAGTCATATTTTTTACTGTGAGTGGTGTGAAAATATGCTGGTAATTGCTTTTCATTACGTCTTTCCTCCTGAAATTTTCTGTTGGATCTATAATTGTTCAGTGCTTTAGCTGTGGCCTGAATTTCTTTGATGTGTTAATTATATAACGGGATAATCCATAAATCTAATTGATAATTCGTGCTATATAATAAAAAACATCTATGGTTTTGCTGAGACTTTTATACCTGTGTAGTCGGATTCGCAGACAAGTGAGTGGTATAGTTGCTTCAAACACGCTCTGGTTTACAGGAGAGGGTGAAATACAGGACAATACAAAATAACCGTAATACCCTCTATTAAATAGGAAGAAATGCTCAAAAAAACAAAATTTGGAGAAACCTGACAAATTTTTCTGCTATATTTTTAACGAAAATGACAAATAAATGTTGAAATTTTCTGCCGGAAAAGGTAAAATTAAAATCGGCTAAATTTTTGGGTTAACTTTTAAATATTCTCATAAAGATGGAGGGCAAACAAGAATGAGTAATGCAACACAAAGCTTAGCAGGCACAAGAATTACTTCTTTGCTTGACGCAAACAGTTTTGTCGAAATCGGACAGGGTGTAACAGCCAGATCCACAGATTTCAACATGACTGCAAACAAGGCACCATCTGACGGTGTTATCACCGGATATGGTGTGATCGATGACAAACTGGTTTATGTATACAGCCAGGATGCATCTGTATTAAACGGTACTGTTGGTGAAATGCATGCAAAGAAGATCACAAGACTTTATGATCTTGCCATGAAAACAGGCGCTCCGGTTATCGGACTTGTTGACTGTGCAGGTATCCGTCTTCAGGAAGCAACAGACGCACTGGAAGCTTTCGGACAGATCTATCTGAAACAGACACTGGCATCCGGTGTGATCCCGCAGATCACAGCAATCTTCGGAACATGCGGCGGTGGTATGGCAGTTATCCCGTCCCTGACAGATTTCACATTCATGGAATCCAAAAAAGGAAAAATGTTCGTCAACACACCAAACGCACTGGAAGGAAACAACACAGACAAATGCGACACAGCAGCAGCTGATTTCCAGAGCAAAGAGACAGGTGTGATCGATGGCGTTGGTACAGAGGATGAGATTCTTGGCCAGATCCGTTCCTTAGTATCACTTCTTCCTTCTAATAATGAAGACACAGACAATTACACAGAGTGTACAGACGATCTTAACCGCGTATGCGCAGATCTTGCAAACTGTGCAGGTGACACAGCAATCGCACTTTCCCAGATCGCTGACAACGGTGAATTCTTCGAGACAAAAGCAGACTATGCAAAAGACATGGTTACAGGCTTTATCCGTTTAAATGGCGCTACAGTAGGTGCTGTTGCAAACAGAAGCGAAATATATGACGCAGAAGGTAAGAAAGTAGAAACATTTGACGGAAGCATCTCTGCAAGAGGCGCAAGAAAAGCAGCAGATTTCGTGAAATTCTGCGACGCTTTTGATATTCCGGTACTTACACTTACAAACGCAACAGGCTTCATGGCAACCTTATGCAGCGAGAAGATGATGGCGAAATCCGTAGGTGAACTGGTAGCTGCATTCGCAGACGCAACAGTTCCGAAGGTAAACGTGATCATCGGCAAAGCTTACGGTACAGCTTACGTGGCAATGAACAGCAAATCTATCGGTGCAGACCTTGTATATGCATGGGATAACGCAGAGATCGGTATGATGGATGCTTCCCTGGCAGCCAAGATCATGTATGCAGATGCAGATGCTGCTGAACTGAATGAAAAAGCTGCTCAGTACAGAGAGCTTCAGAATGGTGTTGCTTCCGCAGCAGCAAGAGGCTATGTTGACACTGTGATCAGCCCGGCTGACACAAGAAAATATGTAATCGGTGCATTTGAGATGCTGTTCACAAAGAGAGAAGATCGTCCGTCTAAGAAACATGGAACGGTCTAAGCGGGGTGACGCATATGAAAATGATCAAAAAAATAACTTCTGTATTCATGACATTTCTCGTAATGGCTGCGCTGGTGATCGGCAGCACCTCTGTGGTATTTGCCGCAGATAAGGTTGATGATACTGTTAAGTCCACACTGGTAACTACAGCAGAAGGACTGACAGATGCCATTGTCCAGCTTAAAGATGAAGAAATCGAGAATTACATGAGTTCAGGAGATGACTTTACAACAAGTGCCATGCAGTCCTGGCAGACATCCAAGGATGAACTTGGCGCAAAGAAGGACAGCAATGGTGAAACCACTGTAACTTTCAAAGATGATCAGTACACAGTTACTGTTCCTCTTAAATTTGAGAAAGCAGATGCAAACTTTGTATATGTCTTTGACTCACAGGGAACACCGACTTCCATGTCTGTAGATGTACAGTATGGTATGGGCAAGACTCTTCAGAGAGCAGGTCTTAATACTCTGATGGGTATTGGAACTGTATTCGTAATGCTGATTTTATTAAGCCTTCTGATTTCTCTGTTCAGATTCATTCCGAATCCGGAAGCAAAGAAAGCAGCAGAAGCAAAAGCAGCCAAAGCTGCAAAAGAGGCAGAGGCAGCAGCAATCGCAGCAGCACCTGCACAGGCAGAAGAGAACCTTGCAGATGACGGAGAACTGGTAGCTGTTATCGCAGCAGCAATCGCAGCAGCAGAGGGAACTACAACAGACGGATTCGTCGTTCGCTCCATCCGTAAAGTAAAAAGAAATAGAAGATAATTGTCATTTATTTAGGAGGATTTTAAAATGAAAAGCTATACAATTACAGTAAACGGTACAGCATATGAAGTAACTGTTGAAGAAACAGGAAGCGTATCCGCACCTGCAGCAGCTCCGAAAGCAGCACCTAAGGCTGCACCTGCAGCAGCTCCGAAAGCAGCAGCACCTGCAGCAGGCGCCGGCGCAGTAAAAGTAACTGCTTCCGTACCTGGTAAAGTTGTCAAAGTAGCAGCAAGCGTTGGACAGGCAGTAAAAGCCGGAGACAGCGTAGTTATTCTTGAATCCATGAAAATGGAAATCCCTGTAGTAGCTCCTCAGGACGGTACTATCGCAAGCATTGATGTTGCAGAAGGTGCCTCTGTAGAAAACGGAGATACTTTAGCAACAATGAACTAAGACGGGAGGTAGTCAAATGTCTTATGTAACAGAAACATTGTCCAACCTGATTCACCAGACAGCATTCTTCAATCTGACATGGGGCAATTACCTGATGATCGCAGTAGCCTGCGTATTCCTTTACCTTGCTATCAAGAAGGGATTCGAGCCGCTTCTGCTTGTTCCTATCGCATTCGGTATGCTGCTTGTAAATATCTATCCGGACATTATGGCAAACCCGGAAGATATGTCCAACGGTGTAGGTGGACTTCTTCATTATTTCTACATCCTTGATGAGTGGAGTATCTTACCATCCCTGATCTTCATGGGTGTAGGTGCCATGACAGACTTCGGTCCGCTGATCGCAAACCCGATCAGCTTCCTGATGGGTGCTGCAGCACAGCTTGGTATCTATGCAGCTTACTTCCTTGCAATCTTTCTTGGATTCAACGGAAAAGCAGCAGCAGCTATCTCCATCATTGGTGGTGCTGACGGCCCGACTTCCATTTTCCTTGCAGGTAAACTTGGACAGTCTGCACTGATGGGACCGATCGCAGTGGCAGCATATTCCTATATGTCACTGGTTCCGATCATCCAGCCGCCTATCATGAAACTCTGCACAACAGAGAAAGAACGTAAGATCAAAATGGATCAGCTTCGCCCGGTTTCCAAACTGGAGAAGATCCTGTTCCCGATCGTTATCACAATCGTTGTCTGCCTGATCCTGCCTACAACAGCTCCGCTGGTTGGTATGCTCATGCTTGGTAACCTGTTCAGAGAGTGCGGTGTTGTAAAACAGCTGACAGAAACAGCTTCCAATGCCCTGATGTATATCGTAGTTATCCTTCTGGGTACATCCGTAGGTGCTTCCACAAGTGCAGAAGCATTCTTAAACGCAGATACTCTGAAGATCGTAGTTTTAGGTCTTGTTGCATTCGCAATCGGTACATTTGGCGGATGTATGCTTGGTAAACTGCTCTGCAAACTGACTCATGGAAAGATCAACCCGCTGATCGGTTCCGCAGGTGTATCCGCAGTACCTATGGCAGCCCGTGTATCCCAGAAAGTGGGTGCAGAGGCAGATCCTACAAACTTCCTTCTGATGCACGCAATGGGCCCGAACGTTGCTGGTGTTATCGGTACAGCCGTAGCAGCCGGAACATTCATGGCTATTTTCGGAGTATAACCAAATCAAGCAAGCTATCTTGCTTGTATCAGGAGGAGTGCAACTCCTTCTGATAAGCTGCGGAGCAGCTATTTGGTTATGAGCAAGTAGCGAAGCGGATTGCGAATATCCGATTAAACAGAACTATAAAGGAGATTTAATAATGGCAGAATTAGAGAAAAAACCTGTTAAAATTGTGGAAACCATTCTCCGTGATGCTCATCAGTCCCAGATCGCAACACGTATGACCACAGAACAGATGCTTCCGATCGTAGATAAACTTGACAAAGTCGGCTATCACGCAGTAGAGTGCTGGGGTGGTGCAACATTCGATGCATCCCTTCGTTTCCTTCACGAAGATCCATGGGAAAGACTTCGTAAATTACGTGACGGCTTCAAAAACACAAAACTTCAGATGCTTTTCCGTGGACAGAACATCCTTGGATACCGTCCATATGCAGATGACGTTGTAGAATACTTCGTACAGAAATCTGCTGCAAACGGAATCGACATCATCCGTATTTTTGACTGTCTCAATGACCTTCGTAACCTTCAGACAGCTGTAAGCGCTGCAAACAAAGAGAAGGCTCATGCACAGGTAGCTCTTTCCTATACATTAGGAGATGCTTACACAATGGAATACTGGACAGACATTGCAAAACGTATCGAAGATATGGGCGCTGATTCCATCTGTATCAAAGATATGGCAGGTCTTCTCCTTCCAAACAAAGCTACAGAGCTTGTTACAGCATTAAAAGAAACAGTTAAGATCCCGATCGACCTTCATACACATTACACTTCAGGTGTAGCTTCCATGACTTACTTAAAAGCAGTAGAAGCAGGTGTGGAT
>OOAK01000647.1_pt1 | contig 31966 bp, 26 predicted proteins | sample 1671811 | NCBI WGS metagenome assembly OOAK01 (sample SAMN06348195, study PRJEB24527) | human gut metagenome | biome: human gut; feature: ankylosing spondylitis patient; material: feces | host: Homo sapiens | place: China | collected 2015-10 | reverse complement strand
TAGGTTGGTCAAGAAAATTTATTGAAAAAGTTTCTTGACTTTATACCACTATACTAAACTTGATTAAAACATTTTACCACATATAAACTAAGTTTTAAATTCAGTATTTCATCACTTATACAACAATATGGCCCGTTTGTTGAACTACTCTTTAATAAAATAATTTTTCCGTTCCCAATTCCACATTGCAATAATAGAAAATCCATCTTCATCGGCTTTTTCGTCATCATCTGTATGAATCAAATCGCCTTCTTCTGTGTCATCAAGGTTTAATTTTTTATGTATTTCTTTTAACAAACCACCATAGGAGATTAACCTTTTACGGTGTAAACCTTCCTCCAAATCAGACAAACGTTTCAAATTCTTTTCTTCATCATCGGTCATAAAATCCGTATCCTTTACAGGATATTTTGCAGTTTCGTCAATTGCCGATTGTATATCCGATTTATATTTATTTTTCGGTCGAATCATTTGAACTTTTACATTTGGATCATAGTCTAATTTCATTGCCTTTTTCCAAAATTGAATCCATTGTTTTTGATTCACGTAGTTTTCTGTATTCTTAAAATAAGTTGGTTCCACACATACCAATACATGCATGTGCTGATTATAAGAATTATCTTTATTATTTATTGTCACTTCCGTTGCACGCATAAAACCAACAAGATTTTTATTAATTTTTTTATATTGCATCATTCGGCGAAATCCTTGAGCCATATCTGACAAACTCTTATTTAATTCTTCGCCATCATAAACATTTTTAACTGTTAATGTGAGAAACAACCAACGAACTGTTGGCTTTTGTTTAATAACTTCAGCAACAACCTTTTGTGACTGAATGCCATGTTTCATTGCTCTCCTCCAGTTGCACATTGGACAAAGCCTGGATTTACAAAACCACACTCGATACAACTTTCTTTCGCCTGTTTCACGATTTTGTTTATACTCTAATATTTCAGCACAATCTTTTACTCTTTCAGCCTTTTTAAATTCAAGAATATGCAGAAGTTCAAAGTAATCAACATTAGCGATTTTCTTTTCTCTCCATGGTCTCACTTTTCCACTTTTTGTCTTGTCCACTAAAACCCTTGATTTTTCATCTGAATAAATGCTACTATTAGGACACATAATATTAAAATAAACCCCCATCTATTTAGTTATTTGTTTGGTCACTTATAACTTTAACAGATGGGGTTTTTCTGTGCAACCAATTTTAAGGGTTTTCAATACTTTAAAACACATACATACCAACACTTCAACGCACCTTTCAGCAACTAAAATAAAAATGACGTTATTTCTATATGTATTAAAATAAAAATGACGTTATTTCTATATGTATTAAAATAAAAATGACGTTATTTCTATATGTATCAAGATAAGAAAGAACAAGTTCAAAACCATCAAAAAAAGACACCTTTTCAGGTGCTTTTTTTATTTTATAAACTCATTCCCTGATCTCGACTTCGTTCTTTTTTTACCTCTCGGTTATGAGTTAGTTCAAATTCGTTCTTTTTAGGTTCTAAATCGTGTTTTTCTTGGAATTGTGCTGTTTTATCCTTTACCTTGTCTACAAACCCCTTAAAAACGTTTTTAAAGGCTTTTAAGCCGTCTGTACGTTCCTTAAGGAATTCCTTAGTGCTTTCATAGATTAAACTCACATCACGCTTTAAATCGCTTATTTTAGACTTTAAAGACTTGTTTTCTTCAAGCAACTCATTATAATCATTTACATTTTCATTAAATCGCTCTACAAGACCACTATATTTTTCTTTAACTTGCCCATGTTCTTTACTTAATTTTTTATATTCTCTCGCCATATCAGTACTCATGAGATTTCTAACATGCTGTTTTAACCTATCGTTATCTCTCGCAGCAGTCACTAAGTTTTTATAATCACGCTCCGATATAACAACATTTTTGGTTGGTTTCTTTTCTGTTTTCATTATTTCTTTTCCCAAACCAAACATGGACTTTTCACCCGTTGGCACTTCAACACTTTTCATGTGTCGTTTCGCTGGTACTTCTAAATCTGATTTAACTTTATCGCTATAAGCAGTCCATTCATCTTTTTTAACTGCTAAATTTTTTTCTAGAAAATCAATCTCTTTTTCCAAAGTTTGTTTTTTAAATTTAGCTGTCTCAATATGTTTACGGTCAGAGCCACGTTCACCACGCTTCAACTCAAAACCCTGTTTTTTCATATGCTCGGGGAATTTATCTTGTAGCCATAACAGTTCTTGACGATTAAACACATTTTTTCCTTGCAGTTTTCCATCACGCATAGGCACAACACCTAAATGCATGTGAGGGGTTTGCTCATCATTATGAACTGTTGCATAAGCAATATTTTGCTTGCCATATCGTTCGGAAAATAATTTATAACTTTCCTCAAAAAATCGTTTTTGTTCTCCTGGATCCAGTTGCTCAAAAAAATCTCGGTCAGATGTTACTAGCAACTCATTTACAAGAACAGCATCTTTCCTCGTTTTTCTTGTACCTGTTTTTTGTGATTCAATAATTTCTTTGACACGTTCGTTGTAATCAATATTTTTATCATTTTTCAAATCATAATTTTCACGTGTTCGCTCATGGTCAATATCATCATTCGTTCTACTTTTTCGCTCTCTTTGATTATGAAATTGCATGCCTTTTAGTCCAGCTGATTTCACTTTTTGCATTCTACAAACTGCATAACTCATATGTAAATCGCTCCTTTTTAGGTGGCACAAATGTGAGGCATTTTCGCTCTTTCCGGCAACCACTTCCAAGTAAAGTATAACACACTATACTTTATATTCATAAAGTGTGTGCTCTGCGAGGCTGTCGGCAGTGCCGACCAAAACCATAAAACCTTTAAGACCTTTCTTTTTTTTACGAGAAAAAAGAAACAAAAAAACCTGCCCTCTGCCACCTCAGCAAAGGGGGGTTTTGCTCTCGTGCTCGTTTAAAAATCAGCAAGGGACAGGTAGTATTTTTTGAGAAGATCACTCAAAAAATCTCCACCTTTAAACCCTTGCCAATTTTTATTTTGTCCGTTTTGTCTAGCTTACCGAAAGCCAGACTCAGCAAGAATAAAATTTTTATTGTCTTTCGGTTTTCTAGTGTAACGGACAAAACCACTCAAAATAAAAAAGATACAAGAGAGGTCTCTCGTATCTTTTATTCAGCAATCGCGCCCTTTAATGGAACAAAAAGATTTGAATTCCTGTTATAAAAAAAGGATCAATTTTGAACTCTCTCCCAAAGTTGATCCCTTAACGATTTAGAAATCCCTTTGAGAATGTTTATATACATTCAAGGTAACCAGCCAACTAATGACAATGATTCCTGAAAAAAGTAATAACAAATTACTATACAGATAAGTTGACTGATCAACTTCCATAGGTAACAACCTTTGATCAAGTAAGGGTATGGATAATAAACCACCTACAATTGCAATACCTGTTCCCTCTGATAAAAAGCTGGTAAAGTTAAGCAAACTCATTCCAGCACCAGCTTCCTGCTGTTTCAAGCTACTTGAAACAATTGTTGATATAACTGTTTTGGTGAACGAAAGCCCACCTAAAACAAATACGATTATAATTGTCATGAACCATGATGTTGTTTCTAAAAGAAAGGAAGCAGTTAAAAAGCTAACAGAAAGAAATGTAACTCCGATGTTTAACACGTATAAAGGACCTCTTCTATCAACAAGTATCCCACCAATGTAGCCGAAAATAATGACACTCATTGTTCCAGGGAAAATAATTACACTTCCGATTTCGGCAGTACTTAGCTGGTGAACATCTTTCATCATATAAGGAACCATAGAGACAAACCCTGCTACTGTTCCAAATATAATTCCCCCACAAAGAACTCCAATCATAAAAGGTATATTTTTCCCTAATCCGGGATCAACAAAAGGATCTGTTACTTTCCTGATATGTTTTACAAATATCAGGAATGACAGCACGCTAACGATAAGAAAAGAAATGCTATATGATGTTGTAAACAACATAAAAAATACAATGCCTACAGACATTAGTATAATTCCTTTGATATCAAAATGACCTTTTATCCTTACTTCTTTCTTTAATAATTTCATAAGAAACGGAACAGTGATAATTGTTATCATAGGAATGAGTAGAAGATAGGACCAATGAATATAATGGGCTATCATTCCACCAATCGCTGGACCGACTCCTTCTCCCATGGCTACTATCGATCCAATAAGACCAAATGCTTTACCCCTATTTTCCTTTGGAATATAGCGCGCAACTACAACCATTACGAGTGCTGGAAATGCAGCTGCACCAGCCCCTTGAATAAAACGAGCCATAATAAGTAAGGAAAAGAAAGAATGGCCAACAAACCCAATTACCGACCCGAAACAATTTATTATAATTCCAAATAGGAGTAACCTTTTGATGCCTAATTGATCAGATAGCTTTCCATATACAGCTGTTCCAATGGAAAAGGTTAACATAAAGGCTGTGTTCACCCAGTTTGTACTCGCAGGTGGTTTATTAAAATCATTTGCAATATCAGGTAATGAGACGTTCAAAACCATTTCATTTAATACGCTAAAAAAAGATAAAATGCAAAGCCAAATTAAAATTTGGTTGTGTCGTAAATTCGATTGTGAATAGGATGTATTCACATTTCACCCTCCTTTCACCCTCCAATAATGAGGGCAGACGTAGTTTATAGGGTTAATGATACGCTTCCCTCTTTTAATTGAACCCTGTTACATTCATTTCACTTCATAATTAATTCCTCCTTTACACTTTAATTCAAATCTTTATTAAAAAATATTTCATCTTATTTAACAAGAAACCATATTTATATAACAACATAAAATACACTAAGTTATTTTATTGAACATATATCGTACTTTATCTATCCGACTATTTGGACGACGGGGCTGGCAAACAGGTTCACCGGTAGTAACATGGTACCCTTTTAACTCTGTTAAACAAACACTACGTCCATTTGTAAAGAAAGTTAAATCACTACGATATTCTTGAATACACCGAGCAGGGATTTCTCCACTAAGAATGACCTCATTATTTTTCAATTGAGTGTCTACGATGTTCGCACAATATTTAGGAGCATCGTTGTATGCTCGTGAAAGATATTCCTGTGGCGCATAAATTTTAAAACTAAGATATGGCTCTAACAATTCTGTTCCAGCTTTTTTTAAGACTTGTTCCAATACAATAGGAGCAAGCATCCGAAAATCTGCTGGGGTACTAACAGGGCTATAGTATAAGCCATACTTAAAACAGATTTTACAATCCGTCACATTCCAACCATATAATCCTTGTTCGCAACCATAGCGTATCCCTTCCATAACTGCATTTTGAAATGATTGATTTAAGTATCCAAGAGAAACCGAGCTCTCATACTGCATTCCACTTCCCAACGGAAGCGGTGATACAGATAAACCAATGGAAGCCCAGAAAGGATTTGGCGGCACTTCGATGTGAATGGTATATTCTGCATTTTTTAACGGTCTCTCCATATAAATGACTGTAGGCTCTTTTAGTTCTATCTCCACATGATACTTTTCTTGCAACAGTGCACTAATCACTTCCATTTGTACTTTCCCTAAGAAAGAAAGTATAATTTCATGTGTCGTAGAATCCACATAATATTGTAGAAGCGGGTCACTGTCGGAGATTTCTAAAAGTGCATCAAGTAACATTTCCCTTTGTTGAGGTTTGCTCGGTTCAACAGTTGTTTGCAGCAGAGGGAGCGGATTTTCAATTCTCTCTCTCTGTGGCAATAGCTTTGTATCTCCAAGAACACTATTTAGCTTCAAAAACTCATTTTGCAAAATAACAATTTCCCCGGAATAAGCCTTATCAATTTTACATAATTCACCATTTATTGAAGTATACATTTCTGTAATTTTTATTTTTTCCTTTTCCGATATTCTAACCGAATCCCGCAAATGCAGGATTCCGCCATAAAGGCGTACATATGCAAGACGTTGTCTTTCTTCCGAATATTCAATTTTGAAGACATTTCCGCAAAGTTCAGACTTCTTTCTGTATGTTGATGAATAAAATTTATTCGTTATCACTTCTATAAGCTGCTCAATCCCTATGTTGCTTTTTGCGCTTCCATGATAAACAGGGTACAAGGAGCAATTCTGAAATCTTCTGATTTCCTCTTGTTCGAGTTCTAATGCTTCTAATGATTTACCGGACATATATTTCTCTAAAAGGTCATCATTTCCTTCTATTACCACATCCCATTGCTCAGGTTCCGTACAGCTCATCACACACATATTAGGGTGCAGCTCTACTTTCTGTTTGATTATAATTTCCATAGAAAGTTTCTCTTTAATATCCTGATAAACCGTTGATAAATCAATTCCATTTTGGTCAATCTTATTGATAAAAAAGATTGTGGGAATCCCCATTTTCCTAAGTGCATGAAATAATATACGAGTTTGTGCTTGTACGCCATCTTTTGCAGAAATCAGTAGAATTGCCCCATCTAAAACTGATAATGAACGATATACTTCTGCTAAGAAATCCATATGTCCTGGCGTGTCTATGATGTTCACCTTCGTATTTTCCCACTGAAAAGAGGTTATTCCTGTCTGAATTGTAATTCCTCTCTGACGTTCTAAAAGCGTATTATCCGTCCTCGTTGTACCTTTGTCCACGCTTCCTAATTCTGTAATCGCTCCACTGTTATATAATAAGCTTTCTGTTAAGGTAGTTTTTCCTGCATCAACATGAGCTAAAACTCCAATATTAATAATTTTCATGTGATTTTCCTCCATTCAAAAACCCAAAAGGGCATAAAAATCCCAGTGATAAATACTTTTATCACTGGGATTTTTATGCATAACCATAGGCATACAAAGCATACAGATATTCTCCGGATACTTTAGAATCACATGATAAAGGTATTCTTAAACTGGGTACAAAAAACTAAGCCCTCCTAAAAAAGGACATCCAATTATTTGTTCCCACTATCAAATTGACAGTTTATTTAAGAATACCTTGCCGCATATTTATTAACTCCTTTTAAATAGATACTTAAATAATAGCACGTAAGAGCATATTTGTAAAGGAATCTCCAATTTTTTATCAAAGAGAGTACGTGATTACAAAATAGCTGTAATAATGTACCAATATTTGTTATTCTATAATCTTCCAATTACTCCCGTTCTTTTCAAGTACCAAATCAAATTGAGATACCTGCGTTGCTTTGGTCTGCTGGTCGATATACTCCACTGTCAGCGATACCGTGACTTGATTATCCTTACGATTGTGAATAGGATTTACCAGTTCTTGAAAGATGTACTCTTTTCCGATTGGTTTTAATATCCCGTCATTCACATAGTAGGAAAGTTCACTGGCTGTCGCTGTAGGATAGAGCTTGAAGAACGTCGTTAAAAACTCATTGATTTCATTGGTTGTAATGGAATCAACCGTCCCCTCACTTTCAATGGCTTTTGGTTTATAACTTGATTTCTTAGGTATGTTGGTAATGGTCGGATTCTTAACCAGTACCATATTTCCAGAACCATCTACATAGACACTCACTATATAAGCAGAGTGGACGGTCTTTGTATTTTCTCCCTCTGTAATGAGCTGGTCTACACTGTAGGTTACATTAAACTCATTGTCGCCAGTTGGCTCTACCGTCCATATCTGAAATCCTCTTACAGAAGACGATACAGGAATATCTTTGCGTACTGTATCAACATTGAGAGCTTGAAGTTCATCTGTCAGATAGCCTTTTAGACTTTCCATTCGATTATCAATGGACTTATCGGATTGCTCCCATGAATAGTAGACTTTCGCAAAGTTCTCTACAAAATTTTCTACATGATGAGTATCAACGTATTCCTTTTCTATGATAGTTGTTTCGTGAATAGTATGAGTATCTATAGCTGTAAAGTGCTTGAATATCGCAAAGCTGAAACTAAGCCCTAAAAGTACCCACAAGGCAATCACAACCTTTTTATGAGGATTGACCTTATAGACACGAGGTTTCTTTTCCTTTGGTATCTGTTTTTCTTTATTCTGATTTTTTCTAAATTTCATCATTAAATCTTCCTTTCTCATTGTTTGATTCGTCCTGCTCCCACTAAATGCTGTTGCCAGTAGGGGCTTGTTAAGTCGGCATAACCGATTGGGTCGCCTGCATGAAACATACGGTTATTGCCAAGGTATATCCCAACATGAGTAATATAAGAGCCAGCGTTATAGGTAGAATGAAAGAAAACCAAATCGCCAGCTTGTGCTTCCGATAGTGGGATATGCTGGGTCACATCATATTGCTGTTGTGCGGTTCGTGGTAAGTTAATTCCAGCTTTTCCATACGTCCATTGTGTCAGTCCGCTACAATCAAAAGAAGTAGTCGGGGAAGCTCCACCGTAAACGTATCGCCAGCCCTCATATTTCAGTGCTTCGTCCATGATGGCTTGTACCGTATCATCATCAAACTCTGTTGTGACAAGATACTGCGTTACCAGTTGCACATAAAACATATTGCCATAGTTGTATCGCCAGCCCCCATTGATAGGTATGGCTATGGGATTGGGGTAAGACACTTTTTCGCCACCTGAATACTCTTTTGAGAAACTTTGAGCCAGTTCAAAGGTATATTTATTTCCACGATTAGCCACATACCCTAAGAAACCACCACCATAATTGTAGGACTGGATAACCGATTCTAAATCTACACTGAGCCTTTCGCTACTGGCTAATAATTCACTGAAATACTTCACACCTTGCTTAATGGATTCTTCTGTACTCAATGAATTAGGTGGAAGACCGAGGGATTCCGAGGACTGCATAACATCTTCCGCAGTACCGCCCGATTCCACCTGTATAATCGCAAGAAGTATGTTGACATATTCTTCAACGCCATATTCTTTGGCATATTTTTCTACCATAGGCTTATGAGCCAGCACTTCTGCGGAAACATTCACACCTCCATAATGAATATTGGAAATTCCGCTGTCCTGTTCATCTGAAAATAAAATGGCAACAAACAGAAGCAGTGAGAAGACCATCAAGAATAATCCAGAACCACCAATCACTAAAGTTTTCAACTTCATGGTTTCTTACCGACTTTCTTAATGGTGGCGGTTTTGATTGGTGGTCTACTTCTTGTATTTTGTAGTGGTACTCTTTGAACAGTAGACGGACGTTCTTTTGTGATTGGACGTTGTGAAGTTCTATCTGCTGTAGTGGTTGAAGTTGCTGGCTTTTGAACGGTTTTTTCTTGAACGGTATTGCCTTGGCGTTCCACTTTTGGACTTGAAAAATCGGACTTAACTGCTGGACGCTCTTGTTTGGCTTGTTGAGATTCCTTATATGAAGTCTGAATATTAGACTGTTTTGAGGTCTGTTCATCATGATATTGTTCTTGTCTTGTAGTCGGTCTTTCATGAACAGAAGAAGCAGGCTGTTTTTTCTGTTTGACCTGTTCCATTTCAGAGCGACGCTTCGCAATGGTTTTTCGCCTTTGTTCCTGCTGTTCCTTGCGTCCACTGGCTCTGTCCGCTTTGGTTTGAGAAATACTACTGGTTAAATCACGGACATTCTCTTTTACTTTGGATTTTCCTTGATATACTGCATATCTTGCATTGGTCGGCAAATCTTTAACCTGTTCTTTCAAACCACTAGCAGTGTCTACCATTCTGTCTTTGGTATCAGCTACTGTACCGATGGTTTGACCGATACGTTTTCCAAGTGTTGATTTTTCCTTTCCGTCTGGTCGGGAGTGATCTGCTTGTGTCCTTGCAGAACTCCCCGAACCCGACTGTCCTTTTTTACCTGTAACAATGGCAGACCCAGCCCCTAGAGTAGTCATGGAACGTCCAAGTTTCCGCTGTAGACGGTGCATGTGAGCGTGCATAAGCATACGAGGTTTTCTCATCACACGACTTCCCACACTTTGAGAATCGTTACTCTGTAGAGAAAACATACTCATTAAATCGCCCAGCTTGAAGTAGATTCCTGCAAAGGTCACAATCTGTAGAAAAGCAATCAAAAAGAACGGATAACCAGCCGATAAGGTATAGAGCATGGTTGAAATACTAAATGCTGTCGTAATAATCAATGTGATTCCAGCTCGTGTCAAAATGGTATTAAAGAGCTTTGTTATGGCTCGTTTTGACATACCATCAAATGATGGAATCATGCTTAAAATAAAGCTCACAGGCAGAAACATAGCATAGATGATAAAAAGTACCTGCGAGAAAATCATGATTCCTGTTAATAGGAATACAAATATGGAAATCCCAATATTGAAGACAAATAGGAAGAAGACTGTACCTAAACGGTTAATGGTCTTTGTAATGGTTAGATTGGTATTGCTTCTGTCTTCAATTTCTTCCGCAACAATTTTTTCTCTGTCTTCGCCATTGTTGGAATCTGGGCTGGTGGAGAGCAGGCTTTCCACACGGTCAATACCGATACTTTCAATGTCTGAACTGTTGTATTGAAGCAGTAGCCACGGTTGCTGAACCTGTATGGAAAACAGGCTATCTCTGATTAAGTCCACGCTGTCCTTGCCTTGACTATCGGAATGGGGCATGACAATCTTCGTGCCAAGTGATAAACTGGCATTACTGATGTCTGATGAAAAGTCATTGATTTTTTTAATGTAGTCGGGAGCGTAGGCAATAAAGGAAGCCGATAGGATAAACACCAGCACAAAATTCATAATGGCATGAATTGCCTTTGTGGTTTCTCTCTTTATCAGTCCCGTATAGGCAACATAAACCCCAAGAACCAAAATCAAGAGTAAGAGGAATCCAACATAGAAACCCTCTGTTGAAAATCCGTTTGCACTCACACCAGCTAAGGTCTGCATATTCTTACCAATGGAATCTGCTGTAGCGGAAATGAAGTCTAAGGAATAGGCTTCCTGTACTAAGTAACCTGTCGCATTGGAAACATACAAACTGATTGTCCAAATAAAATTGGTAATGGCATATAGTCCATACATGACCTGTTTTCCAATCCCGTCCGACCAGTTCCACGGAAGCCAGCCCCAGCTATTATCCACATAAAAATCCAGTTGATAGTTTTCAAGTGGGTATCGGCTGTATTCATTTGCCACATTGACCGTATCATCTACCAAGCCCGCAGCTTGAACCACCGTTCCCAGCATGGCTAAAAGAAAAATGGCAATCACAAGTGTGAAAGCCACTGTCATTGCCACTTTACCTAGACGTTTCAGCGTCCAGTTTGATTTTATTCTGTTTACTATTGATGGTTTCACATTTACACCTCTTTTCGCACAGGTGGTCTGGTATCAAAGGCATGGAGCAGTTCTTCAAATACAGGGTGGAACTGTATCACACCGACACGACCATATAAATCACTGATAAGGCATTGCCCGTTTTCCAAATCACGCAATCGCTTCTGATTGTTTTCGTCCTCTGGGTCTACACCAAAAAAGGCTAAGGTCTTTTTAATCTCGTTAAGGTCAGTGGAACGAAATGCAAATTTTAAGCCGAGGTTATTTTTCAGTTTTTCATCTAAGAGGTCGTCTGTATTTTGGGTCACGAAATATACCCCAGCGTTCATAGCACGACCAGCCCGAACCAGCTTCATAGATAGTGTTTTTCCTTGTGCTACCTGTAAAAAGCTCCATGCTTCGTCTAAATCTACAATCTTGAAAATGCTTCGGTCTGTATGGATAAAGTCTAAAGCAAAGGTACTAATGACAATCAGCATAGCAACGGATAAAAGCTCCATAGTGGTATATTCCTCAAAGGAAGTTTCCTTGTCGGGAAGTACCAAGTCCGCAACCTGTATAATGTTCAGTTGTTTTTCTAAGCTGATAGACTGCTCCACATAACCATTACTGAATAATAAATGTGCAAAGTCATAGTCTGTAAAACTTTCGATATGGTCGGCTATACTGGTACTTAGTGGCGTATTCTCAACCCGTAATTCCTCAATCACTTTCATCAACCCTCGTACTTCACTATTGGTTACTGCACGAATGGCTTTTCTAAGGATTGGGAAGCGTTCCCCATCACGAGAGGAAATCCCCGTAAGGAATGTCAGAATATCAATAGCCAGTGATTCAGAATCTTTGGGATTTTTCATAATCACATAAGGGTCAAGTAAGCCTTTGTTTTTCTCATCAGAAGTCAGAGTGACGATATTGATTTCATGGGAAATCTCTGGCAAGGTTTCTTTCCATCTGCCACGTTCTGCTTTTGGGTCTACAATCACTGCTTGTGCCCCATAAAGCACCGCATAATAGACGATAAGGTTATTCGCAAAGGATTTACCACCACCCAGCGAACCAACAAAAGCCGACGCTAACGCATTGGTTACTGAACCCTTAACCCCTTGACTGGCAAGAGCAGGTTTCAGATAGACATTGCGTCCAGTATCTAAGCTGTAGCCAACATAAATCCCCTCATTTTCCCCCAGCATTTGAGTAGCACCAAAACCTAAACCAGCGAGGAAATCAGAGGTCACGTATTGAATATAATCATTCATATAACGCTTGCTGGCAGGTAAAAATTCTTCATGTAAGCCGAGCATATCCCCAAATGGTCGTACCAGTTTTACGCTTAAATCGTCATAAAAATCTTTCACTTCATTACAACGACGTTTGAGTTCGTCAAGATCATTTGCTGATACCCTTACCACATAAGACAGCTTGTACATAGATTCCTTGCTTTGGTCTAAATTGGTTTCCAGCTCATTCACACTTTCCAGAGCTTCCGCCACATTGGAGCTGGTTTCATTATCACTTTGCCAAGCGTGGTTATCCAAGTCTTTCAGTTCTTTCTTTTTATTGCGGACAGTAGATAGGGCTTTACGATTCGCTACAATTTCCACATTCATTGACGTATCAATCGGGAATGTAAATTGCTGTTGCTGGTAGTAGAAGATTTCAGAGGACGGGAAGTCCAGTTCTCCGACAATGCTGTTAATGGTAAAGTAAGCTACATAGACGGTTTCATCTTCCTGCTGGATTTTCAAATATCGCTGTTTTTCTTCCACCAAACAGCGAGTAGGCTTAATCAAGTCATAGTATTTAATCAGCGTTTCATTATCCAGCTTTTTCTTTGATAGATGGTACTCATACTCTTCATAGGCAGTGCCTGTCTGTCCGTAAAGGTGTTCAATCAGATAGCCGAAGTCGTCCTTATCTAACCTGCGGATTTTGAAACGACGAGAGATTTTATTTTCTAAGAGCTTTTCCATCTTCTGAAAACGCAGGATTTCATCATTACTCATACTAACAAAATCGCCCATCAGCTTATGGTTCACATCATAGACAAAATCAGACAAAGCATTTTTTGCTTCAACGGTAAGACTTTTCATAGAAAACTCCTGATCGTTGAGAAGCAACTTAAAGCCGATAAAGAAACGGTAGTTCACTTGATTTTCGCCAATCATGGATATTAAAGCGTCTGTCTGTTGGTCGATTTTGTCATAGGCAACCGCTTTGAGCTTGCCAGTGACTTCATTTTTGGAACGCTCTTGTGCAGAACGTATGCTGGATTCTGTACTGATTTGTAAAGCATGAATTTTGCCATCACGATTTTGTGCGATAAGCTGTCTGAAAGAATCATGCACTTGTATTTTCTGTTCTGGACTTAGAAATGAGTAATTGTAAGGAACAAGCTCATAGTAAGCATAACATTCCCCGTCTTTATTCCAGACGAGATTGTTTTCAATGTATTTAATTGGATATGCCATAAAATTCACTCCTAACTGCTGTAATGGCTTCTTGTGGCTGGTTTCTGCCAAGCGTTACTTTTTTTCCTGCATAGGTCAGCTTTGGTCGCAGTGCATAAGCAATGACAGACTTCAAAAATCCATAAGGCTTTTTACCATCAAAAGTTTTTGTAGACATAAACCATGTGAAAGCCACAGGAATCCCAAAGTATTTGAGAAATGCTCCCTCTATCATGGAAAGAGGGGGCAAGTTGCCAAGTATCATCACTGCAAAGAGTGACACGACAAACCATGTCATTTGCGTAAAGGTTATGGGAAACGGAAGTCTAAAATCATTGATAGAATACAGTACCTTTTCCACAGACCAGATACTGGTATAGCTTCGTATTTTCTTCATGTAATCAATCCTTTCATAAAAAATAGGGGTAGCTGATTGAGCCACCCCGTAAAATAGAAAATCTGCCAGTAGTAATGTACCGACAGATTTAATAGACGATTTCAAAAATCCCATGATTGGTTGAGATAAACGTTCCTGAAAGGTCTAAATCCCGACCATAGGCTTGATAATCAATATAGTTTTGAAGACTAGCTGGTACTTCGCCTAAAGCACCCGTTTCTTCAATGTAGTAGCGTGCCACGTCATACATATCATCACAATCGGAATGAATGATAATATCCTCTTGATGTTCGCTTAGTTCTTCAATGCTTGAAAAATGAGTGAGCAGAGCAGATAGCTCCGATTGTAATTCTTCGGGTAATTCCGATACCATTTCCCATAGTCGATTGAGTTCGCCAATGGAAGTGTATTCGTCAACCGTAAAGGGTAACTCGTAGTCATGAATGGCGTATTCCTCATATTCATCATTCAAGCCGATTTTCTCTTTGACTTCCTCAAAGTCAATGGGAAAGGTAAACCACGCACCGACCAATTCGCCCTCATTGTATTTGCCTAAATTCGCAATATAGACTTGCATATCGTCCATATATTCACGTCCTTTCTTTGTAGAGATTCAAAAATCCCTACCGCACTTCGTTTGGTGTACCATTCCTTTGCGGAACATAAGAAAACCACTTATATTCCACAAAAGAACGGTTTTATTTAAGCACCAATAATGCGATTGAATAGCTCTAGTAAAATGTCTTTTACTCCAGCAGCGTTGAAGACTAAGCCAACCGCAATAATCGCAATAATTAAAAAGCCAATCAGTTTGCTAAACTCACGCTTGAAGCCAAGATACAAGCCAATCACAACGATTGCTAAAAGCACCAGTGATTGAGCGTTTGATAGAAACCAGTTATAAAGGTTTTGTCCAAAATTCATAAAAATGTTCTCCTCTCTATATTCAATGAATTTGTATTTGAGTTATTTTTTTGTTGTTATCACGTCCTGTTCTTTTACTGACTGTTGCTTCAAAATCTGCTTGTGTCGGTCTGTCAGTTTCGCATGGTCGAGAATGTCTTTTACAACCTGCGTCTGGTTGATTTCATCAAGTTTAATCGCAACCTTTAAGGTCGGGGCAACTTGATGAGATAGCCAGTTCAGCGTCCTTTGGAAGGAGTAAGGCTCTGGTTTTGTGGTTAGTTTTAATCGTTCACGATTGTTCCCAATAAACCAAGCCCATTCTTCATTCAGTTTCCAATCAGAACGAGGTTTGGAATCGTCTTTATCTACAAAACGGATATACCGATTGATAATTTTAAAGGCGGTATGCTCTGGATTGTCATAGACGAGTAAATCACGGACTGCATAATAGGCACGCTCATTTTTCAATCGAATCTCAAAACGGTTTTTTACTTCTGCGTCTTCAATGGGAATATCATTTTTCTTGTACTGCTCGTAGTCCTTTTCATAGATACAGAAATAAACTTCACTTTGTAATGAACCGATATAGAGGGTGTTTCCCATACATTCCTTTTCCTCTTTGCGTACCAGTTCGCCACTGCGATAGCTTTTAAAACTGCGGAAGACGGAGATACATTCTTCCTGTTGGCACTTTTCAGTGAGTACAGGGATATTTAAAATCCCTGTCTTATCGTTAATGGCAAGGTCAAGGCGTTTCATCACACCGCCAGCCACCAAAACGTCCATAAAGAACTCATACCAGCTTCTTTGTTGTGCCAGAAGATAGCTTTCAAATTGTCTGCACCCACGACCTTTCAATTCCACCAGAACTCCTTTGTCCAGTTCATGGGAGCAAAGGACGAATATGTCGCCTAAAGCATAATGCTCTGAATAAGAATAGAAACCATAGTCCTCATGAAGAAAATAGGACAGTTTCAGTTGTAAGATGTTTTCGACCACCTGCTGTACGTCTGTTGTCGGAAAGCGAATTCTTACATAATCAAACAGCATTTCAAGGGGAGCGTCGGGATTGAAGCGTTCCAGAGCTTCCCAAAGGGACTGCTGTAAATCCTCTGATGGCTTGACTTTTCCTGTTTCAATATCGCTTAGATACTGCCTTGTAATACCAGTCGCAACAGCTAAACGGTTTTGAGATAGTCCATAAGCCAAGCGTTTTTCTTTTAAATGCTGTAACCAAGTTTGTTCATTCAGTAAAAATCCCTCCAATCAAAAAGGCGTATGTCAACTTTTAAAGCCCATTTGACATACGCTGAAATTTTGTAAATCCCTTGTAACCAAAGGATTTTCTAATGTTTTTTTGACTGTTTCCTGTCGATTTGTACCCCCCTGTTAGATACGGGGGGTTAAGTGCTGGCGTGGCTATTGCCACACCAGCCAGCAAGATCAGTCCACACCTGCGACTTCCGCTTCGCACGTCGCCTGCGTGGACTGTCTGCTTTTTAATTTCCTCCAAGAAATCATATCCTTTTGGTACAAGGGGAGTATAAAACTCTGATATGACACTTGTTCCTACATCAACATAGCCACGACCTTTGATTCGCTTTAAGAAGAAATCCTTTTGTACGTCACTGCCAAACATCATGCCATAGCCCATTTCAGACATACGACCTAAAGCCACTCTGAGATTAAACTGATCACGGATTCCGTCGCCTAAATATTTTGCGTCTGGACGTTGACAAGCCAGTATTAGAAAGAAGCCAGCTTGACGACCTAACATGACAATCTGTTTCAGCTTATTCATAACTGCGGTGTTTTCTTTTGTTCCCAGCATTTCCATGAAAGCGACGTATTCATCAAAGATTAAGAAGTGTGCCGGGAGACCTAAGTAAGCATAATTTTTGCCAGTCTTATAGTTCTTCATCTGCTTCATTTCCTCACTACGTTTCATCATTTCTTCATAGAATGTTTCAATGCAAGAAAGCAAGTCTTCTTTTCTATAGTAGACATTTGCCATCACAGAACCTAAGTCCGCAAGATCAGCATTTTTCGGGTCAAGAATATACAGTTTTGAATCTGTATGAAGCAAGGCTTCAATCAGTGTCAGTATAAAGTAAGTTTTACCGCCACCTGTACCACCAGCAATCAACATATGAGGGAGCTTATCATATTCCCACCATACGTTTTTCATTAAGCGAAGTTTACCATCTTTAGCTTCTACTTCATCAATAGAAATACGACTGGCTATGGTGTCATAGAGCAAAGTATATTCCACATAGGAATCCTTTAACTCTTTATCCGTCAGCTCACAGTACAAGCCACTCTCTAATTTCTTTTCCAAGTGTAAGAGTTGGTCTTGATATTTTCCCAGCGTGATTTCCACCCGTATCTGTATCAAGCCATTTTTAAGTCGATAATACATTTTAGGGAAGTAGGTTATCTTTTCCTTTGTACGACCAGCACTATCTTTAAAGAAACCCTCTGTTTTGACCTGTTCAGATTCATACCACTTGTTTTCAAGTATCATCTTTGCCAGTTTTTGACGGTGGTAAAGTTGTTTAACCGTATCATAGCGAACCCGTTTGAATACAAACGCTACCAGCAAGCAGATAAGAATTGCGACACTGAAACTGATAATTAAATAGGGAATGTCAATCTTATCTGCTTGTGATAGGTTAAAATCCTGCCAGTTGATCTGCTGGATTGTCTTCACATGAAACAGTCCGACAACCAGCAGGAAAACAGGCAGGAGTGACGCTATCGTAAAATGAAAGACTAAATCTTTACCAGATGGGCGAATCCTTTTACCACGCTGTTTCATGCGAAAAAGTCTCCTTTCTACCTAGCGACTATTTGTCTTGTGTCGGTTCTTTCTTTGCTTGTGGTTGAGCTTTGAATGAACTAGAATCCTTTGTCAGCACAATATCGTCTGCCTTGATATACCAGTCAACATCTGCTCCTTGATAGGTGGCAGTAGCAACGGTGTCCGCAATGGGATTGATAAGTTCCACCCGTGCGTTATAATCAAACTCTTTCAAAGGCACGCTGGCAGGAATACTTACTTGAATCATGCGTCCTTGTCCTTTGGATTTTAAGTCATAGGTACGTTCCTTGATTTCATCTGAAACCGACCCGTCTTCATTTTGGATTCTCACTTCACGACGTAGAGCAGAGAATTTCAATTCTCCAAAAGTCGTGTCTTTATCTAATACAATGCCATTTGCTAATCTCATCATTTTTCCTCTCTTTCTTTATTCTTTTATCATGTCGTCAGCATGTAAAAGGTAATTTGTAAAACCACGAGTGCCGATTTTGTAGCCCTCTGCGGTAATACGTGGATTGACTAACTTCACACGTTCCTCAAAGCCGAAATGTTTTTCGCCAGCTTCAGCAGGAAGCACCACCACAATATCATCTGCTCTTTGAACATCAGAATAGAGATTATAGCTTCTTGATAAGACAGTTAGCCGTCCGTTGATTCTTCGCTGAACGACTTTATCCTCGCCAGCAAATTCTAAATTGCCGAATGTTTTTTCCATGTTGGGAATCACAAATTTAAGTTCCATATTTTTACCTATCCTTTCTTTTTTATTGGCTGAATGAATGTTTGATGGTCTTAAAGAGTGGGGAACGACCTTTTGATTCTTGATTTTTTGTTTTCATAAGTTCACTTCCTTTCAAAATCGGGTAAAAAAATAGACACCTCATTTTTTGAAGTGTCTACCTATTAAATATTCAAATTTTATTGGAAGTATCTTTATATCTTCACTTTTCAAGGATAAATCGTCGTATCAAAGCTCATTCATAAGTAGTAAATTAGTAGTAAATTGAGTGGTTTTGACCTTGATAAAGTGTGATAAGTCCAGTTTTTATGCGGATAACTAGATTTTTATGCTATTTTTATTAATAAAAAATATATGTTTTTTATAGAAAGGTTAATTTATTATGTCTGAGCTCTTCCATGAATTTTTATCTACCAATTTTACAATAACACAAGAAATAAAAAAATCATCAAAGAGTAAATTATACGATAAAACGCTTTATGAAGATTTTTCTAAAAAAGTTGATTTAAGCAATGGACTTCCAACAAATAGCACTCTAGATAAAGATAAAAATGGTCCCTACATGATAGATATAAGCTTTTATTCACCTATACTAGATATTATCTATCTTTATAATGATGAGTTTCCTGTTTATTAATCATAAATTATCATAAAAACTTTGTAATTCTTTTAAGCTATTTGTTCTTTGTTTTATCGGCAAAGCTTGCCATACTTTTTCTTTATAACTTGCCTTTGATTTATCACCTAGACGCGAGTCAATGATAGATACTATGCCTTTATCTGTTTTATTGCGTATTAATCTACCTACACCTTGTTTTAATTTAATAATCATTTCTGGAACTAATACTTCCTCTAAAGGATTTTTACTGCGTTTACATTTTTCATTGATGATTGGTTCTGGCAGTGGGAATGGCAATTTATAAATAATCAAATTCGAAAGTGCTATACCTTCTATGCTTATACCTTCCCAAAAAACTCCTGTTCCTAGTAACACAGAATTTACATCTTGCTTAAATTTATAAATTAATTGTTGTTGTGAAGATATTTCATTTTGTTTAATTAAAGTATAATTTAAATTCAAAGCTTTTAGCCTTGTATATACAGCATTCATATCCGCTTTAGATGTAAACAAAATCAAAGCCTTTCCTTGATAAATATCCAATATTTTTTTCACTAAATCTATGCTTTCATCAATGAATTTTCCTCTATCTTTACTAGGGCTTGTAATATCATCTGTATAAAAAAGTTTTGCATGTTTATCATAAGCAAATGGCGAATATTTCACTTCTGATAATATGCTATCATTTATTGGAAACATTGTATTTTGTATAAAATAACTATATGCTTTCGTCAAATCTTCATTGGCTAAATTCGTCAAAGTTGCCGAAGTAAAAATTGTATGGAAATTTTTTCTCAGTTTTACTCTATCGCCAAAAAATAATTCATTGATTTTTTCATTTACATTTGTAGGACAAAGATATATTATTGGATTTTTAGCATCTTCAGCCCAGACAATATAGTTTTTTTCATCTTGCCATGCTTTGAAAAAGTCTAAAATAATCTCCATATCACTATTGATTTTTCCGCCAGTTTTACGAATACTTACAGCATGTGCTATCATTATTGCTTCTGCTATTTTATATACATTTTGCAATAAATCAATCGGTATATTTATCTTAAATCTATCAGCATCTTGATGTTGTTTTTGTGCCTGTTGTATTTGATATTTTATCTGCTTATCTATTATCCTAAAAATTTTATCTATGTCGCTAAATACACCATCTATATTTTTAGCTAAATTAGGTGGTATTTTTTTTATGCTTAAATAGCATCTTTTCAATGTATTTACCAATTGCTTTCTAGTCAACATATCTGTATATGAAGAACGCACTTTATCTTCCAAATTATGAGCTTCATCAACGACAATCAAGCTTAATTCTTCAGTAAATAAACCATCTTTCATTTCTCGCTTTAAACGCAAATCAGTAGTGAGCATATCTTGATTGCAAATAATTATGCCCTTTGTCTTTTTCAAATTTAAACGTAAATTATGATAATGACAAACATCTCGATATTCACAATATTTACATTCACGATAATTATAATTTTTAATTCTAAATTTCTGCCATAAATCTAAAGGAAGTTCAATATTCCAATCACTTGGCTCTTTGCCACCTTGATTTATACATTCATATATTTTCTCATATTGCTTTAAATTTGCTCTATCATCAAAAAATCTTTTAAAATGATATCTACAAATAAAATTAGTCATACCTTTAGCCAATAAAACTTCTGGAAATATTTGTAATTTCTCCATGATATAGCGTATATCACCTTGTAATTGTTCTTGCAAAGTTATAGTTGAAGTAGCTATTACCACTGGTTTTTGTAAATAATAATTGTAATAAATAAGTGGCACTAAATAAGCAAAAGATTTTCCAATCCCTACACCTGCTTCTACCACTAGATTTTTCTTTTGACTGATAGCATCTACTATTTCACAAGCCATCTCTGATTGACCTTCACGAAATTCTAAATTATTATTTTCCATTTCAGGATTTTCAAAGAAAAAACTATATACTTTTTCTCCAATCTCTCGTAAACATTTAGCTTCTAATTTTGATTGCACTATTTTTACCTCTACTATCTATAATTTAATCAATATTGCATTCTTTAAAATATTATTTTATTATAATATAAATCAATTAAAAATAACAAAGGAAGTATTTTTATGGGAGTAATCACAGATAAATTAGGTGCTGATTTAAAACAACAAAAAGATCTTCACACTTTTTTAGAAAATAATAAAGATAAATTATTAGATATGAACTTACCTAAATATCTAGATGAACTTTTAGCACAAAAAAATTTAACAAAATCAGATGTTATCAAAAAATCTGGTCTACCTGTAACCTATGCTTATAAGATTTTTTCAGGTCAAAAACACACTGCTAGAAATCGCATATTAGCTCTTGCTATAGCTATGCAATTAAGTATTGATGAAACAAATATATTATTGACTGATGCAAAAGCTTCTCCTTTGCTAGAATAAAACTTTTAGGCTAATAATTTTTTCTTTTTATTAGTCTATTTTTTATTCTATATAATGTATTTTTATTTTTTCATTAATTTAAATAATGAAGTTTCCTTTATGCTTTTCAAAAAAAATATGGAACTTGAACCGTATAATCGTAAAGTAACTGATAAATTTTATAAATTACTTAGCTTAAATCGTCATAGACAATTTGGTTATTAATATTTTCAAATAAAAAAGGAAGTCTATATAATAGACTTCCTTTTTATTTTCATATTTATTATTTTACGCCTAAAGTTACTTTTTCACCATTGATGTTCCATTCTTTAGTGAAGCCGTCTAATTTATCGTAAACAAGTTCATCTGCTAAAGTAATTTTCTTAATTGTTTCTGCATTATCCTGCATTAATTTAGCAATTTTTTCATTACCTTGAGCAAATATTGTAATTCTATCCGTTACTTCAAAGCCATTTTCTTTACGCATTGTCTGAACTTTACTGATGATTTCACGAACGAAACCTTCTTCAATGAGTTCATCTGTCAATACTGTAGAAATAGCAATTGTTACATCACCATCACGCTGAGCTGCAAAACCTTCTGTTTGAGTCATTTTTACATCAAGGTCTTCAGGTACAAGTGTGATTTCACCAGAAGAAAGTTCTAATTTCAATGTTTTTGTAGCTTCAAGTTCAACTTTAGCTTTTTGTCCATCAACTTTAGCTAGAGCAGCAGCAATTTCTTTCATCTGTTTGCCGTATTTTGGACCTAATACTTTGAACTGTGGTTTAATTTCATAGTTCAAATATTCGTCCATATTATCTTTGAATTCTACTTTTTTAACATTTAATTCTTCTTCTACAATTTTTGTATAGAATTCATTGAGTTCAAATGGAGCTTTTACATACATAAGAGCAATTGGCTGACGGTTTTTGATATTTGCTTCATTACGAGCAGCACGACCTAAAACTACAGCTTTCAATACTAAGTCCATAGTTTTTTCAAGTTCGCTATCAATAAATACTTCATTTGCAACAGGATAAGCACAAAGATGTACGCTTTCTGGTGCATCTTTTTCACTATTTAAAACAAGGTTTTGATAAATAGCTTCTGTCATAAATGGAATCATTGGAGCTGCGAGTTTAATAACTGTTGTAAGTACAGTATATAAAGTCATGTAAGCATTAATTTTGTTTTGGTCTGTTTCTTTAGCCCAGAAACGATCACGACTTCTTCTTACATACCAGTTAGAAAGTTCATCTACAAATTCTTGAAGAGCTTTTGCAGCTTCTGTGATTTTATAGCTATTTAAATCTTCATCTACAGTTTTAATTAAAGTATTAAGACGAGACAAGCACCATTTATCTAATACAGAAAGTTTATCATATTCAAGGCTGTATTTAGATACATCAAATTTATCAATATTAGCATAGAGTACAAAGAATGCGTAAGTATTCCATAATGTACCCATGAATTTACGTTGACCTTCTTGAACAGCAGCATCATGGAAACGATTTGGAAGCCATGGAGCACTATTTTCATAGAAATACCAACGGATAGCATCTGCACCATGTTGAGCTAAAGCTTTCATTGGTTCTACTGCATTACCTTTAGATTTACTCATTTTACGACCTTGAGCATCTAAAACGTGACCTAATACGATAACGTTTTTATAAGGAGCTTTGTCAAAAAGTAATGTGGAAATAGCGATTAGAGAATAGAACCAACCACGAGTTTGGTCTACTGCTTCAGAGATGAAATCTGCTGGGAATTGTTCTTCAAAGAGTTCTTTATTTTCAAATGGATAATGCCATTGTGCAAAAGGCATGGAACCAGAGTCAAACCAGCAGTCAATAACTTCTGGAACACGATGCATTTCTTTACCACAATGAGGACATTTAATAGTTACAGCATCAATGAATGGACGATGTAATTCAATATCATCAGGGCAATTATCAGACATGGATTTTAATTCTTCGATAGAACCGATTGCATGTTGATGACCGCATTCACATTCCCAGATATTAAGTGGAGTACCCCAATAACGGTTACGAGATAAGCCCCAATCTTGAACATGTTCGAGCCAATCGCCAAAACGACCTTTACCGATAGATTCAGGAATCCAGTTTATTGTTTTATTATTAGCAATTAATTTATCGCGAACAGCTGTCATGCGAATGAACCATGTTTCACGTGCATAGTATAAAAGTGGAGTATCGCAACGCCAGCAATGTGGATAACTATGTTCAAAGTTAGGTGCAGAGAATAATAAACCTTTTTCTTCTAAGTCTTTTAAAATTTTTGGATCTGCTTTTTTTACAAATACGCCTGGCCAATCAGTATCTGCTGTCATGCAACCTTTAGCGTCAACGAATTGTACGAAAGCAATACCATATTCATGGCAAACACGGGAGTCATCTTCACCGAATGCAGGAGCCATATGAACGATACCAGAACCATCTGTAGTTGTTACATAATCATCACAAGTTACGATAAATGCTTTTTTGCCATTTAATTTATTTAAAGCATATGGATAAAGTGGTTCATATTCTTTATATTCAAGAGATTTACCTGGCATTTCTTCGAGGATTGTATAATCTTCGCCTAAAACTTTTTCGCAAAGTTCTTTAGCCATGTAATAAGTGTAATCGCCTTGTTTTACTTTTACATAAGTAATTTCTGGATTTACGCAAAGTGCAAGGTTAGATGGAAGAGTCCATGGAGTAGTTGTCCATGCGAGGAAGTAAGCATCTTCACCTTTTGCTTTAAATCTTACAAATGCAGATTTTTCTTTTATATCTTTATATCCTTGAGCTACTTCGTGAGAAGAAAGAGGTGTACCACAGCGAGGGCAGTATGGAACGATTTTATGACCTTTATATAAAAGACCTTTGTTCCAAATTTCTTTTAATGCCCACCATACAGATTCAATATAATCATTATGGTATGTAACATATGGGTCTTTCATATCTGCCCAATAGCCTACAGCTTTGGAGAATTCTTCCCACATACCTTCGTATTTCCAAACGCTTTCTTTACATTTTTCTACGAAAGGTTCAATACCATATTCTTCAATTTGTTCTTTACCATTGATGCCTAATAATTTTTCAACTTCAAGTTCTACTGGAAGACCATGAGTATCCCAACCAGCTTTACGGATAGTTTTATGACCTTTCATAGCTTGATAACGAGGAATCATATCTTTGATTACACGAGTTAAAACGTGTCCAATATGAGGTTTACCATTTGCTGTTGGTGGTCCATCATAAAATGTGAATACATCTGCATCTTCATGTTGATGTACTTGTTTTTTAAATATATCGTGTTCTTCCCAGAATTTTTCAATTTCTTTTTCGCGTTCTACGAAATTTAGATTGGTATCAACTTTGTTATACACAAAAAAGCCTCCTCTGTATACAAATAATAAATAAAAATTCCAGTATATGAAAAAAACTCTTGCCAAATAGGACAAGAGCAACTGTAATACATAACTAAAAAAGCCTTCACCCAAAACAGGATGAAAGCTGTGCTGTCATTATACCACCTATTTCACATACCAACATATGCAACCCTTTTAACGGAGGGACCCGACACGGTCTATTCTTAAAAATTAATTTCAACCTGTAACTCCAGAGTGATTTTCCATTAAAAACTACTTGTACCAATTTCCAGCAATACATGGCTCTCTGTAACTTTTATTTTTAATTTACTATCTCTTTCATTGTTTTTCTTCTTTGTACTATTGTGTACGCTTGATATAATATCACAATAATAGAAAATGAGCAAGAAAAAATTTATCCTAAACAGTTTACAATTATACAAAATAAAATTGACAAATATAATTTTATCGTTTATAATCTATTCATACTTATTCACTATGAAAACATACATTAAAGGAGGTCATTACCATGAAAATTTATCATAATTTTATGGAACTCGTAGGACATACACCTCTTGTTCAAATCAATAATTATAGTAAACTCCATAATATAAAAACTAATTTATTAGTGAAATTAGAATATTTTAATCCTGCTGGTAGTGCCAAAGATAGAATTGCCAAAGCCATAATTGAAGATGCTGAAAATCGCAGTATTTTAAAACCTAATTCCACTATCATTGAGCCAACAAGTGGCAATACTGGTATTGGTCTTTGTGCTGTAGCTGCAAGTAAAGGTTATAAAATCATCATCACTATGCCAGAAACTATGAGCATTGAACGCAGAAAACTTATGAAAGCTTATGGTGCTGAGCTTGTATTAACAGAAGGTAGCAAAGGCATGACAGGAGCTATCAAAAAAGCTGAAGAATTAGCAAAAGATATACCTGATAGCTTTATTCCTGGACAATTCACTAATTTAGTCAATCGCCAAGCTCACTATATGACAACTGGCCCAGAAATTTGGCAAGATACTGATGGTAAAATTGATATCTTCGTTGCTGGTATTGGTACAGGCGGTACTTTAAGCGGTACAGGAAAATATCTCAAAGAACAAAATCCTAATATAAAAATCATTGGTATTGAACCTCAAACTTCTGCTGTATTAACAAATGGTAAAGCAGGGGCTCACAAAATTCAAGGCATTGGTGCTGGCTTTATACCAGATACTTTAGATACCTCTATCTATGATGAAATCATAACTGTGGACAACGAAGTATGTTTTACAGCTAGTAAAGAACTCACCAAAACAGAAGGTCTTTTGACTGGCATTTCTTCTGGTGCCGCACTTTGGGCAGCTACTCAAGTTGCCAAACGTCCAGAAAATGTTGGCAAAAATATTGTTGTGCTTCTTCCTGATACAGGTGAACGTTATCTCTCTACACCATTATTTGAAGAATAATCTTTCAAACTCAATAACATCATCATATTGTAAATATTTTTATGTGATGATGTTATTTTTATAAGGTATTCATAGTTTTATAATAGGATAAATATATTTAAAAAGGAGAGTTTTCTGATGACAAAAAAATTGGATACAAATAATTGGGCTTTTGAAACTAAACAATTACATATAGGTCAAGAAATACCTGACCCTATAACAAATTCTCGTGCTGTACCCATTTATCAAACTACCTCTTATGTATTTGATAATTGCCAAGTAGCTGCTGATAGATTTGCCTTAAAAGAAGACGGTAATATTTATGGTAGATTAACTAATTCCACTCAAGAAGTATTAGAAAAGCGTATTGCTAGTCTTGAGGGTGGTGCAGGAGCTTTGGCTATAGCTTCAGGTGCTGCCGCTATAGCCTATACAATACAAGCTCTCGCTAAAGTAGGCGACCATATTGTCTGCTCAAAAACAGTATATGGAGGAACATATAATCTTTTTGCTCATACTTTAGTGGATTTTGGCATAAATACAACTTTTGTCGATATTCATAATCTAGATGAAGTCGAAAATGCTATCACAGAAAATACAAAATGTATCTATTTTGAAACTTTAGGCAATCCAAATAGTGATATTGCCGATTTAGAAGCTTTAGCTAATTTAGCACATAAATATAACATTCCTGCTGTTGTAGATAATACATTTGCAACACCATATCTTGTACGACCTATCGAATATGGTGTTGATATCGTCATTCACTCTGCTACTAAATTCATCGGTGGTCATGGCACTTCTCTAGGTGGAATTATCGTAGATAGTGGTAATTTCGATTGGGAAAAAAGTAATAAATTCCCTTCTTTAGTCGAAGCTAATCCTAGTTATCATGGAATTTCTTTCACTAAAGCTACAGGAAAGCTCGCTTTTATCACTAAAGTTCGTGCTATCTTACTTCGAGATCTAGGTGCTTGTATCTCTCCATTTAATGCCTTCTTACTCTTACAAGGATTAGAAACTTTATCTTTACGTGTTGAGCGCCACATACAAAACACACTTAAAGTCATTGAATTTTTACAAAATCATGATAAAGTCGAAAATGTCAATCACCCTTCTATTACCTCACGCTTCGACCATAATTTATACCAAAAATATTTACCCAATGATGGTGGCTCTATCTTCACATTTGAAATCAAAGGCACAGCAAAAGACGCTCAAGATTTTATCGATAGACTCCAATTATTCTCCTTACTTGCCAATGTAGCAGATGCGAAATCCCTCGTAATTCACCCAGCTAGCACTACTCACTCACAAATGACTACAGAAGAATTATCTGCTTCTGGCATAAAGCCAAATACAATTCGCCTTTCTATAGGTCTTGAAAATATAAATGATATTCTCCGTGATTTAGCTCAAGCTTTAGCATAATAATAAAGCCACATTATATTATTTAAATTTAATATAATGTGGCTTTTATTTAACAAGCTGTAATTCCGCCATCAACGCTCCATACAGCCCCTGTTACAAAACTAGCTTCTGGACTTGCCAAGAAATAAATTACATTCGCTACCTCTTCTGGTCTGCCTATTCTTCCTATAGGATATAAACTACTCGCTTCTTTTATGCCTTCTTCCACATCACCTGCAAATTGATTTCGCGTAAGTGGTGTATCTATATCTCCAGGGCAAACGCAATTTGCTCTGACCTTATACGGTGCTAATTCCAAGGCTAAAGCTTTTGTAAATACGGTCAAACCACCTTTAGAAGCACAGTATGCACTACAAAAGAAATTTCCATTAATACCTGCATCAGAAGATACATTTACAATAGAAGCATTTTCTCCTTGTTTTTTCAAATGAGGAACAGCATATTTACATAAAAAATAAGCTCCTTTCAAATTTATACTCATAATTCTATCAAATTCATCTTCTTCTACATCTTCAATAGCATTTTCCAGATAAATCCCTGCGTTATTCACTAAAATATCTAGTTTTTTATATTTTTCAATCACTGTATCTATGACGCTCTTGCAATTTTTAGCACTACTGATATCTGCTTGAATAAAATCGCAAAATACATCTTTTGTGATAAATGATTTTAAATATTTTCTAGCTTCTATATATTTATCTTTATTTCTACCTACTAAAATCACATTTATTTTATTTACTAAAAATTTTTTAGCACATTCAAGACCTATGCCAGATGTCCCACCTGTGATTAAAGCTATTTTCTCCATAAACTTCACCATTTCTTCATCATTCTAAAAAATAAAGCCGAGTCTAAATATCACGTGATATTAAAAACTCGACTTTACCATTTCTTAACGTTTATTCAATTAAGAATTACTGATTTACAGCTTCTTTTAAAGCTTTACCAGCTTTGAATACTGGGTTTTTGGAAGCAGGAATTTCGATAGTTTCGCCAGTCTGTGGGTTACGACCTTTACGAGCTGCACGAGTTCTAACTTCGAAAGTACCAAAACCAATAATTTGTACTTTGTCATCTTCAACAAGAGCTTTTTGTACACTTGCAAAAACAGCGTTAACAGCTTTTTCTGCATCTTTTTTTGTTAATTCTGCTACTTCAGCAACACTTGCTACTAATTCGGATTTATTCACGAAGATAGCCTCCTTTAAAATTATTATCAAATATAATTGTTCGCCGCTAAAGAGGTATTTCCTCTAAATAAGAGTCTAATTTATATATAAATTACGGCAAAACTCTTATTTTGTAAGGATTATTTCACAACATTAAATCCTTATATCATGAGATTATAAAACCACCTTATTATCTCATCATATAAGGACTTAATCAAGTCCTTATTTATATTTATTTAATTATTTTTCATCTTGAAGTTTAGCTTCTTGCCACAATTCATCTAAATCAATCAAAGATAAACTTTCCCAATTTTGTTGTTTAGCTTTTACTTTTTCTTCAATATAGGAAAATCTTCTTCTAAATTTGCGATTTGTGCCAGTTAAAGCCACTTCTGGATCTATTTTTAAGAAACGAGAAATATTTACAATTGTAAATAAAACATCTCCTAATTCTTCTTCTATCTTTTCTTTTTGTCCATTGACAATAGCTTCTTCTAATTCACGAAGTTCTTCTTCTAATTTATCCCATACAGGATCAATGTCTGGCCAATCAAAACCTACTTTTGCTGCCTTATGTTGCAATTTATAAGCAGCCATAAGTGATGGTAAATCTTTTGGCACACCATCTAATATTGAAGTTCTTTCTGTTTTTTCCGCTTGTTTGATAGCTTCCCAATTAGCTAAAACTTCGCCTGCATCTTTTACATCGACATCACCGAAAACATGTGGATGACGGCGAATTAATTTTTCAGTTATACCATCGATAACATCTTGCATAGAGAATAACTTAGCTTCTTCTGCCATACGAGCATGGAATACTACTTGCATCAATAAATCGCCAAGTTCTTCACAGAGCAATTTTTCATCTTCTAAATCGATAGCTTCAATAACTTCATAAACTTCTTCAATCAAGTTACGACGAAGAGATTTATGTGTCTGCACGATATCCCATGGACAACCGCCTGGGCTACGAAGTGTTTTTACTACATCTTCTAGTGGCTCTAAATCAAAAGTTTGCTCATTTTTTGGCATTTTTCCTATATATAAACTTGTCAAATGGTCAATATGAGGTTGACGGTCTAATTCATATAGAGGAATTTCGCGAATTTCTTCATCTGGCAAACTCAAATTGCGAATGAATGTTACAGGATAATCTTCTGGATAATTTTCCATCAGAGTCAATTTTGTATCTGAAGCTACGTGCTGATTATATACTTGCGTGATTACAAGTGCTGATGGCATTTCACTTGGTAAGTTTTCTAAATCGCAAGCATCTAAAATAGTAAGCCCATCAATAGGGTCTATATTTAAGCGCTGATATAAAACTTCCATAAAGCTCATACCTGGCATGATGTTTAATTTCACATCAGCTTCTTTGGCTTTTTGTCTGATAATCACTACTGTTCTTTCTGCAACAAGTGGACTACCTGGAACAGCATATACTACATCATGACCATTTTTAGCTTCTTCAATCAATTTTTGAGCAATACTATTATACACATCATCAAAAGAAGCCCCTTGTTCATAAAATTCATCACAAGAAGTATACACTACATTTCGTTTATCTAATTCAGCTACTGTAGGGTGAATAGCAGTACGCAAAATCAATTTATCTGTATTTGTTATTTTATCCCAAGTATCTAGAGTAATAAGACCAAAATCGCCTGGTCCTAAGCCTACAATTGTTATTTGTCCCATATTATACCTTCCACTTCTTTCAGAAAAAAAGTAACCGCTGTGGAAAACCGTGCGGTTACTATGGATTGTGATTACTATAAATATAAAGCAAGAAAAGTGATTTGTCAATCAAAGATTGCAATAAACTAAGGTTTCATAAGGTTTTAATGCAATTTTTTTTGCTTTTGCTTCATTTTTATAATTATTTAATATGCATTTGTAATTTAAAAGGTCATATGGCAATTCTATTTCATATGTTGTTGGATAGAAATTACAGATTACAATTAATTTTTGACCTTTATAATTGCGTCCATAAGCAAATACTCTTTTATCTTCGCAAAGTAATGGTTTTATATCTCCATAAGCTATCACATCATAATTTTTACGCAACTGAATTAATTTTTGATAATAATAGAGAATAGAGTCCTTATCTTCTAAACTATTTTTTACATTTATCTCAGTGTAGTTATCTGCTGTCTGTATCCAAGGAGTTCCTGTTGTAAATCCTGCATTTATACTATCATCCCATTGCATAGGAGTTCTTGAATTATCACGAGAATGCACATCTAAAATCATCAAAGCTTGCTCTTTTGTCATGCCTTTATCTTGTAAAATTTGATAATGATTTAAACTTTCTACATTGCGATATTGTTCAATGGATTTAAAATGTGGATTAGTCATTCCGATTTCTTCACCTTGATAAATATATGGTGTTCCTCTTAAACAATGTATCAATGTTGCCAACATTTTGCCTGATTCTTTATGGTATTTATCATCACTACCAAAGCGAGATATTACACGTGGCTGGTCATGATTGCACCAAAAAACAGCATTCCAAGCATTATTTTTTTCCATATTTATCTGCCAATCAAAAATCAACTGTTTCAATTTCATAAAGTCAGTTGGTACAAGTACCCATTTTTCATTGCCCATAAAATCCACTTTTAAATGATGGAAAGTAAATACCATAGAAAGTTCGCCTGTTTTTTCACCAGCGTATTTATAACAATTTTCCATAGTAGTGCTACTCATTTCACCAACAGTGATGATATCTTTGTCTTTAGCAAAACTATCTCTAGCTAATTCTTGTAAAAATTCATGAATGCGTGGCCCATCTGTATAAAAGCTTCTGCCATCTCCATCTACAGAGAAATCATCTTCAAAACCAGCCTTACTGATTAAATTGATGACATCAAAACGAAAACCTTTTACGCCTTTTTCCATCCTTCCATCCAAAAACGCACGATATTTTTACCAAATGCGAGCGTAAAGCCCCTAAATTTATTTATGGGGATATAAGCTCGC
>OOAK01000618.1_pt1 | contig 32856 bp, 27 predicted proteins | sample 1671811 | NCBI WGS metagenome assembly OOAK01 (sample SAMN06348195, study PRJEB24527) | human gut metagenome | biome: human gut; feature: ankylosing spondylitis patient; material: feces | host: Homo sapiens | place: China | collected 2015-10 | reverse complement strand
TTAAATTCATTTGAGTATTTAGTCATAAAAAAACTGCACCTCCAAAAGTTGTTTTTTGTCCAACTTTTGGGGTGCAGTTCAAAAGAACAAAACCATGATTTTAAAGCTTTTAACACATTACAAATAATGGTGCTAAATTCATAATCATGGTTTTATTCTTACTAACAGCTTATAGCTACTGACAAAATTACTAACATAAAAAATATTTTACTATTATTTTTCATAATTTATTACTTTACTGTAAATTTATTTTAATTTTCTTTGTAAATATATCATATCTATTAATTGAATGCCATCTTCATATATTGGTTGTTCATAATTATCTATAAAAAAATTTTTTATGTAATGTGAACGAATAAATCCACATTGCTCATAAAAAGGAATAGTTAATGTACTATCTCCTGTTCCAACTTGTAATATAGAATATTTTTCTTTATAATTTTTGATAATAAAATCTATCATTACTTTACCATAACCTTTTCTTTGATATTCAGGTTTTACAGCTAGATTTTTTATTTCCAATACACCATTTTGTTCATCTGTTATAATACATTCTGCTTTTATTATTCCTTCATCATTTAATACATACATTATGCCTCTATCAATATATTTATCAATCATATTTTCTTGTTCATCTGCCAACAATAATAATGAAAGAAATTGTTTTTTGTTATCTTTAACTTCTTTTATTTCCATAAGAACTCCGATACTATAAATTTTTACTTTATTATATTAAGACAAAATGACCTTTAACAGTTGACATAAATAACTATTAAAGGTCATTTTTATATTTAAATTTACATTATAATTTTAACTGTGTTTTAATACGTTCTACAGCTTTTAATGTATTTTCACGGCTACCAAATGCAGTAAGACGGAAATAATTTTCGCCAGATGGGCCAAAACCAGAACCTGGAGTACCTACGATATTTGCTTCATGAAGAAGTTTATCGAAGAAATCCCAAGAAGTCATGCCTGCTGGAACTTTGAGCCATACATATGGAGAGTTTACACCACCGAAAACAGTAAGACCAAGGCTTGCTAAACCTTCACGGATAATTTTTGCATTTTCCATGTAGTAGCCAACCATTTCTTTTACTTGTTTTTGTCCTTCTTCAGTAAGTACAGCTTCTGCACCACGCTGAATAATATAAGGTGTACCATTGAATTTAGTTGTATGACGGCGATTCCAAAGAGGATTTAAAGCTTGTTCTTTACCGTCTTTTGTATAACCTTTAACAGCTTTTGGTAATACAATATAACCGCAACGAGTACCAGTGAAACCTGCTGTTTTAGAGAAGGAACGGAATTCAATAGCTACTTCTTTTGCGCCTTCAATTTCATAAATTGTATGAGGTACATCTTCTTCTGTAATATAGTAAGAATATGCTGCATCATATAAAATGATAGATTTATTTTCTTTAGCATATTTAACCCATTTAGCTAATTCATCACGGGATAAAGTAGTACCAGTTGGGTTATTAGGGCTACATAAATAAATCATGTCTACATGCTGTTTTGGAAGTTCTGGAGTGAAGTTATTTTCAGCAGTACATGGCATATATACTACACCTTCAAAAGTTCCATCTTCTTTTACAAGACCTGTACGACCAGCCATGATATTTGTATCGAGATATACAGGATATACAGGGTCAGTAATAGCAATAGTATTATCTACGCCAAAAATTTCTTGGATATTACCGCAGTCAGATTTTGCACCATCGCTGACAAAAATTTCATCAGTTTCGATATCTACACCACGAGATTTATAAATTACATCACGAATTTTTTCACGTAAGAAAGCATAACCTTGTTCAGGGCCATAACCGCGGAAAGTTTCTTTATTAGCCATTTCATCAACAGCTTTATGCATAGCTTCGATACTAACTTGTGGTAATGGTAATGTAACGTCACCGATACCTAAGCTAATAACTTCAGCTTCTGGATTTTCAGCTTTGAATTTCTGCACACGATGTGCAATTTCAGCAAAAAGGTAACTACCTTGTAATTTTAGATAATTTTCATTAACTAATGCCATTTATAATCCTCCTAAATACTTTTATTTATCTCTAAATAAAATTCATTCTTATTTATTATACAGTATTTAACATATTTAAACAATGTATACTTGTTTAGTTAAATTCAAACAAAAAAAGCTGTCTCTAAGCTAAAGTTAGAAACAGCTTTTATTTTTTATATTAGAGATTGCTTTTTGCAACTTCAACAAGTTTAGCAAATGCAGCTGCATCGTTGATAGCAACATCAGCTAACATTTTACGGTTAACCTGAACACCTGCTTTTGTTAAACCGCAGATGAAACGGCTGTAGGACATACCGTTTGCACGAGTAGCAGCATTGATACGAGCGATCCAAAGTTTACGGAATTCACCTTTTTTCGCACGACGGTCTCTACGTGCATAGTAAAGAGCTTTCATAACGAGTTCGTTAGCTTTTTTGAACTGTTTGCTTCTAGCTCCTCTATAACCTTTAGCTAATTTTAAGATTTTTTTATGACGTGCATGAGCGGTTACGCCACTTTTTACTCTTGGCATTATTTACCCTCCTAAATTTCAACAATAAATGATTAATTAAGCGTATGGAAGCATTTTGCTTACACGTTTATGATCAGCAGCAGTGATGATAGCTGCTTTACGTAAATTACGTTTACGTTTTGGTGATTTCTTTTCTAAAATATGGCTTTTGAAAGCTTTATTACGTTTGAATTCACCAGAACCAGTAGCTGTAAAACGTTTAGCTGCAGCTCTGCGAGTTTTAATTTTTGGCATTAGTGTTTCCTCCTTTAGTTTGCACTTTAGGTGCTAAAATCATAATCATATTTTTACCTTCAAGTTTAGGTTCGCGTTCAACAGTAACAGCTTCTTTCATAGCTTCAGCGACCTTTAATAAAAGCTCTTTACCCATTTCAGGATGAGAAAGCTCACGGCCACGGAACATGATTGTAGCTTTTACTTTATTGCCTTCAGCAATAAAACGCATAGCATTTTTAACTTTGAAGTTAAAATCGTGTGTTTCAATACCAGGACGAAGTTTTACTTCTTTTACACTGATAACCTTCTGTTTTTTCTTCGCTTCTTTTTCACGTTTTTGTTGTTCGTAGCGATATTTACCAAAATCCATGATTTTGCAAACAGGCGGTTTTGCTTTCGGAGCAACTTCTACTAAATCTAAATGAGCTTCTTCTGCTTTACGAAGAGCATCTCTTGTAGACATAATACCAAGTTGTTCTCCCTGAGCATCTGTCACACGAACTTCTCTAGCGCGAATTTCGCCATTAATTCTTAAAGTTTCTTTACTAATAGAAAACACCTCATTATTTATATATTATTTTTATTATATACACAAAAAAGAGGATGACGCACGTCACCCTCTGATATTACAAATTAAAATATACGTTAAACGTTTTTGTTTTAATTAGTAACCCTAGTGACTAGCACGCCATAAGGTGAGAAGCGGTGACTTCTTCTTGTGCAATACGTTGCATCTCAAATACAACGTAACTAAATATATCACAAACTATATCCACTGTCAATAAGATTTTTTATAAATACAACTATTGTTTCTATTAATCACTTTTACTGGCTGGAGTCCCAATTATAATTTGGGAATTCAAATACAACTATTGTTTCTATTAATCACTTTTGTTTATTTTATTAATTTCCTGCACCAACTCATTCAAATACAACTATTGTTTCTATTAATCCCTTTACGAATTATATTGTCATCTCCAATGTAGTTAATTCAAATACAACTATTGTTTCTATTAATCACTATTTAAACCGCAAGGTAAAATATGTTTAAACCTATTCAAATACAACTATTGTTTCTATTAATCTTTACTAGGTCATTTATAATATTTTTTTCTGTAGTTATTCAAATACAACTATTGTTTCTATTAATCGGTTAGTCCTAACAATAATACGGATAAATATTTAAAATTCAAATACAACTATTGTTTCTATTAATCAACATCATCATTTTGATTGATGTAATCTGTGATTTTATTCAAATACAACTATTGTTTCTATTAATCTAATAGTGTTTTCGGTATTATTTATTTTTATTTCTATTCAAATACAACTATTGTTTCTATTAATCAAAATTTATCAAAAACATAATATAACTTCTAAGGATATTCAAATACAACTATTGTTTCTATTAATCTATTCATTCTGTTCCATGTGATTCACAAGATACGTCATTCAAATACAACTATTGTTTCTATTAATCTTTATTCCCACAGGCACCAGACTCCATTCAAGGTGCATTCAAATACAACTATTGTTTCTATTAATCAAGGAGTGATTATGTGATGAGAGCATTATTAAAGATATTCAAATACAACTATTGTTTCTATTAATCATAATTAAGTTCTGTACCAACAAATTTTTTATTATATTCAAATACAACTATTGTTTCTATTAATCAAAATAGGGGCGGTGGTGGTGGAGATGCCGCATAATTCAAATACAACTATTGTTTCTATTAATCACCCCAAAAGCCTAAATTAAGGATAATGGAATATTCATTCAAATACAACTATTGTTTCTATTAATCCATATTAAAACGTTTATAAAAATAACAAGAAAGGATATTCAAATACAACTATTGTTTCTATTAATCTCTCATCATAAAAGGGGGACTAAAAAAATGTTGTAATTCAAATACAACTATTGTTTCTATTAATCAAGCGTCCGCGGTTGTAATATCCGGAGAGATATTAGATTCAAATACAACTATTGTTTCTATTAATCAAAATTTTTGCTCTTAATATAAAAAATCTCATCAAAATTCAAATACAACTATTGTTTCTATTAATCCCTATATTTATTAGCATTTCTTTTTTTATTATAGCTTCTAAAACCTTGTTATTCAAGGATATAAAAAAATTTTACCAGGTGATTTTGATTTTTATTAGTTATATAAAAAAATAGCCTATAAAGCTTATATTGCTTAGCTTTATAGGCTATTTAGTAAAAATTCACTTGGTAATTTTTTATTTAAGCTTGTAATGCTCCTACAAGTTCATTTACATCTTCAATATTATGTTTTTGCATATATTCAGCGATACCATCTGCAATTACTTTTAGAGCTGATGGATCAATAAAATTATGTGCTCCCACTGCGACTGCTGTCGCACCTGCAAGCAAGAATTCAATAGCATCTTCTGCACTTGCAATACCGCCCATACCAATAATTGGAATGTTTACAGCTTTTGCTACTTGCCATACCATGCGAAGTGCTACAGGTTTTACAGCAGGGCCAGAAAGACCACCTGTGATATTGCCAAGTAATGGTTTTCTTGTATTGATATCTATTGCCATACCAGTCAATGTATTAATCATGGAAATAGCATCTGCACCAGCTTCTTCTACTGCTTTTGCCATCTGCACAATATCTGTTACATTTGGAGAAAGTTTTACAATTACAGTTTTTTTAGTATGAGTTTTTACTGCATGAGTTACTGCTGCTGCTGCTTTTGGGTCTGTACCAAAAACGATACCGCCTTCTTTTACATTTGGACAAGAAATATTTACTTCTACAGCATCTACGCCGTCAATATCCAAACGCCATGCCATTTCAGCATATTCTTCTACAGAACCTGCGGAAATATTTACGATAACAGCAGTATCATATTTTTTAATTTTTGGTAAGATATCATAAATAAAAGCATCTACACCTGGATTTTCAAGACCGATACAGTTGAGCATACCAGAAGGAGTTTCTGCTATTCTAACACCTGGATTACCAGCACGAGGTTTTGGTGTAACGCCTTTAGTAACGATTGCACCGATTTCATTTACATCAAGAAAATCTTCATATTCTTTACCAAATCCGAATGTTCCTGAAGCTCCCATTACAGGATTTTTTAATTCAAGATTACCAATCTTTACAGATAAATTCATTAAAATACCTCCTTAGCTTCAAAAACTGGGCCTTCTGTGCAAACTTTACGACGTTTCTTAGTGAGTTTACCTTCAAAAGTACAACCAAGACATACGCCAATACCGCAAGCCATGCGTTTTTCTAATGATACTTGGCAATCAATATCATGTTCATAAGCGAGTTTTGCCACGCCTTCCATCATGATATTTGGACCACAAGTATAAATAGCGTCAATATTATTTTCTTTTAAGATTTCAGGCATTAATTGGATAGTAAAACCTTTAAATCCTACAGAACCATCATCTGTTGTGATATAAATTTTATCAGCATATTCTTTTAAATATTCTTCCCAGAATACTTCATCTTTATTTTTACCACCGATAAGTAAAATAGGTTTTTGGTCTTTGAGCAAGCGAGATAAATAGATAAGTGGTGCAATACCTACACCACCGCCTACGAGCAATGGACGACCTTCTTTTAATTTGAAGCCATTACCGATAGGGCCTAAAATACTAAATTCTTCGCCTTCTTTTAATCTAGAATATTCAGCTGTACCTTTACCGACAATACGATAAATTAAAGTGATTGTACCTTCGTTTTTATCTACATCTGCAATACTGAATGGACGACGCAAAAAGTTTTCACTATACAAAGTCTTCACATGAACAAACTGACCAGGTTCAGCAAGATTTGCAATTTCTGGAGCTTTGATAACCATGTGTTTTACATTTTCATTTACTGCTTTGTTGAGCAAAATTGTTCCTGTTACTACAAGCTTTTTCAAAAGAAACCCTCCTACTTTTTACACATTATACTTTATAATCATAATACTATATAACTAATTTTTTCGCAAAATTTCTCAGCTAAAAATAATTTTATTTTCATTAATCTATTTTACTTTTTCCCATTTAACTTTTCTAAAATTTGCTTTGTATGTGTTGTTATATATACACCTAATAAAATAACTACTGCACCTAAACATTCTTCCATAGTAATTATTTCATTTAATGTTATTGAAGCTGTAACAATCCCCACAATAGGCATGATATTTAAAAATATGGAAGCTGTACTTGCACCTACATTTTTTACACCAATATTCCAAAATATCATTGCTCCTACACCACCGAGCCATACAATATATGCAAATGAAGCCATAGCTTTCATAGATAAATCTGGTATATACAAACCACAAGTAAAATATCCATAGATTGCAATAAAAATCGCACCAAATACTCCTGCCCATGCTGTAACAGATAATACAGACATTTTCTTCATCACACGAATACTGATTAAACAATAAATTGCCCAACTTAATTGAGCTACAAAAAATAATATATCTCCTAAATTAAATGAAATATGTAAAATAATATCTAAATTTCCATTACTGATTAAATACAATGTTCCTGATATCGAAATTATAATTCCAATCCATTGCAATAAAGCCAATCTTTCACGCAAAAATACAAAAGCTAATAAAGATGTAACAGCTGGCGTCATAGCAGCAATCAAAGTGGCATTAGCTACTGTAGAATATTGTAGCCCTGTAAATTGTGAACCATTATTCAAACTAACGCCTGTTATCCCCATAATTATAAGTGGCAACCAACAACTTTTAGGCGGTATAAAATCTTTTTTATGTGTAATTTTCATCAATAAAAATAAAGTAGCACTAAGTAATAAATATCGGAAAGATACTAAAGTAGGTGGGTTCATCTCCGCTACAATGAATTTCACCACTACAGGCTGAAAACCCCATAAAATTCCAGCCAAAGACAACAACACATAAGCTTTATTTTTCAAAATAACATCTCCATTTAACTAAAACCTAAGTCATCATTATAACATATCCCTATAACGAGATTAAACATAAAATATATTCTAATACTTGCCACTATGCTATAATAAATTATTATTACTTTTCTTTTATACAAAAGAAAAACGAAGCAAAAATAAAAATCCCACGATATTGATTTTACTTTAATAAATATAAAATAATATGTAATATTTATTTTCCACATTCTAAAATCTTATCTGTAATACTTTTAATATAGTTCTTAGGATTTTTAACACTTTAATTTGTTGTTATTTAATTTGTTTTTTATACAAAGGAAAAATAGATTTTATAATTCTTAGGAGGGATAATTTTTTTATGTATGATTTAGCTTTAAAAAATGGTTTTATTGTTAATGAAAATGAAATCTATCTAGGAAATATTTATATACAAGATGAAAAGATTGTTGAAATTTCTTTAGCGGATAAGCCTGCCACTGAGATTTATGATGTTTCTGGTAAGTATCTTTTACCTGGCTGTATTGATACGCATTGTCATTTTCGTGACCCTGGAGCTACTGCTAAAGAAGATTTTACAACTGGCACACAAGCTGCTATTGCCGGTGGTGTAACTACTGTATTTGATATGCCCAATACAAATCCTTCTGTTTTAAATGAGCAAGATTTACTACAAAAAGCAAATTATTTTGCTCCTAAAGCTTTTGCTGATTATGGTATTTGGGGGCTTTCTTTAGGTGAAATCAACCTTGGTGATTTACCTAAACTTTGTGAAGCTGGTGCTAGTGCTGTAAAATTCTTCTGGGGATATGCTATAAATGCCAAAACAAAAGCTTTAATTTATAATTACAATCCTAAAGATGAAGATATTATCCCACCTCTTGGCGACGGTGAAGTCTATGAAATTTTTGAACAAATGGCAAAAACAGGAAAAATAATCGCCATTCATGCTGAAAATATTGAATTAATTCAAACTTTAACTAAACGCTTGCAACAATCTGGTAAAAAAGATTACGAAGCTTTAATCCAATCTCGACCAGCTCTAGCAGAAGCTTTGACTATCCAAACAGCTAGTCTACTTGCTAAAGCCACTGGTGCTAGACTTCATATTCTTCATTTGACTTCTAAAATGGGAATGGAAGCAGTCGCTCAAGCAAAGGCTAATGGTGTAAATATAACTGCTGAAACTTGCCCACAATATCTATTTTTATCTGCTAAAGATTATGATAGTGTGGGACCAATGATGAAAGTATATCCTGTCATCAAACATGAAGAAGATAGACTTGCACTTTGGCAAGGATTGAAAAATGGCACTATAGATTTTATCGCTTCTGACCATGCACCACATATCATCAGTGAAAAACAAGGTGATTTATTCTCTATTCCTGCTGGCATGTGCGGGGTAGAAACTATGCTTCCATTAATGCTCAATGAAGTAAATAATGGTCATATCACTTTACCTTTCTTGGTGAAAGTCATGGCTAAAAATGTAGCTACTATCTATAATTTACCAAATAAAGGTAATTTAGAAATTGGTAAAGATGCCGATATTGTGGTTGTCGATATGAATAAAATCGATACTATTGAAAATGAAAAACTTCACAGTAAACAACCTCTCACTGCTTTTGCTGGTAGAAAAATCAAAGGCTGGCCAATAAAAACATTTTTACGCGGTCAATTAGTTGTAGATAATAATAAAATCTGCCAAGATAAAGCTTGCGGAAAATGGATAAAATAATTAAATTTTAAAACAAAAAGCTCTTAATAGTTAAAAACTATTAAGAGCTTTTATTTTTATTGATTACTGAGCTTTTGTTTTGATTTCTTCAAGAAGATTATTGATGAATGTATCAGTATCCATAGTAACAGTATCTTTTTCACGACGTTTACGAACAGAAATATTTTTATTTTCTAATTCGGATTCACCTACGATAATGCTGTATGGAACTTTTTTAACTTGAGCTTCACGGATTTTATAACCGATTTTTTCATTGCGGTCATCAACTTCTACGCGAATGCCGAGGTCAAACATTTTGCGTTTGATTTCATAAGCATAATCAACATATTTATCGCTGATAGGTAAGATTTTAACCTGTACAGGAGCGAGCCATACTGGGAATGCACCAGCATAGTTTTCAATCAAGATACCAATGAAACGTTCGATACTTCCGTATACTACACGGTGAATCATTACTGGACGATGTTTCTGACCATCTTCACCGATATAAGTGAGGTCGAATTTTTCAGGCATTAACATATCAAGCTGAATTGTACCACACTGCCAAGTACGACCGATAGAGTCAGTTAAATGGAAGTCGATTTTTGGACCATAGAAAGCGCCATCGCCTTCGTTGATAACGTATTTAAGACCACGATGTTCCAGTGCATTTCTAAGTGCATTAGTTGCAGTTTCCCAAACTTCATCAGAACCCATAGAGTCTTCAGGACGTGTGCTGAGTTCTGCATGATAAGTTAAACCAAATGTGCTATAAACTTTATCAAATAAGTCAATAACTCTTTGGATTTCATCTTCAATCTGGCTAGGTAACATAAAGATATGAGCATCATCTTGAGTGAAGTTACGTACACGCATTAAACCATGTAATGCACCAGATAATTCATGACGATGTACAAGACCAAGTTCACCAAGGCGAAGTGGTAAATCACGATAGCTGTGTTGCTGTGTTAAATAAACAAGCATACCACCTGGGCAGTTCATTGGTTTAATTGCATAATCTTCACCATCAATTTTTGTGAAGTACATATTTTCTTTATAATGATCCCAGTGACCAGAAGTTTCCCAAAGTTTACGGTTCATAATCATTGGAGTTTTGATTTCCTGATAACCAAATTGACGATGAACTTCACGCCAGTAGTTGATGAGTTCATTTCTGATTACCATACCATTTGGATGGAAGAATGGGAAGCCTGGACCTTCTTCATGTAAGCTGAATAAATCGAGTTCTTTACCGAGCTTGCGGTGATCACGTTTAGCAGCTTCTTCAAGCATTTTTAAGTAAGCATCTAAATCAGCTTGTTTTTCAAATGCTGTACCATATACACGTTGAAGCATTTTATTTTTTTCGCTACCACGCCAATAAGCACCAGCAACAGATTGTAATTTAATAGCTTTTACTTTACCTGTAGATACTACGTGTGGACCTGCACAAAGATCAGTGAATTCACCTTGGCTGTACATAGTGATCATTGCATCTTCTGGTAAATCATTGATTAATTCTACTTTATAGCTTTCGCCTTCAGCATTGAAGAAATCAAGTGCTTCCTGACGAGTAACTTCTTTACGTACAATTGCTAAATTTTCTTTAACAATTTTTTTCATTTCTTTTTCGATTTTTGCTAAATCTTCAGTGCTAAGCTGATGATCCATATCAAAATCATAGTAAAAACCATTGTCAATTGCAGGACCAATTGCAAGTTTTACATTTTTGTCGCCATAAAGACGTTTTACAGCTTGAGCTAAAATATGAGAAGCACTATGACGAAGTGCCCAACGACCATCTTCATCTTCAAAAGTTAAAATTTCTACTTGATGATCTCCATCTATAACAGTCATTAAATCTTTAGTTTCTCCATCAATTTTACAAGCTAAAGCTTTTTTTGCTAAAGAATTACTAAAGGATTTTACAAAATCAAGAACAGTAGTGCCTTCAGCTACTTCACGAACAGCACCATCTTTTAATGTGATATTTGCCATTTTATTAACCTCCTAAAAAAATAAAAAGCCTCCATCCCAAAACTAGGGACGAGGCTTGTAGTTCGCGGTTCCACCCTGTTTGCCATAAAATATGACCAACTCAAAAATGATAACGGAATTTCTCCGGCAAAACTTAATAAATAAATCTAAATCTATAGTTCAGCTTTGCAGTTTGAAAGTGGTAATCAAAGAGTATGCTTAAGAAGTTTCCAGCCTCGACTTCTCTCTCTGTAAACATATAATTCTTCAATCATGTCTTTCGCATTACTTTTACATATATCTTTATGATGTCTTCATTATAATAAAGCAATATCTCAATGTCAAGAGTTATTCTTTTTTCTCATTTCTAAAATTCCTATCAAAATAATATACTTATAAGATATCATCTATTTATTATAATATTTATTTTAATTTAAATTTAATCTATTTTTAATCTGTACTTTAATCATATTTTAATCTAATCAGATTATACTATATACATAACTCAATAAAGTTATATAAGTTTTTGCTCTCCGATAGGTTTCTCTCCCTATCGGTTTTTTTTTGCCTTCACAAGATACATATATAAAATTAAAATAATATATATACACCAAAATAAAGGAGATGTTACTATGTTTTTTGATGTAGATAAGCTACATTGGACTCGTAAACCTTTATCATTTAGTATAACTAAAGATAAAATCGAAATCATAACTTCACCTCATACTGATTTATGGCAAAGAACATATTATCACTTCAGAAATGATAATGCTCCTGTGCTACAAATGAGTACAAATGAAGAATTCTTTTCATTTACTATTAAGACAGATTTTGATAGCAAAGTTCGATTTGACCAATGCGGTATCGTCTTATATTTAGATAGTGAAAACTGGCTCAAAGCTTCCGTTGAATATGAAAATGAAGATATTCAACATTTGGGTAGTGTTGTTACTAATAAAGGATATTCTGATTGGGCGACAACTGTTATTGATAGTTCTATAAAATCCATTTGGTATAGATTAAGTCGCCGAAAAGATGATTTTCGCATAGAATATTCTCTTGATGGCATAAATTATAATCAAATGCGCATATGTCATCTTTGGGAAGCTTCTGGTGATATCCAATTTGGCATTTATGCTTGTAGCCCAGAAAATTCTTCATTTAAAGCTACATTTACTGATTTCAAAATGACAGAATGTGTTTGGCAAGCTCACGACGGTCAACAACCTGACGAAGATATTACTTATTAAAGGAATGTTATTTTATGAATACACTTATCGCCCAAAATTTAAATATTCTCATTGATTTTTTAGCTAAAAGAGATTTAACGGCACTATCACCCGATGAATTGCAAGCAAAATACAAAATAAATCAAGCCGATTTGTTGATTTTATTCGGTGGTTCTATTCCTGAAGGTGCTGGTGTATTTGCTAAAGCTCATCAACAAAATATAGCTAAAAATTATCTTTTAGTCGGCGGTGCTGGTCATACTACAGAAGCACTCCGTCAAAAAATGCAATTATCTCTAGCCGATATAGATATCTCTAGTAAATCTGAAGCAGAAATTTTTGCCCTTTATCTGAAAAATAAATACAATATCACAGATTGTTTACTAGAAACTAAATCCACTAACTGCGGTAATAATATCACTAATGCTCTAGAACTTTTAAAAAATCTAGATTTAAAGCCAAAATCCATCATTTTTATGCAAGATGCTACTATGCAAAATCGCATGGACGCAGGTTTTCGAAAATATTGTCCTTGTGATACTACTTTAATCAATTATGCCACATATAAAGTTCATTTCACTGTTCAAAATGATAAATTATGTTTAGAACAAAATAATATCTGGCAAATGTGGAATATTGATAAATATATTGAGCTACTCATGGGAGAAATTCCTCGTCTTACAGATAATATCAATGGTTATGGCCCTCAAGGTAAAGATTTTATCGCCCATGTAGATATACCACAAGAAGTCCATAGTGCTTATCAATATCTCTATCAACATTTAAATATCAAAACACGCCAGGCAAATTCGCTTTATGCTACAAAATAAAGAAAGTGTCTACTTATTATATTTTATCTTCACAGCAAAATATAATTTAGTAGACACTTTTTTTAAGCTAAAATCTCTGTTAAAGCATCAATTAATTCATCATTTTCTTCACGAGTTCGCACCGCAAAACGCACGAAATACTCATTTAATCCTGGATAGTTTTCACAATTGCGAATAGCTATACCATATTCTAATAATTTTGCTTTTAACTCATTAGCTGTCATATTTGTTTTTTCTATATTCACTAAAATAAAATTAACAGTTGGCTCATATACTTTCAACTTATCAAAAGTTTCTAGTTCTTCATAAAGATAATTTATCTCTGTTCTTGTATATGTTCTACTGCGACGCTGATATACTTTATCCTCTAAAGCTACCATACCTGCAATCTGTGCTAAAGCATTCACATTCCATGGGTCTTTTGCCTGATAAAGTGGGTCTAAAACTTCATGGTCTGTAGCTGCAAAACCTAAGCGAAGTCCTGGTAATGCATAAAATTTAGTCAAAGAATGCAATACAAATAAATTATGATATTTTTCCACTAAAGGAAGCACGGAAAAAGCTTCACTTGTTTTGATAAAATCCATAAAAGACTCATCAACAACTACAAAACAGCCATTATTTTCAGCATGTTCAATCAAAAGCTCCATATCTTCTACAGTAAATAATGTACCTGTTGGATTATTAGGATTGCCGATAAATAAAATATCGTTGCCTTTTATATTTACGATTAAATCTCGCATAGGAGAATTAAATTCCTGTTTTTCAGATAACATCACATAATTTATATTCGCTCCAGAAGCTTTAGCTGCTCTTTCATATTCACTAAAACCTGGAGATACAATCAACGCATTTTTTGGCTTTAATATATGGCAAAGTATATATAATAATTCTACTGCGCCATTACCTACGATAATTTTATCTGCACTGATACCATAATTTTCGGCGATTTTACCACAAAGCTCTCTTGCATCTGGCTCTGGATAATGAATTATATCATCAATATGGTCAACAATCGCTTTTTTTATATTTTTAGATAATCCATATGGATTTATATTAGCACTGAAATCTATGATTTTATCTAAATTTTCTTGTGCCATTATTTTTTTTAAATCTCCGCCATGCTCAAACTTTTGCATAATTTACTCTCTTTCTATAATAATTCCACCAGAAATCATTTTTACTAAATTCAAATAATGTAAATCAAAACATTCACTTAATATTTTTTGTTTACATTCTTCAATTAAACTTTCCTCACAATTATCATCAAATAATACACCAATGACAGTGCCACTGTGAGCAACATTTACACCTATTGCCTGATAATCTTCGGATATTATCATGATATCTTCTAATTGCTTCTTATATAATATTTTTTGATTTGCATATGCACTCATAACACAAGCTTTGCCGATATATTTATTATTTTTCTCTTTAAAGCCTAAACGCAAATAATCTAAAGCTTCTTTAATTGTATTTTCATTTTCTTGATACAAGCGTTTCAAATCCTTGCGACGATTAAAAGATAAAGTATCGACCTTGCCACCGCAATCAAACATCAATATCTTAATCTTTGGCGCTAAACCTAAATGTTCTAAAACTTGACCATTCAAATGATTATATCTGACAATGCCTTTACAAAAAATACCATCAGTTGGCTCAATGCTTGTTGCAATCTTTGATATTTCATCTTGAGATAATATCCGTTTACAAGAAAGAGCTGTCAACTGACAAATACTTGCAATATCTGCACTACTTGAAGCCATGCCCTTTCCTGTCAACAATTCTGTAGTCAAACAAAATTTTGCATAAGATTTAGTGCCCAGATAATCAAGCGTTTTATTGCGTGCCAAACGAGCTTTATATGGTAAATAGGAAAAATATTTTGTTATACTCGCCTTGGTATACATTGAAATAGGACAAGTAACTAAAAAAGGTATATCATCAATCATGCCTTGTACTAACTCGCCACAAGAACCTGGTATTTTAACACTAAGACCCATGCAAAAATTCTCCTTAACCAATAATAAATTTATCTTCAGGATAGCGAATTTTATTTTTCTTCTTGCGAATAACAAGTGCCATCGCAAAAGAAATAATACCAATTCGTCCCATCAACATTACAAAAATAATTACAATTCTACTAGAAGCGTCCATTTCATTTATCGTACCTGTAGGCAGACCTACAGTAGCGAACATAGATACAGACTCAAATAAGATTTTAGACAAAGCAATATCTTCTGTCAAACATAAAAACATTGACATCAAAAATACGACAATCGCACTGACAAAGAAAATACTCATCGCACGGAAAATGACAATCGGTGGTACAGTACGCTCAAAGATAACAACATCTTCACGACCACGAATGAGTGACCAAATAGCTGCAAAGATAACAGCTATAGTAGTAGTTTTAATACCGCCACCTGTTGAAGCTGGCGAACCGCCAATAAACATCAAAAACATAATCAACAATAAACTAGGTTCTGTCAATGAGCCTATATCGAGCATTGAAAATCCTGATGTTCTAGCCATCGAAGCCATGAATGTACTTACCATCACTTTATCAAATAAACCTAAATCGCCTAAAGTATTTTTATTTCCATATTCTAAAATAAAAATAAGTACACTGCCGATAAGAATTAAAAAACCAGTAGTAACAAGTACAAGCTTACTATTAATACTCAATTTTTGCCATTTGCGTTTTTGATAGATATCTAGTAAAACAGCAAAACCCAATCCGCCACAAACAACTTCTATCAATAATATTAGATTAAAAAATGGGTGAAAAATATAATCTGCAAAATTACTTCCACCTAAAATATCAAAACCTGCATTACAAAAAGCCGATACAGAATGCCAAAAACCAAAATAAATAGCTGTGCCTACACTATAATCTTGACAGAAAATAATTGTTAAAATAACTCCACCAATAAATTCAAAAGCAACAGTCATTTTCACAATACTGATTACAAGTCGCACTACTCCAGCCACTGACCATCTTTGCAATGACTCTTGAATTAATAATCTATCTCGAAGTTGAATGCGTTTACCCATCACCACTGCCAAAATAGTAGTGATAGTCATAATTCCTAAAGCTCCAATTTGCACCAAAATAATAATTATTATTTGCCCAAATACAGAAAAATTATCACCTAAACTAAATATAGAAACACCCGATACACATACTGCTGACGCTGACATAAATAATGCATCGACAAAACTCAAAGGCTCGATATCTACCACTGTAATCGGCAACATCAACAACATAGTACCAGTCAATATTATTATCCCATAACTACATAAAACAATCTGGTATGGATTTAATTTTCTAATATATTTCATCATTTTATCTAAACCTAAAACTTATTAATCAACCTACCCCAATACGCTCTGAAGGATATCCGATTTTAGCTGTTTTTCGATTGCGCATAGCAATAGCCATCAAAAATGTAAGTACGCCTAGACGACCAATAAACATTATTAAAACCAATATGGACTTACCATAAACAGTCAAACTAGAAGTAATCCCTGTGGATAAACCTACAGTGGCCAATGCCGATGTAACTTCAAATAATATTTTTATAAATGGAAAATCTTCTGTTAAACATAAAAACATTGTTCCTAAAACTACTAAAGCTGCTGCTATATAAAAAATAGCCAAAGATTTTACAATCAAATCATGTTCAATACGTCTTTTAAACAATGTAACTTCTTCATTGCCACGAATTATAGAGGTAACTGTCGCAAAAATTATCGCAAAAGTTGTAGTTTTTATCCCGCCACCAGTAGAACCAGGAGATGCTCCTAAGAACATCAAGATGATGATAAAAAATAATGAAGCTTCATGTAATGCTCCTGTATCCATCAAAGTATATCCTGCTGTACGTGAAGTTGTAGATAAAAAGAAAGTCCCTATTAACTTATGCCACCAATCCCAATTACCAATCGTATTTTCATTATTATATTCTAAAAAGAATAATACTATTGTACCAATTACCAATAAAATCAAAGTCGTCAATAAAGCAACTTTAGCATGCAAAGAAAACATCTTCCAATTATGTTTTTGGTAAAGTTCTACCGTTACACCATAACCAATACCGCCTAATATAATCAAAAAAGCGATGACTAAACAAAATAAAGGGTCAGTATTATATTTGAAAATATTAGTACCTCCAAAAATATCAAAACCAGCATTACAAAATGCTGATATAGAATGCCAAAACGCCATATATATCCCATGTAATCCATAATCAGGATATAGACGAAAAGATAGTAGTACGCCACCTATAAATTCAATACATAAAGTGGTCTTTACCAATAATTTAATTAATTTTACAACGCCCCCAACAGTCAACCTGTTCAATGATTCTTGAGCTATTAACCTACTTCTAAGCTGAATACGCTTTCCCAAAATCAAGGCAAATACTGTCGTCATTGTCATTACACCAAAACCGCCAATTTGAATCAACATAATAATTACTAATTGCCCAAATATAGAAAAATATTGACCAGTATCCACCACAATTAAACCAGTAACACATACAGCTGATGTTGCAGTAAATAAAGCATCTATAAATGATAGACTGCTACCATCATTAGATGCTATAGGTAACATCAATAAAAATGCACCTACTAATATTAAGCCTAAAAAAGAAAAAACTAAAACTTGATAAGGACTTAACATCAATAGCCAATTATTAATACTCTTGGGAATTTCTGCCTGTTGCAAAATTAATTCCTCCTAATTGTTCACTAATTGCAATAACCAAAAAGCAAAAAAGCCTATGATACCGCCAACGATAGAGCCGTTTAAACGTATCCATATCATATCTGTTTCGACTTTATCGTACACTAACTCATTTAATTGCTTATCTGTTAATCCTTCTAAAAATTTACGTGCTAATTCTAAGATTACATCTTCACCTTTTAAAGCACTACGATGAACAACATCTAATACAAAACGATTTATTTTTGATTTAAATTCATTATTTGTATTTAATTTTTCGATACATCTATCTATTTCTTCACTTAAAATCTGTTCTATTGTCTGATAAAGCTTATTCTCTCTATTATTATTAGCTAATAGATATTCACAAAAATTGCGCAAAGAATTTTGTAGAATTTTTTCCACAATACCCATTTCTACAAAACTATCACGCAAAGTATTTAAGCTATCAACCCAGTTTTCATCATCACGAATATTCATCAAAGCTTCTTCATATAAATTTATAAGATTTGCATATAATTCGCCATCTTTATCGCTGACATCATCTAATAAATCTAAAATACGTTCATGAATTATTAAAGACAATTCATCTGGGTCTAAAGTATTTGTCGCTAAAGCCAAAGATAACATCAGACCGCCTAGACCGCTTTCATACTGCTTCTGATAATTTTCAAGAAAAGCATCTATTCTTGCTTTTCCTTCTCTTCCTGAAAAATATCCTTTCAAGAAATTTATACCTTTATCTACAGCAAGCTGACTATTTTCACTTTTGAGCAATACGCCCATTAAATTATGCGATAAATCACCCATAGACTCTTTTAAAATAAGTTGAGCTATCTTTTCACTGTTTTTTTGCGCTACTTTAGCAGTATCTATTTCAGCGATTTTTTTCACTAAAAACTGCATAACTTCATTTAATATATATTTTTTATTATCAGGATTTTTAGCCCAATTTAAGCCCCATGATAATAAATCAGCATTACATATACGTCTATAAATTTTACGTTTAGATAAAAATTCTGTCTGCAACATTCTCACGCAAGAATTTATAAAGGCATCTCTACGTCTTGGCAATATAGCTGTATGAAAAGGAAATCCTAGTGGCTTTTTAAATAAAGCTGTAACTGCAAACCAGTCCGCAATCCCACCAACTAAACTCGCTTCACTGCAAAATAATAACAATTCGAAAATAATATATTGTGGATATAAAGTTCTTAAAGCTAAAATTACTAAAAAACAAATAAATAATACACATAATGTTTTATCTGCTCTATTAAATCTATCCATTATCCGCACATCCTTTCCACAACAAAGGATATTACATATAATCCCATACCGGCAATAGCACCAACTACAGAGCCATTTATACGTATCATTTGAAGGTCATCACCAACACGTTTTTCTACCAAATCGACAAATTCTTGCTGTGAATACTTCATCAATTCATCTTTAATATAATCTAAACCCCATTGTGAATTATTTTGAATTATCTTCGTTATTGTATTAATGAAAAACTTATTTAATTTAGCCTGCATTTCATCATCTACAGCTAATTTAGCAATAAGATTATCTAGATAATCTTCAATCTGCTTCCATAATTGTTCTCTATTTTCGCTATTTTGACAGAAATTATCAATTAAAGACACTAAATTATCGCTAAAATCAAATTTCTTGACGAAAAAGTAATGTTCTAATTGAGCAACTTTTTGCTTATAGCCATTTCTACTGCCTAGAATTTCTATTTTTTCTGCAAGTAAAGTTTTTAAATGCTCACGTTCTTTACTATCATAATCCAGTAATAAATTAGTATATTCATCTAATTTTTTATTTAACTTTTGCGTCAAATTTTCACTAGATAAATCCATCATTTCAAACATAAAACTACGTTTTTGACTATCTTTTATATATTTTTCTTTGATAATGCTTACATTATCGTCAATTAATTTATGCATGAAATCCTTTGCCAACAATTCAGGCACTGTAGCTCTAACCATTTTTATGATATAGTCTATGCATTTATCCCCTGCTGGTGTCTTAATAAAATCTAGTAAAAATTGAATGATAATCCTTGCTATATTAAAATTCTTACGACGACTCTTCAAGGCGCTTGCCAATGAATAACCTACTTTTTTCGTATCAAGTGAATTAATTACCTGCATGACTAATTCTTTTAATGCTACTTTGGCTTTTTCTTTGCCACCTCTTTGAGCATACTCTACTACCATCATTGCCATATTATAATTTTTAATATTATTAATGATGTATTCTGGATTTAATAAATCTCTACCGATAAATTTTACTATCTCGTCCATGATACGTTCACGATTACGAGGTAATATCTCCGTACGATAAGAGATAAAGCCCAGTGGTTTTCTAAATAGAGCTGTAACTGCAAACCAATCCGCTAGACCACCGATTAAGGCAGCCAAAAATCCATGATTTAGCAACAAGCCCCAAAAAGAATCTAATTTATATGTAGCAATAAATCCCAAAAACATGATGACTAAAACCAATGTAGCCTGTGTTTTTTTCGACATAATAACCCTCCCTTATTCAAATAATATAAAGATATTATACCGCAAAAGCCATGTTTATAAAATATTGTTGCCAAATTAACTGCCATATTAAACTATAAATCAAACAAAAATAAAGATTATTTAAGCCAAATAAATCAACTTAAATAATCTTTATTTCATTAAATATCATAAGATATAACTAAATTTATGATTAATAATTTAGGACAATCTCATTTTAAAATCTTCATAGCCAAAAGATTTTACTACTTCAATAGTATCATCTTCATGTAAAACGGCAATATCTGGAAGTGGCATACCATTGAAAGTATTATTTTTTACCATGGAATAAATAGCCATATCGCAGAAGATAATTTTATCGCCAACTTTTAAAGGTTTATCAAAAGAATATTCCCCTATGATATCACCTGCAAGACAAGTAGGGCCACCGAAACGGTAAGTATATGCTTTTTCATTTGGTTTTCCTGAATTAATTACATTTGGTCTATATGGCATTTCCAATACATCAGGCATATGACAAGCAGCGGAAGTATCTAAAATTGCAATATCTATATCATTATGAATAAGCTCTAAGACTTCACTGACTAAATAACCTGCATTTAATGCCACAGCTTCACCAGGCTCTAAATAAATTTCTAAATCATATTTTTCTTTCATATGATTAATGCAATTTATTAAAAGTTCAATATCATAATCTTCACGAGTGATATGATGACCGCCACCAAAATTGAGCCATTTTAAATCATATAGATATTTGCCAAATTTAGCTTCAATAGCATCTAATGTAGTTTTTAAATCATCAGAGTTTTGTTCACAAAGTGTATGGAAATGAAGTCCTTTCAATCCTTCTAATTTTTCTGGTTCAAAATTATCAAGTGTAACACCTAAGCGAGAACCTTTAGCACATGGGTCATAAATAGCATGTCCTTCTTGTGTAGAACATTCTGGATTAATGCGAATACCACATTCTTTGCCTTTAGCTAAGGCTATATCTTTATATTTTTCCCATTGATTAAAAGAATTAAAAATTATATGGTCGCAAATCTCTACGATTTCAGCAAAATCTTTTTCTTTATATGCTGGAGAAAATATATGATTTTCTTTATCCTTCATGAATTCATGAGCTAATTTAGCTTCAAAAATTCCACTTGCTGTAGCACCTTTTAGATATTTGCCAATCATAGGATAAAAATAAAACATGGAAAAAGCTTTTTGAGCAAGTAAAATATGACAACCTGTTCTATCTTGTACCATTTTTAAAACTTCAAGATTTTCACGAAGTTTTTTCTCATCCATGACATAACTAGGAGTTGCTACACTTTGTAATTTTTCTTCTAATTTCACTAAATCACTTCCTTATTTAAATTTAAAATTTCATTACTTTTTTCTTCTAAATATTTTAAAGCACTATCTTCATTTTGTTCAATAGCAATTTCTACAGATTTTTTAGCAATTTCTAATAAGAAAAGAGACTGCTTTCGTAAAATCTTTACTTGATCTATATAACATTTCATCATCTCTTGACATTCTTTAGTTAATTTAGGAACTATTAATTCTTTTAATGTTTCTTGATTTAACCTTTGTTGAACTGAACCACGAGCTAATCTATCTATCAATTCATGCATAAATTTACTATTAAATAATAATGTATATACAGATGCATAATAATTTGAAGGCAATCTAAAACAAATAATATTATCCGAATAAACCGCTCCAGATACTTCAGATGTTATTTCTGCAAAAGAACCGATATTACCTACACGAGATGTTATAATATCATTTGTTTCTACAAATTTTGTAAAATTACTTGGATTAACAAAATAATCATTATCTATATCTACTTGTCCCCAAGTCATATTAGTTCCTCTAATATAAAACTTCAAATGTTCTTCTTTAGATAAATACTCTTCAGCATATTCCCCTGTAGATATATAACATAATATATTTCCTAATTCTTCATAACCATTGAAATAACTTTTTATTTTATTTTCAATTTCTTCATATTTAGGTAAATAATATTCAGCATCCAAGCGTCCAGTATTACCAAAAGAATTATTAAATGATTTTATATTAATATTATTATCATTTTCTACTTTTATACTTAATTCATCTATTAATAGCTGTTCAGCTTGTTTATAAAATAATTTTGATTTATGAAAAATTTTATATGAATTTATTATTTTATCATGAATGGCTTTCTCAAAAAAAGCACTAAATCTAATAATTTTTAGCTTACTTACCTCATCACAATTTAAATTAACTTGTTCTGTTTGTCTAGATAGTCTATATAAATATTTTTTACTATACTTAGTGTGTAAAAATGCATTTATATAATATGGGCTTATACTATTATTTATTCTAATTAATGCTATATTTTGATTTATATTAGCAGGCAAAATCTCTTTATTAATAATACAACTTCTACCAACTATTTTATGAGTAGCTCCTATAATAGTTAATATTAAATCTTTATCATGTAGCTCTGAACTTTTTATACATTCGTTTCCTGCTTCACTTAAATAATCTACAAATTCCCCTTTTATATAATTATCTCTTAAATTATCAGTTTTTATAAATTTTATACTTCCACCATAATAATTCTTATTTTTCATAGAAGGAGTATGTCCCGTACAAATTTTCTTTGTCAAAGTTTTTAATTCTACTGATAAATTTTTTTCATATGCTTTAATAACATCATCGTAAATTTTTGAATAATATTCACTTTCTAATCTAAACGAACAAACTTCATCTCTATATAAAGTTGATAAAAATATTTCTTTTGCATCTAACCCACTCATTAAACGATTATATTTTTTTTCGTCAAATGGTGGGTTATTCAGAAAAAACTTAGTTTTTCCTTCTTCGCAAACTCAATAAATGCTTCTGCTATACCATCTTGTGTTAATCCATCATGATTATATAAATCGTGTTTTACAATAAGATGCCCATGTCTATCTAATACAGGTTTTCCTTCTTTAGTTACATATATTTTTTCACCCGAATTATCTTTACTAGGTTCTTGCATAGTAGCAAAGAAAATTGGATAATCTTCTTTATATGGACAAAGTTCATCGTCCCATTTTTGCACAAAAAGTACAGAAGTTTTTGTACCTGTATGTGGTTTAAATACATTTCCATGTAAACCTATAACGGCAAGAATACGACAATATTTTGCAATATAATCTCTAATATATTTATCACTACTATTATTAAAACGCCCTTGTGGTAATACAACAGCCATTCTTCCACCAGGTTTTAAAAAGTTTAGATTCCTTTCAATAAATAAAATATCCCTGCCTACTTTACTTTGCATTTTTCCTTTAGCATTTTTACCAAGTTCATAACAAGATATTATTTTACTTTCTTTAATATCGCCAGCAAAAGGTGGATTAGCCATTAAAATATCAAAATTAAAATATTGATTATCTTCTTCTATACTTCTTAATTCTTTTAATTTTCTCCATCCATCATTATAGCTATTAACCCATTGTTCTTCCTTTGTAACTTCATCCCAACGTTCATAATCTAAAGTATTTAAATTAAGCACATTCGTTTTTCCATCTCCTGCTATAAGATTTAACATTTTAGCTACTCGTACACATTTTATATCAAAATCTATAGCAAAAACATGTTCATTTACATAATCAATACATTCAATAGGTTTTTCTTCTGATGTAAATAAATGACTTTGTTGTATACCTCTTTCTCGCAAAATCTGTTTCCAAACATAAAATATTGTATGAATCGGAAATCCACAACTACCAGATGCTGTATCAATCATATTTTCATCTACTGTAGGATTTAACATTCTAACACACATTTCAATAACATAACGTGGTGTAAAATATTGTCCTTTTTCACTTTTTTGACTCTTACTCATTAAATATTCAAAAGCATCATCTATTACATCAAGATTAGAATTAAATAATTTTACATCTTGTAAACTAGCTACACAAACGGATAAATGTGAACCTGTCAATTCTATTTCTGTAGATTTACCAAATATACCATTCCATTTAGTTTTAGCTTCTTTAAATAACTTTTGAATTTTTCCTTTTAATTCTGTTTCTGTATAACCATAATTTCTAAATTGTAATACTCTATTTTTATCTCTACCGCTTTGTAATTCATCAAATAATTTAGTAAATATTAATTTAAAAACTTCTTCAAAGACATCAACACCTGCATTAGCTAAAACTTCATCTTCCATTTCAAGAATTAAATCTTTCAATGATTTACGTTCTTGTACTAATTTATCTTTCTGAATTAATGTATCAATAGTCCATCGTTCTGTTAAAATATCTGCTAAACTTTCATGTTCAGATGGAATATTTGGAATGTCTTCAAAATAATTAGGATCTTTTCTATTATAATATGAAATCTGTTCCCCATTAGTCCATACACCAATAGGTGCTCCTGTTGCATTACAATATGATTTTAATTGTTCTTTTCCATCTTTTAGTTTTGGTTTTTTCAACTCTACTATAATATATGGTGTAGTTTTTCTATCTTTATCAAAGATAACAATATCGGCTTTTTTCTTTTCTCTACCAAAAGAAACAATATATTCAACAGCCATGCGATTAAGTGGATATCCATATTGTTTATTTAATTTATCTATATATAGTTGACGAATTATCTCTTCTGGTTTTAACATAATAAGTTTTTTTCGTATTAAACATTCCACATATAAAGCAGGTTTTCCCTTATTATTTTTTTCAATAACTCGTTCTAATAAAGATGTAATATTTTTTTGACTAAATTGTGTTAAATTATATTTAGTACCATTAAGAATATCTTCTATATTCATTTTTTTACCTCGCTATCAAGTTATTTATCTGTCATTTTAGCAATTTTACGTAATTTTCTATAGCCATCTGTTCCTGTAACTTCTAACATAGAATATTGTTTTAATATACTATTTATTGTATGAGATATTTGCAATGGAGAATAATCTGTTAATACTTGATTATTATTTACAATCCCTAAAAACTTACTTCTTTTTTGATTATATACGCTCCAAAAAACATCTAAATTATTATTTGGATTATTTAAAGATATTTGCTCTAAAACTTTTCCAACAAATTGATTTAAATTTTCATTTTTATTTTCTTTTAGAAAATCATTTTTAGATTTTTCTACCAAATCAGGTGAAATTATGCTTTGTTCTGTCGCACTAATAATTCTATCTATATAAGAAAATTCAGTATTAGCTATAGCTTGTTGCTTAAGAAAAAAATAATTTTTTTGCAAAGTTCTTAATATCTCTTGTTGTTCTTTAATAGATAACACATACTGATAGAATTTATTAATATTATGATAACTTTTATTGTCTATTTTCCTAATAAAAACATGCTTATATCTATCCCAATAATTTTCATTTATTAATGGTAAAGATTCATAAAAAGCTTTAAAATCTAATCCATTATCTGATATATATGATTGAATTTGTTGCATTCTTTCTTGCAACTCATCTATTTGTAAAATAATTATAGAAGCATAATCTTTTTCTCTTTCCCTCTCTTGCCAAATATAGACAAATATTGCCGAAGCTCCAACTGTTATTAATAATATATTTACCCAATTTACACGTAAAAAATCTAAAAATATATCTATCATAATAATATAACCTTCTTTAATCATTAATAAAAAAGGCAAAAAGTAAATTAAAAATCTACTTTTTGCTTTTTTATTAAAAATATATTTTATTCTACTAAATCAGGATTGAAGCTTTCTTTCCATGGAAGACCCCATTTATTAAGAGCGTCCATAAATGGATCTGGATCAAATTCTTCAATATTATATACACCTGGTTTTTTCCATGTGCCGTTCATGATGAGCATTGCACCAATCATTGCTGGAACGCCAGTTGTATAAGAGATTGCTTGAGAGCCAACTTCTTTGTAGCATTCTTGATGATCGCAAACATTGTATAAATAATATGTTTTATCTTTGCCATCTTTTTTACCTTGGAAGATACAGCCGATATTTGTTTTACCTACTGTACGAGGGCCAAGGCTAGCTGGATCTGGAAGTACAGCTTTTAAGAATTGAAGTGGCACGATTTTATGACCTTCAAATTCGATAGGTTCGATAGAAGTCATACCTACATTTTCTAAACATTTTAAATGAGTTAAATAAGACTGACCAAAAGTCATGAAGAAACGAATACGTTTAATACCTTTAATATTTAAGCCTAAGGATTCAAGTTCTTCATGGTGAAGTAAATACATGTCTTTTTCGCCAATTTCTGGGAAATTGTACACGCGTTTTATTTCCATAGGTTTAGTTTCTACCCATTTACCATCTTCCCAGTAGCTACCATTAGCAGAAACTTCACGGATATTGATTTCAGGATTGAAGTTTGTAGCAAATGGATATCCATGATCACCTGCATTACAATCCAAGATATCAATATAGTTAATTTCATCAAAATGATGTTTCATTGCATAAGCAGAGAATACGCCTGTTACACCTGGGTCAAAACCACTGCCTAAAAGTGCAGTAATTCCAGCTTTTTCAAAGCGTTCACGATAAGCCCACTGCCATTTATATTCAAATTTAGCAGTATCTAATGGTTCATAATTTGCAGTATCCACATAATGAACTTTAGTAGCAAGACAAGCGTCCATAATTGTTAAATCTTGATATGGAAGAGCTAAGTTGATTACTACATCTGGTTTGAATTCATTGATTAAGTTAATAAGTTGATTTACATCATCAGCATCTACTTGAGCTGTAGTAATTTTTGTTTTGCCACCGCTTAATTTTTCTTTTAAAGCATCACATTTGCTTTTTGTACGGCTAGCAATACAGATTTCTTCGAATACATCACTATTTTGACAACATTTATGGATAGTAACACTTGCTACACCACCACAACCAATAATTAGAGCTTTACCCATTTGGCAAATTCCCCCTTTTATAAAAATTTATTTATTATTTATATTATAATCTAAAGCCAATAAATATTCACGTAGTAATTTTAAAGCAGTAGCTGTAGAGATACCACTTTGGTCATATGGTGGAGATAATTCTACCATATCACAGCCTACTACATTGCATTTATTAGCTACTAAATTCATTGCACGACGAAGTTCATCAAAAGATACTCCACCTGCTTCTGGTGTACCAGTTCCAGGGAATACAGCTGCATCTAATACATCTAAATCCACTGTAAAATAAACAGGTTTTCCTTTTAATTTTTCTACAACATCTTCTAACCCTACAAAATCAAAACGTCTAGTCTGTACATGCTCTTTGCCCCAAGCAAATTCAGCACGTTCACCACTTCTGATACCAAATTGATAAATTTTATTATCGCCAACGATATCCCATACACGATGAAGCACTGTAGCATGAGATAATTTAGCTCCTAAATAATCATCACGAAGGTCAGCATGTGCATCAAAATGAATGACATGCAAATCATCATATTTTTCGGCTACAGCACGTACACTGCCTAAAGTAACTAAATGTTCGCCACCAATCATAAGTGGAATTTTACCATCATTTACAATCTGACGTGTAAAATCTTCAATATCTTTTAGTGCATTTTCCACACTGCCAAAAGGAAGTTCTAAATCTCCGCCATCAAAAACATATGCATCTTCTAAATCTAAATCAAGATATGGGCTAAAAGTTTCAAGACCATATGATTCTGCTCTCATAGTACGACTAGCAAAACGAGTCCCTGGTCTATATGAAGTTGTAGAGTCAAATGGTGCGCCAAATAAAACTATTTTCGCTTCATCATATTCTCTATCACAACCTAAAAATGTCTCAATGTTTTTCTTCAACATCTTCCATTAATTCCTCCACATAATTTGGTAATGCAAATGATGCATTGTGTAAGTTCGCATTATAATAGCGAGTTTTTAAGCCTAAAGCATTCCATCTTTTAGCATCAAAATCTAAAACTGGGTGATACTTTTTGGACGCAAAGCCAAATAACCAATGACCTGATGGATAAGTAGGGATATGCGCTTGATATACTCTACTTATAGGGAAAGATTTTACAATACGTTGATGTGCGCGTTGCATAGCAAAAGCATCTTCATCATAAAATGGACTTTCATGCTGATTTACCATAATGCCATCTTCTTTTAAGGCTTTATAGCAATTTCCATAAAATTCCTTAGTGAATAAACCTTCCCCAGGGCCAAATGGGTCTGTAGAATCAACGATGATTAAATCATATTCATTATTACAATGGCGAATGAATTTCAAACCATCTTCAAAATAACAATGCAAACGTTCATCATCAAAACTGCAAGCTGTCTGTGGTAAATATTTGCGTGAAATATCCACAACACGCTCATCAATTTCTACTAAATCCACTGACTCTACATTTTTATAACGCAATAATTCACGAGCTGTACCACCATCGCCACCACCAATGATAAGTACTCTCTTTGGATTAGGATGTACTGCCATAGGTACATGCACTATCATTTCATGATAAATGAATTCATCTTTTTCAGTTAGCATTACATAGCCATCTAATACCATCATGCGACCAAATTCTTTAGACTCAAAAATATCTATACGCTGAAACTCAGTCTGTTCAGAATGAAGTTGTTTATCAATCTTAATAGAAAACTTTACATACGGTGTATGTAATTCACTGAACCATAAATCCATTTATCTATCACTCCTTAATTACATTTAAACGTTTTATTTCCATATCTTCAGGGCCTGTCATGGAACAGCCTTTATCTTTAGCATAGTGAATATATTCCAAAATCTCTGGTGTAATTAATTCCCCTGGTGCCAAAATCGGTATTCCAGGAGGATAACACATTACAAATTCACTGCATACTTTACCACAGCTTTCATCTAATGGTAAAGATACTTTTTCACTATAAAAGGCATCTTGTGGTCCACACATTACTTTAGGGCTGATATATTCAGCTTCTAACATGCCTTTATGGTCTTTTTTATAATTTCTGCGAATTTCTGCTAACGCACTTACTAAGCGTTCAATATCTTTTGCTCTATCGCCAACAGATACATAAGCAAGTAAATTGCCGATATCTCCAAATTCTGCTTGAATATCGTATTCATCACGCAATAAATCATATACTTCAATACCAGCAAGACCTACAGGTAATGTATAAATGGCTAATTTAGTGGTATCAAAATCAAAAACACTATCGCCATTTATCTTTTCATCTGCATAGGCATAATAATCGCCGATATTATTGATTTCTTGTCGTGCATAATCTACTAAATCTATAACAAAATCAAAGATTTCGCTGCCATGTACGGCTAAATTAGAACGAGAAATATCAAGGCTAGACATCAATAAATATGAACCACTTGTAGTTTGTGTCAAATTTATAATCTGATGAACATAACCTGCTTTTACATTTTTACCAGTGAGCAAAAATGAACTTTGTGTAAGTGAGCCACCTGATTTATGCATACTTACAGCTGCCATATCAGCTCCCGCATGAATAGCTGCTATAGGTAATCGTTTATTAAAATAAAAATGTGTTCCATGTGCTTCATCAGCCAAAACTAACATATTATGTTCATGGGCTACTTTTATAATTTCTTTTAAATTAGAACAAATACCATAATATGTTGGATTATTTACTAAAACTGCTTTAGCATCTGGATTTTCTCTTATAGCTTTTTTTACTTCCTCAACTGACATACCGAGTGATATACCAAGTTGTTTATCCATCTGCGGATTAATATATATTGGAATAGCTCCACACAAAATCATCGCATTTATAGCACTGCGGTGGACATTTCGCGGTAAAATAATCTTATCACCACGCTTACAAGCTGTTAAAATCATCGTTTGTACAGCTGACGTAGTTCCACCTACCATAAAAAAGGCATGCTCTGCTCCAAAAGCATCTGCTGCTAATTCCTCAGCTTCTTTGATTACAGAAACTGGGTGACATAAATTGTCTAATGGTTTCATTGAATTTACATCTACAGATAAACATTTTTCGCCTAAAAAATTTAATAAAGCTTTATTTCCTCTACCTCTTTTATGTCCTGGAACATCAAAAGGTACTACACGCATTTTTTTAAATCTTTCTAAAGCTTCCAAAACAGGCATTTTCTTTTGTGCTTGTCTATCCAATAATTTCACCAACCTTCTTTAATCAATCATTTAAGATTTATCAAAAAACATTTGTACCACTAAAAATCTCTAACATCTCACGACGCAAACGATTGCTTATTTCCAATCTAGTTTTTGGTGGTATTTCATAAATATCAGTATTAAATAAGTAATTACTTAATTCTGGTTCTTTAATCAACATTCTTGTATGAAATAAATTAGCCTGATACACATTTATATCCATTGCATCATAATTCAATAAAGTATCTGGCATAATATAATCTTGAATAGATGTTATTTTATGGTCCATAAATAACTTTCTACCACTGACATCACGAGTAAAACCTCGTACACGATAATCCATCGTTATGATATCAGAATCAAAATTTCCAATTAAATAATCAAGTGTACTAAGCGGAGTAATCTCTCCACAAGTAGAAACATCTATATCTACTCTAAATGTAGCAATACTCGTTTCTGGATGATATTCTGGATACGTATGCACAGTGATATGACTTTTATCCAAATGACCTAAAACAGTCTTACTACTCACACAATCTTCCACTTCATCATTTTTTGCCAAACGCATATTTTCATCTGCCAAGAGAATAGTTACACTGGCTCCTTGCGGATCATAATCTTGACTAGAAACATTAAGCACTCTAGCTCCTATCATTTCTGCTACATTTGTTAAAATCTTTGTCAAACGCTCTGAATTATATTGTTCATCTATATATTTTATATAATCACGCTGTTCCCTTGGTGTTTTGGCATAGCAAACATCGTAAATATTAAAGCTTAAAGACTTTGTCAAATTATTAAATCCATATAGTTTTAATTTTTCGGACACCTAATATCTATCCCTCTTCTAATATATATTTAGGTTAATAAAGGCAAACCTATAAACCTTTTTATTCAGTTAAATCCTTGCTCGAATGTTTTTCCGGCATCTTTATAGTAAAACCTCGTCCAGCAACTTCTGACGTATCTGTAATAATCATAAAAGCTGTCGGGTCTATAGCATTCACTATGAGTTTTACCTTGCTTACCTGTGTCAAATTCACCACTGCAAAAATTACCTTTTGATTTTTATGACTATATGCGCCTTCCCCATTTAAAAATGTAACGCCACGTCCAATATGTTGAATAATAGTCCAACCAATAATTTCTGAAAATGGTGATATGATTATTACTAATTTTTTGCGATTGAAACCAGCTACTACTTTATTAGTGATTTCACCAACAATATACATATTAATTAAAGTATATAAACCAATAGAAACATTGAACAATACTATACCTACTAAAATAATAATCAAGTTAAAACCAAATACTACTGTTCCTAAATCAAGGGAATAATATTTTTTGATAACAGCACCCAATACATCAAAGCCACCACCATTAGAGTTGGCTCTAAATACAATACCACAACCTATACCTACAAGTACACCACCAAAAACAGAATTAAGTATAGGGTCTTCTACCAGATGATAGTTTCCGATAAAACTTGTAGCATCAATAGCTATGGATAACATTACTGTTCCAATAATCGTATCAATCGCATATAATTTACCAAAAACTCTATATGCTAAATATACAATTGGGATATTATATACTATTAATTGTAAACCAATCGGTAAATCAATCATATAGTAAACAATAACAGCAATACCACTGAGTCCACTAGCAAGCAACTTAGCAGGAATAATAAACGTACTATAACCTAAACCTGCAATTAACGATCCAATTAAGATTTTCAAGTAACGCCAAATATGTGTGTTTGCTAATTCTGAAATATGTCTCATCTTTCTCCTCCTATAAAATTTCAAAGTTATGTAAATCTCAGCAAGATGTATTTTAACATATTTAAATTATTATTTGTACCATTTTCACATATTCTTAACAATTCAAAAATAATACTATAAATAAGATTATTTTTCTACTAAAAAATATTTCTTTTATTAAAATTTACTTTTTTATTATTCCGTTTATCAATCTCTCTATTATTTATTTTAACTTATCTAATTATATAAAGCTATTCTAAAAAAAATTTATTTTTATTTATAT
>OOAK01000614.1_pt1 | contig 33104 bp, 22 predicted proteins | sample 1671811 | NCBI WGS metagenome assembly OOAK01 (sample SAMN06348195, study PRJEB24527) | human gut metagenome | biome: human gut; feature: ankylosing spondylitis patient; material: feces | host: Homo sapiens | place: China | collected 2015-10 | reverse complement strand
TTCGTTGGTGTATTTGCGGCGAGGTGCAGCCATGAGAAGGACTCCTAACAGGGGGGAAGGTATCGTGACCTATTTCGCCCTCGTTAACAAGTCCGGAAAAAGCACCCTGATCTCACATGGGGTTGGACGATTATTCCGGTCGGGCTCTTCACGCTCTGGCTCGAAGACATCGACACGTTCTGGCAGTGGCCTATGAAGGCATTCGCCGCGGTCTGGATTTTCGCTACCGTCATTCTTATCTGGGGCGAAGCATTCAACAAAGCACGCGGCTGGCATCCCCGCAATTATCTCGAGGACTACGATCCGAGATATTCGGGCACCTACACCGGTTCGTGCAAAACCACCTATTCCTACACGCCCTCGTCTTCGTACAACAAATACGGGAGCAAGTCTTCCGGCCGCCGCACCTCTTCGTGGGGTTCCGGTTCGAGCAATCCGCTTCATTCCGAAGACTTCACCCGCGTAACGGGAAGCGACTTCTTCAATCCGAATCGCTGATAAATAGAATTCAGGATCAAGGAGTACGCCATGCCTGACCAGATTGATGACTTTCTGAATCAGATCGCCGAAGAGTACGAGCAGGAGCTCGAAGAAGAACGCAACGGCAAACGCCGCCCGGTCATTGCCGACGATGACGAAAAGCCGGCGCGCCGGTCAGGATGGGGCAACGGTTCATCCAATCCGCTCGACAATCCGGAATTCCGCCGGACGACCGGCACGATCTTCTGGGATCGGGATTTCTGATTACCGCATAGCAAAAGAGGCCGACGGCAAGTCGCCTCTTTTTGTTAAGAACTGAATCAGCAGAGTTTCGCGAACGCTTTCGTCAAGATGCGGATCTTGTAGAAAAACAAAGAAGTGTCCGGATCATTCTTCTTCAGTTCCTCATCCAGGTTGAGAATGTACTCGGCAGGAATGCAGAGCTTGAGCATGTACTCAATCTGATCCTCGTCGGGGCAGTACACGATGCCGTTGTAGATGTGCCCAATGAGATCAATGGCTTCGGCATTGTGTCCGGGCAGGCAGAACATCGTTCTGTCCGCAGTCGCATTGCCCAATGCGACCATCAGATCGGTTCTGCAGACGATGGACTCGTCGATCGCCAAGGCCGTCGGACTGAAATACGCATCCTCGGCTTTACAGCGCTTCAACATGGGCATGTATCCGCCTGCCAGGCGTACCAGCAGGGGGCCGTTCTTGATTCTGGTGTCCAGCCCTCGAGAAACAGCGTTGGCCAAAGGATGAGGAACCATGAGATTGATTGCCTGGGCCACTCCCCAGGGCACCAAAGCACCGAGCTTCTGTATCGATTCAAGGTTCCATGTGTTGGTCCAGTGGATAAGGTTCGGGTCCTGCCAGCCTTTTTTTGAACCGACCGTCGCTGCCCGCCAACGGCTCAGGAGTTCCTCCTTATTTTCCGCTTCGGCAGGGACGAACTTGGCGCTCTCCAAAACCCGGCCGAGCAAGAGCTTCTTGGTCTCGAAATAGTTTTGCTCGGCCTCGTCGAAATCGAGCGCCGGTTCTTCAGGAAGCGTCGGGAGCCTGCCTTCGCGCCGAATGTCCTCAACCGCATTCCACAGATAGGAAGCATGCATCTCGGCATGGGCCGCCAGTACAGCACCGTGCACGTGCGCTTTCTGGCGAGACGGGCTATTTTCAAGCTTTCCGTCGGCCTCTTCAAGAAGCTGACGAAGTCTGTCAGCGCAAGTGCCGCCGAATCCGAGGGCATCAAAATCCGACTGCTTCAGGGTGCAGAGAAAGGAAACGGAAGAGTTGTAGCCGTATTCGCATGCGTTGGCCAGAAAAACGGCTTCGACGAGCCGCCGCTTCAGATCCTTCAGATCAGATTCGGAAGCGTCGAGCGCCAACTTGTACAGATCCTTGATTTCCTGTTCGAATGCCGGGAGGCGGTGTGCGAGGGGAGATTCAGCCATCAGAAAAGACTCAGTTGGGTGTTGCGGGATTCTGGGTGGAAGTGTCGTTGCTCGGGAAGACCGGCTTCTTCGCAGATGAACCGTTTGACGAGACCGGCATGCGAGAGCGGAGAGGACAGATCGTCCGGATTCTCGTTGATGTTGTAGTCGAGCAGGACGACGGTTCCGTTCGCGCCGGCATCCCGGATTCGTTCCAGCGCGGGCCGGGCGGACGGCTCATTCTCGAGCATCCACCGGTAGGTCGGGATGTAGATGCGCCGCCGTGCTTCGGCATAGGAAAGCAGTTCTCCCGTCTCGATCCAACGATGACCCAGAACAGCTCCGAACTGCCGTTCGGTGCGCTTGAGACCACGGCCGGAGGTGTTGGAGAGAAGCGCAATATCGACGTCGGCCCTGCTGAAGACTTTGAGCGCCTGCCAGACGGCTTCGACGCATACCGCTTTAAGATGGGGTGCTCCGGGAACCGGGATGTTTCCGTGCGGAAAGAACGGACTCAGCCTGCGCATCTCATCCGAGGGCGATCGTGACGTGACATCAAAAATCTCCGCATCGCCGAACGCTTTGCGAAGAGAAGAAGGACTGCGACGCCTCGAGGCGATATAGATCATGACTAATTAAACAGAACCGATGATATTTCGTAACTCGTACTGTCACAGAATTTCATAACTCGTAGTATTGATGCATCATAATTCGTAGTGTCACAGTTCATCATAATTCTATTGTCATAGTGCATGATAAATCTAGTGTCACATGTTAAACCTACGCAATTCTGAGACACAACACCACAGGGCGAATTTGAGACAGTTGACCTCTAAGTTACCCGGAACACCGACGCGCGCTGAGTTGAGCGTTTCCGAAGGGCGACTGAATCTAAATCCGTCAACAACAAATGCAAGTGTCGGAGCAATTGCTCCGACCGAAGGGAGTAGCCTTTGATTAGCTGATGACGGCGATAGCGGGCGACGCTACGAAGCCGCAGGCTGAGTTGCCGGTCGCCCGCACCTTTCGGACTCTGAGAGAGAATGGACAGCCTGCGCATACTCGGAACGATTGAGTTGTGTACGGTCAGCCTGAGTGTATGAATGCGATCGGAAGCGCAACGTTGTCGTCGCTATATTCGAAGCGTAGCGGGAGCACGGCCCGGCTCCCGAAAAGCCGGGGCCGTGACTCCCGCGGTCATGCGAAAGGAGCGCCAATTACTTCTTGGGCTTGGACGCTTCCTTGGCACGCTGTATTCGCTCTTCAAGTTTCTGGGCTTCGGCGATCTTCGCCTGACGCTCTTCACGCCGTCGGATACCCTCTTCAGCCCATCGAGTCATTGAATTACGCCAAGGAGTTCGGAGCCTGACGGACTCGTCCACTCGATGATCAATAGTCTTGGCGGTCTCAGTCGGAGGTTCTTTATAGTCCTCGCTCTTCGGCTTCATTCCCCATCGTTCATGAGCCTTGTACTGTAGCCGGCGGTAAGTCTTTCGTACCGGGTGCCCTTGCCGCCTACACGCATCGCGCCATTCGATTTCATCGCACCAGTAGAGTTCCTTGCGGTTGTCGTCGAACTCGACTACCTGTATGTCGCTCTTCTGTAGACGCGTTCGCATCAGCGATCCAACGCCGATGATTTGGAAAATCTCCTTCCTGAAGGAGACCGTCAGGTTTCGACTGATCGTCCGGCGATGCCATATTCCGAAAATGAATTCCAAGGACTGTAATTCATCCTCTGTGAGTGAAATGTAGCTATTCTCTTCTTCGGCGGGGCATATGGCGAATTCACGGTTGTACTCATCAATCATCTCCGGAATCCTCTCATTTGCCTCCGCCACAGACTTAATCCCGAGCACACGGAACTCTTTGACCCAACGTCCCTGTAAGGTCTGGTTGGCTCTTTCTACGCGTCCTTTCGCCTGTGGCGAGTGTGCGAGGATGAGATCTATGCCCAACATCTCGCAAATGCGTTGGAACTGCGTGGACTCATTTGATTTTCGTTCTCGAGCAGGACCAACATTCGACGTAAAGATGGAGTGGCGGTCGCTGTAAAACGCGACTGGCAAACCGTGCTTCACGAGCAGATCGCGCAACACCGTCACGTAGCCGTACACGTTCTCCGTGGGAAAAAAGCCAGCAGCTTCAATGGCGTTCGTGGCATCGTCAATGAACACGATCAGACAGTATTTGTTTTCGTCGTTCTCAAACCATTGGTGCTGGCTTCCGTCGATCTGAAGCAACTGCCCGCGGCTTGAACGACGCCGACGCATGAGATGTGCTTTCCGGCGACTCTCCTTGCCTGTTTCATCAGGACGCATTTCCTTCAGGAGGCGACGAAGCCATTCGGTCGAGACACGAATGTTTTCGTATTTCTCGAGGTATTTCCTGAGCAACGAGGGTTGAAAGTCGTAGTACTTCGTTTCGACCAACTCAACAATGCGTTGCCTGATCTCTTCCGGAACCTTGTTGGACGGAGTGCGCTTGGCATTGCCATGCTGAGGGACAACGCCGGTGTCGCGCCAGACCTTGAGCTTTCGGTGAAAGGTGGCCCGCGAGACGCCCATCAAGTTCGCGGCCTGCTCGGCTGTGTAAAGTCCCTGCTCATATGCTGAAAGCGTAGAGACGACATCGGGTACCGAAACAACAACAGAATCAGATTTCTTCTGCCTAGACATAAATCCTCCGATAAGGATAAGCCGGGAAAATTGGCCCCGGTCCTTTTGAGAATTACATGCTGCAGAAAGGTTTGTACAGACGCCTAGGGATAAAGTGAAAGGCGCCGAGTAAACCTTTATCTCAAAATCGCGTAGGCATCTCGTCTCATTTAACGTAGGTATCCAATCGCATTGCGGAGGTTTCCTCGATCAACCGCATCGGCATCCTGTTTCATCTGCTTGTGTTTCTTGTCTCACATAGGCATCTTGTTTCAAGAATGCCGGAGGCATTAAGGCTCACGCCTGAGGCATCAAGTCTCAAAGTCGCGTAGATTTCTCGCCTCAAAGCCTGAGGTTTCATGTCTCAGTAGCGTGTGTTTTTCAGTCTCAAAATCGCTGATTGATAACAAAGCCGCATCAATAATGCCTCTGGGAACCTGCATCATCCTCTCCGAGACTAGTCAAAAATAAGGAATTCCCGTGCAAGTTTCCTTGTGCTAGGATGGAGGGTGCATTGATCGATCTCCCAACCGATCGCAAACGTTCGACCACTTTACGACCAATACCCACAAAAAAGGACAAAAACACTATGAAATCAACATGTTACCCCCCCCCCAACAACTCATAATCAGACGATTACTGCCGCGAGTTGTTCTCATAACTCTTTGATTGCCGTGGCCGTTGCAACGGTCTTGGTCGCCAGTAGTCTCCCTGCCTTTGCGGCCGAAACAATCGTTATCAAAAACATCCTCGTTGCCCCAGACGATTCGCCGGCAAATTACAAGGATCTCGCCAACGATTACCAACTAGGGTTTGACGGTACAAGTTGGTTCCCCGCCTCAATTTCCGTCAACAGCAATCACCTGGAGGCCGAAATAAACTCGCTTTTAATTTCGGATTCGGGCGTAAGTTTCATCCGTTCACCGGACTTGCTATATGGCATTACAGGAACTTCAAATTCTACGATCAACATAATAACCAACAACGACATTACGTTTGAATCTCACAATTCAACAGCCAAAAATTTATATGGTGTTCACGCAAATAATTCAAAAGTCGATTTAACCTCAAGCAAAGGTTCCGTCATTATCGACCTCTCAAAGCTAAAGGACAATCAAAAGGATGGATCAAGCATCAATCGGTACGACGGAACCTCCCTCATTCGGTCTGAAAATTCCTCCTCAATTACTCTGAACGCCGCAAAAGATATTTCACTCACTTTCAGTTCCAATAAGCGGGAGAATATGCTTTATGGCCTCTTCAATGACAACTCCGCCATCACTCTCAAAGCCGAAGAAAGGTTGCAGGTTGACGTTGAAGGCATCAACACCAACACCACCCCAGGTTTTTCTGGCATCACTGCCGTAAGGTCGGTCAATCAAGCCACCACTGATTACAACCCCGAAAACAGTATTTTTTTGAGTGCCACGGGAAACACAAATGACTCTGATCAATCAGTCATCAACATTTCCGCAGAAGGCACCAACTACAGTTCAGTCTATGCGGTTGAAGCAAATAATTCCAATTTCCAAGCCTCAGCCACAAACGGCGGCATTTCCATTTCCGCAAACAATATCAATAACGCTGCTGCATACGCACTATTTCTGACAAACAGCGTCGACTCCGAGCTCACTGCAGACAATGGCAACATTAAGATCATCTCTTCTGTCGGCAAGGATTCTACTTCCTCAGGATACAGCTTGGGTGCATGGTTAAGAGACTCAAATTTAACCCTCAAAGGAAAAACTATCGAATTCGACACTTCAAACAACAGCACCAACAATGGCGCGCGCTCCTATTCAATCTTATCTTCCGGTTCCGACGGAAACATGACTATCGAGGAAGGATCTGAAAATCTAGTCATCAATACCTTTAGTCTGTCAAACACGTCTTTTTCGATTTACAATGACGGCAGTACGATCGATTTGCATCTTTCGAATAATGTCGAAATCAATACGGACGGTTACGGCATCTATTCGGCAAAGGCTGGAAGCACTACAGTATCCGCCGATTCCGTTGAAATTAATGCCGGCACGATAACGCATGAAGGGTTCGGCGACGGCATCGCACTGCTGTCCTACGACGACCGCGCTATCACGACGCTTTCAGCCGTAAACGGAAACACTTTCCGCGGCATCGTGGGCGCCAAGAAAAACGCAAGCGTTTCCATCTCGACGGTTGAAGGCATCAATGTCTTTAACGCCTACGGCAACCGTACCGAGTACAGCGCCACCAGTCTCCCCTCGGCGGTTTATGCAACCGAGGGCGGCAACGTAACCATCGACGCCGGCAACGGGTTGAATTGGATTCAAGCGGAATTCAATACGCTCGACGGAAATCCCGCTGCCAACGACATCGAACGTGCTGTTTGGGCGCGCTCGGGCGGTACTATCACCATTAATGGACGGACTTTCGTCGCTGCGAGCCATGCCGCACTCGACGAAAACGGCAACGTTGTCGACGAGGCCCATCTCTCGAATGGCCTCGGCGTCGCACTTGCAGCCGGCTACGTGGAAGAAGATCTGCTCGAGAGCGGCGAACTGCCCACGCCTGAATCTTTGTCCACAATCAACCTCAACTATCAGGGATCGAGCCAGATTGTCGGTGATGTTGTTTCTGCCTACAGCGGGGATCTCAACGTATCGCCCCAATCCGAAGGCGGCACGCTTTTGCTTTACGGCAACGCGCTTGCGGGCAACGGCGGCGAGCTCAACGTCAATCTCGGCGAGAACGGCGTTTGGATCGGCCGTTCCGACGACTATGGCGATGCGGGTCTTCAAAGCCTGGACGACAACGGACATCAGAACTTCTTCAGCCCAGTCTTCAGTCACTCGATTGTTCAGGGCGGTCAAGTCAACGTAACGATGGGTTCGAATTCGGTCTGGCGCGTCAACGGACAAAGTTGGCTGACGACGCTTCAGACCGCCGACAACGCGGAAAACGTAGTCGTCGACATGGTCAGTGCGAACACGGACTGCAACCAGTCCGCCCATGCGCTCACCATCTACAAGCTGAGCGGCGACGTAACCTTCTCCATGAGTCTTGACGGCAACCGCGACGTAAGCGACATGCTCTACATCAAGCATGCGGAGGGCGAGGTCAACATTGACGTCGTAGACAGCGTTTCCACGGAAGACATGTTCCGGGAAGGTTTCGACGGTCTGCGGTTCGCCACCGTCGGCAAAGGCTCGACCGCCTCATTCCGGGCCTACACGCTCCACGAAGGTGCTCTGAACGTCGAGTACCAAGTTGAAGCCGAAGCATACGACGCTGCCGCAGTCGATGAAAACAACGCCTACAACGGCACTGCGCTTGACACCGAAAAGCCGGGTTCCGACAACGTAGACCAGTTCTTCGGCTATGAAGAAAATACCGGCATCGTCACCGCCGACGCCGCGTTGAACGACGCGCAAACTGAAGAGACGCCCGGCGTTCAAGACACGACGAATTACAAGCTTGTCGGCCGAAAAGGCGAAACGCTTTCCGATGCGGGTCAAACGATCTTCGCTACGGCGCGCGCCACTTATTGGAACGCCGTCGTGCTCGACCGCTGGAATCAACGCTATGGCGAGCGTACCTACGACCAAAACCGCAGCGGAGTCTGGGCCCGCGTCAAGCACGAGCGTCTCGGCACGGATGCCGGCGTCGGCGACTTCCGTTCCTACAACACCATGTATCAGTTCGGCTACGACTACACCAAGCCGACTCAGAACGGCCGAATGATCTGGGGCGGCGCCATCGACTATATGGACGGCCGCACCGACTACAAGTCGATCGAAGGTGACGGAGGCACGGACCGCACTGAACTGTCGCTCTATGCGACTTACCTTGCCGACAGCGGCTTCTACGGCGATCTGGTGGTTCGCGCCGGTCGTCTCTCGAGCGATTTCGAAATGTACACCGCCAAGGGCGTAAAGCTTGACGTCGACTACGACAACTGGCTCTACGGCTTGTCGTTCGAAACGGGCCGTCAGCTGACGAACAATTCCGGTTGGTTCGTCGAGCCGCAGTTGCAGGCTCAGTACATCCGCATCACGAGCGGCGACTACACCACGCAGCAGAACACGCGGGTGGAACAGGACGACATCGATTCGCTCATCGGCCGTGCTGGCTTCCGGATCGGCAAGTTCCTCGCCAACGACAAATCGTCTGTCGGATACTTCAAGGCCGATGTTCTTCGCGAATTCATGGGCGAACAGCGGATACATCTGACCGACAAGACCACCCCTCGCGGCGGACAGGACTTCTGCATCTCGAACCACGGCACGTGGTTTGACGTCGGCGCGGGGTTCCAAGCCGGCGTAACAGATGATCTCTATGCTTTCGGAGACGTTGAATACCGATTCGGCAACGATCTTGAACGCACCTGGATCTTCAACATCGGAGCCAAGTACCGCTTCTAAGTAGACAACTCACCAGAACCAGTCCCCATTCTTTCAGAAACCCAAGGATGGGGACAGGTTGGCGACAAAGGGCATGTTTCGTACAAAAGATCGAAACATGCCCTTTGGTCCGTCGTCACAGCTAAGCGTCTCAACGTCGGTATGAAAGGGCAACATGAACCTCCGACACCGTACCCACACGCCCGCAACCCGGCCAACGCCCTCAAGGGCAACAACATAGCGAAGCCAAACCAAGGAACGCCCGCACGACGCCTTCGCGGCCGACTCGTCCTTTGGCCCGCCCTCTTTCAAAACGGCCCTCAGCGCCGCGCCCTCCGCCCCCGCCGAAGAGCCACTCCGTATCGCCGTCGCCTCCGGTCCTCTCCTCCGTTTTCCCCTCCGCTCCCCCTTTCTCCCCGCGCACGACCTTCGCCGGACGTCTCCCGAAATACCTCGAACCTCCCCAACCGAGGACTGATCTCCCTTTCTAGAAACTTCGCCCGCCCGTCCGAAAGACGCCGAAGGCGGATTCCCGCCGCCTGATAAAATGTCTTCCATCCACGGCGACGGCCCGCCCGACTCTCCGCCGCCGCCCAAAGAAAGGACGCCCCCATGAACTTCCAGCCGCTCGCTCCGTACTATCCGAAGCTCTCCGCCCTCGGAGAGCACTGCGAAGACCTGATCCGCGACCGCCACTACCGCGAGAGCGTCCAGGGGATGCGGCAGTTCGCCGAAGGCGTCCTCAAAACCGTCTTTCGCGTTCAGGACGACGACGAAGGTCTCGGGGCCCTCATGCGCCGAGACGACTTCGCGATCGTGGTACCCCGCAAGGTCGCGGGAAGCTTTTCGCTTCTGCAGCGCTACGGCAACAAGGCCTCCCACTTTCAGGTAAACGATCTTCTCTCCACCCTTCCCTACGAGCGCCACTACGAAATCCGCACGAAGGAGGACGCCGAACTCTGTCTTCGCCACGGCCACGACATCGCCCGCTGGCTTCTCTCCTGCCGAGATCCGTCCGCCTCCTACCCCGACTTCCGGCCGCTTGAAACCGTGCGCACGAACAAGAAGGGCGAGAAGCGAAAGATCGTCTTCGACGCGCACCAGGAAGAGGCGATCGGTCTTCAACACGGCCGCCACCTCGTCCTCGCCCCTCCGGGCTGCGGAAAAACGGAGATTCTGACGGAGCGCGTACGCCGCGCCCTCGACGCCGGGATGTCACTCACCGACATGCTCTGCCTCACCTTCACGAATCGCGCGGCCCGCGGCATGCAGGAGCGCATCGAGGAGAACTTCCGAGACCGCAGCATGGGAGAGCTCTACGTCGGGAATCTGCACCGCTTCTGCTCGAAACTTTTGTTCGAGGCGGAAGCCGTCCCCGAAACCGCGACGATCCTCGACGAAGACGACGCACGCGAAGTGATCGACTCGCTCGCCCGGGAACGCCGGCTCGAAGACCGCCCGTCTTCGCAATCGGGAGAACGTCCCCTTCCGGAAGATCCCCTCCCCGCCTTCGTCGCCGACTTCATTCAGCATCGGGCCGCCGAACTTCTTCAGCGGGACCGAAGCTTTCCCGCGGAGACGATCCAACAGGCGCCCGCGCCGGAAGTGAACCAAAGGAATTTCGAACTCCTCGCCGCCTTCGGGCTCGTCGTCCATGACGAAAACCGCAACCCGATCATCGACGAAGACCGCGTCGACGAAATCGCCCGCGACTACCTCGCCTACAAGGAGTCGCAGGAACTCCTCGACTTCAACGACCTCCTTCTCAAGGCCTGGCTTTTCCTCACGGACAAGCGCTCGTTTGTGAAGCGCTATTCGTGGATTCAGGTGGACGAAGTGCAGGACCTCTCGCCCCTGCAGCTCGCGATCGTGGAACAACTCTGGAACGCGAACGCCCCTTCGAGCGTCTGCGTCTTCTTCGGGGACGAGCAACAGGCGATCTTCTCCTTCATGGGCGCGAAGCTCGAGAGACTTGAGGACCTGAGCCGCACGCACGAAGTGCATCATCTGCACCGAAACTTCCGGTCGCCCTCCTACCTCCTTGATCTCTTCAACAAGTTCGCCGTGAACGAACTCGACGCGGATCCCGCGCTTCTGCCCCGCGCCGACAAGATTTCGAAGGCCCCCAAGGGGGCGCTGCGGCTCCTCGCCGCCTACAACGCAAAGGACCAGATCGAGGTCCTCGGCGAACTCGCCCGCCTTGCGCCCGAAAACGAAACGACGGCCGTCCTCGTTCCCTCGAACGCGATGGCCGATGCGCTGAGCCTGCACCTCAAGGAGAAGGGCGTCGAGCACTTCAAAATTTCGGGGACCGACATCTTCCGCATGGACGTCCTGAAGACCGCCAAGGCCTATCTCGGGATTCTCAAGGACGACTTTCAGACCGCGCCCTGGGCGCAGCTCATCTCGCGCCTCACGCGAAAGAACACGACCCTGAAGCGCATCCGCGACTACCTCGCGAAGGAATTCCCCGACTACGGTCTTCTTCCCTCGGACCTCCTCTTCTATTCGGCGGAAAACGAAGACGAACCCATGAGTCTTCTCGACGACTTCACGCGGGCCTATTGGGGCGAGCTCGTCGTCTTCGACACGGAAACGACGGGACTTGAAGTGGGGCTCGACGACGTAATCCAGATCGCCGCGCGCAAACTCCGGGGCGGCCGATGCGTCGAGAAGCTCACGCTCTTTTTGAAGACAAAGCGCGAAATTCCGAAGATGCTCGGCAACATTCCGAACCCGATGGTCGAAGTGTACGAAGCCGAGAGGGCCCGCGGATCGCTCCTCGATCCCGCGCTCGCCTTCAAGAAGTTCCTCGCCTTCGTGGGCGACGCTCCGGTCGTGGGACACAACGTCGAGTACGACGTCAACATCGTGAACGCCCAGTACGCGGTCCTCAAAGACCGCATGGAAAAGGCCTTCGCCGACGGCGTCGACGTCTCCGTCCTCCCCCGCGCCTACGCCCGCGGGGAACTCATGAAGCGCTACGACACGCTTCGCATCTCCTACGCGCTCGAGCGCGTCATTTGCCGCGAAAAGGGCTTGAAGCGCCTTCCCTCGCACAAGCTCAAGGATCTGATCCGCATTCTCGAGGTCGAAGGGACGAATTCGCACAATGCCGACGACGACGTCGCCGCGACCGAGGGCCTTCTCGCGCGCTTTTACGAACTTGCCCGGCCGCTCGTCGAAAAGCAGAGGAAGTTCCTGCGCAAGTCCGCCATCCGCAACATGTCGCAGACGCTTCGCCTCGCGCTCAAGGAGATCTTTGAGGAGCACCGGAACTTGAGCTTCCGCCCGCAGGACCCCGAAGATCCGGCGATTCTCGTGCAGGTTTTACGCGAATTCGTCGAGAGCCTTCCGAACCACACGGAAAACGAGGGCGAAATCGGCGAGATCCAAAAGAAGCTCCCGCTGCTCTACGCCTATCTCGACCGGGTGCTCATCGACAAGGAGCGCTCGAGGACGCTCTACGCGCAACTGCAGCGCTATCTCGTCCACATCAATTCGTTGAAAGAGGCGGACCTCTGCTCGAGCGACGTCGTGCGCGACCGCGTCTTCCTTTCGACGGTGCACAAGGCGAAGGGCCTCGAATTCGACCACGTCGTCATCGCCGACGCACGCGACGGGGTCTACCCCTTCTTCAAGAGTTCCACCCCCGAGACCAAGGAGGAGGACGCGCGAAAGTTCTACGTCGCGCTCTCGCGCGCCAAGAAGACGATCACGATCACCTGGCCGCTCGAGAACGACTGGGGCTATCGGTGCCGGGAGTCACCCTTCCTCCGGAGCATTCGTTCGGACTTCATTCGGATGACGGAAAACGACGTGTTGAAGGACGGGAAGTCCTTCGGAAACGCCGGGCGCTCCGACGACCTCAACGAGGACGATCCGCCCTTCTGAGCTTTCGCCCCGACGAGCGGATACCTGCCGTACAAGCCACCGAAGCGGGCAAAGAGGAGTTTCTCCCCGACCGCTTCGGCGCGTCCCCGGACGGCTGCGCGCCGCCCAAAGGATGCGCGTCGGATCTCTCAGTCGTGGATCTTGTGAAGTCCGATCCCCCGCACCGTCGCGAGGTCGTTTTCGTCGTAGATCGGACTCTTCTCTTCGTTGATGGTCGCAATCGCCGCCATTTCTTCAGGCGTGAGCGTGAAGTCGAGAATGTTGAGGCTCTCAACCATCCGCTCGCGCCGCACGGACTTCGGAATCACGACGACGCCCCGCTGATTGAGCCAGCGAAGAATCACGGCGGCGACGGACTTTCCGTGCGCTTGGGCGATCTTCGTCAAGACCGGGTTCGTGAAGACGCCCTTCTGTCCTTCGGCAAAGGGCGCCCAGGTTTCGTGCACGATTCCTTCGGCCTTGAGGAAGGCGTTCGACTTCTCCTGCTGACGGAAGGGATGCGTTTCGATCTGGTTCACCATCGGCTTCACTTCGTTGTGAAGGAACAAGTCCTGCAGGCGCTCGTCCGAAAAGCTCGTGACCCCGATCGCGCGGATGCGGCCTTCCCTGTAGAAGCGCTCCAAGGCGCGCCAGGCGGCGTAGTAGTTTCCGTAGGGCTTGTGAAGAAGAACGAGGTCGACGGTGTCGAGCCCGAGTTCCGAGAGCGACTTGTCGAGCGCCCGCAGCGCGTCGTCGTACTCGTAGTCCTGCACCCAGAGCTTCGTCGTGACGAAGATCGATTCGCGCGGAAGGCCGCTCTCTCGGATCGCTTCGCCCACTTCGCGCTCGTTGAAGTAGGAGGCCGCCGTGTCGATCGAGCGGTAGCCGACTTCGAGCGCGTCCAAAACGCAGCGCTTCGTGTCTTCCTTCGGAATCTGAAAAACACCGAACCCGATCGCGGGCATGACGACGCCGTTATTCAAACGAACTTCCTTCATGACACATTTCTCCCTTTTGCCGTCGAGACGCAAAGAGCCGCGTCCCCTCTTTTCACCCGTTCATGCTAAGAACTTCGTATGCTTGGAGAAAGACGCAAAACGAGGCAAAAATGTCACTTTTCGAAGATCCTTCGACCAAAGAGATCGAGTCCCCGTTCCCCCGAACCGTCGACGAACCCGTCGCAGATAAGAATTCCGAGGCACAAAAGACGGGAAAGGACGAGCTTCTCCACTTCCACGATTCCGTCGACGAATTCGCTGGGGTCGTCCGCGAAAACCGCATTCTCCACGTCGTCCCGAGGGCGGGAAGTCTCAGCTTTGAACATAGAGAGATCCGCTACAACGTGACGACGGGCGACTACGTGATCCTTCCGAACGTCGTCCTCGCGCGGGACTTTCGGGCCTCGGTCGACTTTCGGGCGCTCATCTTTTCGCTCTCGCCTCAGGTGTCCTTCCACATCGCGCTTCGTTCCGACTACGGGATCGTGGGGCACCTCGCGCTCCTTCAGAATCCCGTGATGCGGCTCACCTCCGCCGCCCTGACGCGATGCGTAGAAGACATTGAAAGACTTCGGGAGCGCCTTCTCGAAACCTCGCACCTCTTTCACGACGAACTCGTGAGCCACCTTCTCGCCGCGCACGTGCTCGACCTCTACGACATCCACGCGAAGACCCGCACGAAGGCGGCCGTCTCCTCCCGGGCGGTGCTTCTCCTTCGGCGCTTCATCGGGGAACTCTCCGACGGAGCCTTTCGCGAGCACCGGGACCTCGCCTGGTACGCGGAGAAACTCTGCGTCACGCCCGAATATCTTTCGGAAGTCTGCCGCGGGGTGAGCGGGCGGAGCGCGGGGTACTTCATCGACCTCTTCACTGCGGGCGAGATCGCAAGGCTCCTTCTTCAGAAGAACATCCCCGTGCGGCGGATTGCGGAGGACTTCTCCTTTTCGTCTCCGTCCTATTTCACGCGCTACGTCGAGCGGCACCTCGGCATGACGCCGCTCGCCTTCCGGAAGAGCCTCTGATCCAAGCCGCTTCCCTGGTTCGCCTGGCCGAAGCCGCACCTTCCCGCCCACTAGCGCGGGAAGAAGAAAGCGTCAGGGAATTAGGTCCGCGCGGGGCCGCAGCGCCCGCGCCGGCCACGACGAAGTCGTAGGTTTCGGCAGGCCTTGGTGCGTCGGCCGGATTCTCCGCCCGAACCGAACGAGGCCCCGTGCCCAGGGAGGCAAGAAGAGCAGAGAAAAGAAGGGAGCGGCGGGAAGTCATGGCGGCGAAGGGATGAAGCAGTGGGAGGAGCTAACGGGAAATTTTCTGCCGACGGGGAACAGTCGGTCAATAGAGGATCGGGCCGAGGGGCAACGCCGACGTCGACCGCCTTCAACCTACTACAACTTGTAGTACCTTGACCAAATCGCCTGCGCAAGCTCCATCCCAACCGCGAAGCGGTAAGGTGGGGCCGAGATTCACGCCTGCGTACTTTTCCTAGTTTGCTTGGATCCGCAGCGCGGGCACGCCGACATCAGTCAAGACCGGGACAGTCTCCGAACAGACGACAATTTCCTACGCACCTATGGAAAAACCCGCCTCAAAGGGCGGGCTCTCCGCAGAAACACTATTGTTTCCGAACCTTATTCCTCGAACGAGTCACCTTGCGTATCTGGAAGATCCTCCTGTCGTTCCGCGACGGCGGTGACGACGGCGCTGATGATCTTGTCCTTCTTCGTCGTAACGGAAACTTCCGCCCAGAAAGATTGATCGGGATCTCTTGCGGCATTCCAAATCCTGTCTAGAGCCGCACTCAAGTCCTCTTCGTCTTCCCCGTCAATGGCCAACGATGCCTTGAAGTAAAAATCCTGTCCTTTCTCTTTCAAATATACGTGCGGTTCGTTCTTATCACGCATATCGATCAGCCCAACCGAGACCTGCATTTGACGGGTTTCGCTTTCCGTTTTGACGCGCGCGGCACGGCGTTTGATTTGTTCGATCTTCTCGCCGTCGTACTCACGCGCTCCGATACGCGCGCCTTCCAAGCCGCCAACGCCCTTGAGAATGCTCATACGCCCCTCGCGACCGGCGGAATAAGCCGCATCAAAGACTTCACGGTGGGCCTGGAACATCTCCTGAATCGTTTCGTTGTGCAACTTCGTTTTTTCCGCGTCGTTCTCGATACGCGCAATCTCCACCTCTTTGTCGGCCTCGATTTTGGCTTGCTCACTCAGATAAGCAAACCATTCCCCGCCCACGTAAGCGCCTGCACAGAGCGCTACTGCCGCCAAAAGCTGCCAAGGTTTCATTTTTTCCAATGCATTTTCCATCAAAGAACACAACGAAGGCCACAAGTCAGCTGAACCATCCGTCGATCCTTTTTCGATTCTAAAAACGAGCTTGTAGCGCTCCTTCTCCTCCGCGCTGAGAACCGCCGTCGGGGAATTGTGGAGGATCGTTCCCACCATCCGGTAATACGCCAACTGAAGCTTCCAGAGCGAATGGGCAAAATCGGTGGGAATCGTGGCGTCAAAGGTCTTACCCTCCAACACAATCCTGAGCGTAAGCAGATCTTCTACGTCGGTCAAGGACAGGCCGCAGGCGGTAAGAGCACCCTCAAGCTTACACTGATCGTCAGGGGACAACTGTGCGAACGCCTCGGTAAAAGTCATCATCTTCCTCCTTTTGTTGTTTGTTGAGAGGGTTCCCAGACTACATGTTTTCCGCCACCCCGTCAAGCAAACACTTCTCCTTATAAGACAAGACTTTTCGAAGATTTAAAGATCTGTTTTTAAGGCAGTACTTCCGCCTCCCGCAAGGCTTCCGTCGGGTCGCTCGGCAAACTTTTTCACCGGCCCCGCCCTCAACGTCTCCTTCTTTCGCTTCCGCTTCTCATACGGACTTTCCCGAGCTCCCGTCCAAAACACGTCAAGTTTTGCCTTTCCTCAAATTACGCGCGTAAGTCCGCGAAAGAGAATCGACCCGTGCGGGTCTTCTCAGCAGCCCGCGCGGACAACAACAGCAAAAAGGAGATTTCCCTCATGCAAACCAAGCTTTCCGTCGCTCTTGCCGCGACTCTTGCAGGTTTCGCTCTCAGCGCCCAAGCCGCCAACGTCGAGGTCTACGGCCTCATCGACACGGGCCTCAACTATCAGCACGTCGACAGCGACCGGGCGGGTGAAGACAACGTTTCCAAGTTCCAGATGAAGTCCTCGCAGTCGACCCCGAACCGCTGGGGCCTGCGCGGAACTGAAGACCTCGGCCAGGGTCTCAAGGTGGGCTTCGTTCTCGAAGGTCAATTCAACAGCGACGACGGCTCGCTCATGCCGGGCAACCGGCTCTTTCACCGCGCCGCGCAGATCATGCTGATGTCGGACGACTACGGCACCCTCGTTCTCGGCCGTTCCGGCATGCTTAGGAGCGGCTTCGGCACGACCGGCATCTGGGGCGGCAAGGTCGCTCCCTTCAGCAACTCCTGGGGCGACTACATGGTCGGGTCGAAATACATCATGCCGGGCGGCTTCAAACCGGGCGACAACACGATCACGTATCAGTCCCCCGTGATGTCGGGCCTGCAGCTCCACGCCCAGTATTCGAACCAGCTTGACGCCGCCGGCGCCGACGACTGGGAAGAAGAAGGCAAGAACAGCACCGACCGTCAGTGGGCCTTGGGCGCCACCTACACGGGCGGTCCCGTCCACGTCGCCGCGGTGCTCGACTCTGTTCTCTACGGCCGCGCCTACGACAAGGACGGCAATCTCCTCGGTTACGATCCGGAAGATTCGCTCTCCTTCAGCCTCGCCGCGACCTACGACTTCGGCTTCATGAAGCTCTACGCCTCGGGCATGTACTTCTCCGACATGCTCGCGAGCGAATTCCAGGGCCACAACAACATGCTTTCGATGGAAGGCAAAGCGGGCGTCTCCTACAAGGGATACAGCCTCCAGTTGGGCACCACGGTCCCGGCCTGGGGCGGCACGGTGAAGGCCAACTTGGGCTGGATGGACGCCAAGGTTGACCACGAATATCTCGCGAGCGACACGTACGAGTACATCGACACCGACCGCATCGGCTTCTCGCTCGGCTACGTCTATCCGCTCTCGAAGAAGGCGGAAGTGTACGTCGGCGCCGGCGTCACGAAGGACAGCGCCAACGTCAAGAGCAAGGCGGACGGCTCCACGTACGATCCGATCGCCTACGAAGTCCTCTCGGGTCTCCTGATCCGCTTCTGATCGATCGCAAGGTTGCGCACGCCCCTCCCCCGCGTGCGCAACCGCCAAGATCCTTTTCCATTCCGCCCCGCCCCGACGCCGCGTCGGCCGCGGGGTTTTCTGTGTCCTCCGGGAAGAGCTCTTCGAAGTCTTCCCGCGCCCCCGACCTCTTCCACGGCTCGAATCCTTCGGGCGTTTCTTTTCCGCCGGGCGGGATCTTCGCAGTCCGCCTGCGCCCCCTACCGCTTTGCCCGTTCCAATCCGTCAAGCGTTCCCTTTCCGCCGGGCCTTCTGTACCCCCGCAGAACGAACCCCCCTCCCTCTCCACTCAAACCCGGAAGGCTTTCGCATGGCAGAGCCTAAAAGACCTCCCGCGCCCCCGACCGCTTCGCCCGCTCGAATCCGTCAAGCGTTCCCTTCCCCGCCGGGCCGTTTTTGCGAAACCGCAGACGACAAAGCCTCCCGCATTGCTTCGGACACGGGAGGCTTGTTATTCAGAAGAACTCAGCGGTTAGGCCGTCGCGGCGTTCTTGCCGGCGATGCGCCCGAAGAGGAGGCAGTCGACGATCGACACCGTCCCGAGGCGCACCATGCCGTGGACGCCCCCGCAGATTTCACCCGCGGCGTAGAGACCCGGAATGGGCTTCAGGTCGTTCCCGATCACTTCGGCCTTCGGCGTAATCGCAAGACCGCCCATCGTGTAGTGGACGCGCGGCCAGAGGCGGATCGAATAGAACTTCCCCTGGTTCACCTTCGTGTCGTCGAAGATCTTCGCGTTGTAGGCCGGATCCTTCTTCGCCTTCACGGCTTCGTTCCAAGCCGCGAGCGACGCGAGGAACGCGTCCTTCGGGATCTTGTGGAAGTCGGCGAGCGCCTCGGCCGAGTCGAAGGTCTTGACGACGCCCTTTTCAAGGCCCGTCTTCAAGGCTTCCGCCGGAACGTGTCCGACGTTGTCGACGCTCACCGCGAGCACCGCGGGATGTCCCGTCGCGACGATCGCGTCGGAGCGGACCTTGCGGTTGCCGGTTTCGTTCACGAAGCGCTTCCCGGTTTCCGGGTCGACCATGAAACCGTAGCCTACGACCGCCTCGACGATCTTCGGCGCGACGCCGAAGCCCTTTTCGTCGGGCGAGGTCCAGGGACCGAGCTGAATCCAGTCCATCTGGATGTCGGTCGCGCCGATGCGCTGCGCCGCCATCAGGGCGTCGCCCGTGGCGCCGGGCTGGTTCGTCGATTCGAGCTGCGGCCCGAGACGCGGATCGTGGAGCTTGCGAAGTTCCACGTTCTGCGAGAAGCCGCCGCCCGCCAAGACGAGGCCCTTCTTCACGCGCACGCGCACGTTCTTTCCGCTCTTTTCGTCGGGAAACTTGTAGCCTTCCGTGATCACGGCCCCGACGACGCGGCCCTTTTCGACAATGATGTCGACCAAGCGCGTGCGGTTTTGCACCTTCACGCCGAGGCTCTTGGCCTTTTCAACCAAGGGCTTTACGAGCTGCGCGCCGTTCCCCTTCATGTAGGCTGCGCTGCGCGGCACCGAGTGGCCGCCGTGGAAGGCGAGGCGGTCAAACTTTACGCCGATCACGTCGCGGACCCATTCGTAGGTGGAAAGCGCATTGTCCGCGACCACGCGGGCGAGTTCCTCGTGCACGAGGCCGCCGCCCGACTTCAGCATGTCGCGGTAGAGCTGATCGGCCGAGTCCTTGACGCCCGCGGCCTTCTGGAGGTCGCTTCCCGGCGCGGCGATGCCGCCCCCGCAGAGCGCGGAGTTGCCGCCCAACACCACCATCTTTTCGATGAGGAGCGTGTCGGCCCCGGCCGTGCGGGCTTCGATCGCGGCGCAAAGGCCCGCGTAGCCCGAACCCACGACGAGGACGTCGCATTCGCGGTCCCAGCCTGCGGGCGCTTCAGCCGCGTGCGCGGCGTGAGCGGCGCCCGCCATCAGGCCGGCACCCGCGAGTCCGAGGACGTTTCGACGGGAAAATTTGTCCATGATTCTCTCCTTATGTGGTCAGTGAACAGTTCATTGTCGAGCCGAGTATTACGCGCGTAATTTGACAGGGCGCAAAGGAAAGTGAGGAGACCGAAGATAAATCCCTTCGCCCGCGACGAAAGTACGGAGGCGTCCCCGTTGTCCGGCTGTCGTTCCCTAATAACAACTGGAACGCCCTTCGAGTTGTAATAAACGGGCTAGTAACAACTGAAAGGTCCTTTCAGTTGTAGCTACGGGCTAATAGCAACTCAAACGCCACTTCAGTTGCAATAAGCGGCCTTATACCAACTAAAAGGGCGTTTCAGTTGATGCTACGGTGTCAATACCAACAAAATCGCCCCTGCAGTTGTTATTACGAAAACGCCCCCGCACCGAAAGCGCGGAGGCGTCCCCGTCGCCCGGGCGGCTTCAACCGCCCCGAGCGACCTCATTTACCGGTCAAGACCGATTCTCAGCACCAGGGCTTTTCGTCGGCGGCGTTGCGGCCGGCGATGCGCCCGAAGACCAGGGCTTCTGCGTTGTTGCAGGCGCCCTGATAGATCGGACCCCACATGGAGCCGAGTTCGCCCGCGCCGTAGAGACGCGGAATCGTCTTGCCAAGGGCGCTCACGATGCGGGCCTTTTCGTCGCGGCGCGGACCGCCCTGCGTGTTGACGAGCGTCGGCCAGAGTTCGAGCGCATAGTACGGTCCCTTTTCAATCGGAGCCGAGACGAGCGGGGCGTCAAAGGCGTAGGACTTTGCGGCCTTCTTGACGGGGCGGCCGAAGAGCGTGTCCTTCCCTGCGCGGATGTCTTCGTTCCAGCGCTTCACCGTCGCTTTGAGCTCTTCGGCCGGAACCTTGATCGCACGAGCCAGATCGGCGATCGTGTCGGCCTTCTTGACGAGCCCCATTTCGATTTCCTTTTCGCAGTCCTTCGACCAGGTGTGGTGTTCGCGGTTGATGGCCCAGCCCGAACCGAGGCTGCTTCCGAGCGGCCCCATGCGAAGGGTCGCGTCGTCAAAGACGAGGTAGCAGGGAATGCGCGGATAGCGGTGGTTGACGGCGTCGATCTGGCTCGCGACGTACATCTGGCAGTGACCGTCCGTGAGTTCATTCGCAAAGCGGCGGCCGTCCTGGTCGACCCAGATGTAGCCCGCGCCCTTGATCGAAGCGCCGACGTTCGTCGAGTAGCCGGGATAGCGGACGTCCAACCCGGCGGAGTAGGCGTTCATGTGCCAGAGCTTCGCGCCCATGGACTGCGCAAGACGCAGACCGTCGCCGGTGTTCCCGGGGTTGCCGAGCGCGCCGATGCCCGTACCCATGGTGAAGTTCATCAGGCTTTCCCGGTCAAATTCGAAGCCGCCCGTGGCGAGCACGACCGCGCGGCGGGCGCGCACCGTGATTTCCTTCCCCTTGTGCTTCGCGACGACGCCCACGACCATGTCGCCCTTGCGGATCATCTCGACCACAGGCGTTTCCGTCATGTATTCGACGCCCGCCTTTTCCACGGCGCCCTTCAGCACGTCAAAGAGGCAGTCGCCCGCACCCTTCTTGGGGCCGCCCTTTTGACCGCGCACGCGGTAGCGCTTGATGACTTCCTGACCGGGAAGGTTCTTGAAGCCCGCATAACCGTAGACGAAGAGTTTCACGTTGTCGGCAAGGCCCGTGACGAAGTTCTTCAAATCCATCACTTCGCGGCAGAAGGTGCGAAGGAGCGCTTCGTCCATTTCGGCGTGCGAATAAGTGTAGGTGCCCTTCAGGTATTCGTAGGCCTTCGCCTCGTCGTCCGGGCACATGAAGCCGCCCGCGCTCACGGCCGTGTTGCCGCCGGGCTGCGGCATCTTGTCAAGGATCAGGACGTCCGCGCCCTTCTTCTTCGCTTCGATCGCGGCCGCCGCACCGGCGCCGCCGAAACCGAGGACGAGCACGTCCGTCGTCTTGTCCCACTTCATGTCGTCGGTCGCCACGCGGGCCACCGCCGAGGCGCAGCTCCCGAGCGCAAGGCCCGAACCCATCGCAAACTTCAGAAAATTGCGCTTGGAAATCGTTGCCGTCATAAGAAAGTCCCTCCTTTATGGACTGAAATGCATTGCAACGGAAGGATTCTTTCCCGCGGACCAGCCTAGGTAATTTGGCAGGGATCAGAAAGCCGCGTGATTCTTCACACGGATTCGGGTTCGTCCCGAGGGCGTACGGCACGGGAACGAATACCAATGGATTTCGTTTTGGTAAAGCGCGTTTTAGTAAAGTACGTTTTAGTGGAATACGTTCCAGTAGATTACGCTCCAGTGGATTACATTCCAGTGGATTACGCTCCACCGTTTCGCCGGAGCACCCCCGGACCCGCGCCCCGGATGCAACAAGGAGGAAGCGGCCGCTCACCGCTCCACTTGCCGCCTACTGTCCACTTGCAAGACACCTACTGTCCGTCAACTATACCAACAGACAGTAGAAGTATACTTCGACACCTCACACCGGCTTCCGCGAAAGACAACAATCCCCTGACCGGCAAGTGATTTTCCGAAAAAGAGCTCTTGCCGCGGCGTCCGCTTCCCTCTACACTCGGACTGTAGGGCAGTGTCCGTTTTCCTTCCGCTCTTCTCCGGAGTCGGTCGGCGCTGCGAAAAACAAGGAGCGCGCATGTTTACGGATCGGGAAGTGATCGAGGCCATCCGCCGAATGCGGAAAGTGGGAAGCGACACCCAGGCCTGGGAAGTCAAGGAGGCGGTTCTCGACTTGCCGAAAAGCCTCTCCGAAACGATCTCCGCCTTCGCGAACCTCCACGGCGGAATGATCATCCTGGGGCTCTCCGAGCGAAACGGCTTCACCCCTGCGGAAGGGTTCGACGCGGAGGCGACCTACTCGAAAATGCAGATCGCAGGCGACGAACTCACGCCCGTCGTGCGCATGGAAATTGAGAAGGTCGCCTTCGAAAACACTTTTCTGGTGGTGGCGCGCGTTCCCGAAATGGCCCGGCATCTCAAGCCCTGCTTCATCACCGCCCGCGGCCGCTACGAAGGCTCCTTCGTTCGAACGGGGGACGGGGACCGCCATCTCACGCCCTACGAGGTCGACCGTCTCTTGGAATTCGGGCGGCAGCCCCGCTTCGACGCCCAGGCGGTGCCCGAATCGTCGATGGAGGAACTCAATCCCGAGATCCTTCAGGGCATCCTCTCGCGGGTCCGTCGGCAATCCCCGCGCGTCTTCGGAGAGCTCTCCGACGAAACGATTCTGATCCAACTCGGGGCCGTAAAGAGAATTGAGGGCGTCCTTCGCCCGACGCTTGCCGGGCTTCTCACCGCCGGGATCTTTCCGCAGCGGCTTTTTCCCCGCCTCGAAGTCGTTCTCACGGTTTTCCCCGGCACAACCAAGACGGCGGACCCGAAAACGGGGCTTCGCTACATCGACTCCAAGGAACTGATCGGTCCCATCCCGGACATTCTCTCGGAAGCGCTCGCGCTCGTCGAGCGGCACATGAGCCGGGCGGGCGTCATCGGCGACGACTGCCTGCGCCGCGAAATTCCGGAATATCCCATCGCCGCGGTCCGCGAGGCGATCGTGAACGCCCTGCAGCACCGAGACTATTCGCCCGCGGGCCGGGGAACGCACGTTCAGGTGAACCTCTATTCCGACCGACTCGAGGTGCTGAGCCCCGGCGGGCTTTACGGCGCCGCGACCGTGGAATCCCTCGGAAAGGAAGGCGTTCAGTCGACGCGAAACGAAATCCTCTCGCGCCTTCTCTCCTACACGCCCTTTGAAAGGGGCTGCGTCGTCCAGAACAAAGGAAACGGGTTTTTCGCCATTCGGGCGTCGCTCGCCGACCTGGCGATGCCGCCTCCGAAGGTCGAGAACACCCTCACCTTTTTCCGCGTGACCTTTGAAAAGAGGCGTTACGCCGAACCGGGCGGAAAGCCCGAGCGTTGGGAAAACCCGGCCGTTGGGATTCTCTCGGCGCTCGCCCGAGAACCCGACCTCTCCGTCGCCGAGCTGGTGGCCATGTCAGGGCTCTCGCGCGCCACCGTCTCCAAACATGTCCGCGATCTGGTGGTAAGCGGAAAAATCGTCCCCCTCGAGCGGCCGAGAAGTCCGAAGCAGCGCTACCGCCTGGTTCGCTGAGCCTCCGGGAGAAACGTTGCGCCGCCCATGCGCGGCAACAAGAAAGGGAGCGACGCCCCGTCCGAACGAACGGGACGAACGCTCCCTCTCTCAAAGCAACCCGATCAGGCCCAGGGCTTCTGCGAGGCCGCCATCGCGCCCGCCTTGCGGCCGTTCACGAGGCAGTCGAGCACCGCGCAGGCTCCGATGCGAACGGCGCCGTGGATGCCGCCCACGCATTCGCCCGCAGCGAAGAGCCCCGGAATCGGACGGTCCGTCATCACGTCTTCGACGGCCGTGTCGACCTTCGTCGCCATGCCGCCCATCGCGTGATGGATCTTGGGCTCCATTTCGGAGACGTAATAGGGCCCTTCGTTCATGGGCTTGGCTTCCTTGTCGAAGGGCCGCCCGAAGTCTTCGTCCCGACCCTTCTTGAGAAGCTCGTTGTAGCGCGCGATTTCCGAACGCAGAACCTTCCCGTCAAAGCCGTAGGCTTTGGCGAGCGCGTCGGCGTCGGGGAACTTCTTCACGCTGCCCGCCGCGAGCATCTTTTCGAGAGCGCCCGGACGAAGCTTTTCGAGGTGCGCGACGCCGTCGGAGTCGGCGATCGAAAGGGCCTTTCCGCCCTTGTTGATGACGGTGAGGAAGCTGTCGGTGAGCACCTTGCGGTCGCCGAATTCGTTCACGAAGCGCTTCCCGTCGAGGCTCGAGACGTAGATCCCGAAAAGCGCCCCCGAGATCGACGCGAAGTGGGACGCAATCCCCATGCCTTCTTCCACGGGCGAGCAGTTGGGAAGACACTGAATCCAGTCGGCCTGGATGATGTTGGCGCCGATGCGGCTCGCTTCGCGCCAGCCTTCCGACGTGGCGCCCGGCTGATTGGTCGTCTTGTATTGGGCGCCCAACTTCGGATCGAGCCGGCGGCGGTAGTTGACGTCCGCGCAGAAGCCGCCGAAGGCGAGCACCACGCCGCGGCGCGCCCCGATCGTGCGGCGCTTGCCGGAAGAGGGCTTACCAAATTCATAGCCTTCGCGCACGACGACGCCCTTCATGCGCCCGTCCGCGTCCCGAATGATGGTGTCGAGAATCGTGCGGCGGCGGATTTCGACGCCGAGCTTCGCGAGGCGCTCGACCGCGGGCTTGATGATGCCCTGCCCCGTGCCCTCTTCCGTGATCATGCAGCGAAGCGCCGAATGGCCGCCTTTGCCCGTGAGATTCGTCTGCCATCGGACGCCCATTTCCTTGCGCGTCCATTCAAAGGTGTCCGCCGCGTCCTCGCAGAGGAAGCGGATGTGTTCGGGGTCGCCGAGGCCCTGACCGATGCGCATCATGTCGGCTTCGAGGGCTTCGGGCTTGTCTTCGATCCCCTGCTCGTGCTGCACGGACGAATTCGGCACGGCGATCATGCCGCCCGAAAGCGAGCTGTTGCCGCCGATGAAGGCCATCTTTTCGACGACCAGAACGTCCGCTCCCGCGAGCTTGGCGGAGAGCGCCGCGGAAAGTCCCGCAAAGCCCGAGCCCACGACCACGACGTCGTGCATTTCGTCGAATTTCGCGGGCATCGGATCGCGGCAGGCGGCCTTCGCCGAGAGCGCCGTCGCGCCCGTCAAGACGCCCGCCGCGGCGGCTCCGAGGAATTTGCGTCGATTGGCGGTGATGGTCATTCTTTTCTCCTTTTCGTTAAGCAAATGACTTTTGGAAGCGAACGCCCCGAAGGACGTCGCCGGTAGCGAAGGAAAATCCTAACGATTTGCCGTCCCCGCGCCCATCCGCACTTTTCCGAGCGAGAAAAGTCGTATTTTTCTTCCGCAATCCGCTTGGCGCCGTCCGTAGCGCTCTCCCCTAAAAGAAAAAGCGGGCGACCCGAAGTTTCCCGGACCGCCCGTTCCGACGTCTTCCCACCCATCCTCGCCCGGGCGACGCCGAACCCGCGGCTACCGAAGCCATTCACATTTTGGATGAAGGTTTCTTCAGAGTCCGTTTGGATCGCCTGACCAAAGCGGAAATGAAATACTGCGCCGCCATGGCCGCTCTCGGCGAGGGACCCTATGCCGCCGGAAAAATTGCGGAAATCATGGGAAAAGAAGTGACTCGGCTCGGTCCCATTCGTGCGGCGATCATTCGCAAGGGCATGATTTATTCCACGTCATATGGATTCGTTGACTTCACTGTCCCACTCTTTGCAGACTTCATGCGCCGCCAGAGGGAAAGCAGTTAAACCATCCCGAGGGAAAAAAGCAACATATAGCAAGATATGTCGAGATATAGTGAAATTCACTATATCTCGATAAACTTCATAATTCTCCTCTTTCCTCCCCTCTTCACGCCCACCCGCGTCCTTCTCGTCCGACTCCTGCGCTGCGCTCGTCAGGAACGCCCGCATCCATTTGGTGGAAGGGATCGTGGTTACTCTCGGCCGTCAAGGCCAGCCGCATCGTAAGTTTCGGTGTGCGCCGCTCGGATGCGAGAAGCGAAAAACCCCGCTCGTCAAAAACCGCCTCTGCGGTCGCCTTGGCTACGAGCGTCTTGCATTGGGTTGCCCCCCAGAGCAAGCGCACCAACGTCTACGCGGGCCGGGCCACGCGGTCGACCGTAATGACGGCGCAGCCAAATTCTCCGCGAAAACCATGGGCATCATCTGCGGAATGGCCCACAAGTTCTGAGGTTTTCTTTCTCGGGACGTCCCCGAGACCTGCTTCACGGAGGACGTTCAAGGGATTCCCTTGATGTTGCCGAAGGCTTTGACCATGCCCACCTGCGGCGATTCGGTCGTCTTGATTTCGATGGGATGGCATTCGATTCCGTCGAAAATCGGGAGATCGATCTCATTGAAACGCGTGTCGCGATAGAAATAGAAATGCGGCTGCCCGCCGTTGCGGACCCAACTTTTGAGCAACTCGACAATGACGATATTTTCGAAGAAACTGCCGCTGTTGCAGGCGTTGCGAAGCGCCTCAGCCGACGGGATATTGTAAAGCCAAGCGGCAAATCCCGTATCGATGAAATACCAAGTATGCTTGCGATTTAATGCAAAGCGGCATGGTCCCTTCGCTTTGCCCTCATTGGTTCACCCACTGCAGCAACGCGGGCAGCGCCTTCTGCGCGTCCTTTACGCCGAGACCGTAGGCGCACCGCACGTCTTCCGGATCGCGCGAAAGCCGCCCGACGGGAATCGGCCGCTCGGGCCGGATCGAAAAGACGCGTCCCTCCTTGACGCGCTCGTCGATCAGGCGCTGCGTCGCCTCGTAGACCTCGGGACTCTTTTGAAAGCTCTCCACGAACTTCGGATATTTCGCGTACCACCACTTCGCCGCCCAGGCGTCGCGGTCGCGCACGGCGTGTTCTCTCGGATGCGTCTGAATCACGATGTTGTGCGTAAAGCCCATGCGCTCGAAGGCCGCCAGCGGAATGCGGTCCGTGCAGCCGCCGTCCAAAAGCTTCATCCCGCGAAATTCCACGGCGGGCGAGACATACGGCAAAGAGGCCGACGCGCGCAGGCCGTCGATGTCGTCCGTCAAATTCGGCAGCCGCAGGTATTCGGGGCGCCCCGTCTCGAGGTTTGATGCGCAGGCGTAAAAGGCCTTCCCGGAATTTTCGAAGGCTTCTTCGTCGAAGGGCACGAGCCGGTCGGGAATCTCGCGGTAGCAGAACGTCGGGTCGATGAGGTTTCCCGTCCTCACCCAGCGCCACAGACTCCAGAGCCGCTCGTCCGCGGCAAAGCGCGTGTAGATCTCGAGACTTCTTCCCTTCTGGCCCGAGACGAAGGACGCCCCGTGGATAGCCCCCATCGAGACGCCGATTACGCCTTCGATCGGCAGCTTCTCGTCGATCAGGACGTCGAGGACGCCCGCCGTGTAGTGCGCGCGAAAGCCGCCGCCTTCGAGTACGAGGCCGAGACGCGGGGAGAAGGAATTCGTCATGGGAAATACAGAGAGACAACGGGAACGAAAAGGCCGCCGGAGAATTGTCCGACGGCCCGAAGAAACGGCGAAACGGATTACGCGAAGAAGCCGCGCAGACCGTAGGCGAAGATCGCGACGATCACGACCGGAATCACGTAGCGCACGAGCGCGTACCAGACGCCCGTCGACTTGTGGACGAGCTCGCCGTTGTTGTCGATTTCGGCGACGGCGTTCTGCTTCATGACCCAGCCCGCATAGAGCGTCGCGCCCAGAGCCGTGATGACGAAGCAGATGTTGCCGCTCACGAAGTCGAAGGCGTCGAAGATGTTGCGGTCGAGGAAGCGCACGTCGCGCCAGGGACCGTAGGCCATGATGCAGGGAATGTTTCCGAGGACGAAGACGCCGCCCAGGACCCAGTTGATCGCGCGGTGCAGCAGAATGCGGTGACGCTCAAAAAGGACGCTGATGATCACCTGATAGATGGTGAGCGAGGTCGTGAGCGCCGCGATGATGAGGAGAAGGAAGAAGACCACGGCGAAGAAGTTGCCGAGGAACATTTCCGAAAAGGCGATCGGAAGCGACTTGAAGACGAGCGACGGCCCTGAATCCGGAGCGAGGTTGGCGCTGAAGAGCGACGGGAAGATCATGAAGCCCGCCATGACGGCGACGAGCGTATTGATGACGCCGGTGATGACGGCGGTCTTCACCATGTCTTCCTGCTGATTGAGGTGCGAGGAGAGCGTGATCATCACGCCGAAGCCCAAGGAGAGCGCAAAGAACACCTGCCCGAGAACGTCCAAAAGAAGTTTCGGCGTGATCTTCGAGAAGTCGGGCGTGAGGTAGAAGCGCACGCCTTCCATGGCGTTGTCGAGCGTCAGGTTGCGGATCACCATGACGATGAGGCACAAAAAGAGGGCCGGCATCAGGTACTTCACCGACTTTTCAATCCCCTCGATCACGCCCTTTCGCAGGATCACCCAGTTGATGAGCACGAAGGCGAAGGTGAAGCACGCGATCGCGAAGGGCGAATTTTCGATCTTGTCGGCGTAGAAGGCTTCGGTAACTTCCTTCGTGATGGGACTCGAAAGGTCGAGCCCGCCCGCAAAGCCTGCGGCGCCCAGAAGAATGTGCCAGATGTAGGAGAGCACCCAGCCGCCGATCACCATGTAGTAGGCGAGAATCCCGAAGGCCCCCAAAAGCCCCGTGTAGCCGAAGATCTTCCAGAAGGCGCTCGGCTTCTTGCCGTTGTCGACGCCCGCGCGCACGAAGGCGTCGACGCTGTTCGACTGGGCGCGCCGGCCGATGACGTTTTCGACGAGGATGATGGGGATGCCCACGAGCATCATCACGATGCAGAAGGTGAGCACGTAGGCGCCGCCGCCGTTTTCACCCACGAGATACGGAAAGCGCCAGGTGGCGCCGAAACCGATGGTCGCGCCGGCAACCGTGAGGATGTATGTCAAACGGCTGGACCAGGTTTGGCGTGTACTCATAAGGATTCTCCAGAGTTATTGGTTATTGGAATGCACGGGAATCCGCGGGGTTCGCGGCGGCGTGTCGCCTGAGGGAGGGCGATGCGGCCGGTGCGTCCTTGGAGGGAATCGGGGCGCCCGGCATTCTTGTGCACGGAGGTTTCGGGCCGAAGCGAGAACTGAGGGGGCGCTCGCGACGAACCGAGGTTCGGAAGTTTCCATTGTAGACCGAACCGGTTTGCCGGAGGGGCTTGGAGCTTGGCGCAAAACCCTAGTCCGAACGAGGGGATGAGAAAAGACCGGTCGCGCTTTGATGAAAAAGGCTCCCAGCTCGGAAGCCGGGCACGACGAAATCACCGCCGCGCACCGCGATGATTCGGGTGGAAGGCGTAAGGTCCCGATCTCTTTACGACGAACGGCCCCGATTCGATAGAGAAACCGGAGCCGTCTTCGTTTTGGGAAAGCGTTTGGGCGATCAGTCGGAAGATTCGTCACGGGCGGCATGCGCCGCCTGCCACGCTTCGAATTCCTTCTGCATGGCGAACCACATGGCCGCGGGCGGGCCTTCGAGGTTCCCTGCGATTCTCTCCGCGAGATCCTGCGTAATGGGAGCCTTCTCTTCGAGCACGGCGCGAAGGTCTTCCTCTTCCACGCCGATGCGTTTTGCAAAGGTCCGGGGCTCGATCCCAAACTCTTCGAGATCTTCCCGGAGATAGCGGCCGGGGTGCGGCGGAATGTACGTGCGGGTCATGAGATTCTCCTTGTATGGTTTTCCTGTAGTCTCAGTGTAGCGACATGGTGCGACAAACACTGTCGCATTGAAACCTGCCGCCCCTCCTTTCGCCCTCCTCCTCTTGAACCCGCTACACTTTCCCCCGTCTTTGTCTCTTTTCCCCGTCGCCCGCATGCCCGAACCCGCCACCGGAACGCTCTACATCGCCGAAAAGCCGTCGCTCGGCCGCGCCATCGCGGAGGGGCTCGGCATCGTCCGCCGAGAAAACGGCTTCTTCGTCTGCCGAAACGGCACGACCGTCACCTGGTGCTTCGGTCATCTCTTCGAGCAGGCCGAACCCGACGCCTACCTTCCCGACGACATTCCGACGACAAAGCGAGGCAAGAAGATGTGGCGCCTGCGGGACCTTCCCGTGATCCCCGTCGAATGGAAGACGCTCGTGCGAAAGCAAAAGGGCGTGAAGGGCCAGCTCTCCGTCATTGGGAAACTCATCCGATCCTCGGCCGTCATCGTGAACGCGGGCGACCCGGACCGCGAAGGACAGCTCCTCGTCGACGAAGTCCTCGAACACTTCCACGTGCGAAAGCCCGTGAAGCGCTTCTGGGTCTCGGCGATCGACCCCGCCTCCATCAAGAAGGGACTCGCGGCGCTCAAGGAAAACCAAGGCTACGCCGGCATGCGCGATGCGGCCAGAGCGCGCTCTCGAGCGGACTGGCTTCTCGGCATGAATCTCTCGCGCGCCTATACGCTTACGGGCCCGGGCAGCCTCATCGCCGTCGGGCGCGTGCAGACCCCGACCTTGGCCATGGTTGCGCGGCGCGACTACGCCGTGCGGCACTTCGTCCCGAAACCCTATCTCGCGATCACGGCGAATCTTTCGAAGGAGGGAGAAGCTTTCCGCGCGAAGTGGCAACCCAAGCCCGGTCAGCCCGGGATGGACGAGGAGGGAAAGCTCCTTCTCGACATTCCCTTGGGGCGATCCTTGGTCGAAAAGCTCGCCAAGGAAAAGACCGCGACGGTCCTCTCCGCGGAAACGAAGCGTAAGCGCGTCCATCCGCCCAAGGTCTATTCGCTTGCCGACATTCAGGCGGAGGCGAACCGCCTCTACGGCTTTACGGCAGAAGAAACGCTCGCGGGCTGTCAGGCGCTCTACGAAAAGCACAAGGTGACGAGCTACCCGAGAACGGACTCCTCCTACCTTCCCGAATCCCAGCACGCGGAGGCCCCGTCGGTCCTGGCCGCCGTTGCGAAGACCTTTCCCGCGACCGCCCGGGCCGTGGAGAAGGCGAATCCCGCGTTGAAGAGCCCCGTCTTCAACGACAAGAAGGTGACGGCGCACCACGGGATCGTGCCGGTCGCGCACGCGGTCGACTGGTCGCAGTTGTCGGACCGGGAGCAAAAACTCTATCGGCTGATCGCCAAGCGCTACATCGCGCAGTTCTTCCCCGCGCACGAATACGACGAAACGGTCGTGAAGCTCGCCCTCGGCGACGAAACCTTCACGGCGCGGGGACGCGTGGTCGTCGTGAAGGGCTGGAAGGCGCTCTACGCCAAGGTCGAAAAGAGCGCGCCCGAAAAGCGCACGTCAAAGAACCGCAAGGGGAATGAGAGGAACGGAGAAGAGGACGAAGACGCCTCGCAGACGCTTCCGCCGCTAAAAAAGGGAGACGTCGTCGACGTGCTCTCGGTCGACGGCCGCGAAGACCAGACGAAGCCGCCCGCCTACTTTACGGAGGGGACCTTGATCGCCGCGATGGAGACGATCTGGAAGAGTTTCGACGACCCGCACCTGCAGGAAAAATTGAAGGAAGCGGGCGGGATCGGAACGCCCGCGACCCGTTCCATGATCATTCAGGAGTTGAAGCGGAAAAACTACCTCGAAACCGAAGGAAAGAAGCTTCACTGCACGGAAGAGGGGCGGCAGGTGCTCCTTACGGCCTCGCCCAAGGTGCGAAGCGCCGTGCTCACGGCGCAGTTTGAGGCGAAGCTGCAGGAAATCGAGCGCGGCACGACGACGCTTTCCGCCTTCGTGTCCGAGTACGAAGACTTCATTCGGTCGGAGTTGGCCGAGGTGATGGCCAAGCGAGAGGGAGTCAAAGCGGAACGAAAGGCGCTCGGCGCGCAGAGGGACGTTTCCGAACCGTCGGAGGGCTGACGGGGCGGACCGCAGCGGGAAACCGGGCAGTCTCTCGGATCCCGGGCCATCCTATTCATGGGAAGAGACCGGCGGCCGGCTTCGGACGGCCCCCGCCGCCGCTCCCCTGCATGCCCTTCCCCTTCTGCGTCACAATGGTCGGGAAGCTGTCAAAGAAGGAGTTTTGGTAATGTCTGCAAAGGAGGGAGTCGAAAAAGCCCGGGCCGAAGCGGTTGCTTTGGCGCTGATCACTGAACACTGGGACTGCAACATCCCGATCGATCCGGAAGACTATGCCCGTCGACTCGGCCTTCGCGTCGAGCACTGCGAAAATCTCGGACTCAAGACGGGCGTACTGGATGCGGAGCACCTGCTCATCCGCGTCAACGCCCATGTCGCCCCCGAGCACCGACGCTTTGCCGTCGCCCGAGAACTCGGGCGTTTTTGTCTTGGGTACGGCGAACCGGAGAAAGGGACGGACAATCCCCGGGGCCTTAACGTTCATCCCGAACGGGACCGTGCGGCGGAAGCCTTCGCTTTAGCCCTCCTCCTCCCCGCCGTCGCTCTCAAAGCAATGGTCGAGGTGCGAAACGTCAAGGATCCCGTCGCTCTGCGCCAGGCCTTCGGCGTATCGTCGCAGGCGCTTTATCAACGGTTGGCGACCTTGGGTTATTTCCTTTGAGCCGCCCCCGGCATACCCTTCGACGGGTACAAAAAGCCCCGAAATGAACTGTCCCCACTTTGCGAGACAGATTTTTAATCGATCGGGCGTTCAAGCCTG
>OOAK01000601.1_pt1 | contig 33681 bp, 27 predicted proteins | sample 1671811 | NCBI WGS metagenome assembly OOAK01 (sample SAMN06348195, study PRJEB24527) | human gut metagenome | biome: human gut; feature: ankylosing spondylitis patient; material: feces | host: Homo sapiens | place: China | collected 2015-10 | reverse complement strand
GGCCATTGGTGTTTGCTCGCAACTTTAGCTAACTGAGAAAAGCTCTCGACTACTGTACTCTTTTTCCAACATCGAATTTACGGAAGTTCCCTTCAATCGTATTTCGTTCGTTATAAATGCCAAATGCTTTAAAAGGATCTGCTTCAGCATTGGAGCGTATAACAAAACATCCGGCATAACGAATTGCTTCCCGAATTTCTTTGTCGTTGCGAATCCATCCTTTGGTTTTATTGATTTTTCTTTCAATAACGTATTTTCCGTGCGTTCGCCAAAGATCGGGTGGAACTTTGAGGCCTGACTGTTTATAGCGAAGGATTTCCGCCGCTTTTGCAGCAAGGACTTTCATCGCGTCTTCTTCCGCTCCGGGGAAACGGTACAGGTGCACGTGGGTCTTGTGGTAAAGCCGCCCTGATTCTGTTTGTTGTTGCCAAGGTTCTTCGTATGTGCACGCATACACGCCAAGCTCGCTGTCGTAAAAGGCAACGTCTTGTAGTGAAGCCTTGGCTTGATCGTATGCCTTCTTGATGCTGTCCTCTACAACTTTCACTCCTTGGATATATTTCATCTCCAAATTGATTAATTTTTGAATATTCCAAAGGCTGCTGTAACCACGATCAGTCACAAGGATTACATTTTCTAAATTTAATTTGGCATCACGCATCCGATAAATTATTTCAGAAAAAGCTGTCGCATCATTAATGGAACCTTCGTAGGTATAAGCGAACACAATTTCCCCGTCGGCTTGATCGCACACAAAGGTGTAATTGATTTGCTTCAGTTCCGGATCCCGCTTGGCGTAACCATAAGCGGCATCAGCAATGGTTCGCGAGTGCGTGGAGATGGAGGTGTTGTCGAGTGCGTAGCTTAGCGTCTGTCCCTTCGCGCCTTTCAATTTGGCCTCATGGCGCCGACTGAAAAAGGCATCAAAGTCCTGAGTCGTAATGGAACTGAGAAGTTCGCTGATGCGTTGATCGCTCATGGGGACGGAACTTTTCAGGTAGACGGATTGCCACCAAGGTTCAAATGAGGCCATGGCATTCCCCGCGTCGAGCTTGTAGATCGCCAGATCCAAGAGACCGCGGGCATTTTTCTCCCCGAACACGGCAACCAGATCACGATAGAGACCACTTTCTTGCGCGATCTCTATTGCAGCCCAAGTCAATCCACATTGAAGGGTGGCAAGTCTCGTCACATCTTCTATGTCGCGCTTAGGACCGGGAGAGGCAGGAAAATCGCGACGGTAGGTCGCCTCATCGACGAGTTGTTTATTGGCGCCGTAGTAGAGGGTAAAGCCCGCGTATTGCGGGAAACTCGCGAGAAATCCTGGGCTCGGCGTAACGTGACCGTCGTCATGCAGACGCCCGACGTGCCTGCGATTGATGCTCCGCGACCGCTTGCGGACAGGATCCCATTCCGTCTGATAGGCCTTGATGTAGGTGTATCCCTTTGAATTCGTATCGGCCGTGAAGTACCAGTTTTCTGAACTCATTATAGATTCCCGTCATTATGATGGGAATCATTTTAACAGAGAAATGAAACCCCGTCCTCCAAAGTCCTTGGGAAGACAGGGTTCAGAAAGGTTATTTGAGAGATGGTTGACCTAAATCAGCCTGTATATGAATCAGCTAAGTGGGAGTTTGGGACAACAGCGCAGGCGGATGGGAAGGCTGGTTGCTGATTGGAGAATGCTCGGAATAAGGATGGGTGGGCATAGTCCGCACGACAAAAGGAAAGGCGCTCCGTTCCTTCGAACGAAGCGCCTGTTCTCGAGCGCCTTCGGAGCGTCAGCCGCCGTAGGGCTCCCACTTTCCGCGGTTCAACTTCATGTAGTCCCGGCCCTTGTATTCGAGGACGGCCGCCTGACCGTTTTCCGAAACCATGTGCGTCGTGGGGAGATCCTTGACGAGGTCCTCGAGCGGGACCGCTCCCTTCGAATTCGAGAAGAAGTTCGTCTCGATCGTGCGCCCGATGAGGGTGCTGAGCGCGAGATAGCTCGAATTCCCCGTCACGTGGATCTGTTCCTTCGGGAGATTCTTGAGTCCCACGAACTTCACGAGGACGGGCACCTGCGTGATGCGGCGCGTCGGGATGTCGCGAAGACGCGGCGTCTGGATGCGGTCGCCCCGCACGGCGGCGCCGTGTTCGGGAACGACGACGAGCATTACCTTGCGCTTGCCGCGCTCGAGCTCGTTGATGAAGGTGTTGAGCGAATCGAGGAAGGTCTTGGCGCGCGGCTCAAAGGCTTCCCAACGGCTGTGAAGCGGCAGGCGGTTTCCGTCGTGAAGCGCGATGAAGTTGAAGAGCGACACCGAGCGGACGTCCTTGTCGCGCGTCATCACGCGGTTCCAGTGACGAAGCACCGCGAGCGTGTCGGCGATCTCTTCGTTGTTGAAGGACATGTACTTGAGCGGGAACTTGCGCTGCTCGAAGGTGGCCGTCAACCCGGCCTGCGTGCGCATCGTGTTGAGGTAGTTGTCGTACGCGCCGCTGTGGTCGAGGAAGAGATGCTGCTTGAAGCCCAGAGCGTCCAGACGGTTCATGATCTCGCAGTCCGGGCGGCGCGCGTCGTAGAGCGCGTCGTGCGAGGGCTGACCGCAGGCGCCCGTCAAAAGGCGAAGCGCGGCCGGGCCCGAATACGAGGTCGCCGAATTGAACTTGTCGAACCGGATGTTGAAGCGCGAGAAAACGCGGTGGTTCTGCAGGTTCGAGGCTTCGAGGTCGTCGTTCGAGAGCGAGCAGATGTTGAGGATGATGATGTCAAAGGGCGTGTCCTTCGCGGAGATCCCCGTCGGCAGCTGCGCGACGCGGTCCTTTTCGTAGTCGAGGAAGGCCTTGTACCAGGTGTCCACTTCCTCGGCCGACACGACGGCGTCGGTCGTGGTCGCGGCGTTCGCGAGGTTGAGGATCTCTTCGTTCGTCTTCGGGGTGTCGGCCGCGACCGCGGGCACCGCTCGCACCGGGGCCGTGGGCTCCGTAAAGAAGGGCTGCACGATGAGGAAGACGAGATAGAGCGCCGTGATCGTCGTGACGCGCACGAAGTCCCGCAGGAGATAGTAGGCAAGGAGAATCACGAAGCCCCAGCCCACCATGCGGAAGTTGATGAAGTCCCAGGCGAGCTGCACGACGTAGTTCACGGAAAAGCCCGTGATCCCCGACTTGTTGGCGAGGATCGAGTCGATCCCGGGGAGCCAGCTCTCCGACCAGAGAAGGGCCGTGCCGAGGACGAGCGCAATGAGCGCGTGCAGGCGATGAAGCCACTTCCCGCGGATCGGAATGAGAAGGAAGAGGAAGAACGCCGCGTTCAAAAGGAGGTCGAGGCGCAGATAGCCCGTGTAGGCGAGCGCGAACTTCCCGATGAAGTAGACGTTCCAGATGCCGAGCCCGAAGTAGGCGGGCGTCGGCACGGTGGTTTTCTGCGAAGCGGTCACTTATTGGCTCCTTCCGCGGCGGGCGTCTCGACGGCGGGCGCGGCCGGGGTTTCAGACGGGGCGGAGGAGGCTGCCTGGGCGGGTGCACGGACCTCCTGAGCGGCCGGAGCGGACTCGGCCTTTTCATCCCCCTTCGCCGCGGGGGCTTCCTGCTTTTCGGCGGATTCGGGCTTCGCCTCGGAGTTGCCTTCGGACTCGGCTTCCGACTTTGCTTCGGACTTCTCGTCCTTCTTGGCTTCGGTCGTCGCGGCCGGCTTCTTCGCCGGTTCGGTAGGCTCCGCAGCTTCCGCAGCTTCCGCAGCTTCCGACGCCTCCCGGTCGTCGGCCTCCTTGGCCTTCTTTTCGGGAGCGGGAAGGGGCTTGGCGTCCACCGCCGCGCGCGAAACGACGAGCTTGCCTTCGCGGTCGAAGCGGAAGAGGCCCGCGTCAAAGCCCGCGCCGTAGAGCATCAGGACGTTGCGGTAGTAATTTTCGCCGATGATGGGTTCGGCCTGAATGACGGTGCGCAGAAGATCGGCCGTCTTGGAATTCCCGAGCATTTCGAGAACGCAGGCGCCGAAGCCCGCGTTGCCGGCGCGGTTCGCTTTGCCCGTGAGAATCTCCACCTTCTCGGGCGGCATGTTCATTTCTTCGGTGAGGCGGCGCATCGGGTCGAAGTGCTTCATGAGGACGCCGTAGGAGGGATCCGACGGATCCGTCATGGCGGCCCAGAGATAGACGCGGATCGCGTTGTAGCTTCCGAGCGTGTAGTCTTCGCCCTCGGGGGCGATGAGCTTACCGGTCTTGTCGATCTTCGCCCAGTCGGGGGAGAAGCCCGCGGGGGCCGTGCGCACGAGCGCGCGGATCGTCCCTTCGGCGACCTCCTTCCAGTAGGGGTCAACGAGCGCCAGGCGGCGCAGGATGAAGACCGGGTAGTAGCTCGGGTTGAGCGTCACGTGGGTCGGGTGGTCAAAGCCGCTTCCGCCCGGAAGGAGGACCTTGCCGAGGTTCGGAATGTCGCGCACGTCGCGCTTGAGGCCCTCCATCATCGCGCGGGCCTTTTCTTCGTAGGCGGGCTCGTTCCAGAGACGTGCGGCTTCGAGAAGGTCGTAGGCGATCCAGAGGTCGGAGTCGGTGGCGTTGTTCGTGTCGATGATGCCCCAGCCGTTTCCGGTCTTCCCCCAAAGCCACGAGGGAAGATTCTTCGTGATGTCGCCCTTGCTCAGATTCTTTTCGGTCCACTCGAGGAGCTTCGCGAAGGTTTCCCGGTCGTCGGCGACGAGCGCGAAGAACATGGCGTAGGACTGTCCTTCGCTCGTCGTGATGGAGCGTTTGTCGCTGTAGTCGATCACACGGAAGTTCTTGTCGATGTTGACCGTCTTGAAGCTGTCCCACATCGGCCAGGCCGCGGCGCGGTCCGCCATCGAGAGGAGGGCCGTCATGGCGCCCGCGAGAAGAAGAGGAGTGAGATGCGATTTCATGTTTTTCGTCCGGACGGGCCTTCGCGCGGGAAGGCTCCGTTCTCTAAAAAGTTTCGGGTGCCGGCGGAAGGTCCCGCCGGTCAAAGAACGTTCGGCGGTCAGTTGGCGCCCTGCGAGCGGCCGCGGATCCAGCGGCGCATGAAGACGAAGATCCCGGCGCCCGCCACGACCGCGGCGAGGAGCGCGCAGAAGACGAGAACGAAGGGTCGGTCGGCGAGCGACAGCCACACGCGGCGGAACCACGGCATGTCGCCCACCGTGTAGGTGGACGCGGGTTCAAAGCCGCGCAGTTCGTCTTCGCCCACGAAGACGGTGCCGCCCTTCGCAAGCGCCAGGTCGCCCGGGTTCGCGAGGCGGCGGTTGAGAAGATGACCGCTTGCGCCGTCTTCGGCGAGAAGCGCCACGGCCGTGCGGGCGTTGTCGACGGGGGACTTCACGGAGACGATCGCGGCAAAACCCGTGGCGAGTCGTTCGGGTTCGGCGGCGCCTTCCGTCTTTTCGGCGGGCTTCGCAAACCACTTCGAGACGCCGTCGGCCAAAGCGGCGGCCGATTCCGGACTGATGTCCATCACGCCTTCGGGCATGGGGCCGACGATGAGCAGATCCTTCTCTTTGAGAGAAGCCGAATCTTCGGGATTCGCCACGGTGAGGTGCAGGGGCGCCACGCCCGTCGTTGCCGCCATGCGGCCGACGGCGTTCAAGAAGGTCGTGAGCTCAATCGGACGCGCGTCCTTGCGAACGACCGCGGCCGTCTGACTCAGGTCCGCGTACATGGAGAAGGGGAAGGCTCCCTGCGTGAAGAGTCCGATCTCGGGGAGCTGCGCATAGTGGTACATCCCGGAGAATTCGATCATCGACGAGGGATCGATCTGCACCTGATGCGAGGTGAGGGTCGCCGCACGGCAGTTTTCGGGCGTGCCTTCGTTGGGGTTTTGCTGATAGCCCGCTTCAAAGGAGAGGTCGTTCACAAAGCCGAGTCCCCCCTTATGCAAGGCGCCCGCCGTCACGGCCGGTCCTTCGGGGACGGGCAGATTCACGACGGCAGCGCCGCGGCTTTCTTCGTCGGAGAGGTTCTGACTGTCGGCGAGGGCGCCGTTTACGAGGGTGCGAAGCTGCGCGGCCTGACCCGTGACGGGCTTCGTGTAGCGGTAAAGAAGATTCAGAGTCGCCGACGAAGCGCTCGTGAGATAGGTGTCCGGAGCAAGTCGGAAGGCGACGTGAAGGGGCGGCAGCGTTTCACCGCGGGCCGTCAGCTGTTCGGGGTATTCGATGAGCTGGCTCAGGGGCACCGCGAAGTCGGTGTTCACCCAGTTGGGCGACACGTAGGCGGGAAGAGGATCGGCCGCCTTGAAGTCCTTGATCGCGGCGCGCGGTCCGATGAGGATGCGCCCCGTCGTCGCGAAGGCCTGCGCGGCCGTCACGAGGTCGGCGTCGGTCTTGCCCGCGACGACGAGCATCTTTTCATAGAGTCCGCCCGGGGCGTCGAGCATGAGAAGTTCCGGTCCTTCAAAGGGTGCCAGTTCCCGCAGAAACGCCGGACGATTTTCGTTCGTAGCGAAAACGACGAAGTGACCCTGGGCGGGAACTTCCGAGAAATAGACCGGGAAGTCGGCGCCTCGCCAGGCGCTCGCCGCGGCGACGCGGCCCGTCACGATGGCGGCGGCGCGAAGGGCGTCCTTGGAAGGAGCCGAAGCGAAGACCACGGGGAGCGTCGTCGCCTTTTCGACCGAGGTGTCGACAAACGGCAACGGGAGCTGCGCCAGGTCGTTCGTCAAGCGCAGGTTCTGCTTTTCGAGCGTCAACTGGCTCGTCGGAGAAATGTCGAGCCAGAGCGCGCTGTTTCCTTCGTTTTCGCACACGATCGAGTAGTGCCCGACGAATTCGACGCTCAGCTGATTGCGCGTCTTCATGGACTTCGCGTTGAGCGCGACCGAGAGGCTCGTGGGCTTGCCGAGCATTTCCTTCGTGATCGCGGTGACGCCCTGAAGTTCTCCGTTGAGGTAGACGTTCAGCTGCGAGGTCCCGGGAATCAGCGAGGGAGAGGGCGTAAACGAGAGGTCGAGCGTCGCCTTCGAAACGATTTCGTCCGCGCGCACGCCGAAGTCGAAGTACTGCGTCGGCATCGCGCCCGTAAGCTTCACCGCGGTGGCGAGTCCTCCGGGGACGAGGCGGATGAGGTCGTGCGACTCGGTGACGGAGGCCGTCGCGTCGGTGCGCCACACGGGCGCGGGCGCGTCGGCGGCGAAGACCGGCTCGGCAAGACCGAGGGCGAGCGTAAGCGAGGCCGCGATCGTGGTGAGCGCGGCTCGGTGTGTACGGTGCTTTCTCGTAAGGAAGGACATCATGAAACCCTTTGGGTGGCGGCCTGACGCGGGATGCGCGGCAGGAGCGAAAGAAGAAAACGGATCAGTCGGCCGACGCGGCCGGGCAGGAATTCCAAAAGCGACTTGTAGCCGTAGAGCGCAATGCGGATGAGGCGCAGGAAGCCCGCGACGAAGCGGTCGTCGACCTCGCCTTCGGGGGGCTCGGCCCAAATGCCTTCGCGCGCGAAGGTGCAGCGGTTGAGCCGCACTTCTTCGGCGCGGTCGGCGAGAAGCACGCGCACTTCGAAGGCCTTGTCTTCCAAAAGCGTCACGCTCGTGCGGAAGACGTGCGCTTCGCCTCGGGTCGGAATTTCGACGAAGAGCTCGTCCCCTTCGGCGAGGTTCTTGAGCGCTTCGGGATCGACTTCGAAACGGAGGTGCTCCTGCGAGAATTCGCGAAGCCGCGCGGCGAACGCGTCGGAAAGCTTTTCCCCGCGTCCCACGCGGACGCCGACGTTGAGCGGCACGCGCGGGAGGCGGTGCTTCTGCACCTCTTCCACGGCGACCGCGGCCGATGCGCCGAGGACGACGAGGTTGTAGAGAATCCAGCCGAAGTTGATGAGGAGGGTCGAGACCTGCGGGTCGGCGGCGACGATCGTCTTGTAGATGCCGACGGCGAGCCCCGCGAGATTCAAGGCGATCAGAACGAGGATGGGCTTCGCGATTCCCCAGTCGACGTACTTCTTGTCGATCGTCATGCCCTTGGCCGTGACGTTGAACTTCCCTTTGTGCGGGAAGATGAGGGCGACGGTCGTCGGAAGAAGGATGTACCAGGAGAGCACCGTTTCGTAGACGGCCCCGAGGAAGGGATAGCGGTAGCCCCGCTGCAGGATCTTGTTCGTGATGGCCGAGTGCACCATGTGCGGAATCACGTAGGCGAAGATGGCCGCGGCCGACGCGTAGATGACGTAGATGTCGGCGAACATGTAGGGCAACGGCGCGGCGAGGAACACCAGACGCGGAAGCCCGTGCAGGAAGTGCACCATCGCGTTGAAGAAACACAAACGCTGCGGAAGCGTGAGGCCCTTCCCCGTGAAGGGGTTGTCCAAGCGGAAGATCTGGATCATCCCGCGCGCCCAGCGGATGCGCTGCCCCACGTGGGCGGAGAGCGATTCGGTGGAGAGCCCCGAAGCGACGGGCTTCGAGATGAAGGCCGACTTCCAGCCGAGGCGGTTGAGCTTCAAGGACGTGTGGGCGTCTTCCGTCACGGTTTCCACCGCGATCCCGCCGATCTGCATGAGGGCGGCGCGGCGCATGACGGCGCTCGAGCCGCAGAACATCACGGCGTTCCAGGTGTCGTTCCCCTTCTGGATGAAGTCGTGAAAGAGCGAATTCTCGATCGGCATCGCCCGCTCGAGGTGGAGGTTCTTCTCGAAGGGATCGGGCGAATAGAAGTGGTGCGGCGTCTGCACGAGCGCGATCTTCTCGTCCTTGACGAGCCAGCCGACGGTGGACGTCAAAAAGTCGCAGGAAGGCACGTGGTCGCAGTCGAAGATCACGATGAATTCTCCGTTCGTGATCCCGAGCGCGTGATTGATGTTCCCCGCCTTGGCGTGGTTGTGCTCTTCGCGCTTGATGTAGCGTACGCCCACCGATTCGGCGAATTCCCGGAAGGCGTCGCGGCTTCCGTCGTCAAGGAGATGGACCTTGAGCTTTTGTGCGGGCCAGTCGAGGTTGAGCGCCGCAAAGATGGTGGGCTTGATGACTTCGAGCGACTCGTTGTAGGTCGGAATGAAGATGTCGACCGTGGGCCAGACCGAGCGGTCGGCGGGCAGAGGGCAGGGCTTGCGGTTCAGAACCCAACAGACCTGGAAGTACCCGAGCACCGTTACGACGAAGGCGTAGAATTCGGCCGCAAGAAGAAGGACCGAGAAGAAGAGTTCCGCGGGCGACGACGGGTGAAGCGTCGCCGTGCAGCGCCACCAGAGGTAGCGGGCCGACACCACGACCGAAATCACGAAGAGGACCATGAGCGTCACGCGGGCGCGGATGTGCGTGAAGCTCCACGCGGAAATCAGCATGATCGAAAGGAAGATCACCTGACCGCGGAAGTCGAAGGGCTGCGTGATGCAGAGAACGGCAAGACCGATCGCGAGCACTGCGGCCGTCCCGACGAGGATCGACTGCAGGCGCTTCTTCGGTTCCGATACCTGGTCCGGACGGTGTTCGCCCCCGTCTTCGCTCAAAGAACCGATCCCCGAGAGCCAGCGGCTCCCGACGGCGCCGATTTTCTCGCCCAGCGCCCCCACGGCCGACGTCACGCCCGTGACGAGGCGGGCGAGGGGATTCTCGCGTCGGAAGCGCTGCCAGTCGAAGGCGTAGATGACGAAGAGAAACACCGACTGCAGCGCGACGCGGATCATGTCGGCGACGGTGGGGCGTTCGAAGTTGACGTGGGGGAAAAGCTCTTTGCGGTGCTCGCGGACGTTTCGCCAGTAGCCGCTCTCAAGCGGCACGAAAAGCCAGGCCAAGAGAAGTCCGAGGCTGTTCAAAAGAAGCGAAACCGTCCCCGTGCCCGCATCCGCCCACTCGGCGATGCTGCGCGTAAAGTGTTTTCGGATCGAATGGATCGAAGAGGAGAACATGTAGGGGCCGTGTCGATGTCGCCGTAATCGGGGCGGTGAAAATAAAAACAGACCGAAGGTCCGGAGGACGCCGGCCCCAGTCTGTCTTTTCAAGTCAAGGGATTATACGGCTATCCTTTCGGAGGAGGGCGAACTGCTTAGGGGAAAGCAATGTTTCGATACGGTTTTATGACGTTTTTGTGACGTCGGCCGCGCGAATCGGGGCATGCAACTCTCTCGGGACGCCGCGACGGGTTCGCGGGCATGCCTCCGATGATCGGGAAAATCCTGGGGGTGCGGCGATTTTTCGAGAAAGCTGCCGACAGGACTCGCCGGGGCTTCGGAGTCCGTTCCAAAGAGGCGTGATTTCCGAAAGGATTTTCCTTCTTGGATTTCGTTTGATTTCGCTCCTGGCCTTGCGGCGCGCGGATGGAAAAGGTCGGGGACGCCGCCGTCTTCCCAAAGCCGGTTTCGGCAAATGTGAGAATTAAGGATTCTTTCGTAGAAGAATAAGATTTTTGTCAACAGGATTTCTCCTTATGGTGACTTCGATCAAAACTCGATAGAGTTTGCCTCGGGTTTCGCGACCGTGCGAAATCCGGACCAATCCGCCGCAAAGTCTCGCCGTGAATCCTGTTGGCGACGATCCGCGGCCTCATCAACGAACCTGCATGAGGACCAAACCATGTTGACTCGTCGTTCCCTTTTCCGCACCGCGACCGTCGGTGCGCTCTCGCTTACGTCTCTTGCCGGCGTCGCCGAAGCCAAAGTGAAGAATCCCCTTCCCGCCGCCAAGGTGAGCGAAAAGCGCCGCGTGCTGATGCAGTCGAGCTCGCGCTATCACAACTCGGGCTACCTTGACTTCTGTGATGAACAGTACGAAAAGCTCTACGGCTCCGAAAAGCACGAAATTCTCTTCATCCCCTATGCCCGCGTGAGCAGCTCCTACGACGGCTATGAAAAGCAGGTCCAAGACGCCTTCAAGCGCTACGGCCACAAGATCGTCTCGATCCACCGCTTCGACAACCCCGTCGAAGCCGTCAAGAAGGCCGAAGCCATCGCCGTGGGCGGCGGCAACACCTGGGCGCTCACGACGCGCATGTACGAAGCCGGCATCATCGACCTGATCCGCGACCGCGTCAACGCCGGCATGCCCTACGTCGGCTGGTCCGCGGGCGGCAACGTCGCCTGCCCGACGCTTCGCACGACGAACGACATGCCGATCGCCGAACCGCCGTCCTTCAACACCTTCGGTTTCTGCCCGTTCCAGACGAACCCGCACTTTATCTCGGGCGGTACGGCCGGTCTCAACAACGAAACGCGTGAAGACCGTCTCGAAGAGTTCCTCGCCTACAACCGCGACGAAGAAGTGATCGGCCTCCCCGAAGGCACGGCCCTCTTTATCACCGGTGAATTCAACTGCGAAGTGCTCGGCCCGAAGGACGCCGAACCGCTCTACTGGTTCCGTCAGCCTGAAAAGAAGTTCGGCAAGATGAAGCTCGAACGCATTGCGCTTGGCACGAAGTTTGACCTGCGCAACGTCGTCCCGGGCGGCAAGCTCTAATCCGCTTGGCGGCTTACTGCAAACCGAAAGCATTCGGCAGCCGAAAGGCTGCCGAATTGCATTTGAGACCTGGTCGACGGCCGTGCGGAAACGGTCAATGCCGTACTGGCTCTGTTGCCTTCAACTCTTCAGAAAATCAGACATCATGACGTACTTCGGCTCCTCCGGGGTCCAGAGGAATTTCAGACGATCAATGTTGTCCACGGCTGGCCAAAGGACCAGGAACCGGCAAAAGGAGATCTGACCGGTCCGTTCGAAACGGGCGATCGCACTTTCCGGAATGCCTGTTTTTTCCGCAAGCTTCCTGCGCGAAAGACCCAGGGCCAGGCGGCGGTACTTCACGTACTGCGCCGTCAGTTGCTGTGCGTCTCCGGGTGTGAAAAGATTGCGGAGGCTCTCAGAAACTTCACAGTAATTTATTCTCATCGTAGGAAAAAGAAAGATTCGTCGATGATTCGGATCATCGTGCATTGAGGGGCACTCGTTCCTCTTTGACGGAATTCTCAATATTCATGTGCGGACAAGGGAATCGGCACGGCATTCAAAAATAGAAACAGGGAGGCCGTCTGCTTTGGAACGGCCTCCCTGCGTAGTCACGTTTTCGATGCTTGAGTCCAAGGCGTTCCAAGGACCTGAGTCACGAAGAGCGAGTCAAGGAGCGATCGACAAACGGAGTCGGTCTTTTCCTCCTCGTCAGTAGAGCGAGAACATCTCCTTCACCGCGGCGGGCGAATCCGTGCGGGTGAGGGCGAGCTGCAGAAGAACGCGGGCCTTCCAGGGAAGGAGCGACCCCGAGGGGATCCAGCCCGCTTCCTGCCAGTGCGCGAGGCCTTCCACCGTCATGCCGCCGCCGACGCGGGAAGCGCGCACGACGATGACGCCCGCCTTCGAGGCTTCCATAAGCGCCTCTTCGGTATTCCCGTGCACGGAGCCGTTCCCGGTCCCGGCATGAATGATCCCGCAGGCACCCGCCGCCACGGCGGCGCGCACGAGCACGCCGTCGTCGTCTGCGTGGGAGACCACGATGTCGACGCGCGGGAGTTCGTCGGGGAGGTTTTCGACCGAGAACGGCGTGCGAATCGTGTGGGCGCGCGAAGGACAACGGAAGAATTCGATGCGCGGGCCCGCGATCATGCCGATCGCGCCGAAGTCGCGCGAGAAGAAGGTCGCGACGTTCGTGGGATTCGTCTTCGTCCCTTCGCGGGCGTCGAGAATGAGGTCGTTCAGAACGATGAGGACGCCCTTCTTCTGGGCGGCCGGGGTCGAAGCGACGCGCACGGCGTTGTAGAGGTTGAGCGGACCGTCGGCGGAGAGGGCCGTCGCGGGACGCATCGCGCCCGTGAGCACGACGGGCTTGGCGGTATTGAGGACGAGCGTGAGGAAGTAGGCGGTTTCCTCGAGCGTGTCGGTGCCGTGCGTCACGACGATCCCGTCGATGTCTTCGCGCGCGGCGTAGGCTTCGATGCGCTCGGCGAGCGCACGCCACACGCCGTAGGTCATGGAGCTCGAGTCGATGTTGGCGACCTGTTCGACTTCGAGTTCGGCAATCTTTTCAATTCCCGGCACGGCCGCGACGAGGTCGGTCACGCGGAAGTTTTCAATGCCGTAGCCCGTCATCTGGTCGGGGCTCTTCCCGGAACTCACGATGGTGCCGCCCGTGGCGAGAAGGGCGATGCGGGGTCGTTCGATCGACATGGCGAGAAATCCTCTTGCGGTAATAAATGGAAAGCCATGAGTGTAGCGCGTCGCAACGCTTTCGAGGGGGCCTGCGGTGGACGTCGGACTGTCTTTTCACGCCAAGCCGGCGCTACCGACGCGTCCTTCGAAGGCCGATGCACCCCGAAGGGCGTCGCGGAAGCCGACTTCGGGCGCAGGCGTCGTGAAACACCTGTCGGACGGGGCGCAGTTCTTTCTGTTGCGCAAAGGACAACGCGGCGGATTGCTGGAAGAAGCTTTCCGCCGCAAGAGGAGTCGTGAACGGTCGCGCTCGCTCAAGGCCGCATCAGAAAGTCGAGCGCCATCGCCGCTTCGATCCGTACGCCCGCCATGAAGCAACCCTCGTCGGGCCGGAAGGCGGGGTGATGGTTCGCGTAGGGGTAGCCTTCTTCCGCGGTGCCGCCGCCGAGGATCAAGTAGACCGACGGCACTTTTTCGGCAAAGGCCGAAAAGTCTTCCGACCCCGTCATGCCGTTGCCCGTCGCGACCTTGTCCGCGTTCATCACTTCCTTGGCGACTCTCAGGGCCCGTTCGATCATGGCCGGATTCTGAAGCGTCGCGGCGCAGCCGCGGACGGCGTGGATGTCGACCTCCGCCCCGTGCACGGCCGCGACGCTTCGCGCGACGGCCTCGATGCGCTCGAAAAGGAAATTGCGGTCCTCTTCGCTCTTCGTGCGGAAGTTGACGCCGATTTTTGCGGTGTCGGGAATGACGTTCACGGCGTTTCCCGCCTGAAAAATCGTGGGGGAGACCACGGCGAAGCGTCCGGGCGGGAGGTTTCGCGAAACGATCGTGTGCATCGCGAGGACCATTTCGGCGCCGACCAAAATCGGGTCGACCCCGGCGTGGGGCATCGAGCCGTGCGTGCCGCGGCCGCGGATCGTGACGGTGATTTCATCGCAGGTGGTCGTGACGGCGGGCGTCGTCGTGATGCGCACGAGGCCGATCGGATCGTTCATGACGTGCAGACCCACGCAGGCGTCGACCCCTTTGAGCACGCCCGCCTTCACCATTTCGGCGGCGCCGCCCGGGGCCTGCTCTTCGGCGTGCTGGAAGAAGAACTTCACCGTCCCTTGGATTTCGTCCTTGAGGGACAAAAGAAGCTTCGCCGTTCCGAGAAGCATCGCCGCATGGGCGTCGTGCCCGCAGACGTGGGAGACGCCCGGGACCAAGGAACGACATTCAAGCCCTTGCGCCTCCTCCACGGGGAGAGCGTCAATGTCGGCGCGAAGCGCGATCGTGCGGCCCGGGCCCTTTCCTCCCTTGAGCGTCGCGACGCGGCTCGTGGGCGTGGGACTCACGACGTCGTCGTAGCCCATGGCGCGCAGTTCCCTCTCAATGTAGGCCGCGGTTTCGTGCTCTTCGAAACTGAGTTCCGGATGCCTGTGAATGTGGCTTCGCCAGGCGAGGACGTCTTGGCGGAGTTCTTCGGTGAGAAGCGGATCGATGAGCTCGTTGAGTTCGGACACGGTTTTCCTCCTTTTTGCCGTTTCGGTTGTCAGCACGACGGAAAAGCCTAGCCGAGAAGGCCTTCTCTTCGTCGAGGGGCGGCGCGCAAAAATGAGGATTTCTTCCCGCAGGACAAACGCCCTCGGGCGGATGCCGTAGACGGTCGGGAAATGGTCGACCAATGACGACCAAAAGAAGGCAATCGGTTGAAAAAGGTTCGCCAAAACCGACTGTTGGGTAGTTTTGCCGAAGTCCCCCGAAGCTCGCGCAAAGAACCTTTAAATCGTTGTGCGGGAAGCTGACGCGCTCACAAAAAGGAGAGTAGAGTGACTCTCACGACAGCGCAAAACGGGGTCGGCGGAAAAGAACGCGGCCTCGGATGCGCAAAGAACGAAACACTCGACACGCAAACCCAGGAAGGAAAACGCCATGCTGAAATTCGGACTCAAATCGAAATGCTTCGCCCTCGTTGCCGCCGCCCTCATGGCGGGCGGCGTCTCCGCGGCCGACAAGATCCGCGTCGCGAGCGAAGGGACCTTCGCCCCGTTTGAGTTCATGAACTCAAAGACGGGCCAGCTCGAAGGTTTCGAAATCGACCTCGTCAAGGCGCTTTGCGCCAAGATGGGCAAGGAACCCGAAATCACGATGTACAAGTTCGACGGGATTCTCCCGGCGGTTCTCTCGAACACCGTCGACTTCGCCGCCGCGGGCTTCGCGATCACGGAAGAACGCAAGAAGAAGGTGCTCTTCACCGATCCCTTCTACAAGTCCGGGATCACCGTGATTCTGCCCGCCAAGAGCGATCTCAAGATCGAGAAGTTCGAAGACCTGAAGGGTAAGAGCATTTCGGTCCAGATGGGCTCCATCAGCCACGACAAGGCCAAGACCATTCCCGACGCCCAGATCACGACCTTCGACCAGAGTCCCGACGCGATCCTCAACATGATCCAGGGCGGAAGCGACGCGGCGATCAATTCGCTCGCCTCGACCGACTACATGATCGCGACGCGTCCGGCTCTCGCCAAGCAGGTGAAGCGTCTCGACGTCGAGCAGGGCAGCTACATGGCCATGGTCGTGCCGAAGAACCGTCCCGAAACGCGCGACGCCCTCAACAAGGCCCTCAAGGAAATCATGGCCGACGGCACCTACGACAAGATCCACCAGAAGTGGTTCGGCCGCCCGGCCACCTGGAACAAGACGCCCGCGAAGTAAGGCTCGCGGTTGTGGTCGGGGCGAAGACTCCTTGCGGGGTTTTCGCCCCGAGTCATTTTCGAAAGAACGCCCGGAAGCGGCCGGAAGGCGACTTGTCGCCTGCAGTCTCCAGGCGTTTTCGTTCACGGCTCGATCGCTTTGATCACGCGGCAGGGATTGCCGACGGCGACGACGTTCTCCGGAATGGAGCGGGTGACGACGCTCCCCGCCCCGATCACGCTGTTGCGCCCGATCGTGACGTCCGGAAGCAGAATGGCGCCGCCGCCGATCCAGACGCCGTCTTCGATTTTGACGGGGCGCGCAACGGTTCGGCAGAGGCCTTCGCCCGGAATGTCTTCGGTGACGAGCCGTTCGGATAGGCGCGTCGAGTGCGTCCCCGTATAGATCTGCACGTTGGGAGCGATGAGGACGTTGTTCCCGATGTCGATGCGGTGGTTGTCGATGAAGGTGCTGTTCATGTTGATGACCACGTTGTCGCCGATAAAGATGTGGCGGCCGAGTTCGCAATGAAAATCAATGTCGAGATGAACGCCCTTTCCGACGTGTCCGAAGAGTTCGCGCATCAGGCGCTTCTTTTCTTCGCCGTCGTCGTACTCGACGTCGTTCAACTGCCGCAGAGCTTTCTCGCCCGACGGATCATTCGGAGAAGGTCGGGGTCTTTCCCTCCGACGAAGGGTTCGCCTGCGAGGCACTTTTCGTATTCCGTGGACATGATTCTTCCTTGCATTTGAGAGAACATGAGGCAACCGGCGAAGCGCCCGATGGTGCCTCCTTTCGTTCAGTCTACAAAAGCGGAGCTTCCGATCGGCTAAGATCCGTTTCGCTTTTTCGTACGAACGTCCCGTTCCTCAGCGAAGGAAAGGGGAAACGGGCGGTCGTAGCAGCTTGTTTCTGCGCTTAGGCTGGTCTATCCGCCCCGTCGTCTTTTTCCGATCTTTTGATGAGTATCAAGATCCTTCTCGGAGAACGGCGGGTTTTTTTCGCTGAAACGGTTAAAATGAGTATTATTTTCAATGGCTGAGGAAATCCTCCCCGGCGCAGACCTCCCAAGACTAAGGACAAAGCAAAATGAATGAAACGACCAAGTACGGACTCTTTTTTGTCGGCGGCGTGATCGTGGGCGCGCTCGGCGCCGTGGCCCTCACGCGCGGCAAGCTGGACGTCAAGCCCCTCGCGACGAACCTTCTGAGTTCCGGCATGGATCTGCGCGACAAGATCATGGCGGGCGTCGAAGGCGTCAAGGAAGACTTGGCCGACGTCGTCGCCGAAGCCGAAGTGAAGGCCCAGGAAAAGAAGCTCCAGAAGGAAGCTCAGGAAGCCGCCGCGACCGAAACGCCGGCCGCTCCCGCACCGGAAGCGAAGCCCGCCGCGGCCTAAGTCGCCGGGTAGGCATTCTCCATATTCGTCGGGGTGCGGCGAAAGCCGCGCCCCGAAACGCGTTTTTCTCCGGCCGAATCCGAAGAGGAAAAGAGGGGGCGCATGTCCTCCTTTTCCCGGAATCCGATCGGAAAATCACTTCTCAGAGGCCCTTCATGGTCTTCAAACTGGTTCACGAAGTCGGCAACCGCACCCGTTGGCGCACCGGCGGGACGATGAGCCTCGCTTCGGCGAAGCTTCTCGCCGACGAACTCGAACAAACGCCGGGCGTCACCGGCCTTCGCGTCAATCCCCGTACGGGATCGGTCGTCGTGACGGTGGCGGACTGGGACGCGCGCGAGCGCGTCGCCCGCTACTTTGCATCGCTTGAAAAGGCGCCCCTCATCACCCGCGTCGACACGCAGGCCGCCCGCAGGGCGCTTGCTCAAGTGGCGGCCGCGAAGACGGAATCGGCGGACGCTTCTTGCGGCTCCGCGGCGTCCTCTGCTCTTTCGGGGACGATCGCGACCGTCAACCGCGCGCTCTCCGACATGCCGGTCCTGCACGTCTGGCAGCGTCTTTCGAAATACTTTCTCGGGGGCGTTTCCGGTCGCGGCCGCTCCGCAGCGGGTCGTGCCGGATCGGGCGCTCTCGCGCTCACCGCCGAGAAACCCGAGCGAGAAGATGGGGCGTTGGACTTTGCGCCGCTTACGCGCTTTCTCTTCCTGCGCCCGCTTCTTCCCGTGGGACTCAACGCTGCGAACGCGCTTTTGGCGAGCGTGCCTTTCGTCCTTTCGGGCGTGAAGTCGCTCCTTCGCGGGCGCTTTGACGTGGCGGTGTTGGATGGCGCGGCGCTTCTCGTCTCGTTTTTGCGTCGGGATTTCCGCACGGCGGGCCTTCTGATCGTTCTTCTCGGTTTGGGCGAAATGCTCGAATCCTATACGCGAAAGAAGTCGATGGCGAGCCTTGCCGACGAGCTCGCCCTGCGTGTCGACAGCGTTTGGGTGCGCAGGGGAGACGGGAACGTCAAGGTCGCGCTTCGCGATGTCACGAAGGAAGACGTCGTCGTGGTGCATGCCGGAAACGCCATTCCCGTGGACGGGATCGTTGTGGACGGCGACGGCAGCGTCAATCAGGCCTCGATGACGGGCGAACCCCTGCCCGTCCACCGCATGAAGGGCGGCACCGTCTTTGCGGGCACGGTCCTTGAAGACGGCGAACTCATGATCCGACCCACGGGCGTGGGCGACGGCACGCGTCTGCAGCAGATCGTGCGCTTCATCGAGAATTCCGAAGCCGCGAAGGCCGGGATCGAAGGCAAAGCCCTCAAGTGGGCGGACCGCATCGTTCCCTATCACTTCCTTTTGGCGGGGCTCGTCTGGCTCGTCACGCGGGACTTCGCGCGCATGGCGTCCGTTCTCATGGTCGACTTTAGTTGCGCCCTGCGTCTCGCGACGCCTTTGGCGATTCTCACCGCCATGCGCACGGGTACGCAGCGGGGCGTCGTCGTGAAGGGCGGCAAGTACTTGGAAGCCCTTGCCGAAGTCGACACGGTGGTCTTTGACAAGACGGGAACGCTCACGGCGAGCGCGCCGAAGTTGGCGGACGTCGTCACCTTGGACGAGGCGCACGACGCGGACGATCTCCTTCGTCTTGCCGCCTGCCTCGAAGAACACTTCCCGCATCCCGTCGGGCGCGCCGTCGTGCACGCCGCGGAAGCGAAGGGTCTCGCCCACACGATCGAAGCGCACGACGCAAAGATCGACTACGTGGTGGCCCACGGGATCGCCTCCTCCGTCGAAGGGGAGCGCGTGGTGCTGGGCTCGCGCCACTTCGTCGAAGAGGACGAAGGCATTTCGGTCGAAGTCGGACACGAGGCGGCCGAACGTCTCGCGCGCGAAGGAAAGTCGATTCTCTACTTGGCGGTCGGCGGGCGTCTCGCGGGGCTCCTCGGGATCGAGGATCCGATTCGCGAAGAGGCGAAATCCGTCATCGCGGCGCTTCACGAGCGCGGCGTCAAGGAAGTCTGGATGCTCACGGGCGACGACGAGCGCACCGCGCGGGTCGTCGCCGAAACGCTCGGGATCGACCACTACCGCGCGGGCATTCTTCCCGCCGACAAGGCGGCCGTCGTGACGGCTCTGAAGGAAAAGGGCGCCAAGGTCCTCATGGTGGGGGACGGCGTCAACGACAGTCCGGCGCTCTCCGCCTCGCATGTGGGCGTCACGCTTCGCGACGGCGCGGACATCGCGCAGGAAGTGGCCGACGTGGTGTTGACCGAAAACACGTTGACGGGCCTCCCCGTCGCGATGGACCTCGGCAAGGCCGCGATGGCGCGCATCCGTCAGAATTTCGTCGCGTCCGTCGGTCTGAACGGCCTCTTCCTTGCGGGCGGTCTCACCGGGACCCTCATGCCCGCCGCCGGAGCGCTCCTTCACAACGGCACGACGATCGGCGTGTGTTTGAACGCCATGCGCAACCCCGACGCCAAGAGGATTGACGGAAAGGAGCTTCTCTCCGACATCGGGGATAACCTTCGTCACGCCCTCTCGCACGTCACCGACACGCTCGAGCGTGCCGAAGGGGCGGCCTCGACGCAGACGGGCGGTCAGGGCGGCCAGGGTGGCCGGGGCGGTCACGGGCGCGGACGTCTTCCGACGCTCGCCTGACCCCGACGACCTGCAGACAACAATCAAAGGAGATCCATCATGAACGCAATCACGACCGAAAGCCTCCTCGCTTCGGTGCGCTCCTTCGTTCCGGGGCGGCTTCGCCTGCGGCACCCGGCTCTTGCCGAACTCTCGGACGACTTGGCCGACGGACTCGTTGCCTGGCTCAAGACGAAGCCGGGCATGACGGAGGTCACGCTCAACCCCCGCGTGGGAAGCCTTCTTCTTCTCTGGGATGAGTCGCAGGCCGACTGGACCTTTGAAGACTTGGCCGAAGAAGCGGCCGGGCTTTTCGCGCTCTTTGCGCCCGCGGACGAATCCGTCTGCGGGGTCGACGGCGAGTGTGCCGAGCCGACCTGCGAAGCCTGCGAAAACGCCGGGGTGGTTTCGTCTTCGGGTGAAAAGGCCGAGTCCTCGACGGAAGACGCCGGCCGTTGCCGCGCCTGCGCCTCCGTGAAGGCGTCGGTCGAGACCCTCGCCGAAACGCTCGAACCGGCGGGGGAAGCACTGAAGCGTTGCGGTCAGAAGGCGCTCGACCTCGTCGCGCCCATTGTGGTGCCCGAGAAGAAAGCGAAGGCGGGCGCCCGCACGCGCCGCGTCGCGCAGAACCGTCTGATGGGCGGGGCGCTCGCGGGCTCCACCGCGGCGATCTTCCTTCGCGCCTGGGGCGCCCACTGGGTGCTCGGCTCCGTCTTCTTCGGGTTCCTCGCGGTGCACCTCTGGCAGCACCGCCGCGTGCTCTGAGAGACTTTGCGCCCGACGGCACGGCGCCCTGCGGGGCGCCCGTCTTTCGGGTAGAGTGGGGCGGACGTTCTGCGTGAAGCCTCTGACTTCGCGCGGACGCCCGCCTTTTTCCTTGACCGTTCGCCCGAGTACTCGAAGGACGATTTTCTCCCTCTTTCTCCGGAGCCGCCATGCCCGTCAAAACCATCCGCGCGGTGACGCTTGCGATTCTCTTTCTCGTGGCGCTTGCGCTCGCCTTTCTCTCCTTTGCGCTCCTGCTTCTTGCGGTGGTGCTCTGCATCTTCTTTGCGCTCCTCGCTTTCCTTGCGGCGCCCGAAGAGACGAAGGCCTTCGTGCGGGGTTCCCGCGACACGGTGGACGCCTGGGTGCGCGCCATGGTGAAGCTCGTCGAAGACGCGGGCCGCATGATGGAGGCGTGGATGGCGAGGTTTGCCGGAGGGGCGGCGCAGGCTGCCGAGGCGAACGCGGAGGAAGACAAAACTGTGAAGTCGCCGCAGGCGGCTACAGAAGACGCGTCGGACTGTCCCGCGCAAACGAAGGACAGCGCTTTGACGGAGATCCCGAAGACGGCGGAGAACGTCTCGAAGACGTCCGAAGGCTGAGGAGGAAGGTTCTTCGGACGAATCTACACCCCCACACAATGAAAAACCGGCGATCCGCGCAAAGGTCGCCGGTTTTGCCGTATGGGCGAAGAGAAGGAGTCTCCTGGGCCTCAGGCGAGCGCTTCAGGCGACTCGGGAAGAATCTGACCGCCGTCCACCACGAGGCTCTGGCCCGTGACGTAGTGCGCTTCCTTCGAGGCAAAGAAAAGGACGGCCGTCCCGATGTCTTCCGGCGTGCCGAGGCGCTTCATGGGAATGCAACGCGCCATTTGGGCGAGGTACTCGTCGCCGAGACCGTCCAAGCCCTCCGTCGCGATGTTCCCCGGCTGCACGGCGTTCACCGTGATCCCGTAGGGAGCGAGTTCGATCGCGGCCGTGCGCATGAAGCCGAGCTGTGCGGCCTTGGACGCCCCGTAGTGCGCCCAACCGGGATACCCGGTGATCGGGCCCGTGATGGAGCTCGTGAGCACAATGCGCCCGTAACTTTGCTTCTTCATGACGGGGATCGACGCCTGCACCGAGAGGAAGGTCCCCTTGACGTTCACGTTCATGACGCGCTCGAAGTCGGCTTCCGTCATTTCTTCGAGCTTTGCCTGCGGGAAGATCCCGGCGTTGGCGCAGAGGATGTCGAGTCGGCCCCAGCGTTCCACGGCAAGATGCACCATCTTTTCGCAGAAGTCGCGCTTCGTGACGTCTCCCGCGATGCCTTCGGCGTCGACGCCGAGGGCGCGGAGTTCTTCCGCCGCTTCGCGGCATTCGTTTTCTTCAAGACCCGCAATAAGAACGTTGGCGCCCGCCTTGGCGAGCACCCGCGCAATGCCGCGGCCGATGCCGCGCGAGCCGCCCGTAACGATGGCGACCTGATTCTGAAGTTGACCGAGCATGGAAAAACCTCACGAAAAATCGGGAACGAAGGGCCGCCCTTCAGAGGGCGGCGGCACGGAAGATTCGGGCGCTTCCGGCGCAGGGCAGGCTTAGCCGAAGATCTTGCACCAGAGCCAGGCGGGAACGCCGAAGATCACGAGGTAGGTGATGATCATCGCGGCGGCCTGCACGAAGTGGCTCTTCGAGATGCCCAGAACGATCGGGCCGAGGCCGTCCCAAACCTTGAAGAGGAGAAGGAAGCTCGCGACGGCCCAGATGAGCCCGAAAACGATGGAGAAGAAGGTGAACATGACGTTTCCTTGAGATCGGGATGAAAGAGTTCGCCCCGGACGAATCCCGTCCGAGGATTTGTGCGAATCCATTCTAAGGGAGGCTCCTTAATGACGACTGAGAGGGAAAACGCTTGTTTTGGACTGCTGTTTGGGAACGGTCGTCCCGCCGGCACGTTGTGAAAGCCGGTGGAAGGCGGCTTTGGTCAAGAGGTCAGAGGGGTGGTTGTCAAGGCATCGTTCGGTTGATACAGTGCGGATCTCTGCTTACTTCTTTTTCGCGCGCGTGAGACGAAACACCATCACGGCGAGGAGCGCGATCCCGACGAGTTCCGCCGTGTTGAGGGTGAGGCCCAGAAGCAGGACGCCCAACACCACGGCCGTGAGTGGCTCGAAGTTGGCGAGAAGCGCCGTGGTCGGAGCGGAGATGTAGGCGAGGCTTCTCAAGTAGCACCAGAAGGCCGCGACCGTGCCGACGGCGGCGATGTAGAAGTAAAGGCCCGTCGTAACAAGATTCCACTCCACCGCGGCGACGTCGGGCGGATTGATGAGGCAGAGAATCGCGCCGTCCAGCGTCATGCCCCAGCCCACGACGACCCCGACGGGAAGGCGCGAGAGCATGCGTTTGGGCTGCACCGTGCAGAAGGCCCCGCAGGCGGCCGAGGCAATCCCCCAGAGCACCCCGGCGGGCGAGAAGTCAAGGGTGGAGAAGTCGCCCTTCGTGACGAGGAGCGAGACGCCCGCCATGGCGAGCGCAATCGAAATCCACTCTTCCTTCGTGATGGCGCGGTGCTCGGCATAGGCAGTCCAGCCCGTTACGAAAAGCGGTCCCGTCGTCACGGTGAGCGCAGCCGTGGCGGCGTTGGCGTCACGAATCGAGAGAAAGAAGGTGAGCTGAATCCCGAGCATCCCGAGGGCGTAGAGGAGTTGGTCCCTGCGGTCTTTCTTGTCGCGAAAGGGGGCGAAGACGTCTTCCCTCAGGACGAAGGTTTCGAGAGCAAGCAGGAGAACGCCCGCGCCCGCGAGACGGAGCGCCGAGAGGTCGATCGCGTCGAACGACACCGACTCCATGAGGTATTGCGCGGCGATGCTCATGGAACCCCAGAAGACGCCGGCGGAGCTGGCGAGAAGAATGCCGATCAAAGGGCGGGAGAGCATTGGAAGACCTCGGGAAAACAGGGAGGAAAGAGCCGAAATAAACAACGGTGTGAAGCGGTGTCAAGGGGCGCAAACGACGGAAAGTGTAGCAGGTCCGCTGAAGGTACAAAGGCCTTGAAACGCGCGGGATCGGGAGGACGGGAAGAAAGAACTGATGAGAATGTCCGGAGGGCAAAGTGACAACTATGCAACAAAAGTGCGAGTGCATGTTACGCTGTATGATTAGCTACTGTCGCAAGCTATTGCGGAAAGAAGTAAGGGTAAACCTCTATGGGGGGGGGTAAAAGTTATGAAAATATGCCCTCGTCCGAACGGCAAAGAAGTCCCTTACCTGAAGGCAAGCGGGTGAAGGGTGGCCGTGAAGGATGCGGGGTCCGACGATCCTTTCCATTCCCGTCGGATCCCATTCCACAGATCAGACTTATACATAAAGGTAATTGAACATGTTCAAGAAGTCTCTGATTGCTGTCGCTGCCCTCAGCGCCCTCGCCGGCTCCGCCATGGCTGCTGACGTCCAGATCTACGGTCGTATCGACACGGGTCTCCGTTATTCTCAGGTTGACTATGACGTCGCTGGCGTCGATGACAAGACCACGTTTGAAATGGCCTCCGGCAACTACACGGGCAACCGCGTCGGCATCAAGGGTTCGGAAGACCTCGGCAACGGCATGACGGTTGGTTTCGTCCTTGAAAACGGTTTTGACTCCGACGACGGCTCCTTCGACTCGAACGAAGACCTCTTCGGCCGTGAAGCTCTCCTCTATCTCGAAGGTGACTTCGGTAAGGTCGGTTTCGGCCGCATGGGCATCCTCAACAGCACGGCTGGCTCGTTCGCCATCGGCAACTTCACGCCGTGGGGCACGGGTTGGGGTGCTGTCGGTGACCAGTCCCTCATCTTCGGCGCCAACATCGGCTCTCGTTGGGACAATATGATCTCCTATCGTTCGCCTGAATTCGCGGGCTTCCAGGTTCATGCCCAGTACTCGTTCGGCTCTGATGAAAAGAACGCCGCTGGTGAAGTTGTCGGCCGTGAAGGTAAGACGACTACCGACCGCTACTATGCCCTCGGTGCCACGTACAAGACCGGTGGTTTGAACCTTATCGGTATCGTTGACTCGGTCAATGAAAAGCACCAGACCGGCGATGATCCCGATGACACGATCCGTGTGACGATCGGTGGTTCGTATGACTTCGGTGTTGTGAAGCCCTATTTGTCGGCCGCCTACTTCAAGGACGCCCGCATGAAGAGCTGGATGGATGCCTACTCCGAAGGTCCTCAGACCACTACCGCCAATTTGTCTGGTGACTGGGACGGTTACGGTGTGATCATCGGTGCTTCCGCTCCGCTCGTCGGCGGTACGGCCCACATGACGATCGGTTACATGGATGCCGAAGCTCAGGACTTCATGGACAGTAAGCGTGTTGAAGAAATTGGTGCCGATCTTACCCGTTACACGTTCGCCATTGGCTACGAATATCCGCTCAGCAAGCGCACTACGGTCTATGCTGACGCCGGCTACTTCAAGGACGAAATGGATTACGGCAAGAAGGGGTGGATCGACCGCGAACCGGAAGGCTATCAGGCTGCTGTCGGTCTCGCTCACTTCTTCTAATCATCGTTTGAGCGGGTGTTCAAACACCTGACCTAACGTGAAGAGAGCCCTCTCCGAGCTATCGGCGGGGGCTCGTTGTTTTTGGGGCGGGCGGAGTGAACTTTTTACCACAAATTTTGTGCTTTATCATTGAGCTTGCGAGACTAAGAAAGAAGCTGATCTGTACAGATCGCACGAGGGTTATCACCTAGATAGCGGAGGGCGGTTCGTATGAGAGCATGATCCCGCCTGAGCAGGCGATTGGAACCTTCGGTTCACCGGGTGCTTGCCAATTTTCCCGGAAGATCGCTGCAGAAGGTTACGACAGATTTCTGACCGACAGGTTCTGATGATCTGTCGGTCGGAAAGACGGACTTTTCATAGAGGAAAAGTCCGGGCGAGGACGTCACTAGTCCTACGCTTATTACAACTTATCTTCTAGACATTAAGGAATGGAAATGTTGAAGAAGTCTCTCATTGCTATCGCTACCCTTGGCGCCTTTGCTGGCTCTGCCATGGCTGCGGACATCACGATCTCCGGTCGTATCGACACGGGTCTCAACTTCCACGATTGGGAATACAAGGACTCCAACGCTGGCGTTCTCGAAGACGGCAACACCTTCCAGATGAAGTCTGGTCAGTACTCCGGTTCCCGTATCACGATCAAGGGTTCCGAAGAACTCGGCAACGGCATGAAGGCCGGTTTCATCCTCGAAAACGGTTTTGACGCTGATGACGGTACGTTCGACTCCAACGGCGACGACAAGATGTTTGGCCGTGAAGCCATCGTTTACTTGGAAGGTGATTTCGGTCACTTCTCCATGGGCCGCGTCGGTGCTCTCTCGTCTGGTCTCGGTTCCTACAACGTCGTCTACGGTTTCACGCCGTGGGGCACGGGTTGGGGTGACTACACCGGCAATAAGGGGCAGTTCATGCTCGGTGACCGTGGTCGTATGAACAACACGCTCACCTATCGTTCGCCCGAATTCGCTGGCGTTAAGGTCTTTGCTCAGTACTCGCTCGACGCCGACGGTCAGGAAGACGAACACAGCGGTGTCAACAAGCGCTACGCTGGTTTGGGTGCCACGTATGACCTCGGTGCTTTCAGCACGGGGCTTGTGGTTGACACGACCATGAATGGCCGTAAGGACAAGTCCGGCAACACGGAAGACTCCCTCGGTATTTCTTGGGGTGCTTCTTACGACTTTGGCTTCACGAAGCCCATGATCTTGGTCCAGTATGGCAAGCACGAAAACAAGCTCGGTGGCTTTGGCTACGGTGAGTTTGATGACTTTGGTGAAACGGTTACCGCTAACGAAGGCTTGAAGGGCTATGCTGTCGCGCTCGGTGCTGTCACGCCGTTGATGGGTGGTAATCTCTACACGTCCGTCAACTATACGGATGGTGAATTCGAAGGTGACGGTGCTATCGCTGGTGGTCAGAACGTCGTTGGCGATATCGAACGCTGGGGTGTTGGTGTTGGCTATGACTATCCGCTCAGCAAGCGTACCAAGCTCTATGGCTTCGCGGCTTACAATGAAGGCGAGTGGAAGCAGGAATGGAGCGGCAACGGCAACATCAAGTACGAACAGCAGGACATCGAAGCTGGTGTTGGTCTGATCCACTACTTCTAATCAGTTTTTCATCAGGTGTCTCCCACACCTGACATAAGCTGAAGAGAGCCTCGTTTGATTCGTCGGACGAGGCTCTCAACGTATCGGGATGTTCGATTCTGTCGGGCGATCGCCCATAGGGCGCCAATCCCTTCTTATTCCTCCTTCGGCTTCCAAGACAAACACTCCTCAACGCAGCGCCGCCGTCCGTATCGTCCAGTCAATTTCCGCGAGCACACCCCTCAACACCTTCGCCGCCCGCCGAAAGAGCTTTTCTTCAAAGAGATCGTTGCGATAGGAGAGTTCCACCGAGTCCTGCCAGGTGTGAAACGGAATCTCGCAGACTGCAAGCGTCGGAAAGCGCTCGAGAAAACATTTCGCCGTGTGCACGGGGACGAGCGCGACGCGGTCGGTGCCGAGCAGGTACTGCGGCACTTTCGCATAGTGCGACGTCATCACATCCACCCGCCGCGAACGAATCGCCTCAAATACCGCTCCGCGATACCGAAGGCTCCGCCGTAGTGCACCACCACGTGCGGTTTCGCCGCGTACTCATCCAAGGTCAACGCTTTCCCTCGTTTCGTGAAATCGGGCTCGTCGAAAAGACAGCAGTCCCAGTGAAGCCCGAAGGATTCGCGTGCGACCGCGTTCGAATGCGTGCCTCCACCCGTGATCGTGAAGTGCGTGGTGCGCGAGAGGAGCGCCCGTTCGGCCAGGAGTGCGTTCGTCTGCCGGAGAATGGGTGTCGCCTCGGGGAGCTGCTCCCGAAAGGCGTCCGTGAGTTTTCGCCCGAGCACGATCTCGAAGTCGTCCGACATGGAGATCACGACCGCGCTGCCCCGCTGCATCTCTCCGGGGAGCACCCGTGAACAGGCGGCGAGCGCGTCCAAAACTGCGGGAAAGAGTTCTTCGGCGAGAATGCTCGGAGCTAACCCCTTGTCGGACGGCAGAAAGAGGGGATCTCCGTAGGCTTCGCGCAACATCTTGAGGTGTTCGCTCACGGTCGAGACGGCGAGTCCCAGCTCGCGCGCCGCCAGCGTCATGTTGCGCTCGCGGTAAAGCGACAGAAAAGTCTTGAGAAGGTTGAGATTGAAGTCGGCGGCGTCGGGCATGGGAAGAAAGAATCGAAATAGGGGAACGGCGGTTCGGAAATCCCTTGAGATTCCATGATGCCACAGGAGAGGGACGGCTCATTACCCCGAGAAAAAACTCCCTCGGGCTTCGGCCGCCCGAGGGAGGAAAAAGGGATCGGTCGGGAAAGACTCCCCGACCGACCCGGGGAAGAACACTTCTTTCGATCAACAGAAGGACGTCAATGTCCGGCCTTGATCGCGTCCATGGCGTAGCGGGCGGCAAGGCGTCCCGACGTGAGCGCAAAGCCCGAGGTGGCGCCTTCCACCTTGATGTCGTCCGTGTCCATGAAGAGCCCGCCCATGTCGGCGCCTGCCATGTAGAGGTTCGGGATGCTGTCGCCCTGACCGTTGAGGGCTTCGAAGCGGCGGTTGATCTTGATGCCGCCGAGCGTCAGGAAGTAGGTGCGGATGCCCTTCAGGGCGTAGTACGGACCCTTTTCCATGTCGAAGGCGGCGATGTGTTCCTTCTTGCGCCCGAACTCGGCGTCGACGCCCGTCTTGGCGTATTCGTTCACCTTCTCCACCGTGGCCTTGAGGTTTTCATACGGAACGCCGATCTGCATGGCGAGGTCTTCGAGGGTGTCGGCCTTGAAGGCCCAGCCGCGCTTCATGCCTTCTTCGAAGGTCTTGGGGAGGGCCTTCAGAGGCGTTCCGACGGTCACGATCGCGTTGAACGGGATGAGCGGACCGGTTGCAACGAGTTGATCGAACTTCGCCTGATCGAGAATGTTGTACATGATCCCGCCCGCCGCGGTCATGGCGGCGTAGACCTCGGTAAAGACCGAGCCGCGCGATTCGTTGAAGAAGCGTTCGCCGTTGCGGTCAATCCAGAGCCACGGCTGCGCGAGGGCGCAGCGGCCCTGCTTGAGCCAGTCTTCGCCGTTGAACTGGTTGATCGGCGGACGGTCGGGGAGATAGGGGGCGTTCCCGACCACCTGCGACATGCCGGCCGTGGCGCCGCCCACCTTCATGGCCATGTTGATGCCGTCGCCCGTGCGGCCGTCGATCAAGGCGCTGCGAAGCCAAATCGGTTCGGAGACGCTCGGGTCGCTCGAATCGGGCACGTACTGCTGAATCATGCCGGGGTTCGCGGCAAAGCCACCCGTCGCGAGAATCACCTTCTTCGCGCGCACGACGACCGTTTCGCCCGTCTTGGTGTCGACGGCTTCGACGCCCGTCACGCGCCCGTTCGTGAGAATGAGCTTCTTGGCGGGGGTTTCGGTGAGGATCGTCGCGCCCTTGGCCTTGGCGGATTCGGCGAGCTTCGCGATCACGCTCGAGGCGCCGCCCTGAAAGAGGTGCCAACAGTGGAAGGACTCTTCTTCGGGCATGATCGTGCGGATGCCGCGGATTGCGACGCCCTTGTCCACCATCCAGTCGATGGTGGCGCCCGATTCGGCGATCAGTTGCCGCACGACGTTCGGGTTCGTACGGTAGTGGTTGAACTCGAGAAAGCGGTTGACGGTGCGCTGCACATCCCACTTGATGCCGTGCTCCTTCTGGTAGCGCGTGCCGATCCCGAGCGACCCTTCGGGGAAGTTGCCGGCGCCGCCCAAAATGGAGAGTTTTTCAAGCACCACGGGCTTCAGGCCCTTGTCGGTCGCTTCGGCCGCGGCGGCGATGCCGCTCAGGCCCCCGCCTACGATCACGAGGTCCGTGTCCATGACGCGCGTCGCAGCGAACGCGGGCGTCTAGAGAAAGCCCGAGGCCATGAGAAGCGAGGCGGTCGCCGTCAGAAAGAAACGTCGTTGCATGGAAAGTCTCCTTTTCCGTTGAGCCCCCCTCATGATGCGCGCCGCCTTGTTCGACGTTTCGAAAGCCACATTCGTCATTTCGAACGGCGGAAACCGGCGCGCAAAAACTGCGCCGCATCCCCCGAAGTCGGAATGAAAAGATTTCTTTGATTTTGTGATTAGGAGGGTGCGGCAACCAACATTTATTCTCCTGCAGAGTGTGTGGTACGAACGCGTAAAAATGCGGAACGATTGGACTTCGTGCAACAAATTTCTTTTCTCTCTTTTTTCGGATCTTCGCTTCTCTCGTCGAGTTTTTCCGAAAACGGACGCAAAAACTCGTCTTCAGGGGGTGCGGAATGCATGTGCGAGGATGAGCCAACCCCAAACGGGAAGGTCCGCGGCTCGGCGCGCAATGCCGCAGGAACGTTTCCCCGGGACTTCAACCACAGGTTCCGCTCCATTTTGTTTCGGAACCGTCCAACTCAGTCAAGGACACAAGACATGTTCAAGAAGTCGCTCATCGCGCTTGTTACGCTTTCCGCCGCGGCCTTTGCCGCCAACGCCGCCGACATCACGCTTTCCGGCCGTATCGACGCGGGTCTCAACTATCACAACGAAAAGGTTACGGGCGAAAAGTCCGACGGCACCTTCTCCATGAAGTCGGGTCAGTACTCGGCTTCCCGCTTTACGCTCAAGGGTTCCGAAGAACTCGGCAACGGCACTTCCGTCGGTTTCATCCTCGAAAACGGCTTTGACTCCGACACGGGCGCCTTCTCGCAGGAAGGCAAGATCTTCGGTCGTGAAGCCATCGTCTACGTGAAGGGCGAATTCGGCACCTTCGCCATGGGCCGCGTCGGCGCGCTCGCTTCCGGTGCCGGATCGTTCAGCCGCATCTACGACTACGCCGCCTTCGGCACGGGCTGGGGCGACTTCGCCGGCGCCAAGGGCCAGTTCATGCTCGGCGACCGCGACCGCTTCGACAACACGCTCACCTACGTTTCGCCGGAATTTGCCGGCCTCACGGTTTCCGCTCAGTACTCCCTGAACGCGGAAGGCGATGAAGCCGCTCACTCGTCGCTCAACAAGCGCTACGCCGCCTTGGGCGCCACCTACAACCTCGGCGCCTTCAGCACGGGTCTCGTCGTCGACACGATCATGAACGGCGCCAAGGACGACTCCTACAACACGGAAGATTCGCTCGGCGTTTCCTGGGGCGCTTCGTTTGACCTCGGCGTCACGAAGCCCATGGTGCTCGTTCAGTACGGCAAGAACGAAAACAAGTTGGGCGGCTTCAACTTCGCCCAGATGTTGAAGGACTACGGCGATGAAGATCATCCCTACGCCGCCTCCCGCAACGGCGGCCTGAAGGGCTACGCCGTGGCGCTCGGCGCCGTCACGCCGATTCTCGGCGGCAACCTCTACACGGCCGTGAACTACACCGACGGCGAACTCGACGGCCGCGCTTACGGCGTGGACTTTACGGACGGCAAGCGCGGCGACGAACAGGGCTACGCCACGGCCGACGTGAAGCGCTGGGGTATTGCCGCGGGCTACGACTACCCGCTCTCGAAGCGCACGAAGGTCTACGGCTTTGCCGCCTACAACCAGGGGGAAGCCAAGGCTTCGCTCTATGACATGAAGGGCCAGCCGGGCAACTCCGGCAAGTTCCGCGAAAAGGACACCGAAGTCGGTTTCGGCATGGTGCACTTCTTCTAAGTCCCTCCTGATCCGGGCCAATGCCCGGACCGTCGGACAAACGGGCTCCTCTCTTCTTTGAGTCGGGCGGAGCCCCCGCGACTCGCTTTCATCGGGCCCCGAAAGCGGGTCGCTTTGCTTTTGTGCGGACGGTTTTGTCGACGGTCCGCTTCCCATTTCCGGGGACGTCGTGCGAGAATGTCGGCTCTCTCCATCGATTCCGCGCCGACATGCGGCGCACGAACCGCCGCAGCAAAACTCCATCGAGGCCCGCCATGACCGATCCCCAGAAACCGAAGCTCCACGAAAGCTTTTATTCCGTCTTTTCCTTCGTTTTCGGCTGCATCATGTTGGGCCTTGTCGCCTATCTCGCCTACGACTGGCTGCAGGGCTGACCGCCGCGCCTCGGGGAAGGAATCCCCCCGGCGCTTTGCCGTCTCACCCCGTGAAGGCGGGCCGACCTCTCAGGCCTTCTTGACGGCGCGCATCTCCCGCACTTCCGCCGCGCAGAAAAGGAGAATCCCCGACCAAATGAAGAGGAGCGGCAGAAGCTCTTCTTGCCCAAAAGGTTCCTTGAACCAGAAGATCCCGAGAAGGAGCGTGAGAATCGGGGCGAGATACTGACAGAAGCCGAGCACGTTCATCGGAAGGTTCATCGCGGCAAAGGTGAAGAGTACGAGCGGAATCGATGTCACGATCCCCGTTCCCACGAGCGCGAACGAAAGAACCGTGTCGCCCGTGAGGAAATGTCCGAGCCCCGCCGACTGCAGGTGCCAGGCGTACCCGAGCGCAAAGGGCAGCATGACCGTGACTTCGAGCAGAATCCCGATCTGCGCGTCGAGCATGAGTTTTTTCTTTAACGCCCCGTAGAGGCCCCAGCTAGCCGAAACGCCCAGGGCGATCCACGGGAACTGCCCGAAGGAGGCGATCATGAGGGCGACCCCGGCGGCCGCGAGTCCGATCGCGGTCCACTTCATGCGCCCGAGGCGCTCGGAAAAGAAGAGGACGCCCAAGAGCACCGAAATGAGGGGCGTCAAGAAGGTCCCGATCCCGAGCTGCACGACCTGTTCGGTGACGACCCCGATCACGTTGATCCACCAGTTGAGGGACGCAAAGACCGCGGCCGCAAGGAGAATCCCGGCGCGCTTCAGGTCCCGCTTGAGCGTCTCGACGGTGCGCAGAATCTCCCGCCTGCGGCCACGAACGAGAAGGAGTGCCAGCACGAAGACGAAGGTCCACACGACGCGGTGAGCGATCACTTCCCAGGAATCGGCTCGGGCGAGCAGGTTCCAGTAGAGCGCCATGAACCCCCAGAAGAGGTAGGAGACGAGCGCGGCGGCAAGACCCGCCCTGCGGTTGGGAAGGTTCGGGGAAAGCGGGCGGTCGGGGAGGGTGGTCGGCATGGGGCGGTCCTTCGTGGAGGCGACGCAAAGAAGTGTAGCGCAGACGGCGAAAAGCTTCTCGGAGGCGCGTTTCGCCCTGAATTTTTGTGGCTACAATGTCCGAACCAAACCATTCTGAGGAGACAAAACATGAAGGCAAAACGCGTGCTGGCCGTGCACGACCTCTGCTCCTTCGGGCGCTGCTCGCTCACGGCGGCGATTCCCGTGATCTCGGCGATGGGGATGCAGGTGTGTCCGCTTCCCACCGCCTTTTTCTCGAATAACCTCACTTACGGCGAATTCACCTTCCACGACTTTACCGACAAGATGACGGGCTTCATGGACCGTTGGGAGAAGCTCGGCTTTCAGTACGACGCCGTCTACAGCGGCTTTCTGGCTTCGGTCGAGCAAATCGAAGTCGTGCGCGACGCGGTGAAGCGCTTCGCTTCGCACGAGGGGGCGCTCGTCGTGGTGGACCCCGCCATGGGGGACGACGGCAAGCTCTATCCGGTCTTCGGGCCCGAGTACGTCGAGGCGATGCGAACGCTCGTGAAGGAAGCGACCCTCATTACACCCAACTTCACGGAAGCCTGCTTCCTTTTGAACGAACCCTGCGACATGACGGCCCCCTCGGAAGAAAAGCTTCGCGCCATGACCGAAAAGCTCGCCGCGCTCGGCGCCAAGCAGGTCGTGATCACGAGCGTGCCCGCAGGCGACGACGAAATCAAGGTCGTGAGCTTTGATTCGGTCACGGGCGAATATGCGGAACGCACGACGCCCCGCATTCCCTTCACGACCTGCGGAACGGGCGACGTCTTTACGAGCGTCGTGACGGGGTCGCTCCTTCGCGGAGAAAGCTTGGCGAAGGCCGCGGCGCTCGCGATGCGGTTCGTGAGCCGCGTGATGGAATACACCAAGGAGGCGGGGGCGGACCCGCGTGAAGGGGTGATTGTGGAGCCCTGTCTCAAAGAGCTCCTTCGCTGAGCGCAAGCCCGTGAAGAAATGACCAATGAGCCCCGGAAGGCTTGATGTCTTTTGAACTGTCCCCAGAAAGCGAGACACTTTCTGGGGACACTTTTATGGGCAAGAAG
>OOAK01000585.1_pt1 | contig 34317 bp, 35 predicted proteins | sample 1671811 | NCBI WGS metagenome assembly OOAK01 (sample SAMN06348195, study PRJEB24527) | human gut metagenome | biome: human gut; feature: ankylosing spondylitis patient; material: feces | host: Homo sapiens | place: China | collected 2015-10 | reverse complement strand
CGCAAAAGCACTTTCGACAGCCGTACCGTCCATCAAAAGTACCCTTGCGCCCTGCCGGGGGCTATCCAATCAAATTATTCCGGTATTCTTGCCTGTACATATTCCAGATCTCCGCAATATGATGTTCCCACCAGATACCATTCTCTTGCCGGATTCATCTCCATTCTTGTCCGTACCCACTTATCATCAACCAGCACCTCAAGACCTTCTCCACAGTGAAATCCCGTATCAATCCATAAGTCTGATGCCAACAATCCATATCTGTCATTACTGCTGTTATATCCTAATCTTCCCTGTTTCATTGTATCTTTCTCCCTTCTTCACAACTATCAAATTTACAGTAATCTCACATTCCAGCCATAGTTTTCCGTCTGCACCTTACCAACTTTCTTCTTGTTTACTTCTCACAGGGGCGTGACACGCTCCTGTAAAAAGGTAATCAACACGAACTGTTACCATCGAAAGCTCTCTTGCATTCCTTTTCTGTCCAGATACTCCTGCCGGAACTTTTCCCGTTCTTCTTCTGTTGGTGCAGTTTTGGATTTACTGTATACCTCACGATTTACCATTGCATCCAGCTTTTTCTCCAAACCTTTTCTTATATCATCTGCTTCCTGTTCCTGATCCAGTAAATGATATTTTATAATCTTTCCAAATAACTCCTCTGGAATCATAACGTTTTTCAAGTTCTCACCTTCTTACAATTTATGTAAGGACGCAACACTGCAATGTCTTTACAGATTGCAACCTTGCATTTTAATTCCGCATTTTCTATATACTCTGCAATGTTGCACCCTTAATTTATTCCGGCTTAACTTTATCTAAATCCCAATACCAGGAATTACCGATTCGTCTTGCCTTAATTCCAAGTTCCTTTTTTGCATTTTCCAGTGTTCTTTTAGAAATATTCAAATCTTCTGCCATATCAAAGATTTCACTGCTTTGTACAGAAGTTGATGTTTCTGCCAGTTCCCTCAGCATCTTTTTTGCCTGTTCCAGTTTATTTACCTTTGGAGCAATTCCACCAAGCACCTCATCTGCTGTGATTTCATAGTCACCTATCCACTCAAATCCGGTTTCTGTCAGGCGAAATGCTTTGGAATGCCCAAATGCAGCCAGATTATTTTTAATCTGAACCACTGCTCTTAAGTCCGGTTCTCCCTCTATTCTTCCTACCAGTAATACGCTTCTGGCTACTGCAAAAAAGTCAATCGAACCCATTCCTCTATATGCAGCTTTATTTCCACCAGCTTTATTCATATGTCCGATTAATAAAATTGCACATTTATACTTTTCTGCCAGCAAGCTCAATCTTTTTGTCATATCCCTTGCTTCATTTGCCCGGTTCATATCCATACCGCCGCCGAGATATGCCTGTATCGGGTCTAAAATCAGTAGCTTCGCCTTTGTCCTTATGACTGCTTCTTCCAGACGTTCATCTATCATGGAAAGTGATTTTATGCTCTCGTCAATGACGGAAATATTTTCACAATTTGCTCCTGCCGTTTCCAAACGGGGCTTAACCGTATCTGCAAGCCCTTCCTCCGCACTCTGGTAAATCACATTCAGCGGCTCCGTCAGTTTCATTTTGCTGTCCAGACCCTCGCCTTTTGACAGCTTCGCCGCTATGTTCAGCACAAGAGTTGTCTTACCGTCCCCCGGATCGCCTTGTACAATCGTCAGCTTTCCATAAGGGATAAACGGAAACCACAGCCACGCCACCTCCTGCGACTGTATCTCCGACATTTTAATCATCTGTAATTCTGTTCTCGTTCCTGCCATAATGTCCTCCGTTTTTGAAAAATTCGTTGTCACCGGAAGAAACCTCTGCTATACTTGAATTGTGATTGTTGATAACAGAGGTTTTCCAGTTATCACAGCCCTAACAGTTGCCGCTGTCAGGGCTTTTTTCTTCGCCTTGCCACAGATACCTTGCACCGTCCAACATCCAAAGAATTGCTTTCAGCATATCTTCATAGGCTTCCCGCAAATCTCTGATTTCTTCGGAAGTAATCCCCGGCTTTTTGCCATCAATTTGCTCCGCCAGTTCCACCAGCCGATTCTCCATTTCCTGCAACCGTTCCACAATCTGATAAACTGTTTCTTTCTTGCCTACCACGCACACCCGGTTATAAATGCAGGAACGGACAAAATAATCTTTTTTCTTCATGCCGCTTGTGAAAATCTTTGCTTCGATTTCTTCCCTCTCTCTCGGAGAGATACGGAAACTGATTGTCGGATATTTGTGTGTGCCGCTCATTCCTCTGTGCCCTCCTTAAATTCTTCATCCAGCAATTTTGCCATTTGTGTCTGTTCCGTCGGGAACATATGAGCATAGCGATAAGTAATATCCACGCTTTCATGCCCACCCTGTTTCCGATTGATACCGCCGAAAATCCCATGCTGATAAGCAGTGATACATGAGAATGTCGCAAATCGTGGATTCTAATGCGTTTCACTCCCGCTTTTTTCGCCCCTCTTGTCATTTCATGGTGCAGAAAGCTTTTTGTCAGATGAAAGATACGGTCAGTGGGAAGAATCCCGTATAATCTGCCGATATAATCTTTCAGTTCTTCACATAAGAAATCCGGCATACTTACATTTCGTTTGCTTTTCGGAGTTTTCGGGTCTGTAATTACATCTTTACCCTCCAATCGCTGATAAGATTTTGTTATCCGAATGACTTTGTTATCAAAATCAATATCCTGCGACGTGAGAGCTAACAGTTCGCCCACTCGTAAACCGCACCAGTACAATATCTGAAACGCATGATAGGAATATGGTTTGTCCTTTACCGCTTCAATGAATTTCAGATATTCCTCTTTTGTCCAGAACAACATTTCCTCCGCTTTTCCCTTTCCCAACGGCCCCGCCTTTACAACAGGATTGCTTTTCAGTTCATAGAACCGTACCGCATGATTAAACAGTGCACTCAATTCTGATTGCAGAGTTTTCAAATAAGTCGGAGCATAAGGCTTTCCTTTTTCATCACGATAGGAAATCTGTTCATTCTGCCACTGGATAATATCTTTCGGACGAATATCACGCATTTTCTTATCCTTGAAATAGGGCAGTAGCTTTGTCCTCAAGATATGCTCTTTCGTCAGCCAGGTATTGTGTTTCAGTTTCGGCTTCATATCTCTTGTGTATGTCTGAACAAATTCCTCAAAAGTCATATCCAAGTCAGCCGCTTCTTTCATACGGAAATGCCGTTCCCACTCTGTTGCTTCCCGTTTGGTCTTAAATCCCCTCTTAACTTTCCGGCAATTCTTACCAGTCCAGTCATAATAGTGAAAGGACACATACCATGTTCCCCGCTGTTCGTCTTTGTACGCCGCCATAATCTCACTCCTTTCCTAATTCGCCTGTGCCATGCCATAAAATTTTTCTTCATAGTATTTTCTGCTCACTCGTCCGGCGATTGTGATAAAACCATTTGCTTCCAGTTCTTCGTTCATCTGCCGCACCAGCTTATAAGCAAATGGTTTGGAAATGCCTAAGTCCTGCGCCACTTCTCCGGCTGTTACAAATAAATCATTTTTCAAATACACGTCCTCCTTTTGGATTTTTAACTTTTTTGTTAAGTTCTATATTTTCAGTATACTTAACATTTCTGCTATTGTCAATAGCTTTTTTGTTAAGTTTATCTTTTTTATTAAATTTAGCATTTCTGATAAGTTTTTGTTGCCGTATTATTTTAGGTATGCTACAATGTAGGAAACGGGATAACTATTTTCACAGGAGAGCTTTATGGAATACACGATACGAGAAATGACGGTAATGGAATATCCTCTATTGAATGAATTTCTATACGAAGCTATTTTTATTCCAGACGGTATAAAGCCGCCACCGAAAAATATTATCGCTTCTCCCGAATTACAAATTTATGTTGACCGCTTCGGGGCATCAAAAGCTGATTTCGCATTAGTCGCAGAAGTTGAATAAAAAATCGTTGGTGCTGTCTGGGTACGCATTATACACGATTACGGACATATTGATGATGAAACGCCCTCTCTTGCCATTTCTCTATACAAAGAATACCGGGGACAGGGGATAGGAACCGATATGATGAAAGAAATGCTATCTTTGTTGAAAACACATGGTTATAAACGTGTTTCACTTTCTGTTCAAAAGGCTAATTATGCGACTGAAATGTATCGAAAAATCGGCTTTGATATTATACGGGAAAACAAAGAAGAATGGATTATGGTGTGTAATTTGTAAATTTTAAGGAAAGGACACAGAATTATGACACTGGGAGAACGAATTAAGAGAATCCGCACATTTCGGGGATTAACACAACGGGAACTAGGATTGAAGCTGGGATATGAGGAGCGCAACGCTGATGTTCGTGTAGCACAATATGAATCCGGCTATCGTGTTCCCAAAAAAGATACTCTCATGGAAATTGCCAAAATTTTGAATGTCAACTATATCAATTTTATTACCGAAGCCCCCGGCTGCACCGAGGACATTATGCAGACTTTTTTCTGGCTTGACGAGGACAACCGCAATACCTTTCATCTGTTCCAGCTTGTCCGCAATCCCGGCAAGTGCAACGCTTCTGATGATAAGTCTGTTCGCTATAATGATAGTGACGAATGGCCTGCTCATGCTCCTGTCGGTATGTGGATTGATTATGGTCTGGTAAATGAATTTCTGCGTGAATGGTGTTTGCGGAAAGAACAGCTAAAAAGCGGAGAAATTTCAGAGGACGAATATTTTGAATGGAAAATCAACTGGCCTGCTTCCAGCAGCAACGTTGATGAACAGGGAAATGGCAAGAAAAATAACAGTTATGATTGGAGAAAATATAATGGATTATAATAATATTTATAATTTTAAAAACCCTATTCGGCATTTTATAAATATAGACAATATAATTTTCCCAACAAGTCCAGCTTCCATAGACATTGATGATACTTGTTGGACAAAACCTATCAAATTTACCATACGAAAAAATGATAATAGCTTTCGCACCTTGAAGCTTCCCAATATTATTTCTTTAACTTGTGCTTATGAACATTTTAAAACATTTCCACACTTTGATGATCCGCAACAACTTGACACTTCTCATAAACGATTATCTGTTCGATTAAATACAGGGGATTTTGCGATTGGGGAATATGATGTTCAATTAGAAAATGACTTTGAAGAGCTATGTGTCTATGACAATCTAATCAAATTAGATATAAAGGAATTCTATGGGCGATTATATACTCACTATTTAGATTTTAATGGCTTACCTGACCGCTATATTACAAATATGAATTTTGGAGCTACAAACGGCTTGATTATGGGTAACTATTTATCTCTATATTTTGCTGAACAACATTTAACAAAAATAAGTTATGTTCTTGAAAATGCACTTGTAGAGCAAAATATCATTTGTGATTTTACATATTTTTCCGATGATTTTTATTTCTTTTGTAACAAAGAGGACGTAAGTAAAATAATCCAAATATTTTATTCTGTTTTAGATCAATTCGATTTGCAAGGAAACGAAAACAAATATGAAATATGGGATTATGAAAAATTTAATTCTTATAATGTAATTGCAAGATATTGGAAAAAATTAATTGCACATTGTAATACACATTACAGCAGCGAAAGTTCGCAAAATAAATTGGTTTTTATAAATCAAATTGTGTACCGTATATCTCAATTATACGATGAAAAGCAAAAAAGAGTATTTATTAACAACTTTTTTAAAACAAAATATTTCAGAACACTAAATTTAGAAAAATTCATCACAAAAGAATATGACTACCATCAATTATGTTATATTTTTAGAACTTCTCCAGAATCACTATTATATTGTATTGACAAGTTTCGCTATATGAATAACTTTGATAAAAATAAAGTAAAGAAATTTTTCAAGATACGGTTTAAGGAATCCCTAAAAACTTCGTTTCATGAAGAACAACTATACTATTTTTATGCAATTGGTGAATTAGGGTTTACAGATATATTAGCAGAAAATACTGAATTAGTTTTGTGTTCAAAAAATCAAGTGCTAATTTCATATTATCTTAGCATTCACTTATTTTCTGAACAGGATATTAATACTTTAAAGAATAACACAGATGAAGCATATTGGTTTCAAAATTATCATTTAATTCTATACACCCCTAATTTGTTAACAGATTTAGAAAATAGTATATTATCCTATCTAATTCCAGAAAAATGTCGTCCCGTACCAAACGAAAAATCATCTGCTGTCAAGCGCAGAACAACCTATATGGAATTTTATAAAGAAAACTTATCTAACGGAAAAGCACTTATTCAAAATATAAATGATATAGAAATTGCTATCCATGAATATCTAGATCTAAGATTTGAAGAAGAAGAAAATCTATTTTTTCAATAAAACAGGTATCAAAAAGGTATCACGCCACATACTAAGAGCCAGGAAGTCCGCTGTTTATGCGGCTTCCCGGCTCCCTGTTTACTATTCAAACTCAGTCGTAGAAGACTCCTTTTTCTATCTGAAATCCTTTTCGTAGAGGATCACACGATCATCCGCATCGTATCTCTTCTTGGAGAGAACCATGCTCAGTTTTCGGAATCCGATCTTTTCAGACTGGCGGATGGCCTCATCCACAATCTCTTTGACGTCGATCACAGTAACCGGTCTGCCCGCTTCCTGCAGCTCACTGATTCTATCATAGAGCGTCGGGATTGCTTCTTCGTCGATCGTGTAATCTTCCTCGTAAGCATAAGTACGTCCAAATTCGACAAGTTCATCATTGGTAAATACCGGAATAACAATCTCGCTTGTAAACTTCTCTGCGAAATCCGGATGCTTCTCAAACAGCTCTTTCAGATATTTCTTCTCATCTTCCAGAACCACAAGAAGTGCATCTGTACGGAACTCCATCGCTTTGGAAAGCTGTTCCACAACGGCATCATCCAGATCACCGGCTTCCTCAATGATCAGCGTACCACCCGCAATCTTGGCAACCGTAGACGGGATATCCTTTTTATTGAAATCCTCTGCATAAATCTTTGCAATCTTTACAGATTCCTCGCCTTTTTCTTCACTGATCGTCTTTGCAAAACGAATACCGAGCGTAGACTTTCCACTGCCCTCTGCACCAAGAATGATCAGATTGCCGACTCTGGACGTCTGATCTGTAGATTTCATCTTCTTCATTACCATATATAATGCCGAAGCAATCTGCTGACTCAGCCCTGCCACCGTTGCAAAATAAGAGAAATTATACTTCTGTTCTTCCGTCAGATCCGTCGGAACTGCATCCTCTTCCTTTACAGATGCTGCTTCTTTTTTTTCTTCCTTTTCTTTTTCGGCCTGCTTTTCCTTCTCTTGCTTTTCGAGCTCCGCCGCCTGTTTCTCAAGCTCCGCTTCAATCTCTTTTGCAATATCCCTTGTATTTCCAAGAGCCGCCTTTTTCGCACTTGCGCCTTCGGCTGCGTCCTCTTTCACTTCTGTTTCCGGCTCAGCCTGAGATACTTCCGCAACTTCCTCAATCGGCTGCACTTCTACTTCCTGTTCAGCCTCAACTACTTCTTCAACCTGTGGTGTCTCTTCTGGCTCTGCTACTTCTTCAATTACTTTCTCAATCGGTACTGCCTCTTCTGGTTCAGCCTCAGCCACTTCTTCAACCTGTGGTTCAACTTCTGGTGCAACCTCAACTATTTTCTCAGCCAGTTCAACCTCTGTTTCCGGCTCAACTTCAGCGACTTCCTCCACATGTGATTCTGCTGCTTTCACTGGCTGTGGTTCTGCTTCAACCTTTTTGCCCAGAACTGCTGCGATTGCCGCTTCTTTCTGTGCAAGGCTCATGGACAGCAGAATATCATCAATATTGTTTCTCTTGATCTCTTCTGCCGGAACTTCTTCAGCTGCTTCTTCTGCCTCGGCAGTCACATCATTCATCGGTTCGATAATATCACTCTCATCCGGTTTTCTCTGAATACCGGAGAGAATATCCCGCATACTCTTTGCAAGTTCTGCCTGAAGGTCTTCTGTATTAAATTCATATTTTTTATCCGCTTTTGCCGGTGCATCCTGACCGGCTGCATCTGCCTTTTCTTTTGATACGTTTTCCGCTTCGGAATCTGCGTCATCCACAATTTTCTCATCGACCTCTGCATCATCCGCTGCCTTCTCTGCGGCATTCTCATGATCGACAGTCTTTTCAGGGGTCGTTACCGGCAATTCCTTATGGAAACCCTGTTCTTCCTGATCGGTTTTTTCCTGATTTTCAGAAAATGCTGCAAAGATTCCGTAATCATCATTTTCTTCTTTTTCAGCTGTATGTTCTGCGACGCTCTGTGCAATCTCTTTTTCCGTTACAGAAATCACATCATCCGTGATCACTTCTTTGCTGGATTCTGGCATATTTTCCAGAATAGCTTTTTCCAGATCCGGTGCAACATTTTCTACCATTTCCGCTTTTGGCATGGTAGCTTCGTTGCGGTTGTCATAAATCGCCTGCTGTACCGGTGTCAGTGCTTTGATCCTCTGTTTCAGTTCGAGTGCACGGATAACATATTTGCCCTGTCTGAACCACACAACCAGATCATCGCAAGCATCAACACATTTCTCCTTCTGTCCGGCACGATAATAAAGTTTTGCAAGCTCATAGGCATATTTTTCCGTGTATTCTTTCTGATTATATTCTTCCAGAATCTCAATCTGATCCTCGATCGCCGCACCTCTGCCTCGATAGATCATATATTTCAAAAGATAACGTGAATTATCGTGCGGTGCTGCTTCAACAAATTCACTGTAAAATTCCGCTGCATCATCAAACTCCCGCAGTTTTACGGAAATCTCCGTTAAATGGAACAAAATGTTTCTCACTGCCTGAGATTTGCGGTATGCACGAAGCAAAAGTGCCTTACTGTCCTGCAATCTTCCGACTTCTTCATAAATTTCGCTGATCATACAAAGCGTTCTGACATTTCTTACTCTCCGCCAGTCAATCGTATCAATAATATCTGCCGCATCTTCATAATATCCCTGATCAGCCAGCTTTGTTATTTCTTCTAACTTAAGGTTGTATTCGTATTTATCCACTGTTTCACCTCGTATATGTTCCTGCCTGTTATTATCCTATTTTATTCTACTATTACTCTTCATGTTTTTAAAGTATACTACACCAAAAATACATTGTCAAACCGAGGGTTTTCGCAATTTTTCCGTCTGACCGGTTCTTTTTCCCCGGAAATATCCAAAAAGGAAGCCGCTGTTTTTTTGCGGCTCCCCGATACTCTTATTTGGTCTTACCGATTTTAACTTTTGACCAGGCAGAATAGTATTTCTTTCTGTTTTTCTTTTTCCAGGTTCTGATCCGGATATAATATTTCTTTCTGGATTTTAACTTGGATACCGTAGTACTGTTCTTTTTCATACCACTGATATTTTTTGTCTTTTTTGATTTGAATTTTCTGCTTGTTGATACCTGAATCTGATATCCTGACACCTGCTTTTTCTGTTTTTTCCAGGAAATACTCAGTGCCTTCTTCTTTTTGATGACTTTGGTGATCTTCGTCGCTTTCGGAACAATTTTGAAAGAAAGTGTTTTGCTGCCACAGTATTTATTTTTCATTTTTACATTTACATGGTACTGACCAACCTTCTTTCTTCCTGCCTGATACGATACCGTATAATGATCGGAAGATACTCTGTTGCCATCACCATCAAGTACAATAATGCCTGGATTTTTTGTCTTTCCATCGTATACATATTTCGTCTTTGAAAGTTTTACCACTTTTGGTGTCCGCTTTTTCACAAACTTCGCAGTAATGCTTTCATCAGACAGTATCTGTATCCTGTAATCCTCTTCTTTTGAAAGCAGTATTCCTTCTCTGTACCATCCTTCGAAAACATATTCTTCCTCCGGAATTGCCTGAAGTTTCGCAAACTGCCCATACTGGTAAATACCTCCGCCAATCACAGTTCCGGCTTTTTCATCAGATACAAGTGCTTCCACCGTAAAATATGCATTTCTTGCATCGTCGCCGGACAAATCCGAATCCGAATTTATTGTGTTTCCATCTGCATCATAAAGTCTGTAGTCCGCATCAGAACCTTCCGGAGTATCCTTCTCCAGCTCCGCTTTATCGTATGCCGGGAGAACGCCTTCCACCACTTCTCCTTTTTCCATCTCAATATTGAAATAATTGATGTTTCGCGTATACTCACCGGCCAGAGCACTGTATTCATTGATGCTGTAATTGACGCTGTCTTTTTCACGTGCAGTCATTTCCACATAAAAAGTTTCATCCACCGGAAGGACAACATATTTCTGCCCATTGTTATCCACCCCTGCAATATAACTTCCTGTTTCATCCGACTGCTCATTGATGATCGATGCAATCTTATTTTGTTCTGCATCAAAAACCTTAACATCAACCTCACAGTTGATTCGAATGATCCGGAATCCGCCATTGTTCAGGCGATTTGCAGTTGTTCCGACATAATTGCTGTCCATCGATGCCAGCCATGCATAACACAGTTCCGGATAATGAGCTGCCCCGAGTCCTTCTCCATTTAAAACAGCCGTTGTAAAATAATTCGGATGATTGCTGACAAGTGCAAGCATCAGATCACTCAGTTTCACACCCGCATAATCAATGACAAGCTCATTATAATCTGTGATTCCTGCATCCTGAAGTGCTTTCCTGAGCCATCCCGATACGATTTTCAATGCCTTTTCTTCCGTTCCCCATGGATTGATCCCGGTATTCCAGATATATGCACCCACAAATTTATACCATTCACTCTTTACCTGCGATACGATCGAATCCGTCAGACGTCCTGACTGTTCATCGGTACAACCAAAAACTACGGAACAAATCTCCCGAATTTCATTCTGATAACGATCAACATAATTTTCTCTGTTTACGATAAATTTTTTAGATAAGATTGTAACATAATCTGACAGAAATACGCCCTGAGAATAATTATGTTTCGTATCATTGACGATCAGCCCATCTTTTAAGAACCCAACCGCATTCCAAGTCAGATTGTCCACAGAGATTTTTTTCATTTGAAAATCATCTACAACATACTTCTCTGTTGTTGGCATCGCCTGGTAGATCGCCAGCATTTTCTTTTTCAGATCTGCATAATCTTCCGGTTCTGACTCCGCAGACGGCAAATATCGATCAATACCATATCTGCCAAATCCCATGGCTGCCGGTGCTACATAAGGCACAGGATCACTCTGATTAATAATATTAAATATATTATTTAATTATAAGGTGGTTTTATTTATGAATACAGTATTTTTACCTTCATATAGTGTAGGCAGTGATGTTTACAATCAAATTCCAAAAGTTTGTGGTGCTTATGGCAAAACAGCTGTAGTTATCGGTGGTAAAACAGCAATTTCTAAAGCTAAAGATGCTCTTTTAGCTGGAGTACATAATTCTAATATTGAAATAATCGATTTTATCTGGTACGGTGGCGACTCTACTTATGCTAATATAAAAAAACTTGCCCAAAATCCTCAATTTCAAAAAGCAGATATGGTTTTTGCTGTAGGCGGTGGTCGTGCTATTGATACTTGCAAAACTCTTTGCGATATGGAAAATAAGCCTGTTTTTTCTTTCCCAACAATAGCTTCTAACTGCTCTCCTGTAACAGCTGTTTGCGTAATTTATGATGATGAAACTCATGGCTTCAAAGAATTATATTTTCCTCAAAAAAGCCCATTACATAGCTTTATCAATACAAAAATAATCACTGAAGCTCCTTATGAATATATCTGGGCTGGTATCGGTGATGCTTTATCCAAACAATATGAAACTGGCTTTTCCTCTCGTAATGATGAAATGAGCCATACAAATGCTTTAGGTGTACAAATCAGCAAAAATTGTTCTGATACTCTATTGCAATATGGTCTTGAAGCTTTGACTTCTGCTAAAAATCATCAAGTCAGTGAAGCTTTAGAACAAGTAGTATTAACTATAATCGTAAGTACAGGTCTTGTTTCAGTACTTGTTATAAATGATTACAATAGTTGTCTTGCTCACTCTATATATTATGGTTGCACACTATGCTTCCTCAAGGAGAAAAACATCTTCACGGCGAGCTTGTAAGCTATGGCGTACTTGTAATGTTGCTCTTAGATAAACAACAAACTGAATTTGAAAAAGTTTATGCATTTAACCGCCAAGCTAAATTACCAACTTGTCTAAAAGATATTGAAATCAGTACTAAAGAAGAACTCGATATTGTATTAGATAAAGTAATGACTACAAATGATATTGTTCATGTACCATACAAAATCACTCGTGAAATGGTTTATGATGCTATCATGGATTTAGAAATTTATCATCAAGAACATTTAAATTAACAAAAATTAACAAAAATTAACAAAAAAAAGGCACTAATAAGTGCCTTTTATTTTTATCAAATATATTTTTTATTATTTTGCATCAATAATTTTATTATTAATTACATCATATTGAATTACATCATATACATTTGTTTTGCCATCTTGATGTACTTCTACTAATCCACTAAATTCTGCTATTTTAGTTCGCCAATTGAAAGAACATTTTTCTGCTTGAATAGTTATATCTGGTCTTTCTAAAATAGCATCGCCTTTTATAATTGCTGTTTTTAATTCATCAGAAGCATAGACACTGCCACCTTTAAATTTTATTTCTTCTTGAGGTTCTTCTACATATACATTGCCATTTGCCCATACTTCTTTAGTTACTAAATTGACACGAGCTTTATCTGCTCCTATAGTTCTTGTATCAGTCTTTACTAAGACATTTCCTTCAAGTGCAAAACAACCTGAGGAAATATCAAAATACTTGCTATCAGATGTTACGGATACACTTGCACTAGATACTCCTACCATAGATAACATCAATACACAAACTAAAAACATTGATTTTATTAGAAGCTTTAATTTAATCATAAATTTTTTTCTCCTGTTTCTTTAAATATTCTGGTAATCTATCAAAAACCTTCAAAGCATTATGATAAAATACATCATCATAAGCCTTTTTAGGTATTATTGATTGTATTACTTTAATATACTCTTTCATATCCACTAAAGGCCAATCAGAGCCATACATCAATTTTTGATAATCATGTAAATAATTAAACCATGTTCTAAATATATTTAAATATGGTTTAAATTCTTTTATCTGTTTTTTAGCTTTAAATTTGCCTTCCATCAAACCTGACAAATCCATATATACATTTTTATTTTTAGCTACTACTTCTACTGCATCAGCCACCCATGGAGTTCCGCAATGAGCAATTACAAATTTCACCTTAGGGAAATCAACAGCCACTTCATCTATAATCAAAGGCTGTGAATATTTTAATTTTCCCATTGAATTTGCTGTATCGCCCATATGAAAAACCACTGGTACATCATATTTCTGTGCTAATTTATAAAAATCTCTATATTTCTTATCTGTAGCTAAATATGGTTGATATCCTGTATAAATCTTTAATCCAACTGTTGAATTTTCTTCTAATTTTTGCTTAAAACTATCTAATGTATCTTTAAGATTTTCCTTATTAATAGCCAATGCATTAATACCTAAACATTGTGCTAAAAAAGGCGGAAATTTTTCTTTTCCATGATATATTATCTGTGGATTACTAAGATTATTTTCTTCGCAAATATCCACACCCATACCAATACCTAAAACTATATTATTTTTCTTAAATTCATTTTGTACTTCTTCTAAGGTACATTTTAAACCAATATTTTCAGCTGTTTTATTAAATATCCCTTTAGCTGAAAAATGCATATGACAATCTATAATTTTATCCATCATATTTTCACCTCTTAAATCTATACCCTATCTAAACTCTATTATACAAATTATCTATCTTAAGCTCAATAAACTTACTCACCTAGTTTGATTAAATTATCATTAAATTTATTTATCAATGTAAAAACGCCTTAATCATAAGGCGTTTTCTTTTTCTACTTATTTATTTTTCAAAAGGATATTTCATATTCCATTGATTACGTATCTTATCTAATATTTCCATGACGAAAATAGTTTCTTTATGTGGCATTGCTTCACATTCTAATTCATTTTTATCAATTGCTTTAGCACAAGCTAAAACTTCATATTCATATCCTGTTACTTGTTTTGGTATTTCTACTTCTTTGATTAAATTATGTTCTACATCATAAATTTTTATTGCTTCAGGATTATTGATATTAGTTACACAAATATAACCTTTTTCTCCATAAATAAAACCCCATCTATCTGTTGGTGTCATCATAGAAGCATGAAGAACTGCCATTTTCCCATCATTCCAAGTGATTGTTATACTATCTGTCAAATCTACACCTTTATCTGACATCACAGCTTTTGCAAAAATATCTTTTATATCATTGCCAAATACCATCAAAGCAAAATTAACGGTATATACACCTACATCAAGCAAAGCACCGCCAGCAAGTTCTGGAGAAATCATACGTTTCACATCTTTAAGCGGATAACCTAAATTTGCCTGAATTGAATGTACTTGCCCTATAATGCCAGAAGCAATAACATCATTTATTAATTTTCGTGAAGGCATATATCTTGTCCAAATTGCTTCTGTGATAAGTACATTATTTTCTTTAGCTAAAGCTAATAAATCCTTTGTTTCTTCTGCATTTACAGTAAAAGGTTTTTCACACAAAACATTCTTTTTATTTTCTATACATAATTTAGCTATGCGATAATGCTCATTATGTGGTACGGCAATATAGACTAAATCAATATCTTTATCTTGAATTAATTCCATATAAGAACTATAAGCTTTTTCTATTTTATATTCATCTGCAAATGCTTTTGCCTTAGTCAAAGTTCTTGAAGCTACTGCATAATTTTTTATATTTTCATCATTTAATCCATTCAAAGTTTTTGCCATTAAAGAAGCGATTAAACCTGTTCCTACAATACCAACTTTCATCTGTTTCATTAAATTAAAACTCCTTAAATATTATTCAAATTATTAGCATCTATATATTCATTATCAGCAAGCCATTTTAATTGATACGAACGACGAGCTGTCCATGCGATATCATTTATATATGAAGCATTAACTGCTGCACCTATGCCTGCTCCTATAATCGGCATTATCTGCATCAACTTACGTTTAGTCAAATTAATACCCAATTGTTTAGCTACTTTTTTGACTAAATTACTCATTAAAACTTCTTCAATTATTTTCTTTTGTAAAAAATCTGATTTCAATGCTAATAATGCTTCCTTTTTCTCCTTCATATCATTAGCACCTGATACAGACAAAATATTCAACACAAATTCTTTATCTTCAGCTGATTTAACTTCATATCCATAACACATAGCAATCTTATGAATAGTTCTAAAAGCTAAAACTATAACAGCTCCCACATCAGCTACCATTGTTGCTGTACCGCCAAGCCCAGTAGCAAACCCTTCAGAACCAGCAAAACCTATCGCCCATTTATGCACATTACTAGCTAACTTATCAGATAGTGCCAAATCCTTATGACGCAATTCTTCGATAGTATCTACACCAGCATTTTTCAAAATATCATTTTTACTTGCCAATTTTTGACCAATATCATGAGCATGATATATTGCCTTTTCTACTACCACCTCTGGAATTACTTTTCTCGTAAATTTACTCATAGGTGAAAAAATCTTATTCATTCCAGTATTGACTACGCTGGGTTTTTGCTGTTCCCATTTACTGATTTCTACCAATTGTTTTTCTATATATTCATCATACATTAAGATACCCTCCTTATTCTCCACAATAAAATTAATTACAAAAAAAGATTAATTAATTTACCTTAGTAGGCATATTAATTAATCTTTTTCCTCTACTTCATATTTTTTTGCCAACTAATTAAATCCGCTAAAGTAATATTATCCACAACTTCACTTATAGCATCATATAATTTTTCCCAAAGAATTAATGTTGGACATCTATCTGCACGTATACAATTATTGATATCGTCATCAAGGCAAGCTACTGGGGCTAAACTTCCCTCTATCAAACGTAAAATCATGCCTACTGTATATTCTTCTGGTTTTTTAGTCAGTCGATATCCGCCCTGCGGTCCACGCAAGCTTTTTACAAATCCTGCCTTATTTAAACTAGATACTATTTGTTCCAGATACTTATCTGAAATCTGCTGTCGTTCAGCAATATCCTTTATTCGAACCGGTGTTTTTGCATCATTTAATGCGATATCTAACATCAATCGCAATGCATATCTACCTTTAGTTGATATTTTCATCGAGCTTCAATCCCACCTTACTATAAAATTAAATAAATCCTATCTAATTTATAGTATAGCATGAAATTTTTTTCAAAAAAACTATTTACTAAAAAATATTACTCTAAACTACTAGCTTCACCAGCAACAAAGCCCATAGAAAAAGCTGCTTGCAAATTATATCCGCCTGTAAAAGCGTCTACATCTACTACTTCACCAACACAATACAAATCTTTAATTAGTTTTGACTCCATAGTTTTAGGATTTATTTCTTTTGTAGAAATACCGCCAGCTGTTACAATAGCTTCGCTAAGTGGTCTTGTCTTTGTAACAGTCATCACCATATCTTGCAATAAATCAACTAATCTTTCGCGTTCAGCTTTGCTTATTTGATTTACAAATTTATTTTCATCAATAAAAGCTAAATCAATCACTGTACTAATCATCTTGCTTGGCAATAAATCGCCTAAAGCATTTTTTATTTGTTTTCTACTATATTTTTCAAAATCTCTACAAATGCGTTTATCAAGCTGTTCTTTTGTCAAAGCAGGTTTAAGATTTAAAGATAATTCTACCAATTTTCCTTCTCTTAACCATTTAACAATATCACGACTTAAAGTCAAAATTATTGGCCCACTTACACCAAAATGAGTGAATAACATTTCACCAAACATTTCTTTTTTTACATCACCATCAACTAATACCTTTAAATTTACATTGCGAAGTGATAAACCTTGAAAATCTTTTACCCAATCTTCTTCACATTCTAAAGGTACAAGTGCTGGAAATAAATCTTCAATAGTATGCCCAATCTGTTTTGCCATACGATAACCATCACCTGTTGAGCCTGTTCCAGGGAAAGATGAGCCACCTGTAGCTAAAATAACAGCATCAGCTTCATATAATTTATCTTCTTCAGTGATTACACCTGTTACTTTATTATTATCTACTTTTAAAAATTTTACACTTTCATTTAATTTTATCTGTACAGCTAATCTATGCAATACCTTTTCAAAAGCATTTACAATATCAATGGCTTTATCACTTACAGGGAAAATTCGTCCACCGCGTTCTTCTTTTAATGGCACATCTAATTCTTCAAAAAAGCTTCTGATATCCCAATTAAAAAATTTACTAAATACACTATATAAAAATCTACCATTACCAGGAATATTTTTTACAAACTCTTGCAATGGTGCTGTATTTGTTACATTACAACGACCTTTACCAGTGATTAATAATTTTTTACCCAAGCGATTGTTTTTTTCCAACAACATCACTTCTGCACCATTTTGTGCAGCACTGACAGCCGCCATCAGTCCAGCAGCACCACCGCCAACAACAATAACTTTACGCATTATTTATCTCCTATTTTTTTACGCAAACGCAATAATTCAGTTTCAGTTAATTTTCTATATTCTCCACGTTTTAATTTACTCAAAGTAAGACCTGCAAAAGCTATGCGTTTTAAAGCTTTAACTTCATATCCTAAAGCCTTGAACATACGACGAACTTGACGATTTTTACCTTCATAAATAGTGATTTCCACACGAGATTCTTTCAAAGTTTTATTTATAGAATCTAAATACACATCAGCAGGTGCCGTCTTGCCATCTTCCAATTTCACACCATTTGCTAATTTATCCAAATCTTCCATATTAATAATGCCGTCTATTCTTGCCACATAAGTTTTGCCAATTTCATACTTAGGATGCAATAATTTATTCATAAATTCGCCATCATTTGTGAGTAATAATAAACCTTCTGTATTATAATCCAAACGACCAATAGGGAAAATTCTTTCCTCTACATCAGATAAAATATCTACAACTGTTTTTCTACCTTTTTCGTCTTTTACACTAGAGATATACCCTTTTGGTTTATTAAGCATATAATAAACTTTTTTTGCTTCTACTTTAAGCATTTTTCCATTATAAGAAACTTTATCTTTCACTGGGTCAACTTTCGTACCTAATTCAGTAACAACTACCCCATTGACGCGAATTTTACCATCTGTAATTAATTTTTCTGCTCCACGACGAGAAGCAATCCCTGTACGAGCTAAAAATTTTTGTAATCTTTCTTGCAAAATAATTCTCCTTATATTTTATTATCTATATCAAATTATATCATATAATAAATATCATCTTTATGAAAAAAGAGTATGAATTTCTTATCATTCATACTCTTATATTTCTCATTTTATAATACTACCTTATGTGGTGCTATCTTATGTTCGCTAAATACATAACGACCTATACCAGCAAACTCTTTATCTTTATATAAACGAATAAATTTTTCTGTTATTTCTTCATCTTCTTTAACAGCAATTTGTTTACCTTGTTTAATCATTACTGCTTCTTCATCAGAAATAACATATTTTGGTAAATGCTTTATCGGAAAATCTATTGATAATAGCGCTATATGTGGTAATAAGCCTATTTCTTCTGTAGTAAATGCATCTTCTAATTTAAATGCTCCCACATGAGTGCGAATTAAGAAACTCATCACTGTAGGTATTCCTAAATATTTACCAATATCCATACATAAACTGCGAATATAAGTACCTTTAGAACAAACTACTTCAAAAATAAAACCATTTTGTGTCATCTCTTGAAATTTAATATCATGAATGACAACATCTCTTTCTGGCATTTCTACTTCTATATTTTTACGAGCCAAATTATACGCTTTTTCACCATTAATTCTAATAGCTGAATACATTGGTGGTTTTTGTTTTATTTCACCACGAAATGTTTCTAATGCCTCTTTTACTTTTTCATCTGTAGGCATAGTATAATTTTCCATCGTTTCAATGATTTTTCCAGTGTCATCACCAGTATCAGTGCTTAGACCAAAAGTTACTTCTACTTTATAGGACTTATCTACATCGTCCATATACTCAAGCATTCTTGTAGCTTTTCCAAGTGCCACTGGCAAAACTCCAGCAGCAGCAGGGTCTAAAGTCCCAGCATGACCAACTTTTTTCAATCCATAAACTTTACGTAAATGAGATACAATATCATGTGAAGTTATTCCTGGTGCCTTCAAAACATTTACAAATCCATTAGGCATTTTCTTTATTCATTCCTTTGATAATAGCATTAAGTACGATATCTTTTGCTTCCATAAGATTTTTATATACAGTCGCACCAGCTGCACGAATATGACCGCCACCGCCAATAGATTGAGCAATCTCACTGACATTTACTGATTTTGAACGCATGCTTACTCTAGTTACTTCATCATCAGCATATTTAATCATCACAGCTACATCTACACCACGAATATTTCTAGCAAAATTAACAAAGCCCTCTGTATTATCAGCAGACTCTTTTAAAACCTTATCAATAATCATTAAAGCAATTTTGCCATCATGATATAACTCAATAGTATCTATAGCTCTTCCAGCTGCCTTTACACTAGAAAAAGAACGTTGGTAAAATACTTCAGAAATTTTATCTGGTTTTACACCAATTTCTAATAATTCTGCAGCAGCTTTTAATGTATAAGGTGTTGTATTGCTATAACAGAAAAATCCTGTATCAGAACAAAGACCTGTATAAATACATGTAGCTGCTTCTAAATTAAATTGCCAATTCATTTCTTTTATTAAACTATAGACAATTTGAGCTGTAGCTGCCGCTTTAGCATCAACATAGCAATAATCAGATACTTTTGTATTAGATATATGATGGTCTAAATTCAAAATAGGTGCTTTTACTATATCTTTTACTCTGCCGATACGGTCAACATCAACATCTAAAATCACAAGTAAATCACACTCTATAATCTCACCATCTTGAGGTTTTTGATATAAATCTAAACCTTCCATCATACCGAGATTATCTGGTAAATCATCATCTAATAAAATTTTTATATCTTTATTAGTTCCCTTTAGGGCATGATATAGCCCTAAAGTTGAACCAACATTATCACCATCAGGATTTACATGAGAAGATAACACTATTTTATTAGCTTTTTCAATTAATTCACCAGCTTGTTTTAGTGTTACTTCCATTATTTTTGCTCCTCATCTTTTTGCACTTTTATCAATAATTCTTGAATATGTGCACTATATTGAAGTGAAGTATCCATGAAAAATTTAATTTCTGGAATAAATTTTAAACGAATACGATGCGCTAATTCTCTGCGAATGAAACCTAAGGAAGAATTTAAGCCCTTCCATGTATCTTCGATTTGTTTATCACTGCCTAAAATACTTACATATAATTTAGCATTGTGTAAATCACTAGATACATCAACTTCTGTAATAGTTACAAAACCGATACGAGGGTCTTTCAATTCTCTCATGATGATTTCACTAGCTTCTTGTTTAATCAATTCTTGTACTTTTTCTATACGAACGCTTCCCATTAATATACTCCTTATTTCTGTGGAATTTCTTCCATATCATATACTTCAAGGATATCGCCTTCTTTAAAGTCACGATAATTATCAATAGTAATACCGCATTCATAACCAGTTGCTACTTCTTTTACATCATCTTTGAAACGACGTAAAGATTCAATCTGACCTTCGTATAATACAATATTATCACGAATAATACGGATTTTAGAGTTGTTACATATTTTACCTTCAAGTACATAAGAACCAGCAACTAAAGCTTTGGAGAATTTCATAACTTGACGAATTTCTACTTTACCTTGAATTACTTCTTTATATTTAGGTGCAAGCATACCTTTCATAGCTGCCTGAATATCATCGATAGCTTCATAAATTACGCGATAAGTATGAATATCAATTTTTTCAGTATCAGCTAATTTACGTGCATTTGCATCTGGACGTACGTTAAATGCAATAATTAAAGCATTTGCTGCAGAAGCGAGCATTACGTCAGATTCAGTTACAGCACCAACGCCAGAGTGAACGATACTTACACGAACTTCGCTTTCATTTTTATTAAGACCTAAAAGTGAAGAAGATACTGCTTCTACAGAACCTTGAACGTCAGCTTTAATCAAGATATTTAATTCTTTGATATCGCCTTCGTTAATCTGATTGAATAAATCATCTAAAGAAACTTTCTTAGAACGCATAAGTTCATTACGCTGTTTTTCAATACGTTTTTCAGCAATAGTTTTAGCAAGTTTTTCATCTAATGCTGCAAGTTCGTCCCCAGCTTCTGGAACATCAGCAAGACCTAAGATTTCTACTGGCATAGAAGGACCAGCTTTTTTAACTTTTTCACCACGGTCATTGATCATTGCACGAACTTTACCACAAGCAGTACCTGCAATAATAAAATCACCGATATGAAGTGTACCATTTTGTACAAGTACAGAAGCTACAGGGCCACGACCTTTATCAAGACGTGCTTCGATTACTACACCACGAGCTTCGCGATTAGCATTAGCTTTGAGTTCCTGTACTTCTGCTACTAATAAGATCATTTCTAAAAGGTCATTAATACCTTCTTTTTTCTTCGCGGAAACAGGTACCATGATTGTAGTACCGCCCCATTCTTCTGGAATGAGTTCATGTTCAGCAAGCTGTTGTTTTACATGGTCAGGATTTGCACCTGGTTTATCCATTTTATTGATAGCTACAACGATTGGCACTTTTGCTGCCTTAGCATGGTTGATAGCTTCTAAAGTCTGAGGCATAACACCATCATCAGCTGCAACTACAAGTACAGCTATATCTGTAACCTGAGCACCACGAGCACGCATAGCTGTGAAAGCTTCATGACCTGGTGTATCTAAGAATACAATTTTTTGACCATTACACATAACTTGATATGCACCGATATGCTGAGTGATACCACCTGCTTCATTTGATGTTACAGATGTTTTACGAATAGCATCAAGTAAAGAAGTTTTACCATGGTCAACGTGTCCCATTACTGTTACAACAGGAGGACGAAGTGCTAAGTTTTTAGGGTCATCTTCAAATTCTGGGATTTCTGTTAAATCAACTTCAGGTGGAAGTTCTTCTACAGCAATACCAAATTCTTCTGCAATCAAAGAAGCTGTTTCAAAATCAAGTTCCTGATTGATTGTAGCCATTGTACCGAGTAACATTAATTTTTTGATAACATCTGTTACAGGGTATGTCATTTTACTAGCTAATTCTTTAACTGTAATTGTTTCGCCAACTTTAATATGTTTTGGACGAATGATTTCTTGTGGTTTGTTTTCCACTACAGGCTTAGTATTTTTGCCTTTATTCTTTTTATTGCCAGCAAATTTATTATTAAAATTATTATTGTTGTTATTATTTTTCTTATTGTTATTGCGATTGTTGTTTTTATCGTTATTTTGTGGACGATTATTTTTATTGTTACGATTTTTATTATTAGCAGTATTATTTACTGGAGTATTTTTTGTTTTATGTTCATTTGCACTAGCATTATTTCTAGTATTATTGCGATTATTGTTCTGATGTGTATTATTCTGATTGTTTTTGTTTTTATTATTGTTGTTATTATTATTTGCAGAATTATTATTTTTATGATTTACATTCTGCTGATTATTTTTTTTTGCTGTTTGTTGTTTATTATTATCTTTATTATTCACGATACTAGCTATAACCTCACGTTCTTTCTCGCCAACCAAGTTTAGGTTGTTACTAACATTAACATTATTTTTATTTAAAATATCAATTATTTTTTTACTATCTAAAGAAAACTCTTTAGCTAATTGATAAATTCTATATTTGGACATTAAGCCACCCCCAGGGTTTTCAATTATCCAATATCTTTAAAATGGCTTTCTTAAAGCCTTCATCACAAATCGCTATAGCTGCTCTATCAGTTTTCCCAATAGAATTTGCCATCTCATCTTTTGTAAGTTCTGTATATCTCAACAAAACTTTACTATTTTTTGCCATTTTTTCATATTTAGCTTTTGTTGCTTCAGCAACATCATTTGCCAATAATATCAATTTAATATTATTTTTGCTACTTAAAGCTTTTTCAATGACAAATTCTCCAGACATAACTTTACCAGCACGACATGCAATGCTTACAATATTTATTAATTTAACCTTATTGTTCATCAAGTTTGGCAAATTCCTCTTTTAGCTGTTCATATACTGAATTATCTATCTGACATTTAAAAGATTTTTCTAAACGACGCTGTTTCATTGCTGTATTTAGACATTCAATATTCTTACAAATATAAGCACCACGTCCAGATTTCTTACTTGTGAAATCTACACTGAATTCACCTTCTGGACTTTTAACTATACGAATCATTTCACGTTTATTATGAGGTTCTTGACAACCCACACATAAACGAACAGGAAGTTTTTTCATTACTTATCGCTCCCTATTATTAATCTACAGAAAAAGATTCTTCACTTACAACATTAACCATGTTCATATCGTCTGAATCAAAGCCTTCTTCTGCAGCTTGAGTTTCGCTCTTAATGTCGATTTTCCAACCAGTGAGTTTTGCAGCCAATCTAGCGTTTTGTCCTTCTTTACCAATAGCTAAAGATAATTGATAATCCGGTACGATTACTCTAGACATTTTCTTTTCTTCATTTACTGCAACAGATACAACTTTTGCAGGGCTTAAAGAATTTGCTATATATTTTGCTGGGTCTTCATTCCATTTTACGATATCAATTTTTTCGCCACGAAGTTCATCTACTACAGCTTGAACACGTAAACCTTTTTGACCTACACAAGAACCAACTGGATCGATTTCTTCATTTGCAGAAAATACCGCTATTTTGGAACGCATACCTGGTTCACGAGCTACAGATTTAATTTCAACTGTACCTTCTTGAATTTCAGGTACTTCAAGTTCAAATAATCTTTTCAATAAGCCAGGATGTGTACGAGATACTAAAATCTGAGGACCTTTAGAAGTTCTTTTTACTTCTACTACATAAACTTTAATGCGGTCGTTATGTTTATATTGTTCTGTGCTGATCTGTTCAGATGGTGCAAGTACAGCTTCTGTTTTACCAAGGTCAATAAATACGTTATGACCTTCCATTCTCTGTACAGTACCAGTTAAAATATCACTAGAACGGTTAGAATATTCCTCATAAATAATACCACGTTCTGCTTCTCTAATACGCTGTACTACTACTTGTTTTGCAGTTTGAGCTGCAATGCGTCCAAAGTTAGCAGGTGTTACTTCTACTTCTACTACATCATCTAAAACAATGCTTTCGCCAAATTGTTTTTGAGCTTGTAATAAAGAAATCTCTGTAACTTTATTTTCCACTTTTTCTACAACTTTTTTCTGAGCGTATACATGAAATTCGCCAGTTGCTCTTTCTAAATACACACGCACATTAGAAGCAGTGTTGAAATTTCTTTTATAAGCAGATACTAATGCTGCTTCAACTGCTTCAAATAATACTTCTGGTGCTATGCCTTTCTCCTGTCCAACTTCTTTTAACGCATCTAAAAAGCCTTTATCTTTGGTTGCCATTTAATTACATTTACTCCTTAATCTTAATTTAAAAATCAATATGCAATCTAACTAAAGCAATATCTTTTAATGCTATTTCTCTAGTTTCATCAATAGTAATAATATCTTTTGTATAACCAGTTAATTTACCAGTTATCATTTTTTCACCATCAATAGCCTTATATAATGTAATATCCACCAATTTGCCCATTTCGCGTTTAAAATCTTTTTCTTTTTTCAACGCACGGTCAAGTCCTGGTGAAGACACTTCCAAAATATAGCGGTCATTGATAATATTTAATTCTTCAAGCTTTTCATCCAGTAGGCCGCTTACTTCCTGACAATCATCAAGGCCAATGCCACCTTCTTTATCGATGTATACACGTAAAAACCAATCACGTTCTTTTACATACTCTACATCAACAAGTTCATAATCAGTATTAGCTAAAATTTCTTCAGCAATTTTTTCAACTGCTTCTTCCACACGATTTGCCATCGAAACACCTCCTGTAATATTATCCCCAATATAAAGTAAAGAGTGGGCGTCTACCCACTCTTTAAGGAATAATCAAATTAACTTCTTTAACTAGTATAGCATAGAAAATTTATCTATGCAAGATTTTATACATTTATACAAAAAATATCTCTATAAAATAATTTCTACTATTTACAATAACTTATCATCATATTATTAAATCTAAATTATTTCATTTAACTTTTTCTTTTTCTGAGTTCATCTAATTTTGCCATAACTTCATCATTTATTCTTGAGCCGATTTCACTTCTTTTCAATGGCAATACATGCTCACCTGTATATTCATCGCGAATATTTTTTTTGCTATGTTTTATTCTTCGCCATAATTCATTTGCAGAAATACGATATGCTCCTGCTCCTAAAATCAAAGACTGCTCTGCTCCATCAGAAGTTACTACATATACTTCTCTACCATAATATTTAGTAGCTTCATATACACTGCGTTCAATATAACTATCAGCTGTTTCTTTTTCCTTTGTATAAACTACTTTACAATGTTTAGATTTTTCTTCAACATTTTCTTCCGCATTAGTATATTGTGCATCAAAAACTATAGTAATATCATATTTTTCATATTGTCCATATTCCATTAAAAGATGAATTAATTTTTCTCTAGCAAAATCTAAATCATCATTGATGAATTTCTTTAAACTTTCCCATGCATTTATTATATTATAGCCATCTACTACCATGTATTTTTCATGTCGATTTGGTGTCAAATATGTTCTACTTCTATTCATAAGCTATTATTCTCCAATTCAATTTTTTGACATTTCTTATTATACCATAAATACTATTATCTTTGCTTTATACTCTTTCCTATGTTAAAATTTATATCAGTTAATTTTGAATTTATAGGAGGAATTTTCGTGGCTATTTTAGATATAAAAAAAGCTGGTGACCTTGTTTTAAAACAACAAGCTCAACCAATTGAAAGAATTGATAAAACAATCCGTACTTTACTTGATGATATGGCAGAAACTATGTATAAAGCTAATGGTGTAGGTCTTGCTGCACCACAAGTTGGTCAATCTATCCAAGTAGTAGTTATAGATGTAGGTGAAGGACTTTTAGAACTCATCAACCCTACTATTATTCGCAAAGAAGGCACTGAGATAGACACTGAAGGCTGTTTAAGTGTACCAGAAATTTATGGTGAAGTAGAACGTGCTGCTAAAGTAAGCGTTGAATATTTAAATCGTCGTGGAAGACGTCATCGCATCACTGCTACAGGACTTCTTGCACGTTGCCTTCAACACGAAATAGACCATTTACATGGAAGATTATTTATCGATATTGCCAATAATCTTCATAAAGCTCAAAAATAAGAGGTGTTTTCCATGCCAATAAAAAATATTGTTTTCATGGGTACTCCAGAATTTGCTGTACCTTGCTTAGATATTTTAAATCAACACTACAATGTAACTGCTGTATATACACAACCAGACAGACCAAAAGGACGTGGTCAAAAATTAGCTATGTCCCCTGTCAAAGAATATGCTCTAAAACATAATTTACCAGTATATCAGCCAGAAAAAATCAAAACACCAGAATGTGTAGCCAAGCTTCGCGAATTAAAGCCTGATTTAATTATCGTTGTTGCTTTTGGTCAAATTCTTTCTAAAGAAATACTTGATATACCGCCACTTGGCTGTGTAAATGTACATGGTTCATTATTACCTCGTTGGCGCGGTGCAGCTCCAATCCACTGGTCAATCATCAGTGGCGATAAAGAAACTGGTATCACTACTATGTATATGGACGTTGGTTTAGATACTGGCGATATGATATTAAAAGCTACTACTGAAATCACTCCAGATATGACTACAGAACAACTTCATGACAAATTAATGGTTCAAGGTGCTGATTTATTATTGCAAACAGTTCAATTAATCGAAGAAAATAAAACTCCTCGTGAAAAACAAGATGACAATTTATCTTGCTATGCTAAAATGTTAAACAATGATAATTGTCGCATTGATTGGACAAAATCTGCCCAAGATATCCATAATTTAGTACGCGGATTGAATTCTTGGCCAGTCGCTTATACTACTTTAAACAATAAGAAATTTAAAATCTGGCAAACAAGAGTAACTACAGGAACTGGAAATCCTGGTCAAATCATAAAATTAACTAAACAAAGTATTATTGTGGCTACAGGTGAAGGTGCTATTGAACTTCTTGAAATCCAACCACCTAATAAAGCAAAAATGCCAGCAAGTTCATATATAAACGGTCATAAACAAGAACTTGAAAATAATGTATCTTTTATCTAAACGTAACAAGCGAAAGTAGCCTAGCTATTTTCGCTTTCTTACTAATTTTTACCAATTTTACACTACACGAAAGATTAGGATAAACTATATGTATAATGATATTTTAAAAAATACTAAAAAACGCTTATTTATAAAATTAGCTACTATTAGCTTATTTAGTATAATGTTTCTCGCCTATTTAATTATCTGGCTATGTTATCCACGCCTAGTTGTCTTAGACTTAGCTTTTATTGCCTTTACCTTTGTTAGCATTTTATTTATTTTCTGTTGTCTATTCATTCTAAATATGATTTTCAACATAGCAAATATAAAAATCTTTTCTTTTCTTGATAAATATATCTTCAATTTTATCAATTTTCTTTTCCCTATTATCATATTGTGGGGAAAAATCTTCGGCATAGGACGACGTGAAATTGAACGTTCTTTTATTGCCTTAAATAACTATATACTCACACATAAAAACATCAAAGTAGAAGCTAAAGACTTATTAGTTATCTCCCCACACTGTCTACAACTCGCAACTTGCCCACACAAAATAACTCATGATATCAATAATTGTAAGCATTGCAATCAATGTACTATTGGACCATTAATCGATATGGCAAATAGAATGGGTTTTCATTTCCGTGTGGCAACAGGTGGAACTTTAGCTCGTAAAATCGCCAAAGAACTCCGCCCTAAAATGTTATTAGCTATTGCTTGTGAACGTGATTTAACAAGTGGCATACAAGACGTATATCCGCTACCAGCTGCTGGAGTTTTAAATATCCGACCTAATGGTCCTTGTTATAATACCACTGTAGACTTAGAATTAGTCGAACAAACAATTAAACAATTTATTAAATAACAAAAAAGTTGTAATCACTTGATTATATATCATTTGATTACAACTTTTTTATTACTATTGTTTTTTAGCCATCAATTCAGCATACATATCGCTGATAGTTTTTCTATATACCGGATGTAATTTATACGGAGCAATCTGCATTAATGGTTTTAATACAAAATCACGATTTTTCATATCTGGATGCGGAACTATCAAATCATCTTCACTTATAATATCATCATCATAAAAAATTATATCTAAGTCTAAAGTTCTAGGTCCCCAATGTATTTTACGTTCTCTACCTGCATGTTCCTCTACTTTTTGCAAAATCTGTAACAATTCATCTGCTGGTAAAAGTGTTTCTATCTTCATAACACCATTTAAAAATACATCTTGTTCCACATTTCCATATGGTTCTGTAACAATTTTATCTGAAATAGCTACTATATTTATCTGTGGTAAATTGCTCAAAGCTTCAATAGCTTCGTCTATAAATTTCTCTTTATCTCCTAAATTAGAACCAAAAGCCACAAAAGCTTCATGCCAGCCACGTTCAATTTCTACAGATACAGACTCAAATTCCTTTTCAATAGGTGCATGTGGTTTTCTAATTTCTAATAAAACACTTTTTACTAATTTAAATTCTAATAATAATGCCTGTGCTAATTGTTCAGCTACAGTTTCAATCAAATCATAAGTATGCTTAGTCATAAAATCATGAATAAAATCGCATACTGTTCCATAATTAGTAGAAACGTCTAAATCATCATTCATGCCAGCTTTTCTTGTATTTGTATATAATTCAGCATTAACATAAAAATACTGACCTTTTTCTTTTTCTTCATCATATGCTCCATGATAAGCATATACTTCTAAATTATCAATGCGAATTATATCCATCAAAAATTACCTCCAGAATATTTTATAGCTTCTGCCATTTTTATAGCTCTTAAATTTTCTTTTATATCATGAACTCGTACAAAATCATAATCTGCTAACACCGCCATAATAGATGTAGTAATTGTACCTTCTACTCTCTCATCAGCAGGTAAGTCCAAAGTTAATCCCACCACAGATTTTCTTGAAGCTCCTAATAATAAAGGAAAATTCAATTTGTGTAGACTAGATAAATTTTTTAACATAATTAAATTTTGCTCATATGTTTTAGCAAAACCAATACCAGGATCTAAAATTATCTTATCTTCTTTTATTCCAGCATTTTGAGCAATATCTATAGTTTCTTGTAAATCCTTCACTACATCAGTCAAAAAATCTTTATAATTTGTATCTTTGCGATTATGCATCAAACAGCAAGTTACATTATTTTCTGCTATAACTTTTGCTAAAATATCATCATATTTTAAGCCCCAAATATCATTAATTAAATCAGCACCTGCTTTTATTCCTTCTTTAGCTACATTTCCCTTATATGTATCTAAAGATATTGGCACATCAAACTCTTTTTTTAAATTTTCAATAACAGGAACAATACGTGATATTTCCTCATCATCACTCAAAAGTGTATATCCAGGTCGTGTTGACTCTCCGCCAACATCTATGATATCTACACCTTCTTTTATCATTTCTTGCGCATGAAATAAAGCTTTATCTAAAGAATTAAATCTACCGCCATCAGAAAATGAATCAGGTGTTACATTCAAAATTCCCATAATATAAGTATGTCTACCAAAATCAAACTCTCTACTACCAATTTTCATAAAAAATACCTCAAATAATTAATATTTTAATTTTAAATTTTTCTTTTCATCTTTCCAATTACAAATAGGCTCAACTTGACAACAAAAACAAGCCCTGCTCATTTTATCAGCTCGATATAATAACCCATTTAAATTCTTTTCTTCACTAGTTTTACTATCTCTATGTTTTAAAATAGCTTCAATGATTTGATTTTTTTCTTCTACAGTGAAATCGCAATCATCTAAAATTAAAGGAGCAATCTGCGCACTAGATATTTCATGACCAATTCCTTGACGATATTGAATATGACGACCAATATCATGTAGTAAAGCTGTCGCATAAATCATATCATCGCTAATTTTTAAATCTTCTTTTACATTTAAAATCATCATCAATCTAGCCACATCTAAAAAATGACCCATATCATGTCGGCAAAAAATACGATTTGTTTCCTCTTTAGCTATCTCATTATAACATTTCTTAAATATTCTATGTCGTATAATCGTATTTTTACAATCAAAATTCATCTTCTTTGCTCCCTAAAATTCTAAAAAATACATATAAATCATTATAAAAGAAATCCTACAATTAAACAATAAAATAAACAATAAAAAAACGACTTCTACTCAAATTATCATAGATGTCGTTTTTTATTACACTAATTATTTATTTAATTTCGCAGTGATAACACGACGAGCAAATTCAATAATTAATAAAATATTTACTAATAAGCCGAGCCATTGAGCTGTATCACCAAAGCTATCGCTTACCATACGAAGTGGAGCTTCACTACCACCAGATGTTACAGAAACAACGATAACACCAGCAAGTAATACACCCATTAAAGATTCACCAACGATCATACCAGAGGCAAATAAGATACCACGACGATTGCATGTATCTACATCATTAGCAACATTCTGAGGGCTACGAACTTCTGCACGTTTACGTAAATAACGATTTACTACATAAGAAAGTACAGCACCTACTACAAGTGGCATCTGTAAAGTTGGAGGAAGATATATACCCATACCTACAGCAAGAGGTGGTAAGCTAAGATTTTTTGTAGATTTTTTCAAGAGTACATCAATGATGATAATAATAATACCAAAGATTACACCATAAAGAATATATGACCAATCCATGCTATTATTGAAAATACCTTTAGCAATTGTTGCCATCAAAGTAGCCTGTGGAGCAGACAATACCTGATTGGGATCCATATCAGGACGAGGCATTGCACCTGGGAAACCATATGCTTCATAAAGTAAGTTGAGTACAGGAGCAATAGCGATCGCACCAGCGATACAACCGATTAATAAAGCTACCTGCTGTTTCCATGGAGTTGCACCAACAAGTAAACCAGTTTTTAAATCCTGTAAGTTATCATTGGAAATAGCAGCAATACTTGTAATAACACTTGTGATAAAAATAGCAAATGCAGTAGCAAATAAAGTACCATATTCAGAGCTGAATAAACCTGCAAGGTTACCTAATGCTAATACTACAAGGGAAGAAACAATGATACCTAAAATACCAATACCAGAAATTGGACTGGAAGAAGTACCGATAAGACCTGCCATGTAACCGCAAGCAGCAGCTACGAAAAAACCCATACCTACAGCAACAATAATACCAACTACTATGTACAACAAAGTCATACCTGTGGATAAATTGCCACCAGCTAAGAAAGAATAGAATACACCTATTAAACCAATAATAATTAATACGAATACAATACCAATACTTTTTGGTGTCATATCAGTATCCATACGATGTAAATTATCGTTAGATACACTATTATCAGATACAGCTTTAATAGACATTTTAATACCATCTAAAATAGGTTTTAATAAAGTAATTAAAGTCCAAATAGCAGCAATACCAATTGTACCTGCACCCATAAAACGAATTTTAGAAGACCAAATGCTAGTAGCTACTTCACCGATATCTACACCAACTGGAATATCAGATATAGACATGAAATATGGTACAAAACCTAACCAAGTAACAACTAAACCAAATAAAATTGCTAAACCACTAGCAAGACCAATAAGGTAACCTGCACCTAATAAAGCAGGAGAAAAACCTAATGGAAGACAAGTTACTACATTTTTGCCCAAATGAATCCAATTCATCATTTCAGCGGAAAGATATCCAAATCCACTAGAAAATAGATTGATAAGTGCAGCGACAACACCACCACTTACAATATCTTTCATGCCAGTAACGCCTTTTTTCTCGCTAGCACTACCAACTTTCAAAATTTCAGCAGCAGCACGACCTTCTGGATAAGGCAAATCTGTATTAACTACCATTGCACGACGAAGTGGAATAGTGAATAATACCCCTAAGCATCCACCACATGCGCAAATCATTAAAGTTTGCCAAAATTGGAAGCCTTGCCAATAACCAATCATCAATAAACCAGGAATAACGAAAATTACTGCGGATAATGTACCAGCAGCAGATGCTTGAGTCTGTACAAGGTTATTTTCTAAGATATTAGAATCCTTGCACATACGCAAGATAGCCATAGAAATAATTGCAGCTGGAATAGCAGAAGAAAATGTAAGTCCTACTTTCAATCCTAGATACACATTAGATGCAGTAAATACTATTGTTATAAATAAACCAAGTATAACCCCTCTAAGTGTAAGTTCAGGCAATTTTAATTCATGGCTCATGAAATCATGATTTTTCATAAATAAAATCTCCTTTTTTATAAAATCATGATATATTGTACAATAGTATTGTACAAAGTGCAATACTAAATACACATTAAAAACATTTTTATTTTTACATAAATTACGTAAAAAGCTCTTGTTTTTACTAAAATTTTATATAAAGCAAACAAAAATCTAATAAATACAGATTATTTTCTTAAAAATTATATTTTTATTTATCATAATGTCCATATTAAGAAGAAAATATCAATTTCACAAGTTAACAATTTATTTATATCCATTAACAGCATAAACTTAATGTAAAGTTATATTTTACAATCTAGTACTCTGTTAAAAGACATTCTTATTTTATTATATTTTAGTAATACTTTAAATTTATTATCGAAAAAAATGAAAAAATATGCATTTATTATTAAAGTTATTTTATTGCTATTAAAAATAAAAAACTCCCCATAAAATCTAAAAAATAAAATTCTATGGGAAGTTTTCCTAAAATAATTATTTAACTTCTTTGTATTTATCAATCTGTTGATTTAATAATTCAATATCATCAAAATAATTTATTTTCATAGCATCTTTTACTTCATGCAACGTTTGTTGAGCCACTTCACGAGCTACTTCAGAACCTTCTTTTAAAATCTGATATACATAAGCAATATCTTTTTGATATTCTTTACGACGATTTCTAATTGGTTCAAATTCTTCTTGTAATACAGCATTCAAGAATTTTTTAACTTTAACATCACCAAGACCACCACGTTGATAATGAGTTTTTAATTCATCTAAATTATTGTAATCAGGTAAATATTTAGCAAAATATTCATCTTTGCAAAATGCATCTAAGTAAATAAATACTGTATTACCTTCTATTTTTCCTGGATCAGAAACTTTAATATGATCAGGGTCTGTATACATGCTCATTACTTTTTGTTTAATGACATTAGCTTCATCAGATAAATAAATACAGTTTCCTAAAGATTTACTCATTTTAGCTTTGCCATCAATACCAGGAAGACGTAAACAAGCTTTGTTATCTGGAAGTAAGATATCTGGTTCTACTAAAGTTTCTGTATTGTATAACATATTAAAGCGACGAACAATTTCTCTTGTCTGTTCAATCATTGGCTCTTGGTCTTCACCAACTGGTACAGTTGTTGCTTTAAAAGCTGTAATATCAGAAGCCTGACTTACTGGATAAGCTAAAAAGCCAACAGGAATACTTGCTTCAAAATTACGCATTTGAATTTCAGATTTAACTGTAGGGTTTCTCTGTAAACGAGATACAGTAACAAGGTTCATATAATAACATGTCAATTCACAAAGCTGTGGGATTTGTGATTGCACAAAAATTGTAGATTTTTTAGGGTCAATGCCACAAGCTAAATAATCCAAAGCTACTTCTAATACATTCTGACGAACTTTTTCTGGATTATCTGCATTATCTGTAAGTGCTTGAGCATCAGCAATCATAATGAAAATCTTTTCAAATTCTCCAGAATTTTGCAATTCTACACGTCTTTTTAAAGAACCTACATAATGACCAATATGTAAACGACCAGTAGGTCTATCTCCTGTTAAAATAATTTTACCCATAATTAACCTCCGCAATCTATTACTAATAAACTTTATTATTAATATTTATATATTTAATATAATATAGATTTAAATCTCTTTTGTAAATA
>OOAK01000566.1_pt1 | contig 35259 bp, 43 predicted proteins | sample 1671811 | NCBI WGS metagenome assembly OOAK01 (sample SAMN06348195, study PRJEB24527) | human gut metagenome | biome: human gut; feature: ankylosing spondylitis patient; material: feces | host: Homo sapiens | place: China | collected 2015-10 | reverse complement strand
GTTCCGGGGGGGAGGGGATTTTAGGGCCTAATCAATTGAATATTAATCCCTTAGGGGCCGGAACAATAAAAATTTCATTGTTCCGGGGCCCTATTTTTCCAGCATTTTATCGTAGTATTTGCAGCAGAAGTATTACATTTGTGATACAAACAAAAACAAATTACAATATGAAACCCATCACCTACACCAACAATCAAGGGCTCGAACTCAAGATCAACAAATTTGCCTCCGGGGCATTCAGCCTTACCTTCAACAACGGAGCCCACTCCTTCTGCGACACCATGACGGAACTCAGGACCATCCTACTGAAAAACGGGATGACCCGGAAATGGGCAGCCAATGTAAAAGACAGGTTTGACCCCCTCACGGAGGAGCACGTACTTATTGATAGGTACAGGACCCCCGGGGGATCCGAGATGGAGGTCTTCATCACCAGCCGAATCCTGTTCGTAAATATGATAGGAACTGAATCAGAAATGAGGTATATGGATGCCGAAACCTTGGCACGTAAAATAGTCCGCTACGGGTTCAAACAGTTTTAATTCCCGGGACCCCGAAACAGGGGTCCCAACTTTTTCTTATATTTGTGATGCCCAGAAGCGGAGCTCCAGGACCTCCCCCAGAGAAAAGGCTTTCAGAAATGTTAACCACTCACATGGATCCTCAGCTAACCGGATCGGACGTAGTAACTACGGAGGACGGGCATCTGTTAACCCTCAATCAGGTAATGGAGTTAGGAAAAATAGAACATAAATTCAAACCAACTATTATGAAAAAGGAATTCAACTGGGACCTCCCGGCAGACCCGGACCCCAAATCGGACAACTGTTACAACGGAATCGTATCCAAGGAGCTGAAAGACTCCAGCAATATAGCGGAGACCCTCCTTGGGGTTATCCGCAGAGAGTCAGTCAAGAATCAGTCTGATTTTGTCAATGAAGGGATTGAGACCATCCTTGACAGGTTAGGCATTAAAAGCGACAAGCCCCTCACGAGAAAGGAGAAACTCCTGGCTTTCATCGGGTTTAAGGCTGGCTCAATGTGGGAGAGATTGGTGGAAAGCCGGACAAAACCAGATTCACCCGACCCAATCGAAATGGTCATTATGGGGATTCTTAAAAACGGAAAAAAATGCTGATTTTATCGTAGTATTTACCGCAGAAGTATTACATTTGTGATACAAACAAAAACCTACACAACTATGAGAACAATAAAATCAGTACTCCTCATCGTCACTCGAACGGGATACGTTGAGGGAGTCTTCACTTCCTTCAGAGCTTTGGCTAACTCCCAAGGAGCCACTCGAATTAACATTGAAGGCGAGTATGAGTCTTACACTGAGTCTGAACTGAAAGACATTGCAGCTAACGATCAGACATTTACCTACTTCGGCGAGAAATGCAGAATATACGCAAGAACCTTAAACATATAACTATTATGGAAAATATCGAAAAATACGTAGTATTCCAGTACGAAGACGAGTTCGGATTTCACTACATGGTAATGGACAAGCTTCCAGGAGAGGGACCTACATACATGGAGTCCATCTCGTTCAGGAGGAAGATCAACCCCAACTGTACTCCGGGAGCTATCACTCGTCAGCCATTTTCGGAGGACGGCAAATCGGCTTATGCGCTCAGCTCCAAATTCGTCCCCGTGGCGGGTTGGTGGCCAGATAAGGGAGACGTTCTGGAGTGGCAGAAAAGGACCAGGGTTTACAGAGCCACCAAAGAACTGGAGAGGAAAGGAGAGGACCTCAAGCTTGAGAAAGACATTGAACCTCTACGAGAAGTATATGCCCGAGTTACCCCCAGCAGGAGGAGCATATTTATTGCTCAAGTGGTCTACCTCCTCACCCAGTAAACATTTTTCATTAAAAAGATTGAAAGAATTTCAATATTCGGGGAAAATTGATTATATTTAGGGCAAATAACATGGACAACACAATGACTATCAATCTCAGAGAATTAATTGAACAGAGAGGGCTCAGGCTTCAAGAAGTGGCAGAAATTCTGTTCCCTGATAACCGGTTTCCCCGAGCAGCTCTCAACCGGGTTCTCAACGGAAAAACCTTGTTGAATTCGGAGCAAGTCTCCCGTTTAGCAGCTTGGCTCCGTGTATCTGTCGACGATCTCTACAGGGGAGCATGGAACTCCGAGTTTAGAGGAGAGACATGTATTCTGACAAACGGGAACTACAGAGCCGAGTTATCGGTCAAAACGGGAGAGACGAGGGTGTTCCATCTTGGGTCCCTGTTTCATGAAACTGTTCTCCATGACCCGGCTATACCTCTCAGCAAGTACATTGAACTTCTGAACACCATAATCAAAAATCATCAAGCCAATGAAAGTAGAAATTAAGTTCGAGGCAAACCTCGAAGAAACTCAGGATCTCGAAATGGTCCGCAAGATCTGTCAGGTTATCGGAGCAAATCCTGTAACAGTCAAGACGACTGACGTCAAGAAACCAGCTCCTGCACAGGACGTGAAGAAGCCAGCTCCGGCTCCGGCTCCAGCCCCCAAAAAGACTGAGGAGCCCGAACCCATGCCGATGGATGCGAACTCCTCTTTGGGTTCCAACCCCGCTGTTTCCATTCAGGACATCCGGACTCTCCTGGCAAGTAAGGTGGACAACCACCGCGAAACCATCCGGGCAAAGCTCACTGAATTGGGAGCGAAGAATGTGACGGGATTGGATGCCCGAAACTACGACGCATTCTACGAATTCCTCAAAGACCTTGCGTAATGGGAGCCCCGAATCACTCATCTCGTAAGCACGCCATGCTTTCGGCATCAAAGGCAGACCGGTGGATCAACTGCACCCCCAGTGCCAGACTGGAGGAAAAAGTTGAGGAAACCGGTAAGCCTTCCAAGTATGCCGAAGAGGGTACTCTGGCTCACGAGATGGCAGAATGTTACCTCCGAGCGAGGTTCCGCATAACGCCTGTTGACGTTATGTCTGCTGAACTCCAGAGGCTGAAGAAGAACGTCCTCTACACTGAGGACATGGGTGAGCCCGTACTGGCTTATTGCCAGTACGTAACGGACCAATATGCGGAAGCTCTGCGGAGAACCAAAGACGCTCTCGTTCTCCTGGAGGAGAGACTGGATTTCTCGGCTTGGGTCGAGCAGGGATTCGGCACAGGAGACGCTTGCATTATCGCTGACGGGGTCATGGAGATCATAGACCTCAAGTTTGGCACTGGCGTGCCGGTTTTCGCTGAGAACAATGCTCAGCTGATGCTGTATGCTCTTGGGGCATTGTCCAAATTTGAGATGGTCTACGACATCAACATGGTGAAGTTGACTATTGTCCAGCCCAGACAGGAGCGAATCTCATCATGGGAGATTACCCCCGAGGACCTCTACAAATGGGGTGAGGAGGTAGTGAAACCCAAAGCAGCTCTTGCTTACTCCGGGGAGGGGGAATTCCAAGTCGGGCACTGGTGCAGGTGGTGTAAAGTCAAAGCTTTGTGTCGCAAGATGGCAGACCACAATCTGGACTTGGCCAAACACGAGTTCAAAGAGCCCGAACTCCTGACCACTGAGGAGCTCGCTCAGATTTTCGAGCAAGCCCCCATGCTCCAAGAATGGGTAAATGCTGTATCTGAGCACCTACTCTCCAAAGCCATCTCGGGCGAGAAGGTCCCGGGATATAAGGTAGTCGAAGGAAGGTCAATGCGGAAATGGACTGACGAGAATGCAGTTCAGGAAGTTCTTACCGCATGCGACTACACCCCGGATCAGTTCCAAGTTGTCAAACTGGCCGGGATCCCGGCTATCGAGAAGCTCCTCAAAAAGGACTTCGATTCACTGGTCGGGGACCTCGTCATCAAAGCTCCTGGCAAACCCACTCTCGTCCCTGAGTCTGACAAACGTCCGGCAATGGGCATAGAACAAGCAAAACTCGATTTTTCAAATAACTAAACTCCAACAATTATGAGTGCAACAACCAAAGTAGTTACCGGCAAAGTCCGGTTCAGTTACGCCAACGTATGGGAACCCCGTGCAATGGAGGGTTCCGACCGAGCAAAATACTCGGTGTCCATCCTCATCCCGAAGACTGACTCGGCAACTCTGTCTCGGGTCAAGGAGGCCATCGACACGGCTCTCAAAGAAGGCATCGCCAAATTGGGTGGCAAGATTCCCCCGACGTGGAAGAACCCCCTCCGTGACGGGGACACCGAAAGACCTGACAATCCGGAGTATGCAGGGCACATGTTCGTCAATGCCAACTCGGACAACCGTCCTGGCATCGTGGACATCAACCTCAACCCGATCATCGAAAGAGAGGACTTCTACTCCGGGTGCTATGGCCGGGCGTCGATCAACTTCTACGCCTTCAACACCAATGGCAACAAAGGCGTTGCTTGCGGGCTGAACAACCTCCAGAAGTTGGCTGACGGAGAACGTCTCTCCGGGGGATCTTCGGCAGAGGAGGACTTCGGCCAGAACCCGTGGGACGACGACCTTATGTAGGTTGGTATGCTGGGTCTTACTTGGGATTAGGGGTTCGAATCCCCGCCCAGCAACAAATTTAGCAATAGTCAACATGCCGAGACGCTTATATTTCGATACAGAAACATATAGCCCGGAGGACATTAAATCCACGGGCGCCTATAAATACATAGAATCGGGGGACTTTCAGCTCCTTATAGTATCTTTCGCCTTTGACACCTCTCCCGTTCAGGTGATAGATCTGGCCAAAGGAGAGGAGCTCCCCGATTACTTCGTTTCTGCTTTAACTGACCCGGGGATCGAGAAATGGGCGCACAACGCAGTATTTGAGAGACTCGTATTTAAGCGTATAGGACTACCTATCCCGGTTGATCAATTGTATTGCTCAATGACTAAAGCAGCCTATTGCGGACTGCCTTTGGCTTTGGATGAACTCTCCAAGGCGTTGGTCCTCGGAGAGCACGGGAAGAAGTCGACCGGTAAAGCTTTAATCCGGTTTTTCTGCTCCCCGTGCAAGCCAACCAAGTCCAACGGGATGAGGACTCGGAACATGCCGGACGACGACCCGGACAAGTGGAACGAGTTCAAGACGTATGCCGAATATGACGTGATTGCCGAACGCGAGATCGTGGAACAGCTGGACCAATTCCCATTCCCGGAGTTCGAACGTCGGAACTACCTCGTAGACCAAAGCATCAACGACCGGGGGATCCTGATAGATCTCGACATGGCCGGGAACGCCATCTCTTTCGATGAGGTATACACGGAGGAGATGACCGACCGGATGAAGGAGCTAACGGGCTTGGATAACCCGAACAGCTTGGCCCAGTTGAAGACGTGGCTTAGCACTAATTTCGGGCTCAACTTCCCTGCACTGGGAAAGCCCGAAATTCTCGAATATCTGAAAAACAATCCGGAGGCTCCCGATCTGGTCAAGGAGGTCCTCGCTGGTCGGCTTGCACTGTCCAAGACTTCAACTAAGAAGTACATTGCAATGCTCAACTGCGCTGCCAAAGACCGGAGAGCCCATGGACTATTCCAGTTTTACGGGGCCAACAGAACAGGACGTTGGTCGAGTCGAATGATTCAGCTCCAGAATCTCCCCCAGAATCACATGAAGGACTTGGACTTCGCCAGAAGCATGGTAGAGAAAGGAGACTACGACCTTATCGAAATGTGTTACGGCAATATCCCGGATGTTTTGTCCGAGCTCATCCGGACAGCCTTCATAGCCCCGGAGGGAAAAATGTTTGCAGTAGCCGACTTTAGTGCTATTGAGGCCCGGGTCCTGTCCTGGTTAGCCCAGGAGAAATGGCGACTCGACGTCTTCAACACTCATGGCAAGATCTACGAGGCATCAGCATCACTCATGTTCGGGGTCCCCATTGAGCAGGTTACGAAAGGATCGGACCTCAGACAGCGGGGAAAGACGGCAGAATTAGCACTCGGATATGAGGGATCGGTCAACGCAATGGAGAAGATGGACAAAGAGAAGAAGCTGTCCAAAAAGGAAATGTATTCCATTGTAGCTCTTTGGCGTCGAGCCAATCCTAAAATTGTTGAGTTTTGGGCGGAGGTGAACGAGAAGGCCATCGAGTGCGTCCAGACCAGGAAGACCAAGAAAGTAAGTTGTCTCGTCTTTGAACATGACGGGACCAATTTGACAATAGCTCTCCCAGCTGGGAGAAAATTATACTACAGAAATCCCCGGGTGAGACCCAACAGGTTCGGGCAGACTGGCATTGTCTACGACGGCATGGTCCAGTCAGTAGGATGGACTGAGGTAGAGACTTACGGGGGCAAACTGGTGGAGAACATAGTCCAGGCAATCTCCCGGGATCTTCTCGCCGAAGCAATGTACAGACTAAGCATTATGAAAGACTTCGAAATAGTAATGCACGTCCATGATGAAGCCATTGCAGAGGTAGACGAAGACCGAGCCGGGGATTGTCTGGAAACTATGTGTAGAGTTATGGGAGAGGATCTTCCTTGGCTGAACTGCTTGCCAATGGGATTACCTCTCAAAGCAGACGGATACGTTACTAAATTTTATAAGAAAGACTAATGACATACGACGGGGAACTTGATATTGCAATCGGACTGAGCGCAAGATCAAAAGTATGGAGCAACAAGAAACTGAAATGGTCTGAATTGGTCAGTCGACTCGGGGAGGAGAACAAGACCACTGAAACATTTAAGGAGTTTGTTTCTGCAAGCAAGGAGGACCAGCTCAAAATAAAAGACGTAGGCGGATACGTTGGAGGCTACCTGAGAGGGGGCAAAAGAAGCCCGGCCAATGTGGTCCACAGACAGTTGATGACACTCGACTTGGACTTTGCCCACAAAGACCTCTGGGATGACTTTACTCTCCAGTTTGACAATGCAGCTGTTCTGCATGGGACTCACAAACACTCAGACGTGGCTCCTCGGTACCGACTAATAATGCCACTGAGCAGAGAGGTCACGGCTGATGAGTATGTGGCCATAAGCCGAAAAATTGCCGGGATAATCGGGATAGACCTTTTCGACAATTCAACCTTCGAGACCAACCGACTCATGTTCTGGCCTTCTACGCCGAAGGACATGGACTACTATTTTAAGGTCCAAGACGGTCCATGGATTGATGCTGACGAGGTCCTCAACTCCTATGCCGACTGGAAGGACTCATCACTTTGGCCCACAGCTTCGTCCCGTTTCGAAGCTGTCGACAGAGCCGTTAAGAAGCAGGAGGACCCAACCATAAAGAGGGGGCTCATAGGAGCGTTCTGTAGGACGTACTCCATACCTGAAGCAATAGAGACTTTTCTCTCTGACACCTATGTCCCGTCAGCATTGGAGGGCCGATACACTTACACAAAAGGAAGTGCTTCGGCTGGTCTTATCGTGTATGAGGACAAGTTCGCTTATTCCCATCATGGAACTGACCCGTGTGGGGGTAAACTTTGCAATGCGTTTGACCTGGTCCGCATACACAAATTCGGCCACCTTGACGACAAGGTCAAGGACCCCTCGTCGAAGTTGCCAAGTGTGTCAGCAATGGAGGAGTTCGTACGCAATGACCCCGACACTAAGACAACCATTGCCAACGACCACATCAACAGTGCCAAGTACGAGTTTGCCGATCCGGAGCATGACCGGACTCAGGAAGAAGTAGTCGAAAAGGAGGTTGACCCGGAGGCTGAGAGCGTCGAGTGGATGAAGGAGCTGGAGGTCGACACCCGGGGAGCGTACCTCTCGTCGGATGCCAACCTCAACCTCATATTTGCAAACGATCCCCGGCTCAAAAGACTGTTCAGGCAGAACGACTTTGACGGTAAGAGGTATGTTTTTGGGAATCTCCCGTGGCGTCGGGTTGTTAAACCGGAGCCGGTCAAGAACGTAGACTACTCCGGGGTCCGGAACTATTTGGGTTGCGTATATGGCATAACGTCCTCGCTAAAGATCGACGATGCCATGGCTCTGGAATTTGAACGCAACCACTTCCACCCGATTCTGGACTACCTCAATGACCTCAAATGGGACGGGATCCAACGGGTAGACAAACTCCTGATTGACTACATGGGGGCTGACGACAACATCTACTCTCGCGAAGCCATCCGCAAGATGCTGGTTGGAGCAGTTGCTCGAGTTATGAACCCGGGGGTCAAATTCGACCTTGTGCTGATGCTCGTAGGACCCCAAGGATCCGGCAAAAGTACGTTCATCAAAAAATTGGGAAAATCCTGGTTTAGCGACACATTCCTGACAGTCCAAGGGAAGGAGGCTCTCGAGCAGATCCAGGGGGCATGGCTTATTGAAATAGCTGAGCTCTCAGGTCTCCGCAAAGCGGAGGTTGAGTCAGTGAAGCATTTCATATCTAAGTCCGAAGACTCATTCCGACCAGCGTATGCCAGAACTTCTGAGATATATCCCCGGCAATGCGTCTTTTTCGGCACCACCAACGACAGCGAATTCCTGAGAGACCCCACTGGCAACAGACGCTTCATGCCAGTGGACGTGGTCCCCAACAATGCCAAAAAAGACGTGTTCATGGAACTGGACGACGAGATAGACCAGATATGGGCTGAGGCAGTTGTCCTGTACAAATCCAAGGAAAAACTCTACTTGAGCCATGAAGCAGAAAAAATAGCCAAAAGTGAGCAAAGCTCGCACAGCGAGTCGGATGAACGGAAAGGCATCATTGAGGCGTACTTGGAACGTCAACTCCCGGACAACTGGGACTCAATGGATCTCTACCAGAGAAGAGACTTCCTGGTCGATGAGTTAAACCCCAAAGGCACCACCCCCCGAGACTACGTGTGTGTTGCTGAGATATGGTGCGAATGTCTCGGGCGGAACAGAGAGGACATGGACCGGTATAGGACCCGAGAAATAAATGACTTGTTGAAGAGCATGCCAGAATGGGAGCCGTGCAAGGCCAGTAAAAGATTCCCCATCTATGGAAAGCAAAAGTATTATGTGCGAAAAATCGACTGAGAAACGACTCGTCACTGAGGTGGAGAGAGTTGGTGGCTGGTGTTTGAAACTCCCCGCAATTCACAATGCTGGCCTCCCCGACCGACTCTGTCTGTTCCCCGGTGGCGAAGTCGTTTTTGTTGAGTTGAAAGCATTCGGCAAAAAGCCCAGAAAAATACAGACATTAATGCACCAGAAACTGAAAGCAATGGGCTTTCGAGTAGAGGTAATAGACACGACCATGGGTTGTAAAATGTTAGCATTGGAATATGACCGAAAATGATCTCCATCAATACCAGCTACAAGCTGTTGAACACATAATAAGCCACACGCACTGTGCTCTGTTCCTGGACATGGGATTGGGTAAAACAGTGTCTACTTTGACAGCCATCAACGAGCTCATGTTTAAAGAGGTCGAGGTCCGACGGGTATTAGTCATAGCTCCCAAAAGAGTAGCCGAATCAGTCTGGACTCAGGAGGTCGAGAAATGGGACCATTTGAAGCACATTAAAGTGTCTCGCATCATTGGAACAGAACGTCAACGTCGTGAGGCTCTCGCCAAGAAGGCAGACGTATACACCATCGGAAGAGACAACGTGGCTTGGCTATGTGGACTCTACGGGGGGTCCTGTCTACCATTCGACATGGTGGTCATAGACGAACTCAGCAGCTTCAAAAACCCAAAGTCTATCCGGTTCAAAGCTCTTAAGCACGTTCAGGCTTCACTCTCCCGAGTAGTAGGTTTGACTGGTACCCCGGCACCCAACGGTCTTATGGACCTTTGGGCCCAAATGTACCTCCTGGACCGGGGAGAGCGCTTGGGCAAATACATATCCCACTATCGTGACAACTACTTTAAGCCAGGACGTAGAAACGGGCATATTGTATATTCGTACGACATATCCAAAGAGAATCAGGAGCGCATATACTCAAAGATAGGGGACATCTGCATGAGCATGAAAGCTAAGGACTACCTCGATCTCCCCGAGCGCATCGACAACATAGTGGAGATCCAGATGCCCCCGGAAATCCAAAAAGCTTATGACTCCTTCGAGGAGGAACAAGTTCTCAGCATGATTGATCAGCTCGGGGACGCCGTAGAGATACCAGCTGTCAATGCAGCAGCTTTGTCCACGAAGCTCCTCCAGTTTGCCAATGGAGCAGTGTACGATGAACAGAGAGTGGCCCATGAGGTGCACACGTTGAAGATCGAAGCCACGAAGGAACTCATTGAGGACGCCGGGGGACAGTCAGTCCTCATAGGTTGGACCTTCCAGCATGACAGAGACCGGCTCATGAAGGCTCTCGCCAAGTATAAGCCCCGGGAACTCAAAACGGAGAAGGACATCGTTGACTGGAATGCTGGCAGAATTCAGGTTCTTTTGATGCACCCGGCTTCCGGGGGCCATGGGCTCAACCTTCAAGCCGGAGGACACCGCATCATCTGGTTTGGGCAGACCTATTCTCTCGAGCTGGAGCAACAATTCAATGCTCGGCTTGACCGACAAGGACAGAAGGAGGTCGTGATAGTCAATAAACTGGTATGCTCGAAGACAGTGGACCAGGACGTCATAAGAGCCCAGAAAGCGAAGACCCGGGGGCAGGATGCTCTCATGGAAGCTGTAAAAGCGAGGGTCGAAAAGTATCTGAAAAAATATCGTAAAACATCGTAGTATTTGTCGCAGAAGTATTACATTTAGGATACAAACAAAACGATAACACTATGAACTACGAGAACAAACATCGAATCGAAAGTCTGGCAAAAGCCGCTTGTCCCAACAACAAAAAAGTCTCGGTCATATTCCGAAGCAAAGAGAACAAGTTATCCGACCGGCCCAACGCTTTCATAGTAACTGTCGGGAAGAAGGGCTACACCTCAGTTAGACAGTCGAACTATTGGGCAGTAGACACAGTCAACTCCTGCAAAGACTACTCCGACCAGGAGCTCGCCCAGATATTGAACACGATGACCAAAGACCCCGGGTCCCTCCGATTCTTCGGCTATCAGGATGCTAAATTCGTAAATTACAAAGGTGAAGAAGTAGAGGATTAGCCTCTACTTCTTCACCTTTGTAATTTACGAATACTTGTAGTATAAACAAAAGGACAGTGAAACGATATTACTACGAATTAATGGACGAGGATTACAACAGCTACGAAGCAGCTATCCCCGACGGAAGAATCAAAGCCAGAGCCATTGCTCAAGCAAAGCGAGCAATGAGGGACTTGGGGATCCGAAGGGCTCTACTGGCAGTCAATAGCCTGAGGATCTCCAACATATTGGACATAATCACAGTCGAATTGGATTGAAATAATTTCAATTTTCCTGGTGAAAAATTTTTTTAATTGGATATTTTTTCTTACTTTTATGCTACCCTTAACAACTAAACACTATGGAAAAGTTTATCGAAAAGTACAAGAGCTACAGCTCGAAAGTTCTTCAAAAGTTGGCCAAGGTCAAGACCGGTGACGAGCTTGACGCCATCGAATCCATCCTCGCATCGAGAGGAGCATCTCAGGAACATCCGGCAGAGGAGGGCGCTGTCTACAACGCCACTGAGACCGAAGAGTACAAAGCCGAGAACGGCATCAAGGAGAACGACGAGGTCGCCGAGGAGAAGCCGAAGAAGGCTCGCAAGGCAAAGACCCCGAAGGAGCCAGGGGAACCCCGCCCGTTGAAGAAGGAGATCTCTGCAGAGGAGGCCCAAGCCAATCTCGAGAAGGCCAAAGCCAACATCGGCCGCTTCTGCAAGTTCATCTGCACGAAGACCAAGGAGCAGACCGACGGCATCATCATCGGAGCTCGTCTCGACCCCCGCAACAACTTCATCCAGTACCGCATCAAGACCAACGACGGTCACGTCTGGGGAAAGGGCATCGACTCGAAGGACCTGGAGCTCGGCGAGATGGCACCGGTTCCCGAAGAGACCGAGAAGCCGAAGCGCGGCCGGAAGAAAGCTGACGAGGCAGCTCCCGAAGCAGAACAGAACGAGGCAGCTCCCGAAGCAGAACAGAACGAGCCGGAGAACGCACCGGCTGAGGAGTAAGTCAGAACTCCTCGCCAAGTGGAGCCGTCACTCCACTTGGCACCCCGGAGTGGTACAGGAGGGTTCGAATCCCTCCCCGGGGTCTAACCTATATACTAAAAATCATGAGTAACATACTTAAACACGCTGACCAAATCATCAATGAGCGGTCGGAGGAGAAGGAGAGACAATACGGACCATTCATGGAATGCAACCAGAAGGCCGCAGAGATCGCCTCGGTCATTACCGGTAAGCCTCTGACCGCTCTTGACGTGTCTTGGGTCCAAGTGGCAGTGAAAATGGCACGTGAATCCAATGCACACAAGGAGGACAACCTCCTTGACATGGTAGCTACAATCGGGGCCATCAACAACGAACTCGAGGAACCCAAGCCATTAAAAGCTCCGGGAGTAGTACCTACGTACTTCTCAACCATTTCGGGGGCTGTGGACTTCATCCGGATCAGTCCCATCGAGGTGCATGAAATCAAACATGTTCTCACAGAAGAGGGTCGCAGAATAGCTGTATACTACTCCCACAAAAACGATCCGGAAACATCAAGCCATGAACACACAAGACTTTAAGCCATTCATTAAGAGCTGGGAAGAGATTTATGCCCTCCAGGGGGAGCTCCAGCTCATGTACAGGCCGTACTTCAAGGAGCGCATCGCGAACTTTGACATCAACACTTTGGAGGATCAGGAGCTTTTCAAAAAACTCTGTTGGCAGATTGTCGAGGAACTCACAGAAGCGATGGAGGCCAAGGACAAAAACGAGAAGGACCACGTGCTGGAGGAGCTGATTGATGCCTTCAATTTTATGCTCGAGCTTTACCAGCTGTACGGTATGGCCCCAGACTTTGCTTGGGGTCACACATACGGGTTCCGGAAGGATATTGCCGACGAGAATTTCGAGGAGAACATACTGGAGCTGATCAAGACAATAGGTTTGGCTGCCAACTGCCTCAAGAACCGGGAGTGGAGACAATCTCAGTACATGGTTGACTTGGTGGTCTTCGAGGAGAGACTTTGGAACATCTGGGCAATGTTCGCTATGCTCTTCGGGAGCATAGGTGTCACGGAAGACAAAGTCCGGGAGCTCTGGTCGTTGAAGTATCAAGTAAATCTGTTTCGCATTAAATCCAAATACTGACATGGGTAGAATATTCAAAGACTGTTTCGAAATGATCCGGGAGATGGATCGGGAGCTCAAGGTTTCCGGCATCACGGTCCCGGTCAACCATTACCAAAACCAGGAACTCAGCGGGGACGACCGGCTCACCAAGGAACTCATCGGAGTGAGCTTCGTCATCTCGAAGCCGTATCTCGGCAAACGTGAGATGCTCGACTTCATGTTCAAAGACGAGGCCGAGCTCATCGAGAAGTACTGCCGAGCAGAGCTCTCCGACCGGCTTGACCGAAACGGAGTCAACCCCGGTAAAAGCTGGGAGATCCGCCGGGACTTGTGGCAGAAGCTGGTGAGCAAGACTCGTCAGGAGGGTCGCTTCGACTACACCTACTCGGAGCGTCTGCACATCTTCCACAAGGGACCCGAGATCCACCAGTTGGACAATGTCATCACGACTCTCCGGGACGACCCGCACTCCAGACGAGCAATGGTCATGATCTTCGAGCCGGAGGACACCCGGGCAACAGCCGGGGCTTTGACCCGAGTACCTTGCTCCGTCAGCTACCAGTTCCTCATCCGGAACAATCGACTCCACGTGATATATTATATCCGGAGCAATGACTTCTTCAAGCACTTCGCAATTGACATCTGGTTGACGGAGGCCATGATGGACTACGTGTTCAACATCCTCGCAGCCACCTATCCCTCTCTCAAGAAGGGATCTCTGCATTACTTCGCTGGGTCCCTCCATGCATACAACGAAGATCTTTCCAAATGGGTAATCTACTAAATTATGACTATCGACGAAGCAAGAGCTAAAGCTCATCAGCAATATGACGATTGCATGTTCTGTCCGGGATGCTCGAAGCTCCTGACTGGGCTCCACATGGGGAGTCGGTGCTACACCAACAGGATCGAAAGAAAGGCACAACAGATCCCCGAAAATTCGAAGAAAAGTCATGACAGGAGGAAGTGAGGAGCCTATCATCATCGGGCTGGCAATAGCAGTAATAATCGGAATAGGGATCGTTTGTCTCATGGACGCTCTCAGAAACAAACTAAAGTGATATGTGCGGAATAAGTATAACAAGAAGGATTAACGCCATTGACAAGATACAGCATAGGGGCATCGAGTCCGTCCAGATTGCCGAAGGGGGATGGTTCCTCGGGCATGTTCGTTTGCCCATTCAGACTGAACCGGGCGACGGTATGGCTCAGCCCATAGAATTAGCCGGAAACAATGGGTGGCTCCTTTATGTCGGGGAAATCTACAACTATCCTACGAGGTATTCCAGCGACGTCGAGTACCTCCGCGACCTGTTTGGATCCTCGTGTCTCGAAGACATCATCTATGAAGCCAACAACTGGGATGGCATGTGGGCAATATGCTGGTACAGGAAGGGTCAAATTATTGCTTTCACCGACCCTCTCGGAAAGAAGCAACTCTACTACAACCAATTCGGGGAAATCTGCTCGGAGATAACCCCGTTGGTGTCGGACTTCCGAGACTTCGACCGGTACTATCAGTCGGAAGTGTTCAAATGGGGGTACAACTGGGATGACCGGACTCCATGGAACAACGTCAAGCGTATTATGCCGAATACTGTCTATTCCTTCGATGACATGAAGGTGAAGCCCACCATTATCCGGAGGGACTACTACAGATGGGGGATAGAGAAACGGAGTCATTTAGCCAAATCCAAGTTCGCCGAAGTCCTCCGGGGCTTGGTCGAGAAGTCCGTAAAACGCCGGGCAATGTACTCTAAAGTCCTGGTCGGAGCTTTGGTTTCTGGAGGACTGGATTCATCCATAGTTGCCTCTATTCTTCATCGAATGGGCCTGGGGGTTAATCTCTATATGGTGGAGAATAATGAATCAAAATTTGGCATGCTATTGTCCGAATTTTTAGGGGTTTCTATCACCTCTCTTGGCCCTATCCCCGATGATGATTGCCTGGAGAGGTGTCTCCGATATAACGAGACACCCATCGACTTGGGCTCCATGATCCCCCAGTTCCGACTCATGGAGAAGGTCAAGGAGAGGGTCATCCTGACCGGGGATGGAGCTGACGAACTCTTCGGAGGCTATCGCCGAGTTGATGATTATGACTCCCAGCTCTCAGACGTGTTCCAAGAGCTTCCGTTCTACCACATGCCTCGGCTTGACCGGGCTTCCATGAGGAGCACAGTTGAACTCCGGTCACCATTCCTGGGACATGACGTTGTCAGGTTCGCTCTCCGTTTGCCCCGGGAGGACAGAACTCACAAGCGCATTCTCAAAGATGCTTTCAGCGACGTACTGCCTCAGGAGATTCTCGACCGACCCAAAGAGCCTCTCAAGTGTCAGAGCATCCGGCAGGACCCGATGGCGTACCGCAAGAAGTGTCACGAAATATTCTACAACTTATGGCAATAGCTATCGGATATTACCGGGTATGGTTTAAAGAAGATGACTCCAATACGGAGGCTCAGTGGTTCAAAATGACGCTCCGGAAGGGATCTGTTAGACCTTCCATCCGTTCTATAAATCGGGAAGAGGCTCTGTGGTGGATCAAGTCCCGAAAAATGAAAGACGTCACCCCAGGCAATGCCTGGGGCAAGATATTTGAATCGGATGGTCAACCGTTCAAGAAGGCATTCCAGGAGCTGCCTCTTCACACTCGGTATAATTTCATAGAAGGAGCATCACTCTCATCAGGCACAACACACCGAGCTCGTCTCGAAAAATATTTTAAAAAATGAAAATCGTAAAAGTAAGAAATGTCAAGACCCCGACCAGAGGAACGGGTCTGTCCGCCGGGCTGGACTTCTACATCCCGGAAGACTTCGAAGCCAAACAGATCTGGCCGGGCGAAAGCATCAACATCCCATCCGGGATCAAAGCTCAAATACCCCGGGGGTGTGCCCTCATCATGTTCAACAAGAGCGGTATTGCCACCAAGCACCAGCTCCAGGTTGGAGCCTGCGTGGTTGACGAAGACTATCAAGGAGAGATCCATCTGCATGTCATGAACGTCGGCAAGGAAGTCGTCATCCTCAAGCCGGGGATGAAGCTGGTTCAGGGTTTGGTGATGCCTGTCTCCTATACCGGGGTGGAAGTTCTCGAGTCGGAGGCCGAGCTTTTCCCGCAATCGACTGAAAGAGGACAGGGGGGCTTCGGATCCACGGGTGAATAGGACCCCCGGCCCCAAAAGTTGGTCAAACCATTGTTCCATTGTTCCATTGTTCCGGTCCCCCGGCCCCAAAAGTTGATAAAACCATGGTTTTGGTAAAAATCTCGACAGGCCCCCCTAAAAAAGTTGGTCAAACCATTGTTCCATTGTTCCGGTCCCCCCAATGAAAAACATCCAAACCATTAATAATCAATCACTTAGGGCCGGAACAATGTGGAACAATGTGGAACAATGATTGTTCCGGCCCTAATTGATTGAATATCAATGAATTAACCCCCCCCGGAACAATTGGAACAATAATATAGGAGGAAAACCTGAATAGGAAATATGAGAGGAGATTATGACCAATTTAGGAAATGAGAAATCACCAAATAGAGTGCACAGAAACATTGTTCCAATTGTTCCGGTCCCCCCAATGAAAAGCACCCAAACCATTGAATATCAATCACTTAGGGGCCGGAACAATAAAAATTTTATTGTTCCACCCACTGTTTATTATGGAAAAAACTGAGAAATTGGGGCTACCCCCAACTGGAAAATTCGGAGTGTTCCGGCGATGGCTTGGAATCTACTCAAAAGAGGAGCGGGAGGTACTGGACTACGCCCGCAAATTGAAAAAGACCACCATGCAAATAGCACGTGGACAGCAGAGTCTGCTGTCCCGTCCGTACTGGATGCGGCACGAGGACTGGGTTGAGGTCCGCAAATTACAAACCAAATTAGAAAGGAGGCGTAGAAAATGATTGCAATTTATCTGTTGGCCACTATCGGCCTGTTCGCGATTTTCGGCGGGATCCGCCAATGGTGGATCAGTCCCAAACGGAAATTGACCCGATCCATCAAGCAGATGGAGAGAGCGGAAAGACGGATCCAAAAGTCCAAAAAGAAGTCGTAGGCGAGTAGAGTTAGTAGAGCTAGTCGAGTAGAACTAGTCGAGTAGAACTGACAGAGTCAGTAGAACTGCCAGAGTTAGTAGAACTGACAGAGTCAGTAGAACTGACAGAGTCAGTAGAACTGACAGAGTCAGTAGACTGGTGCCAAATTGGGACTTCTCTCGACCAGCAAATACTGGACGGCACTCGCGTATACGGAAATTAAAACCAAACAAGCATGAAAGCAAAACACTTTAAGCAGCTCGGGAAAAACTGGGCTTTGTACTCGGAAGTCAATACCAAGTACTGTAATTGGACCCCATCCATCGCAACGGTCCACGAAGGCATGATTTGGCCGCAAGGTATTTCGGTCAAGTTCCTGTGGTTCGGCGTGACCCTCATTCGCGTAAGCGAATAAATTAAAGATCCCCGGGGCCAAACGCTCCGGGGATTGTTGTGCAGAAATAAATTTTTAATTTGTATAAGGTTTAATTATATTTGAGGCATGGCACGAAGTACATATAAAATGAGTCCGCTCACCTATATGGAGGAGGGACAGAAAAGGCGAGACGCCGGAGATTTTGTAAAGCCCACCGATGCGGAGGAGCTTTATTTTGCATTCATTGAGTATTGCAAATTCATGAAGGATAACTATTTCTCCCAGGCTCACAAGAATAAGAATGGCGACGACTGCAGCGTCTACATTTCCCGCCCGATGACCATTGAGTCATTCAGGCTGTTCGCTGGACTCAATCCTGTTGAGTACGGGGAACTCACGGGGGATCCGGTAGCAGCTGCAATTGGTGGCACCATCGAGGACGCCATCAATTCCCAGCAAATCGAGGGAGCCCTGGTTGGCAAGTACGCTGCCAGCCTCATCCAGGTGCTTCAAGGACGCAAGACCAATGTCAATGTAACGGGAGGCATCACTCTCGAGCAGATAACAGGAATGGAGGTAAAATAAAATGGGACGCCGGCTTCAATTTGACACCAAAGGCAACGAGAAGCAGAAGGAAGTGGCTCGGTTATGGCTGGATGATTCAGTCACTGACATTCTGTATGCTGGCACGAAAGGTGCTGGCAAATCCTACCTCGGGTGTTCCTTGATAGCCGGCGATGCCCTCACCTATCCGGAGACATTTTATTTTATTGCGCGTAAGACGGCCGCCGACTTAGTTCGATACACCATCCCCTCCATCTACGAGGTATTTACCCACTGGGGCATCACGGCGAACTACTACCACTTTAATGGCCAATACAACTTCTTCGAGTTGTACAACAAAAGCCGCATCTACCTCATCGATGCCAAGTACAACCCCAGTGACCCCATGTATGAGAGATTCGGATCCATGCAGATGACTCGGGGATGGATCGAAGAGGGTGGCGAGTTTATCCGCGAGGCGAAGACCAACCTCCAGGCTTCCATCGGTCGATGGAAGAATGACGTCTACAAGCTGGCTCCCAAACTCCTCATCACCTGCAACCCGTCCAACAATTTCCTCTACACGGACTACTACAAGCCATGGAAGGAGAACAAGCTGCCTCCTTGGCGTCGGTTCGTCAAAGCTCTGCCCCAGGACAACAAGACTCTCCCAGACACGTACATTGAGGGGCTTCTCCGGAACCTGACCCAGTCGCAGATCGAGCGACTGGTCTTTGGCAACTGGGAGTATGACGATGACCCAAATTGGCTGGTCGACTATGATGCAGTGTGCGACATGTTCAGCAATGAGTTCGTACTCCCGACAGGCAATCGGTTCATTAGCACTGACCTTGCCGGGAAAGGTAGAGACAGTTGGGTGGTTGGAACCTGGGACGGCATGGTCTGTCGGATCCCCATCGCCAAAGGCTTCTCGGAAGGCAAGGAGATGGAGGAGAAGATCGCCAGATTGGCTACCGGTCTGAAAGTCCCCCGGTCCAGCATCGTCTCTGACGCTGACGGACTTGGGTTCTACCTGGAGAGCTACCTGAAAGGCATCCGGGAGTTTCATGGAGGACAGTCAGCTATTGACTCAAAGACGTACAACAACATCAAGTCGGAGTGCGCATTCAAGCTGGCGGAGCTCATCAACAAGCGCCAGATCCACATCATCTGCTCTCCCGAAGTTCAGGAGAAAATCAAGCAGGAGATGACGGTGCTCAAGTCCAAGAACACGAACTCCGCTGAGCAGAAGCGAGAGCTCATCTCCAAGGACACCATGAAGCAGCTCCTCGGAAGGTCACCGGACTTCCTGGACATGCTCATCATGCGAATGATATTTGAGATCAAGCCGAAGGCGACTGGCATGAAGTCCGCCAAAATCATAATCCCCACAAAACGATGATACTGGACATCATAACCCTCATCCGCGACATAGTCAAGATGGTCAATCCTCTGGCCGTCTTTGAGTGTGACCAGGCTCGAATGCTGAACGTCAAAGTAGACACGATGGAAAGATTCGTAACAGACTCGGACGGCAATCGGGTATCGTCCGACTTTGTCTATGTTGAGGAGCCAACCACTGGCTACTACGATACCCCGTACCGGGGCTACCCCACTCAGCGTACCATTATGCAGGTCTACTTCTGCAAGTTTGAGCCGATGGCCAATGATGCCTACAAAGGCAATACGAAGTTCAGCAAGAATTCCCCCACTGTCGGACGACTGGAGTTGAAGAGCCAAATCGAGGAGCAGATGGTCCGGCCTTTCCTCTACTTGCTCAAGACCTCTCAGCTGGTCAAGCAATATCCGGAAATCATGAACACTGTCCGGGTGCTGTACCCATCTGCCAGATTCGATGCCAACGAGGTCAGCGTAGGACTGGAGTTCACCTTCAAACAGGACTGGTGCATTGAATCGTACAAGGACAAGATCTGGCGCCCCCTCCTCGAAGTGGTAAAGCCCGGGTTTGACTTGTCGGGGCACGCTCTATTCTTTGACCGACAGGACTTGCCCATGCCGGTCTATCCCCCAGTCTGGATCCAAGCTTTGGTGCGCGCAGATAGTTTGCCTCTATTGGCATTCTCCATCTCGCAAACAAACAATTTTGTTGGACAACTTACTGTTGATGTGAATGGCGACTTTGCAGTAGATTACCCATGGACCAAAGAGGACGGGTGGAAGAAGTCGAGTGTGACGTATCCCGACATGGGACCCGGCCTTGAGTTCGTCGTTCATAAAATACCATTCGATGACATCCCCGACCCCTACTGGAGTCTCAAACATTGCTATATAAAATGATACAGCGAATCGACATACAAGGCGGTCAGATGACGTTCGGCCAACGCATAGAGCTTGGCCGGATCATCACTGAAAAGGAGCTGACTGACATCGATAAGATGAAGGAAGGCATGCAATGTCTCGGCGTCAAATGGAGTCTGAGGAACACCTCCGAAATTGTCGAGTACTGGTACGAGGTTCTCATGGGCATTAAATATTGGATCGAGCGAGAACAGACTGAGCTCAAGTACGAGCCCAGTGCCGAGGAAAAGGCAGCCGGCATTACTCAATTCTCTTTGGTGGTTGGCGAGATGGCCACCATCACTGCACTGGCCAAGGATTACTCGAAAGACCCGGATGAGATTCTGGAATGGAAATACGGGAAGGTGTACAACCTCCTTTTCACCAACTTGCAGAGTCACCTCTTCCGGGAGCGACTGAACAAGGAACTGGAGCGTAAGGCTCAGCAGAAAGCCAATGCTCGCAAACCCAGAAACAAATGGCGGTAGGACTGGAACAGATATTGGCTGAGGGTCTCACCCAGATGAGGGACGAGATCATCCGGGCATCACAGGACGCCGGGCAGGAAGCCTCCGGCAGAACCTATGCTCAGATAACAGTCCAGACGGGACGAGAAGGGGAAACAGTTTGGGGAACGATCGAAGCTCCAAACTACTTCTACACTCTCATCCGGGGACGAGGTCCTGGAAAGATCCCCGCCAATTTGGGACAGATCATCATGGAGTGGGCAAAGCTCAAAGGCATCACATTCTCGGATCCCAAGGACCTGGTCCGATTCGGAAATGCCACTGCATGGAAGATAAAACGAGAAGGCTCAGAGCTTTACCGCAATCACATTTACGTTGACTTGGTCGACACTCCCGCTGATAACTTCGAGGAGTACCTGGCTCAGCATTTGGACAAGACAATGGAGGTCCTCATTGAAGAGGCATTCACTCCTGACAACAATATGGACCACGGATATATAATATAACGCGATATGGCAATTACCAATCAACCGGCTGAGGATTCTTTATACTCAGCATATTCGCAAATACCAGTTAATACCGACAAATTAACCCCTGGGCTTGAGATCAAGACTCAGAACTTTGACGAGGATAATATGGTCTCGTTGAACATTATAGACAATGAGGCGGTCGAAGTAATTGATAACAGTGGAGGTAGTAGTAACAACTATTCTGTGAAGTTTCCTCTCCGTAGAAAGGTGGTACCCGGGGAATGGTATTCTTTTAGGGTTTCTCGCGGGGCTGGAGTGGGTGCCACTTCACTCACCGTTGCTTTGTTCCAAGCAACCAGTTCGGGTAATCTTACCACTGTGATTGCTAAAACAAATATACCAATTGGTGCCAACATGATGTGGAGGGTTCAGATACCGCAAATTGTTACAGCAGGATCCCCCCGCGATTTCCTTGTCATTTTTGCAGGTATTGAAGGAGCAACAGCTGGAGTGAAGGTTACTCTCACAGGTATGAGTTTGGCCTACGGGAAGAACTTTGTCGGCTATAGCCCCAGTCCAGTTAAAGCAGCGAACTCACTAACTGAAAGCATCGACATCTACAGAGACTCGGGATTCGGGACGACGAAGAAATACGACCTCAGTTTCTTGGCAAAAGCCGGATTCCGGGACGACAGATTGAGAACATTTCCGTACACAAACCAACTCATCGGCTTTGCCATTGACTACAGTCTCATATCGGCATATGCTTACAGAGTCATCGGCGACCGAAACTTCAATGTTCGATATGCCTCCCGGGGAGTTAGGGCTCGAGGCTACAACGCTAATTTCACCGAGTCATACTTAGGACTCGTACTGACTGACCGGGTTCCTGACAACGACAGGAATCTGTATGTAAAAAAATATTACGGGTATCCGTATTACGTCACCCTATTCCCGAGAGGGTTTGTGGGGTCACCAAATATCGCTACATCGGTCGACGTTTGGGTTAAACTTCATGATGGTGTCGAAAATCAATTTGAAATTTCTACCCGACTCAGCATCCCCCTTGTGTACGAATTTGAGGATGAAGCAGACTACGTAAAACTCAGACTTCCTATAAGCGCATACTCTTCTCAAGCATGGAAAATCATATTCGTCAATACGGAGGTACCTTGCAACCCATTCTACATTCGCTGGATAAACCAGAAAGGCGGATGGGACACTTACATGTTTGAGCAACACAAGAAGTATACGCAGGAGGTTGACCGGGGAGACCAATACGTATTAGCGAATTCCAGAGACCCCTATGCCTCACAGACGAGAGGCGAGTTAGCTCCGGAGTTTAAGAACATAGTCCAAGCAGGAGCAGAACAGCTTGATGAGAACGACTTCAACTTGCTCAAAGGAATTGCTCTCTCGCCTCTTGTTCAAAGGTACAACTACTCAGTCAAGGCATGGCAACGAGTCCTAGTAAATGACACGGACTTAACTTGGGACACCAAGACTCCCAGGAACACTGTTAGCTACGAGTTCCAGCTTATTGACGAACAAACTCAGTGGTAATATGAACTACGAACTACTCATGAAAGGCATTGACGGCAAGGTCTGGTCCCTGGACCTCCCGCTGGATGCTCCTGCGATGAATTACCAGATCAACAATCTGGCGGAGCTGAAAGACAGGAATGCCTCGTACTCCCAGCGGATCAGTCTGCCCAGGACGACCCATAACGAGCAAGCATTCCAATTCAGTTTTGAAGTTGGCTCAGGTTCGGGTGTGCCATACATGAGGTTTCCTTGCCAACTATTCTATGAGGGAGCACTCATATCCCCGGCTGGAGCAGTATTGAACGTCGTAGACGTATCAGATACATCGATCGGGGTCCAGATCCTCGGGGCAACCGTTGACCTGTTCGACACACTAAACAACACTGACGCGAAGGACCCTGGGGATGGTATGTTCCTCCTCAAGTGGTACACGGACACAATGGGACAGACTGAGCGATACCTCTCCGGCCCCGAAGAGGCTAAAGTCCTGTACTTTTGGCTGTATGCAACTCTACAAAAGAACCCGAACTTCCCCCCTTTCGCCATGGAGGCAATCAGGCAAGTCAGTGAGTTGGACAAGTTCTACCCCCACCTCAACTGGTATGACTTGGTGACATGGATCTTCGATCGAGCAGGCTACAGTCTCGAGACCGACGTGGACCCCGTCGACCGAGCCGAAATGTTTTTGCCTTGCACTTACCCCGTTTTGGCAGACAACCCCAAGGCTCCGAGAGCATCCGGAATTGGCTGGATCCGGAATCCCCCGGTTGGCACCCCCACCGGGGTGATATGGAAAGGCTCCCCCGGGGTAACTCTCAGTGACCCGGTCGCCGGACGTTTGACTATAGGCCCCGAATCCGGAACATTCAGCTGGATGACTCTATGGGACACGACCATCACGTTTAGATTCTCGTGGTCCAATATTTCTGCCATCCAAAAGAGTAGTGTGTCAGTCAAAGTTACCCACTACAAGAACGACGGAACCAGTGCTGTAGTGTTGACAAGGTCCTGGTCATCGGGGTCTTCTGGCAGCGCTTCGGTCGACATCCAGATGGAGGCAGGGGAGCGCATACTGGTGTCTGGAACTCTCGCCATAGTCATTAACCCTGGCAGTTCGTTTGACATGAGATTTCCGGTCAGCATTACTGCTCCTCCTGTGCCTGAAACTTCACCAGGGGATAAGCCCCAACCCGGACTAACCTATGACCTCCTGGCCTCTACTGGATTCAAAAGCTTGGGGGACATAGTCAAAGCATTTGTCCAGCTGTTTGGTCTAACCGTCGACGTTAATCCCGTCACAAAGGTAGCAAGAGCATACTCTATTCAGGAGTTTTACAACAGACGAAGTTCGTCCGGGAAGAATTGGTCTGACAAGCTGATAAAAGGAAAGGACACCAAACTTACGTTCCAATTGTCCAGCTATGCCCAGTCCAACGAGATAAAGTTAGAGGATAATAAGGACAACAACGTTACTGACTCGTACAAGTTCAGCATCCCGGACGTCAACCTCCAGCCCACCAAACTCCTGTTCCAAATTGGGTTCTTGGCAGGGCTCAACCAAAGCCTCTATGATGCGGACACTACAAATAAGATTCATACACTTGCTAACTACCCTATCTGGACCATCAATAGAGGTCGGATGGAGAACGGGGAAGTGACCGAGACGACTTGGGAGTACAATGTTCTAAGTAAGCCGATGGTCGTCCACATAGATAAGTCTGACTATATGCGGCCCAGGGTGAGGGTAGGCCACACCATTACCCAGGTACGACTATACACGGCGTATTTCAAAAAATTGAAATACTACGTTCCTAAGTACTACGGCAAGCTCATCAACAATATACTCAAAAGACCAAAGATCCTACAGGTCCAAATTCTTTTGGACTCGCTCGACATTCAAAGTCTGGACTTGTTCAACCCGATATGGCTGGAGGAGCATGGGTTCTGGTTCTACGTTTCGAAAATAAACAACTTCCAAGCTGGAAAGATACCCAAAGTAGACCTAATACGAATGTGATATGGCCGAAGAACAGAAAAATACAATTTACAACGTCCGTGTAACAGCTGAGGATGCCCTCAAGACGTTAGCCGAATTGAAACTCCGGTCCCAGGAGTTGAGAGACCAGCAGAAGGCTCTCGGCAAAGTAACTGAGGAGAATGCTCAAGAATACTATGCGCTTGACAACCAGATCAAGGCAATCAACAGCGAGGCGAACAAGTACCAGAAGCAAATCCAGAACAACATTAAGCTCCAGAACCAACAGGAGGCAAGTTTAGCAAAACTTAGAACCCAGCTGGCTTTGGACAATGCCGAGTTTGCAGAGCTGGGCAACTCAATGCAGGACGCGGCTCGTAAAGCCGAGCTCGGCAAGCGCATTGCAGAAACCACCGAGGAGCTCAAAGCTCAGGAGGAGGCACTCGGGGACTATCGCCGGTCAGTTGGTAACTACGAGAAGGCAACGGAGAACCTCAAGCAGGAACTCTCCGACCTTACCCAGACACTCATCCAGATGGCTCAGTCCGGGGATACGAGTTCTGAGACGTTCAAGGAGATGATTAGACGAGCCGGTGAACTGAAAGGAGCTGAGGACCTGGTCAATACAGCTATATCCAACGTTGGTAAAGGAACTGAAACCATACAGGCAGTTACCAGCGCCACGTCAGCTTTGACTTCCGTATGGGGCCTTTGGACCACAGCCACTCAGGTACTGGGGAGCGAGAACGAGGAGCTCAATGCTACCATGACGAAGATGATAACCATCATCACGGCTCTTTCCTCTTTGTCTTCTCTCCAAGCAGCTCTCTCCAAGACCGAAGCCACTTATCGAGCTGCATCTAACTTGGTTCAGCTGGTTGGCATCAACCAGACTCTCGCCGAGACGAAAGCGATAGCTGCTAAAAATGCCGTACAAGGAGCTAGCAACATCCTCACCAAAGCAGCAGCAGCTGCCACATGGCTTTGGAATGCGGCTTTGGCTGCCAACCCCGTTGTATTGGTGGCAGCAGCAGTGGGCGGATTGGTGGCTGGAGTGGTTGCTCTTATGAACGCATTCAACAGTAACACGGAAGCTCAAGAGAGAGCAACCCGGGCAATGGAGGCATACAATCGAGCTGCCGAAGCCTCCACGTATGTACTGGATCAGATCGAGACCAAGCGGAACACTCTGTCCAAAGCCGAGGAGATCCGGGGCAAGAGAGAAATAGAAAATCTCAAAGCCAATCATGCCACGTCGGAACAGATCGCCGAAGCTCAGCTTAAAACAGCTAACAAGCTCCGCGAGATTGAGATGAGTGCAGCTCGTCAAAGACAGATGGCTGCAATGGACGAGTTCGACTCCTTGAAGAAGGTGATTGCAGCCAAGGAGGAGGAGCTCAACACATGGTCAGGAAGCTTGGCCAAATACAAGGAGGCCAAAAAGGAACTCGACGATTTGAAAGTCCGATACCAAGAACTGTTCCGGACAATCGAGAATGAAGGAGCCGCAATTGCTAACTCGGCTCTTGAGACTGCAATAGCCAACCGGGAGGCTCAGCAGGCCATTGCCGATAAGGCTCTGGAGGTTGCTTTGAAGAACTCGGAAGCCATGCAGAAGATCCGGGAAGACGATCTCAGGTTCCAAACAACATTCCAGTCTACGAACATTGCCATCCGGATGGAGTATGAGAAAAAGCTCTACAAGGCAGCTCAGGATGGAGCCCGGGAGCGTCTCGCTCTCCAGAAAGCTCACGGCAAAATTACTAATAAGGAGTATCAGACGGCTCTGAATGCCATGGCTCGGTCTGACAAGCAGTTCTACGAGAACCAAGCCAAACAGCTCAATGACTACCTTGCGGGGGTGAGAGCCAACATATTGGCTGTAGCCTCCGGAGGCACAGTCGACATGCAGATTGCCCAGGTTACTCAGAAGTACCAGGACGCCATGAAGGAGCTGGCCAACATTCAGTCTCCTCAGTTCGTGAGAGGTATGAGCGAGGAGGAATACCAGAAAGAGTATGCCGCTTATGAGCAGTTCCTGGTCAACAGAGCCGAACTCGAGAAACAGATTCAGCAAAACCTCCAGGATGAAATTAAAAAGATCCGCGAGGACGCTACCAAACAGCAACTTGACCGGTTCAACCAAACTCTAAACGAACAGTATGCCGAGGACCTCTCGAAGGCAGCGGACAACGAAAGGGAGAAGCTGGAGCTCGAGAATGAGATGCTCCAGAAGCAAATCGAAGCCAGGAAAGCTGCCGGGGAAAAAACCTATGAGCAGGAGGCCCAGCTACGAGCCAACAATCTTCGTCTCCAGCAAATGGACCTCGACAAGGAACTCACTCAAGCTGAGTTGAATCACAAGTCCAAGTATGAGATACGGAAAAGATACCTGGAGGCTGAGTTGGCAGCAGCTCAAGGAAACGAGGACGCCATTGCTCAGATCCAACTTGAGATGGCTGAGAACGAGGAGGCTTTATGGGAAGAACGGATCGAGAAGCTCCGGGAGTATGCCGAAATGGCATCCGGCTTTGCTAATGCTTTCAATGACTTGGCCAGTGCTCTCGGGGAGCGCCGGGCTCAGGAGGTAGAAGAACAATACAGCCGGGAGGAGCAGGCATTGGCAAACATGTACGCTAATGGCCAAATCACGGAGGCCCAGTACAACGAGAAGAAAGTCAAGATGGAGAAACAGAAGGAGAAGGAGTTGGCCAAAATCGAACGGGAACAAGCTATCCGGGAGAGGGCAATGGGATCCTTCGAGATTGGCATCAATACTGCCATCTCCATCATGGCATCGGCTAAAATGGGATTCCCTTTGGCTATCCCGTTCATTGCAGCAGCTGCGGCTTTGGGAGCAGTTCAGATGGCAGCTCTTTGGGCAGCTCCTCTGCCGAAAGCCGCAAGAGGTAAATACATTGAGGGCCCCAGTCATGCCGCTGGAGGAGTGCACATTGAGGCGGAAGGAGGCGAGACCATCATTAACAAGAAGTCGAGCCGCATGTTCCTGCCTCTTCTGTCAGCCATAAACGAACTCGGTGGCGGAGTACCGTTCACTAAAGTTGGATCGGACGGGGGATATGCTATCCGATCATTCGCTGAGGCGTCGGAACCTATGAATCGGCTTGACATGGAGAGGGCAATTCAAAAAGCATTTGGCCAGGTGAGAGTGATTGCTACAATCGAAGATATTCGGAGGGAAGATGCTAACTACGTGCAGATTCAAGACCGGGCTAATTTTTAAATAGTCCAGCACAAATAGGATTTCAATACCTATTAGGAATAATTATATTTGTATCGAAATAATTTGGCACATGATATTCATCAACTTAAAAGGCGCAATTGACTCCGAAGAGAATCGGGTCATGATGGAGCTTTGGGGTGGGCCCTCAGAGATCTGCTCCGTGGAGACCTTCCGCCGGGTACTTGATGAACACCCCGACGAACAGGAGGTGTGCATCAACATTGACTGTGACGGGGGCTCTGTTGAGGAGGGCTTCAAGATTTATGACCTTCTTCGCATGAGTGGGAGGACTATATACACAAATATTGTCGGGGGATGCCACTCGATGGCAGTGTGCATCCTGTTGGCAGCTCCGGCAGAGAACCGGTCGGCAAACAGGAATTGCCGGGCACTCATCCATCGGGTATACATGCCGGTCGGGGATTGGCTCACTTCCGACGATGCTCGTAGCATTGCCGAGGAGCTTGCTCTGGAGGAGGAGGCTATTCTTGACGTGTATGTCGAGAGAACAGGTCAGGACCGGGAACGGCTCCGCAATGTCATGCATGAGGAACGCATCCATGATGCCAAATCACTTCTTGACTTGGGATTCATTTCCAAAATCAATTCATACAACACAAACCAAATTTTTAATGCTATGGCAAAAAACGAAAAAAGCGCTTATGAGAAGTTCATGAGCAAGGTCAAGGCATTCCGGAATGGCAAGAAAGGCGCTCCCGCCAATTTTGACTATCTGGATGCTGAGGGTCAGGTCGTTCTCCAGACCGTAGGTGAAGAGGACAATCTGGCCGAAGGTGTAGAGGCAACTCTCGCCAATGGCGAGACGTCGGGCACTGTCGTTCTGGAAGACGGTCGGGTGGTTACTGTCGAGGACAACATCGTCACCAGCATCGAGATGGAGGACCCCGAGTCCCTCGAGGACCGCGTTGCAGCACTGGAGGCGATGCTTGACGAGGCAACGAACCTCATCGAGGAGCAGGAGAACGAACTCCGCAACCTCCGCGGTAGCAACTACCGCCCGAAGAACCGCAAGACGGTTCTGCCCGGGGGCAAGAAGCCCGAACCCTCGGCAGCCGACCTTAAGAACGGAGCCCGCGAAAAGCTCCAGAAGGTCAACGCTGCCAAAAAGATTCTCAAGTAGTCAAACTCAAAAACTTTAGGAACTATGGCAAATACAAAAGGCGGATTCCTTGACATGGATAAGTTCACTTTTTGTGGACTTGTCATTCAGGCAATCTCGGAGATGATTATGGAGGACACCATTCAGGGTCCTGACATCAACTCCATTCACACAGTCTTCCCCGACATCGTCACTAACACTGAGGTGGGTTACATCGGCGAGGGCGGCATGGTCGGCGTGGTCAACACCGGGTGTAACCCGACTCCTCAGCCGTGGAACATCAACACCCGCAAGCTGAAGTGGGAGCCCGGTGTCTGGGAGATCCTTCTGTCCCAGTGTTACACTGACCTCCAACAGTCGGCAACTATTTACTCTCTCCGCACCGGCGTCGACATTCCGGACTTCACGGACACGGACTACATGAACATCGTCATTGAGGTTCTGGAGCGCTCCATTATGGACTTCTGGTACCGCCTGTTCTGGTTCAACGACAAGGACGCCAAGAACGTTACCGACAGCGGTATCATTACGGATGGTCTCGACCTGAAATTTTTCACCATCATCAATGGTTTCTGGAAACAGATTACCGCCCAGGTTACAGCCAATCCGTCCCAGCGCGGAGCCACCATTACGGAAAATGCTGGGGCATCTTATGCAGATCAGAAGCTTACTCCGGCCAAGGCAAAGGAGTATATCCAGTCGGTCGTGTTTAGTGCCCCGCTTCTGCTCCGTCAGCAGTCTGACAAGTTTATCCTCGTTACCCAGTCGGTCTACGATGCCTATCAGCAGTCTCTTATGGACGCTTGCTGTCTCGAGTCGGCTCGCTTGGCTCTGCTGAATGGCATGGAGGCTCTCAGCTTCAATGGCATCCCTGTCATCGCAATGCCCATCTGGGACAAGATCATCGCTACGTCGGAAGACACTGGCACGAAGCTCAACAACCCCCATCGAATTCTCTTCACCTCGAAGAGCGTGCTCGGCATAGGTGTTGATGCAATCGACAGCTTCGAGAAGATGCGGATCTGGTACGAATACAAAGACCGCGTAGTCTACGTAGAACTCATGGGTCGGGCGGATGCCAAGCTCACTAACCCGGATCTGTTCTCGGTAGGTATCTAATCCTTAAAAATCTAAGAAAATGGCAGGACTTGATTGTTCTAAAATCAAAACAGGATTCATCAACCAGGTGTGTGGTAAGCCGGCAATCGCCGGCACCACCGCCAGGGTGATTCTCCTCAGCTACTCGGACGTCGACAAATCGAAGTCTGTTGTAACTGACAACGTTATCTCTTCGCTCATCCTTAAGACCGGTGCCACTGGTTACGAAGTCGACTCGCTGCCCAACGCAACTGTAGGCTCGGACACCATCAATGCTGGCACGTACCTCAAGACTCACCAGCACAACGTAGTTGTCCGAATCTTCAAGAAGTCGGAAGCAGCCAAGAAGTTCGTAAACGGCCTGACCAATGCCCGCGTCATCGCTATCGTCGAGAACAACGACACCGGAGACAAAGGGGACACCAAGTACGAGGTGTATGGCTGGGACTCGGGTCTGGAGCTCACCGAAATCACTGTCACTACCGAAATGACCGACGGCGTCGCTTACCAGGTAACTCTGGCCAACGGTACCATCGCTCAGGAAGGTTCGCTCCCGATGAGCCTCTTCGACACGGACGAAGCCACCACAGACCTCATGGTAGACGGGCTTCTGACCAAAGGATCTAAACCGTAGCACTCATGACTGACATGCTCGAAAGACTGAGAGCTTACCAATCCAAGTATGGGTCCCTGAAAGGCGAAGCCTATCGGGCCCATACATTGGAATTGGAAAAAAATCCCGCTCTCCATCGAGAAGTAGATGAACTTTCTCGATACTTTTTGAATAAGTCAGTTTCCCGATGCGGCTTCTGCCTGATCGAAGCCGACTTAGCATTAAGACGAATAACAGAACAACAAATGAAAAACGTAGCACACCCCGATTACGAACTCAGAGCAGGTACTCTGCTCCATGACCCGATCAACAAAGAGTTCAGCAAGATCCTCACCCCGAGGAACATCACGGAGGATCTTTGCTTGTATCACATCGCATTCAACAAGGATGCTCTTTCGTACTTCACCCGAGTTCCCGAAGACCTGAACGACCGACTGGAGAAATTCATGTCTCGTTATGGCAAGGAGATGCCGGACAAGGACGTGGAAATCAAAAAGCGTCAGGCTCAGGTCCTGAGCAAGCAGATCGATTCTGTCAAAGCCGAACTCGAAGAGCTGAACAAGAAACAGATCGAGCTGAACGCCAAGCTCGATGAGTACTCCAAAGCCATGGAGGCAATCCATGCCATTCTCGACTCGGCATCCGCCGAGGAGAAGCCCGAGGAGAAGCCCGAGGAGAAGCCCGCCGACATCGACACCGAGGTGAAGGAGTTCATCGACGCCGGGATGGATCTGGAAGCCATCAAAGAAGCCTATGCAGACTCGCAAATGTCTGCCGGGGAGATCGAAGAGGCTTACAACCGGGTAGTCAATCCCGTTTCGGAGGCTCCCAAGAAGGGAGCCAAAAAAGGAGGGTCCAAATAGGACTGGTAATAGGACGGGGTCGCTTCCCGTCCCTCCTACTATTAAAATTACGCCAGTATGAAAGTTGCACAGATCAAATCAGCTCCTCAGTTCGAATCCCGGGACTGGAGACAATATGGCATCCAAACATACGGAGATACTAACGACTTTCCCCAGACAGTCAGCGAGATTGTTCAGGCTTCAAAGACCGGCAATGCCTGCTTGAGCATATACAATGACTTCGTATACGGTCATGGATTCAAAGACCCCGGCATCTACAAATTGCGGGTCAACAAAGAAGGGGAGAAGCTCGACAAGATCCTCCGCATGGTCTGCAAAGACTTTACGTTATGGCATGGGTTCGCCATCCATGTTAACTATAATATGAACTTCCGCGTCAGTTCTATCCACCACATTCCGTTCGAGTCACTCCGACTTGCGAAGGCAGACGACGATGGATTCATTGGCCGGACGGCATATCACCCCGACTGGGGTCACCGAGATAAGACGAGGGCCCGATGGTCACCGTCTGACATCGAGTGGTTTCATCTCTTCAACCCGGATCCGGAGGTTATTCTGAACCAGGTAGAAGAAGCTGGCGGATGGGACAACTATAATGGCCAGATCCTCTACTTTTCAGGAGACTCCGAAGGCAGTCCCTCTTATCCAGTCCCTATCTTCATCGCTGAGATGACCGACATGAGAACTGAGGAAGCACTTGCCAACGTAGCCGGCCGAAACGCATGCTCCAACTTCTTGTCAGCTGGAATCTTGGTAGACATCAAGGACGAGACTCAAGACCAGTCCCAAGTCAATGAGACGCAGAAAGAGCTCAACAAATTTCAGGGAGACGAGAATACCTCTCAACTGTGGTACATTCAGTGTAAGTCCAAAGACGAGGTGCCCCAGTTCATAAGATTCTCGGGGGAGAACTACGACAAAGCATTCGAAGTAACGCAGAGAGTCATCCCGGAGAACATTGGCCAATCCTTCAAGCAACCCCCCATTCTCCGAGCTGTTGACGTGGGGGCTAACTTTGGGGCTGATCTCATGACCAATGCCTACAAGTACTACAACTCTGTTACAGTACGGGAGCGTCAGCAGCTGGAGGAGACTTTCGTATCGATTTTTGAGTACTGGTGGGCTCCTTTGGAAAATCCCGACTTCGCTATTCAGTCTCTCACTTACAATGCCGGCGAGTCTATAGCAGACAGAATTGGCAAGGACAACATGACTCAGGTACTGGAGATTATCCGGGACCAGATGCTCTCCACTGTTCAGAAGAGAAACATGCTCAAGCTCATCTATGGGCTTTACGACGAGGAGATTATAAAACTCATGCCCGATGATACTCAACTCTAACGACCTTCGGAATGTTCGGCCGATAGCCGAGAACATCGACGATCCGGCCAGACTGGAACCATACATCCGGGAGGCTGAGACCCTCAGATTGGTGGATGCCATAGGAGCCAACCTCTACAGATGGCTCGACGAGACAGACTTTTCCGACCACGGACCTTTCCTATATGGGGACGTAGTCATTTCAAAAGATCAGTACACTGCCGCCATGGAAGGCGGGTATTATGATGGTGGCTGTTCCGGGGATTGTCGAAGCGAAGGACTCAAGATCGCCATTGCATACATTGCGTATTCCCGATTCATCGTCAACAATCCAATCAATCCCACTGCCTTTGGGGTGAGGTACAAAGATGGCGAATTCAGCACTCGAGTAGAAGACAACATAATCGTCCGTAGCTCGAACGAAGCACGGAACATCGGGGAAGCCTATCTCGAGAAGGCTATAGAGCACCTTAAAGCTCTGCAGTTATTGACTCCATGTACTGAATACAAGGAGTCCCCGTCTCGTAAAATTATTATAGGACGTGAAAAGTTATAAGTTTAACAGATATGAAGGAGGAAGTCATGAGAGCGGGAAAATGGATATGCGGGAGCATTGTAGGGTTTTGGGGGCTTTTAGCTCCGGTCCAGGTCCTTATCCTCTGTGTCTGTATTGCCGTTATCGTCGACTTCATAACTGGAAATATTGCTGACTACAAGCGCCACAAACGAGCCCATCAAAAATATGTGTTCAAAAGCGAGAAAATGTGGGATACCTGTTGGAAGTTGGGACTCAGCATTATCGGTATCGGCATGGCCTACATGCTTGACGTGTGTGTCCTCCCGAACTTGGGGGGTCTCAACCTTGCCAACTTCTTCGCTGCTTTTGTAGTCGGGACTGAGTTTTGGAGCTTTCTGGAGAACTCCGCAATCATTTCGAATCACCCCATATTCAGAGCTCTCCGGTCATACATGGAGAGATCGGTCAGCAAGAAGACTCAAATAGATTTTGAATGCCATGAAGACAAGTAAGTATTTTAAGCCCGAAGAATTCGAGCGATGCAATCCGTCTTGCTCCATCGAAGACATGGACCAGGACTTCCTCGATCTACTGGATGACCTCCGCGAAAAGGCAGGCATCCCCCTCGTCCTCAATTGCGCTTATCGTTCCAAAGAACACGATAAGGCCAAAGGACGGTCCGGCAACAGTGCTCACACAGAAGGTTTGGCAGTGGACATCCGGTGTGCCTCGGGCCCCAATCGGATGAAGATCCTCCGGGCAGCCATTGCATTGCGGATCCGGAGGATAGGCATCGACGGGAATTTTATCCACGTAGATGCTTCTAAAACCCTCCCGCAGGACACGATATGGACTTACTAAAGAGAGTGCTCTGCACAATAGTTCTTGTAGGTATAGGCTTTATAATCGGGCGTAAAACAGTCGAGGAAAAGACCGTTATAAAGTACGTCGATTTACCCCCAATTCAGGGGGAGGTCAAAGTCCCGGATTTGGTTCCAAAATGGGAGGGTTTTAGGAATCCAATCAAATTGATATATGTCTATAAGGGCCAGGAGGAAAAGGTTCCTAAAACACCCCCAGAAATCACAAATGGAGAGGGTTTTTGGGAGGACCAAAAGGAGGTGGATACTCTGGAGAGCGTAAAAAGGACAATATTGGACTGGAATACGACCAGGAAATACGCTGGAACATTCTTCAAAGATCCCAAAATTGGCCAATTTGACTGGGAGGCTACAGTCCAATACAACACTCTCCAGCATCTTACGTACAAGTATACCCCCGTCCGAGAACAGATCAAAGAAACGAGGTCCCGGAAATGGTCCCCCTTTCTGAGAGCTTCGGCTAACTCCTTCGGGCAGGTTGGGGTTGGGGGAGGCATATATTACAGAAATTTCGGAGTAGACATATCCTATATGCGGGACTTCGAGCTGACCCGATCGGGGTATGAGGTCGGCTTTAGCTGGAAATTTTAGGAAACTACTCCGTCCCGGGCTTAGGGGAGCCCGGGTTTTTTGTGTCCACAAGCCGAGGATATTGGCCCCTGTGGCAGGGACCAGCAGTAAACAATGATAGGGAACATGTGTTCTTAAAGAGGATAAGCCCCCTAAAAAAGTTGATAAAACCATTGTTCCATTGTTCCGGTCCCCCGGCCCCAAAAGTTGGTCAAACCATTGTTCCATTGTTCCATTGTTCCGGTC
>OOAK01000562.1_pt1 | contig 35335 bp, 22 predicted proteins | sample 1671811 | NCBI WGS metagenome assembly OOAK01 (sample SAMN06348195, study PRJEB24527) | human gut metagenome | biome: human gut; feature: ankylosing spondylitis patient; material: feces | host: Homo sapiens | place: China | collected 2015-10 | reverse complement strand
ACCTTACAAAACCATTATAACATAAATATTATAAAATATAAAGTAAAGTATATACTTTACTTAAAGATATTTTACAGGGAATGAAAAAGAGGCTGCTTATTGCTATTTTGGGGTAAAAAGAGTATACTTTGAAATACTAAACATCAGGAGTACAAAATTATGAACACACACTCATCCGGATATTACAGCATAGACAAAGACTATAATATCCTAAGCTATAACGACACTGCCAAACAGCTGTACCCCAATCTCCAGCCGGGAGTGAAATGCTATAAAGCACTTATGGGGCTTGATTCCCCATGCCCGCCCTGCCCTGTAGCACTGGGGATACAGGGGCCAAAGACTTACCTGGATCCGATTCGTCATATTTATGAGACCGTTGATGCAGTAGAGACTGTACAGCCCGACGGCAGCAGAGGACATGCACTTGTATTCAGTACAGTAGCCGAAGGAGAAAGCCTGTCAAAGTCCATTCCCACAGGCGAGAACTCTCTCCGTCTGCTGGGTGCCATCAACCTGCTTGCTTCTGACTACATGTCTGTTTATGGCGTAAACCGGGAAACCGGGAAAATCTCCGTATATCGTTCCAGATTTACTGATGCTTTTGCGGATATTAAAGATAATTCAGACTATAAGCTGTCATTTAATTTTCTCATCCAGAAATATGTTCATCCGGATGAGCGTTCCTATGTGTCCAGACACCTGAATTATGAAACCCTGCTGGAAAGACTTTCTCAGGAAGCCTCTTTCAAATTCCATTTCAGGGTTGTCACAGATACTGTCCATTACTATTATCTGCTCATTGCCAGAAACGGAAATGCCGATGATTATCGGGATTTCGTAATTGCAGTGGCCTGTGAAGACAATGATGTGACAGCACGCAAGATTTATGAAAACCAGCTTCACTCTCTTCTGGCATCCATTACCCATGCTGCCGGCTACTTTCATCTCGACCTTACAGATGATAAGATTCTGAAGATCGGAGGCACTTCTGCCCTAGCCTATAAGATAGATGCTGACGCTTCCATTGACCATTTTATTGCAGAGACTGCTGTTTTTATACCGGTATTAAAGGACAGAAACGATTTCATCAACGCATTTTGCCGCAGTTCCCTGATGAAAAGCTACGAGGACGGTCAGGTAGAGGTCACCAGAGTTTCCCGCTGTCTCTACGATGACAATATAACCAGGCTTTCCAAATATGTGACAAGACTGCTGCTCAATCCTTCCAATAACCATCTGGAAGCAATCCTCTACGGTGAAGATGTCACCAGAACACAGGAAGCCTATGAGACACAGGTAAGTATTGTCCAGACACTGAGCAGCAACTACCTGAACGTATACCTGATCAACCCCAGAGAAAAAACTCTCTCTGTGATCAAGCAGGAAGACCACGATGTCCCTGATCCAGACAAAAAACACAGCAATACATACCCCTATGATCTTTTCCTCTCAGACTATATCCGGCAGCATGTATATCCGGATGACCGTACAATGCTGGAAGAATCACTGGAACTGGATAATGTAATGAGTGTTTTGTCCGGTCAGTCCGAATACAAGGGGAATTACCGGATAAATGACAGGGATGGTATCCATTACTATCAGTTCCGCTTTATCAAAAACGAAGACTCCGGTATCATTGTTCTGGGATTTTTGAATGTGGACGATGTGGTGGAATCAGAAATCAGACACCAGAAGCTTCTCAAAGAAGCTCTTGATACTGCCGAACGTGCCAATGCAGAGAAATCCAATTTTCTTTCCCGTATGTCCCACGATATGCGTACGCCGTTGAATGGGATCATTGGTCTGCTGGAAATTGATAAAAAGCACGAAAATGATATCGGATTCCTGAAAAGTAATCGTGAAAAAGCATTCATTTCAGCCAGTCATCTGCTCTCTCTTATCAATGATGTACTGGATATGTCCAAGATCGAGGAAGGCGGACTTGTACTCAACCATGAACCTTTTGATCTGATCAGATATGAAAAAGAGACACAGATGCTGATTGATATGCAGGCACAGAAAAATGGCATTGATTTCACCGTTCATATCGCACCGGAGATATACGAACATCCCTTTGTATACGGCAGCCCTCTGCACCTCCGTCGTGCCATGATGAATATTTACAGTAACTGTATCAAATACAACAGAGAAAATGGGGCAATCCATACGGAGATCCATGCTCTCCCTTCCCATGATCATAAGCTGGTCTGCAGATGGACGATCTCTGATACGGGAATCGGCATCAGCAAAGAATATCTGGAGAAGATCTTTGAACCCTTTACTCAGGAGAATATGGATGCCCGAAGTGTATATCATGGCACCGGACTGGGTATGAGCATTGCCAAAGCGCTATTTGAACAGATGGGTGGTACCATTGAGATTTCCAGTACTCCGGGTATCGGAAGTACTTTTGTGATCACTTTGCCATTTGAAGAGGCAGAAGAAACGGATATCTCTTCTGAGCCAGAATCTGAGCGAAACTCCATTCAGGGCATAAAGATCCTGCTGGCAGAGGATAATGAAATAAACAGAGAAGTGGCACAGGTACTCCTTGAAGAGGAAGGTGCTGTGGTAACTGCAGTATCCAATGGCAGGGAAGCTGTAAAACTTTTCTCCCGTCACCCCGAGGGGACATTTGATGTGATACTTATGGATATTATGATGCCTCTGATGGACGGATACGAGGCCACACGCCAGATCCGGAAGCTTGACAGGACGGATGCTTCTTCCATTCCCATCATCGCACTGACCGCTAATGCTTTTGCAGAGGATGTACGCCATGCACTGGACTGTGGTATGAACGCACATCTGGCCAAACCACTGGATGTAAAAAAAATGATCCATACGATTGCCCTGTATCTGTAAAGAAATATTTTTCTGTAAATATTGCACAGTAACAGATTCTGTGCTATCATTCTAAAAAGCTTAAGGGGTAAAGTATATATTTTACCTCTGGCATAACTATTATTTAATATTTTTATTTACAGGTAAAATACATGCACAAAAGAAATAAAGGCTTTACCCTGGTTGAACTTGTAGTCGTGGTAGCAGTCCTGGCAATTCTTGTCGGACTTCTGGCGCCTTCTTACACAAAATATGTGGAACGAAGCCGCGAATCAACGGATTTGGCAAATGTTCGCGCTGCGTATGATGAAATGATGGCAGCTATAAATCTGGATGGCGAAGATCCCAAAACTGCGACGCAAACAGTTCAGCTGAAACAGAAAATAAATGACTGGCAGTCCGCAAAAACTATAACTATCGCGGGAATTTCCCACACTGTAGGTGAGAGTAATACTGAAAACTGGGAAGGAACTCCGGGTGCTGGTGGACAATGTGTCGTTTCCCTTAATGCTGATAACAGTGTGAAATTTATATGGTCCGGTGGAAATGGGAGTGGTGTGAAAAGTTATCCTTTTAATATAAAAGCTAATAACCTACAGGGTCCTCTCCAAGAGAGTGGGGTATTGAATGGACTGGACACTAATTATGAATTTGATTCTCGCTGTAAATTTTCATCAGAGGGTAGGGTTGATCGTATCAAAAGCCATATAAAACAGGACAGTTTACTAAATTATGGCACCTGGGCATATTTAAGACGTCCTGGCACTACTGACAGCTACCTTTTCTGGACTTCCGTTAATACCGATGAAGTTGGAGCAGGTAAAACTATTCCTGTACTCATTAATGTAGGTAATCAATTCTATATTTCCCAGACAACAACTGCCACCCGCAATCCTGCCACCCCCGCAAATAAGTATGTCGCAATTTCAGATCACCTCTATTACAGTAAAGATTTTAAGAACATTCTTCAACAAGGAACACCATATTCTACTTTAGAAGAGGCCTACAAGGCATATGAAAAGTTACTTACTAACGGTGAATATGAGAAATATAAAGGTACCCTGCCGAAATCATAAAAAACTCCCTGTTCAGACCAGAAATAAAATATTTCCGGCCGGGCAGGGAATTTCTTTCTTCACTGATTATCATACCGCATCCTTATACACTCTCTGGATATGCATTGCCAGATATCCTGTCTCTGTTTCATCCAGCTTATGTCCAATACATCCTTCCAGGTTTTTACAGATGTCAGTGGCAACCTTATAGGCCTGTGGATACTGTTCCAGCATATATTCATTCATATCCAGGTTCAGCTTCTCTCCTGTAGATGCACGCGCTACCATATACTTCATATGGTTCATCAGACGATTATAGGACAGTGACAGCACATCGATTGGCTTACCTGTTGCATTCTCGATCATGTCTATACACTCTCTCACCGCTCTCGCAGTCTGCATGGCAACAGATACCTTCTCGTCACCAATTGCAGAATGAATATGCAATGCCACATATCCAACCTCATGATCATCAATCTCTATCTGAAGTCTTTCTCTCAGAATTGTTTTCAGTGTTTCCGCAACTTTAAATTCACTGTAGAAAAGAACCTTGATATCCTCTGTCAGCGGATTGCTGATCTGCTCATTTCTGCGGATTCTGGCAACTGCAAAAGAAATATGGTCAGCAAGTGGAAAAAGAATTCCTCTGTCTATGGAATCTCCAAACACTTTCTGTGACTCTGTCAGAATTTCATCAGCAATCTCCAGATACTCCGGCTCTATTCCCTTTACCAGTTCCTTCGCAGATCCACGCTCTGTCTCCTGTTCCAGACGATATGTAGTGCATCCCTCCGGCTTATCAAAACGCTGGCTGACCTTTTTCCCAAAGCCAACACCCTTGCCAAGAATCACATACTCCTTGTTTTCATCCATATCAATGGCTATAACACCATTATTATTTAATACCTTGCTAACTCTGTACATCTCTGTCATAATCCCCTCTATAAAAATTTATTGCCATTATAACAATTTTCCCTTTGCCCCTAAAGCATGTTTGATATAGTTTACCATATTTTGAATAAGAATCCTACCCATCACACAAATTTGATACATTTTTGATTCCCAGATTTCTCCTGCAAAAAGTCATGCTTTTCAATTCACATGCGTAAAAAAACAGCCAGATAATCAAGATATCATCTCTTTTGATCATCCAACTGTTTTTTGACATGTTTAACTTCGTTATTTCTATATTATAACAATATTATTCCAGCGTCTCCACCGCAAACAACGGTTCACCGGCCTTGATCTCACCGTTTGCCAGAAGCCTGATCCTCTGGTTGTCTTCCGGTTCAGTATCGAGAATCGGAGAAGTGATGGACGGAGCATTGGCAGTTAAGAACTCCAAATCCAGTTTCATCATCGGATCGCCTTTTTTCACTTTCTGACCCTCTGTTACCAGGATTTCGAAGCCTTTTCCTTCCAGTTTTACAGTGTCGATTCCCATATGAAGAAGCATAGGGATACCGGAATCTGTCTGGAAACCTATGGCATGTTTTGTATCAAAAATAAACTCAACTTCACCGTCTGCAGGTGCATATACAGTACCTTCTGTTGGTGTCACCACTGCACCGTCACCCATCATTTTTCCTGCAAATCCTTCATCCGGTGCAGTAGAAAGATCTGCTGCGATTCCGTCTACAGGGCTGTAAATGATTGCTGTTTTTCTGATCTTTTCTTCTTTTACAGGTGCCAAGGTCTGTGCTGTATCTGCATTTTTGTCCTCAACCTCTGCACTGTTCTGTCCATCTGCATTTCCTGCTGCAGCATTTTCCTGTACCTGTACATTATCCGGTGTCTCATCTGCGAATTCGTTGGGAGCAGTCTCCAGATATTCTTCCAGCTTCGCCTTGATAACAGTTACATGAGGTCCATAGATAACCTGTACGCCCTGTCCTTTTTTTACGATTCCTCTGGAATCTGTCTGTTTCAGAAGTTCATCGCGAACTCTCTCAGGCTCTGCAACTGTGATACGAAGTCTGGTCGCACAACAGTCAACATCTACGATATTTTTCTTTCCGCCAAGGCCTCTGGTGATCAGTTCACTTACCGGATCACTGGAGGTTGCTGCAGCTGCACCAGCTGTCTTTCCAGCTTCTTTTCTTGCATTTACATCAGCTTTTGTATAAAGCTTTGTCTCTGTATCATCATCTTCACGTCCCGGAGTCTTGAAATTAAATTTCCTGATCATAAATGTAAAGATCACATAATACAGGATGAAGTAAATAATACCAACCGGAATGATCCTCAGCCAGCTTGTTTTTGCATTTCCCTGCAGGATACCAAAGAGGAACAGGTCAAGGAAACCGCCTGAGAAAGTAAGTCCTACTGCAATATTCAGCATATGTGCGATCATATAAGCCGCACCTGCCAGGATCACCTGCACTACGAACAGTGCCGGAGCTACAAACAGGAATGAGAATTCCAGCGGCTCAGTGATACCAGTAAACATACATGCCAGCGCTGCGGAAAGAAGAAGTCCGCCTGCCGCTTTTTTCTTCTCAGGTTTTGCACAGCGATACATAGCCAGCGCTGCTCCCGGAAGACCAAAGATCATAAAGATAAACTCACCGGAGAAATATCTGGTTGCATCCGCACTGAAATGTGCTATATTTGCAGAATCAGCAAGCTGTGCAAAGAAGATATTCTGTCCGCCCTGCACCACCTGTCCTGCAACTTCCATAGTTCCGCCCACTGCTGTCTGCCAGAATGGCATATAAAATACATGATGCAGCCCAAAGGGGATCAGTGCTCGTTTAATAATACCAAAAATCAGAGTTCCCAGATATCCACTTCCTGTTACCAGACCGCCCAGAGCATAAATACCGTTCTGAACTACCGGCCATACAAAATACATCAGGATTCCCACAAACATATATACGATCGTGGAAATGATCGGTATAAATCTTGAGCCGCCAAAGAATGACAGCGCATTCGGAAGCACAATTTTGTGGAAACGGTTATGAAGTGCCGCAACACCAAGACCTACGATAATACCGCCAAATACACCCATCTGCAGAGACTGGATCCCGCATACAGAGGTAATGGTTCCTTCCAGTACATCTGCTGCTATCTGACCGTCTGCTGTGATTTCATTGTTGATAAGAAGCATGGCACTGACAGCCACATTCATAACGAAATATGCAATCAGCGCAGAAAGAGCAGCAACCTCTTTCTCTTTCTTTGCCATACCAATGGCAACACCAACAGCAAAGATCAGCGGCAGATTGTCAAATACAGCACTTCCGACCTTGTTCATAATGATCAGAAGAGAATTAAGTAATGTTCCACTTCCCAGGATCTTCTGTAATCCATAGGTAGCGATGGTTGTTTCATTTGTGAAGGAACTGCCGATACCAAGCAGCAGACCTGCAACAGGGAGAATTGCGATCGGAAGCATAAAGGATCTTCCCACACGCTGCAAAACTCCAAAAATCTTATCTTTCATGTTCTTTTGTCTCCTTTTCCTTATTCGTGCGAATAAACCGTCTTGTTTTCGGGAGATTAAAACCTTCTGACATATGATTATTCCGCGTTTTACCACATAAAATACATCAAAAAAAGGCACTAACCCCCATAAACATTAAAAAATAACATTTATGACCGGTTAATGCCTGCCTGTCCAGTAACACACCAAATCTGTGCTATACTATAAAGGATTATTTATTCCCTGTCAAGATACTCAGGAAAATTTTTCACAAAATATTTTTGCATTTCATGAATCGATCTCTGTAATGACCATTTATTATTTTTCAAAGCCGCAACATTCTCTGCATCCTTCCGATCTGATAGAAATTTATTGATTTCCCACTGCTGCAGGCTACACGTTCAACTTGATCACTCTGTCTTCCCATTTTAATCCATTCAGATCTACAGAAATGTGCACCCATTCATCGCTGAGTTTAAGCTCTTTTCAGGGGGATTTTATCAGTTTCTCTCTTCCAGATATTCCAGACATTCATTCACACCTTTAATACCAAGTTCCTTGCGTACTTTATCCTGAATTTCCACCAGACATTCCAAAAGAAGAGGATTAAATATTCCGCATTCTCCATTCAGGATCATTTCCATTGCCTTCTCATGAGAATATGCTTTCTTATATACCCGGTCACTTACCAGGGCATCATACACATCTGCCAGTGATACCACCTGTGCAGATATGGGGATTTCTTCTCCCTTCAGGCCATCCGGATATCCTTTTCCATCATAACGTTCATGATGCCAGCGGCATATTTCATAGGCATATTTCATCATCGCTTCATCATGATACATTTCCAGCCTGTCAAGCATCCGGGCACCTATGATCGTGTGCTGTTTCATGGCTTCAAATTCTTCCTTTGTAAGCTTTCCGGGTTTATTCAGAATTTTTTCATCAATTCCAATCTTACCGATATCATGAAGTGCGGAAGCTGTGGCGATCATATGCTGCTGAGACCAGGAAAGATCGTAATTCTCTGATTTTCGCATCAATTTCTCCAGCAAAAGCTGAGTCAGAATATTAATATGCAACACATGAAGCCCGCTTTCACCATTTCGGAACTCTACAATCTGACTGAGAATCCCGGTCATCATACGGTTGTTTTTCTCTTTTTCATAAATCTGATCTGTTACCAAATGGATCAGACGCCTTTGCTTGGCATAAAGCTTGATCATATTGATAACCCGCTGATATACCACCTTAGCATCAAATGGTCTGCTTATATAATCCGAAGCCCCCAGTTCGTAGGCACGGCGGATATAACTCTCTGATCCTTCACTGGAAATCATGATCACCGGTATATCCTCGATCCATTTATCCCTGTTCATATAGGCGAGTACTTCAAATCCATCCATTTTTGGCATAATAATATCCAACAGAACCAATGAGATTTCAGGTCCATACTGCTCCAGCATCTTCAGAGCCTCTTCCCCGTCACATGCCTCCAGTATCCGGTATTCTTTTCCCAGAATTTCCTTAAGTATCTCACGGTTCATTTCAGAATCATCAACAACCAGAAGCTGAGGCAGGTTTCTTTTTTCCATCTTGTCTGTATTTTGCTTCTGCTCCCACCGGGTCACTACTATATTTTTATGTCCCTTGGCCATATACATAAGTCTGTCTGCTTTGGTGATTGCTTCCTCCAATCTGCCATGGGTAAACATAACTCCACCAATGCTCACCGAAAGCTTCCGACGATTAAAACCCGGAATATGCGTCGCATGGATCTTCTCCTGGATCATACGGAGCTTCTGTGAAAAGACTTCCTTCTCAATTCCGGGCAGGATCAGCAGAAATTCATCTCCTCCATAGCGCACCAGAATATCCGTACGACGGATATAATGCCGAATTACATTCACTACGGTTGTCAATACCAGGTCTCCTCCATCATGACCATAAGTGTCATTGAACAATTTGAAATCATCCAGATCGATAACTGCAACTCCGGCATTCAAAGACATATTTTTGACTTTTTCCTCAAAATATCTGCGATTATACGCCCCTGTCAGCACATCCCTATACAGCTTTTCACTATATACAGTCAGCTTTTCCGTCAGTTTTTCATATCCTTCCTCATCAGTCAGTGTGTTTTCGTCCAGCTTTTTCAGCATTTCCATTACATAAGGCTCACTGTCAATCTCCAGATACCTTGCAAATACCTGATACATATCAGAATCAAGAAATTCAATTTTGGATGTCTGTTTCTTCTCCTCCAGTGCTTTAAGGGAAATGCAATTCTCACATCTTTTATCTTTATTCCAGAAAGCATAACACTGGCAAAGATTTTCTCTTCCTGCAAGCTTGCTTTCCATTCCGGCAGCCTGCAGATCACTCCCTTTCAGGAGACGAACTACATCAAAAATCTCCCGAAGCACCTCCATTTTATTCTCTGCTTCCTGCATCGTCATTTGTTTCCACTCAATCATTATTCCCAGCCTCTCACGAACAACAGCTTTTTTCTGCAATATAAACTTGTATTATTATACCACTTACTCATCATGCAGTACAACAATAATATTTTTTCTTTATTTCATACCCCCCTCTGGTTTTGTTGACAATCCACATATGAAAGGGTACACTTTCATTATCAGAAATAAAGGAATGGAGGGCATAGAGATGAGGATACTTCTGATCAACGGAAGCCCAAAAGGCAAAAGAAGTAATTCATTAAAGCTTGCATACAGCTTTATTAAGGGATTGGAAAACGGATGTACGAGTAATAAAGAAGAGTTATCTGTTGATGAACTGCATATAGCTTCAATGAATATAGGTGCGTGTAAGGGATGCTTTACATGCTGGCAGAAAACACCCGGGAGATGCTGTATAAATGATGATATGCAAACAGTCATTAAAAAACTGATTAGTGCTGATCTAATTTTATGGTCTTTTCCACTGTACTATTTTAATGTTCCCGGTATGTTAAAGAATTTGATCGATCGTCAGCTTCCTATGAGTCTTCCTTTTATGAGTTCAAGACAGGACGGATACGGAAGCGGCAGTCATGATGCCAGATATGATATGGAAGGCAAGAGACACGTATTAATCTCTACCTGTGGCTTTTATTCTGCCGACGAAAATTATGACAGTATATTGCGGATGTTTGACCATTTCCTTGGCAGGGGAAATTATACGACCATTTTTTGCGGTCAGGGAGAATTGTTTCGTGTAAAGGAATTGTCAGTGAGAACAAATGAATATCTTGCTGCAGTAAAATGTGCAGGCTCTGAATATGCAATGACAGGAGCAATATCGAAAGAAACAGATGCTGTACTCCATACACTTTTATATCCCAGAGATGTATTTGAAAAAATGGCAGATGCCAGCTGGGGTATTAACAAAACGACCGGAGAGAAAGAACCTGAGGATCTTGTATTTACCCGGCAAATGGCCGCTCTTTACAATAAAGACGCCTATGACGGAAAAGAACGCGTACTTGAGATGCATTTTACCGATTTGGATCATACGTATCAGATTCGACTTAACAAGACCGGAAGCCAGATTTTTACAGATGGAAGCCTTTCTCCAACTACTCGCATCGATACACCTTTTTCTGTATGGTCAGCTATTTCTCGTGGAGAAATTGGTGGCGCAGAGGCATTGGGGAAACAGATGTATACGGTATCCGGTGATTTCTCCTTGATGATCAATTGGGATAAATTCTTTGGAAGCACATCTACAGTCAAAAATCCTGAGAAAAAATCTCCAAACATGATTGAGAAGAAAAATCCTTCTATGATGACAATGCTTATACCATGGATTGCCTTTTGGATTGCTGTTTCTATTGCTCCTAAAGTGGGGGCTTTGATAACTCTTATCGTAGTGGCAGGCATACCGTTTACTATGAGAAATCATGAATTTGTGATCTGGGATCAACTCTCTATGATAGCCGTTGCTGTACTTTCCGCAGCAGCAAATGTAACCGGGAATGGAGATATTCCTACAAATATAGGATATCTTGTGTTTGGATTGTTCTGGCTGCTTTCATGCCTGACAAAAGAACCTTTATGCGCTGCTTATGTAAAATACAATTATGGTGGTGAAAGTGCACATAAAAACCCTCTCTTCATGAAGACAAATTATATTCTTGCAGCGGCATGGGGATTGTTATATGTACTGACAGCAGTCTGGACCTTTCTGCTCAGAAGAACCGGGCTTGGAAATCTGCTTATCATTGTAAACAATTTAATTCCAATCTTGATGGGATTTTTTACAATATGGTTTGAAAAATGGTATCCCGCAAAGATGGCAAGAGGCAAGAGAAAAGAAGAAAGCTCTGTACCGTAAAAACATCATAAAGAAAAAAAGCCACAGGCTGGGTGGGGTTCAGTCTGTCCCGACAGGGGGTGCGACCCCGCCAGGCCGCTGTCACTGCTTATTTTTTACAATCGGAACAGTGAATTTTTCTAACTTAATTAATCGATTATCGTATACTGCATCATTTCATAGTGTAATTTGCTTCCCTCTACAATATCAAAAGGAAGTTTTCATCTTAATTCCAGATTTTCCAGCTACCTCCTATTGAGAAGATGTTTCATAAATGTTACTATTCTTTTGTGCTTAGCTAACACAAATAATAAGAATAAGGAGGACGTAATATCTATGTGTTTTAATTTCAGTAATTGCTCCGAGTTATTTAATGCAATCTGCAAATATTTCAATCTCGGTTGTTAATCCATAATAACAATATTACCGGCAGAATAATTCTTCTGATATTCTGCTGAAAAAACAGCTCTGAACTTTTCGAAAAAAATCAGAGCTGTTTCATTTTATACTTCTCAATGCTTCGTATACTTAATAGATGGTCTGCCACCAGTAGAGTAATCAATCTGACTGTTGATTTCTCTGTTCTCTACCAGATAGTTCATATACCTGCTAACAGGGGGTGTGACCCTGCCAGGCTCTTGATTATTTAATCTTTATTGTTTTCTCAATTTCAAAGTTCTCCCCGGCATAATTTATACCTGCCTTTATCGTGCATGACTCAGCCCACTGAGAAAAAGCCACCTCTACTTTATCCATATTATTTGACTTTGAACTATCATGATTAAATGTTGCAGGCCAATCGCCAGACCACTGTACATCAATGTCATTTTTAACATTGCCATCAATTGTTACCTGTAACCAATAAGAAGCCGTTCCTCCCTTTGAAACTTCGTCCATACCTTGTATGCTCAATTGTACATCTGGCCTTCGAACCTGGAGAGTTTTAACAGCATATTTTACAGAATTTTGAGTGGTATGATATTCAGCTTTTATAACATATGTGCCAGGTCTGTCTGCGAAAAAGGTAACTTTACTATTTTTGCCACATTGTGATGTATATACATTTAAATTCGTTTTCCCATCATTTACATACCATGTAACATCTTTATTCACAGATTCATTTTTTCTGTTCTGCAATTCCAGATATAATTCTTTATTTTCGCCTATTTCAATACTGTCACTTCCGCTTGAAACAATGTTTGAAGAAAAACTTGGTTCGGTAAGTGTAAATTTAATAGATTCAACAAAAAGAGCATTATTCTTATTTGAAAAAATCACACCCGGAATTCTTTGCAGTGTAGCCGTAGCAGTTTCTTCACTTCCATAATCCTTAGGATTATCAGCCGGATAATAATCCCAATTCTTTTTGTCAGAGGATAATTGAGCTGTCCCATTAAGATTTCCGCGAATAGAAAATTCAGATAAATCTGTCTTCTTATTGACATTATCACATATACGCAATTTGGATTCTGATCCATTCGCATCATATACTTTTACCTGAACCTGCATTAAATATGATTCTCCAATATATGCATGCTGTTTATCTTCATTCAGAGGTATTATTTCCATTCCATTAGCTACTCTTACCTCCTTTTCAGCGTGAATACTAATTTCTTCATTCTGATACGTTACACCAGTATAATCCACGCACAAAACAAATCCGTTTCTTGCGGTCTTTGAAATATGAATTGTTGTTACATTATCATTCGAAGGATCAATACTAATTCCTTCATAATTTCCCCCTAAACTCCAATTAACATTTTTTATATATTTTATATTGCTCTCATCATAAGAAATTGAAAAACCATATTTATGATGTGGACTGCAGGCATAATTATCATCTGCTGAAACTATGTCAACGTTATTGTTTGAATCTCCCAGGGTAATTTCCCCAGTTTCATGGCTCTGTATGACACTAAATTGATTTATTTTTTCAATATGAACCTCTACAATGTCATATCCTGCACGTTCTGTCAAATTCACTATTGCTTTAACATTCCAACTTCCAACGTCATTCTGCGTAAACGCTCCATCTGCAGAATACTCTGCTGCCTGATCCGGCTTCGATACTGTTTGAATATTTACAACTGTTCCTGCGTCCGAAGGTGTTTGTCCACCTTCCATATATGTATACTGAAGCGGCTTATCCTGTCCAACTGTATAGGAATCATTATTTGCAGGTGCAGTAAAATCAAGTCTGGCAATGTATACAGTTAATGTTCCGGAAACATTATTATGAGTCGTATCCGTTACTGTCACAGTTACCATTCCCTTATCAGCAGTTCCGGCTGCTGGATCAATAGAAAGTCTTCCCTGATCTGTAATACTTGCACAAGATGAATCACTTACAGACCATTGTAATGTTCCGGCAGGTGAAGTTGTACCATCATCGTAACTTACTGTAGCTGTTATACCTAAATCAACATTATTTGTTCCTGCTGCAATCAAAGCTGTGGACTTATCAAGCAGCAATCTATTCGGAACTGGTGCTGAACTAGGCGGTTCCGGTTTTGGCGTATTAGTGCCTGGCTGAGGAGGAACAGTAGGATTTACAAAAGGATCATCTATCTCCTCTGTGACGCCCAATTCGTTTCTCAGGCTTACGCTATGTAATGTCTGAACTTTTTTTGTCCCATTTTCAGTTGTCAGCTGAAAATTTACAATTTTATTGCTGACTGCTTTGCTGATGTCTGCTCTGAAATCAATTACACCAGTTGCCAGAATCTCTCCACTGGATTTATTGACCCAATTATTATTTTGCTTTTCGGAATGAATATATCTGATTTCTCCCGTAGTGCAATTCCATATTATATATTGTCTATCTGTTTCATCTTCTCTTTCAGTCTGATTTGTTCTTGCATCAGACTCATCTTCTGAAGATGGTTCTGGTTCTTCTGAATCCACGCCACTGGAAACCATAAATATTTTACTGCTGTTACTTATTGAATGATTATTCCTCTTAATATCATTTTCTATAGGCTGTCCATCCAGAGTGCCATATGCCAGATTACGGTTAGCATTGATAATCATATCTTCAAGTTTATCAAATGTTTCCTGTGTCTCCATCTGAACTTTAGAGTTACTTGATGTATTTCTGTAAAAATTTGAACTTGATGTAATATAAGTCAGCACAACGCCGGAAAAAATAGCTATAATAGCAATCGCAACAATCAATTCAATTAATGTCAGCCCACTATTATTCAATCTGTGCTTCCTGCTGTGGTTTCTCATAAACGTTTCTCCCTCAAAATTTTATACTCTCGTTTCATCAGACATATTTCATGTACAAATAAAATCTGTCACCCTGCGATAATTTCATATTTGCCAGTATCTTTCAAAAGATTAATTATTCTCGTTCTTCCTCCACCACTGACAATAATCTGATTACAATAGACTCCGCCAGTAAAGATACTTTTACCATCTCGCAATTCCTTAAAAATATCTTTATCCCAATATGTCTCATTCTGACTCTGCAAAGGCAAAAAGGCACCGGTTGCTCGATCATAAGTAATAATAAGACTCTCACCCACTGTCATTTCCTTCGCCTCATTGCCCCCTTCCACTTTATAGCTTATACTTGTTTTTGAAGGAGCAATTTTTTCTTCATCCTCATTCCATTTTATATTTTCTTTTCCATTTACTTTCCCACGATCAATAATATAACTGATATAATAACCATCTTCACGTCTCTCTAACATCATTTCTCCTACAAGACGGTTAGATGCCTCTATTTTAGTTTTATCTAACGCGGATGCAATAGAATTAGCAGCCCTCTGCACCCTGAAGCCTAATATTGAGTTTAGAGATGGAACCATGATTCCAAGAAGTAGCACAAAAATGGAGATTATGACAACCATTTCCACAAGAGTAAATCCTCTGTTTTTCTTTTTCATCTGTTTCCACCCCTTTTCTTCGTTTTGTGGTTTACACATAAAATCATTCTTTTTTCCAATTTCTGTAGGTTACGCAATCTGCCAGATCATATGTAATATAATCTTTGTTTGCATTCTGAGAAGTATCCGTTGTATTTCCTAATACATATTGATCCCCCATCCAGAAGAAATCCTGAGCCTTAATATTTCCGGCTCCGTCATCTATCTGCTGTTGGAATATCTTTGCTGCTTCTACTGGTGCTGCTTCCAGACATGCTTTCGGCTGTAGGGTAATTTTCCCATCTGTCATAATAATTCCCTGGAAATTAACTCCTCCTTCAATTTGTACATCACCAGTACATACAACCAGACGTAAATTTTTCGCCACATCAGAAGTAATAACAAGCGTCTTGCTTGTACCAGTCATATCATACTTTGAATTTGAAGCATTATTAGCCATTATGATACTTGGTGAACTACTGCCTTCAGGATATTGGTATATTTTATCTGGCTTATTTTCAACATATTTCCGTAATTTCTTTTCATTAACAAGGTTATCAAACACACTCTGATCAATTGAATCTTCGTTATGTACCGAATCAGGATCATCCAGGTCTTTCACATTTTGTTCCAGATCGCCCATGTCCTCTACCATTTTTCTGTTAAGTGCATACCACTCATTTTGGTAACGTATCTGATCATTCAGTAATTTTGCTGACATCTGAGAATGTGTTGCCTCATGCAGATTACCTTCGGCTTTCTCTCCGCCTTCATAAGAAAGAATATTTCCATTTGTAACATACATCAGATAAGCCTGACTGTCTTTCACATAAATTCCGGAATCTTCTCCCTGAAAATAGAAAGAAAGATATTGATCCATCTTTTTTTTCATTTCAGGATTTTTCTGATAGTACATACTCATAAATGAGGCGGCATTTTCATCATTTTCAAAATTCAGATAAAAATAGACGACCTGTTCTTTCTGATCATATATTTTCTGAATTGGTTGTGTTTCTGATACACCTATCTGACTCAGGGTTCTATTACCCCAACTTTCAACCGGTGTATTCCACTTTACAGGAACAGAATCTGAATCCAGATTATTTTGTTTACTGTCTTCATATGTCATAGGATTTGTAAAACTACTGCTGTCAGTCCCATCGCTTCCCAGTATTTCTGCAGGTGCGAGATATGCCAACTGCGTTCCCTTTACAGTAATACTTTCTCCTGTCTTAACATCACTTGATTGAGAAATATAATTCTTTCCTGCAAGCATCAGTTTCTGCACACCGGATAGATCCAATCTTGTAGACTTTCCATTAATTGCAATTGCACTGCTTAAATCCTTAGGCTCGTAAGAAGCATATACTCCTGTTTTTGTAAATTCACATTTAGAATCTTTTGCAGACTCCTCAGCCCCATAACCATAATAATTTCCTGCAATTGTAACGTCACTTGCAGTACCTCCTGATGCAACTGTTAAATCATCTGAAAAATATGTATTCCCAAGCAGATTGACAGTTGCAGACTTTAAAGTCAGTCCTCTTGCCCAGAGAGAAACTCCTGACTGGCTGGTAAAGGAACTATTTGCCCCAACATTGACCTCATCTGAACAAACAAGATGTTTTCCGGATAAGACAGAGAGTTTTCCATTTGGTTTCACCAGAATGCTGACATCTTTTTGATTAGCAGATTTGTTCTCCAAGTTCTCATCATTTATTTTTCCGGCATAAATACTTCCAGATAATTTATTTCCTTCTGTACTAACATCAGGATCTGATTCACACACAATTCCACCATTAGCAACAACAACCATACTCATCAGATCAGGAAGTGTAGATGGTGTTGCAAATTTCACCTCGGGAATCCCAATCCATATATCCGTTTTTATAATAGAGGCTCTGCCTTTTGGATCAACATAGATTGCTTTCATATTATTTAATTTTATTTTACTTTTTTTAGTAATCTTATCAGATTGTGTTGCCGGATCCGGATTTACCACCAGTGCCGGATCTACAATTTGGAGTGTTTCATTTTCTCCAACCTTTAAATCCACATATTTATCCTGTAATATACTGTCTGTAACAGGATTAGAACTATTTAATATCTCCTGTAATTTGTCATTTAATCTCGTGTAAAATAATTTACAGAACATCAACTGACGTTCCTCATCCTGAGGAGTATCACTATCAGATTTGCCCTCATATTCTTCAAGAACCTGTACGTAAGCCTCAGACATAGCATCACCAGCCACCTCCTGAAGACCTACCCGGATCTCCTCAATAGCCTGCTCCGCAGTATAAAAACTGTCTTTTCCCTTCCAATCAGTAATTTTCATATAGAAGTTTGACATTGCTATATATACTACAAGCATTCCAAGAATACCTGTAAAGGCAATTGCAACGATTACAGCAAACAATGAAAAACCTTTATTATTTTTTTTGTAATTCAAGCTGTTATTTTTCATTCTTTTCTCCAGAAACATCAATCTTCTTTTGCTCCATCTAATGATACAATTAAATCCTCTTTGGGAAAATTCTTTTCAGCAGCTCCTACTTTATACACACTGACCTTAGCGGTATATATTCTGTCTGCCTCCTCTTTATCATCCAATCCGTTAAAACTCAGAATGTTTTTTGCTCCGGTACCGGAAACATTTTTCTCTCTTCCTGAACCAGCATCAACTCCCTGATAAGTTAATTTCATCTGGCTGATCTTAGGACGATCCAATACCTCATAAGAAATATTATAATCAAGATTTGTACGCAACTTTGTCTGTGATCTGAACAGACTGGAATTGGTGTTCCAGTTCGTATCTTTTTTCTCATTTATATATGGGTTTTCCTTGATTGTCAGAGACATGCGATACATATTCTCTTTTCTGGCCAACGAATTATCTTTTTTACTTTCTTCGTCCTGTTGTTTGCTGACATAAAGATTAACAGGATAGTTATTCAGATTTTCAAAGGTAATCGTATCCAATGCCTTTGTTGCATTTGTAGAATTATAATTGGGATAATAGAAAATATAAATATTCTTTAATTCATTTTCCGGATCCTGTGTATAATCCTTTTCCGTATTTATCGTACAGAAGTACTCGTCTGAATCTCCCTCATTATCTGTATCACCGCCACATTTACATAAATCCATACGACCGTAAACCGGATTATCTTCCGAAACATAATCATGTGCGTCAATTTTGTATTTAAATTTCACCTTGACTTCACCGATTTCTTCTTCATAATCTAACGTAACAACCAAAGTTTTTTTTGCACTGTTAAAAACCTTCTCCGCAGACAGCGGTTCTGGTTCTGGATATTTGCTTTTAAAATCACTCAACAATTTTTGATATTCTTCTGAATCAACAGAACTAGCAGAACCACAATAATTGTCTCTGTCATTTTCCCATTTAGTGTGTGCCACTCGATATTGCTTGTCAAGCAATCCATTATCTTTTTTGAACTCATTCAGATATTTTTCTTTAGGCACAATAAAAAGAATATTAGATTTCGTATCCAGATTTGAGATGTTTGGTGACAGATAATCATTCTTACCTTGTTCATTATTTGTAACTGTTTTCTTCTTATAACCAGAATCTGAACTTCCATCAAACTCAACCAGGGCATCAAATGACTCATGATTATTAGTCACATTTGTCAGTTCGAAAAAATATTTCGAAGCATTCTCTCCGGACTTCCTTGCGTTAAATTCATAAGTTTTGCCATTATCCTTAGAAATCACAGATGCTGTTATATTCTTTTCATCTACATCCTCTCTGTATTTACTGACATCTTTATATACTGCATTCTCACCCTCATCTTTAGACTGTAAAACTTCTTTAATTCCTAAAGTACCATTTAACACTTTATCAATCTGAGTATTCAGAAAATTAAGTCTCGTATAACCGGTACTATCCACCGGATAATTAAATGCCAACGAAACCTCCTCAAACTTTTTCGCCTTAATTTCCTCCATAATATTCTGTGCCACAGTAGTTGCTTCCATATAAGTATTAGACTTCTTATTTATCCTGTTTGACGTCACGAAGCTCTGCAGGAGCACGATTGCAGTTATGGAGAAGATGCTCACTGCCACGATAACCTCCAGCAGTGTCATACCTGCGTTTGAGTTATTATATTTTTTTCTGTCCAACTGTCTATGCTCCCTTCTCTTCTGTCATAAAAACACAGTTAGAGGGGCTCTGATTTCTCTCCCCTCTAACATACTTTCCCTATTGCGCCTGTCCAGTCGTCTCAGCAGCGGCTGCGTCCTGCGTGTTTGCTCCTTCCTGACTGTCTGTTGTCTGGCCGTCAGCGCCGGTGTCGGAAGCCGCCTGTTCTGTGTTTGTCTCTGCGGCTTTCGTTTTGTTCTTCTTGCTTTTTTTGCTCTTTTTGCCAGACTCTATTGTTCCGAAAATATTATCTGTTCCGTATGCTACGCTTCCTGCGTCCGGTTCTGCATAAGTCTGGCCTGTTCCTGCCATGAAAAACAGGTTTACTGTAATGCTGCCCGAAAGATTTCCTGTTGAGGAGTCAAAGGAGGCATTCACATTGTCAAGTGTCATCCTGCCTGTCTGGTCAGCCAGATAATCAACCATATCCTTCAGGCTGGCATAGGTTCCCGTAAACTGCATGGTGTCCTGTGTCCGGTAAAGTACAGGACTGGTGAACACACTGTTCAGATTCTCCACTTCTGCATCGGAGGCAGCCTGACGCTCATTCTCTCCGACTACATCTGTGCCCTCGATCTCATCAAGCTGAGACTGGGTCTGCTCATTTGCCTGCTCTGAGAGAGTCTGGTCAGGCAGACCTGCCAGAGGATCTTCTGTACTTCCGTCCAGGGAAGCCACAAACTCTCTTGTGCCCAGACCTACATTGGATATCTGCATATCCAGGGAATTCTCCATATTCATGGAAAGTACGATTCCGTCTTCAGGACGGATGTCTGCCGGAAATGCAGATGTATATTCGCTGACCTTTGCATTGATATCTTCTGTTTCTTTCAGATAAAAATCCCTGTCTGCAGCCAGCTTCAGCAGGTCATCCAGCCTTGTCCTCAAAGGTTCGGTTGATGCCTGGATGCTCTGCGCCTCTTCCATCTGCGGTCTGTATCCGAAGAAATATCCTGCTGCAAAAACACCTACTCCAAGAAACATCAGCAGTATTTTTTTATCACGCATAGAAATATTCATGTCCATAATTAATCCTGCCTCCTATTACTCTCCTGAGCTGTCCAGCGGTGCCGGATCTGAATATGTACAGAGTACACTTAAGGATACGGTTCCATCCTCAGCCTCGTCAATTCCTGTAGTGGTTACAGTAGACAGGCTCTCAAAGGTACGAAGCTGCATGATCGTGTTCGCTGCTGCCGATTTGCTGCCTACACGCATGGAAAAGCTGACCTGCGTTCCTGTAGAGCTGAAGTTCTCCACTGTAATATCCGAAGGCATTTTCTCTTCCAGCTCTTCGATAAAATTCTTAAGTCCCTCATTTGGGGTATTTGTATACTGATACATATTCTGGTAATTGTCATACTGTGCCTTTGCACTGGTATAAGCACTGTAAATCTCCTCAATGGAGCTCTCTTCTGAGATTCTCTGATTCAGCCGCTCCTGCTCATGCTGCTGATAAATACGGTTTGCATATCCTGCAACTGTCAGCACAACTCCTGCCACTGTTCCGACCACACAGATAATGATGGCACCGCTCAAAGTCTCTTTCTTTTCTTTCTTCTTCCTGTTGACCTTGTCCATCAGGTTTACGCTTGAAGTACCCGATGAAAGAACTGCAGCGTAAAGGCAGGCTTCCTGTGCGTCCCCGCCAGCAGGCAGGGCAAAATTCTTAAACTTCTGTAATACGTCCACCTGCTGTCCCAGCTCATTGGTAAGAAGGAGCATCAGCCCCTTTACCCGCGCGCCAAGACCGCAGCATACGATAGAATCAAAGTTTGTATCCGTATGACGGGAAATATAATAATCCATAATACGGGAAATATTTCCGATCAGGTATCTGAGGCTCTCTGTCACCTCTACCCTGGCAGTTTCCAGCTTTCTCTCCTCATCAGAGATTTCTTCGTCAAAAGACTCCATGTCAAGGAAAGGATTGATACATTTTCTGCTGCAAAGCACATCCAGAGCCTCATTCGCATCCAGCCTGTCCCCAAACTCCGGGAAAGCCCTTACTGTCTCTGCCGCACTGTCCACACCGTAATTAATATTACGCTGGAGGGTCAGTTCACCGTCCTGGATGATCGTAATGCTGGTTCCCGTATATTCCACCTTAACCAGAATATGAGTTCCTTTTGCATACTCATCCTTTACCGAATGATAAATACTGTCACCTGTGTAGGTGATCCCTGTCATTGTCAGCCCTGCATTCTCCGCAAACTCACTGTAAGCTGCTGAGATTGCTTTCGGAGCGGCATAAACCATCAGATGGTACTGCTTTGTCTCTTCCTTCCCGTCCTCAGATTTCTGGCTCTCCACATCGACCACACTGTAGGACAGCACATACTTACTCACATCAATGGGAAAATAATCTGTGGCATTTGCCTCTATAATACTCTGTATCCTGTTTGCTTTCACAAAAGGGATACGAACTTCCCTGCTTGCGATCCTGGTAGAACCTGTGGCAAAATATACTTTCTTTGTCCTGATCTTTCTCTGGGAAAGCTCTGCCTTAAGATTCTCCCCGAGAGTTTTTGTATCACGGATCTGTCCATCCTCCACAGCCCCCTGAGGTGCCGGTATACAGAAACAATTATAAATCCTTCCCTTTTTTCCACGTACTTCAACTTCCGCAACTCTGATCTGAGATGCCTCTGCCTCTATACTCAAAATTTTCGCCATTTGTATTTTTCCTCCGTATGAGCCGCTGCCCTCTGCAGACAACCGCCCTTTTTCAATTACAAAAATAAATTTTAACAGATAAAACATTTTAAAACTCATTTTTCTAACTGAAAAATTCTATGATTTTCAGTTAAAAATTAATGACAGGTACCAGCTGATCCACTTATTTCCCCACAAAGCAGCCAGCAAAATCCCGGCTGACAGATAAGGACCCATGGCAAGCATACGCCCTGCCTTCTTCCTCACCATGCGGATAATATGAACCACAGAGCCAATAATACATCCCAGCACAAAAGCCAGCAAGATCAGCTTCCATCCAAGGATCAGACCACAGGCAAACATCAGCTTAATGTCACCCCCGCCGATCGCTCCGCCACCACTCACCAGATAAAGAATCTCCAGCACACCGCTGACACAGACCATCCCGATCAGATGCTCCACCAGATTCCCCCTGTCAAGCACAGCCATGGCAACTCCAAGGACAAACAGAAACACATTGATCCCAAAAGGAATCTCATACGTCCGCCAGTCAATCACACTCAGAACCAGAAGAGCCGACGCCATCAGACAATAGATCAGGCTGAAACTGTTCAGACCATTGACTGCACAGATCAGTACATAGATAAACCCGTTCACTGCTTCGATCAAGGGATACTGCGCTGAAATCGAAGAGCCACAGTTACGACACTTTCCTCCAAGCACCAGCCAGCTAAACACCGGAACCATATCATACCACTTAAGCCTCTTCCCGCAAGTCATGCAATGAGACGGCGCCGTCACAATGGACTCATGTAACGGAATCCGGTAAATACAGACATTCAGGAAACTTCCAATGGTAATTCCGAATATAAAAACAACTATGTAGGGGAGTAAATTTAAAAAAAGGAGCATAGGAAAATCCTTTCGTTTTATCGTTATTTGGCATCTTCTGAGCCTTATTCTATTAAAATGAAACATTAATTTTTGACAGACTTCTTTATTTGCAGTAAATCATATCAAACCAGAGAATTAAAAATGTTTTTAATTCCCTGGTCAGCTATACTACTTATACAATTGCAACCTCAAAATTAAAAGCAATTAATATAACTTACTTTGTTCCTTCCTCAGAACCTGTTGTCATATACTTTTCAAACGTGTTGTCTTTCGTATATGTATCAGTTAAACTATACTGTACGCTTGTTCCACCATCTTCTCCAACTGTAACTATTGCATAAATAGGGCTTGTTTTTCCATCTTTCCATTTTTTGGATTTGGTTCTAGTCGCTTTATAACTTGGAATAGAATTTTTCAACTCTTTCTCTAAGTTTTTAACATCAGTATCTGTTGGTGCAGTTGCTCCAGTAACAATTGCTTTAGCTGTTACAGTAACATCGTTCCCGGTATCCGCATTCTGATCTGAAACTTTGATAGTATAGATTCCAGCCGGAAGTTCATTTGCCGGATCTGCTGCATAAACTTTAACAACCTTTACCATCTCATCCATATTACTAGCATCTGCTGCTTTTCTGGACTTCTCTACATATTTAGTATACTGTGGTGCCAGTAAACCTACTAAAATCGCAAGAATGGCAATTACAATTACAAGTTCTACTAAAGTAAAACCCTTGTTATTCTTTTTATCTTTTTTTAACATATTTACACCTCATTATGATCACTTTACATTTACTGATTAATTACTTGTTTCAGAACCATTTTTCATATACTTACTAAACTTATCTTCCTTATAAGTAGTTTCACCGGTAGCTAAAGTTGTACTACCTAAATGATATACTACAGAAGTACCACCGTCTTTTCCAACTGTTACTTCAGCTACAATGCTATCCTTAGCTCCTTTTTCTCCCCACTTCTTGGATTTTACAGTTGTACTTTTCCACTTAGGTATGGAATCATTCATCTCTTTTGTTAATCCGGTAGTTTCATCGGTTATAAGTTTATCATTTTTCGCTAATGTTGTCTTGTCACCAATCGTAATAGTATATTTACCCATCTCCAACTCATTCGCAGGATCCGCCGCATATACCTTAATTACCTTAACCATCTCATCCATGTTACTAGCATCTGCTGCTTTTCTGGATTTTTCTACGTATTTGGTGTACTGTGGTGCCAGCAGACCTACGAGGATTGCCAGAATTGCGATTACGATAACAAGTTCTACAAGTGTGAAACCTTTGTTATCTTTCTTTTTGTTCTTGAACCATTTGAACATTTTACATCTCTCCTTTTCATGCTTAGTGTGTGTATATCTGATGAATGCAGTCCCCTATGCAAGGCTACAGCACATCCTGTTTCTTCGGAAACTTTTATTGCGGTTCCCAATCGCAATCCAGAACTTTTATTACAGATTATCCAGTCCACTGTACATAGCCCCAATCGGTGAAACCACCGCCACAACCAGCGTACCAACCACAACAGCCATAAACACAATAATCAACGGCTCCATAGCCGCCAGTACGCTCTGGGTAGTCATCTCCACCTCTTCGTCATAGTAATCCGCCAGCTTCTCCAACATGTCCTCAATATTACCTGTCTCCTCACCGATCCCTGTCATATGGCACACCATAGGCGGGAAGATTTTTGAGGCTGTCAGCGGTTCTGACAGCGGAATACCTTTCATAACTTCCTCACGTGCTTTCAACAGCGCATTTGTGTAATGGATGTTATTGACGATCTTGGACACTGTCTCCAGTGCATCAATCGTGGAGATACCTGAGGACAACAGTGTACTCATTGTCCTTGCAAACTGTGCGCAGGCAGTCTTTACTGTCAGCTTGCCAAACAAAGGCATCTTCATCTTCACCTTATCGATGGCAAGTCTGCCCTGTTCTGTCTTATAGATTATCTTATATGCCACGATCACCAGAATGATCAGCGCAAGGATTATATACCAGTGTTCTGTCATCCACTTACTGGTATTCATAACCCACATAGTAATCCCCGGCATCTCCACATCCAGATCAGCAAACATATCAATAAAGATGGGAATAACGAACAGAAGCATAACAGCCACAACACCGATCGCTGCAATGACCAGAATGATCGGGTAGATGGTTGCCTTTCTGATGGTTGCCTTCAATTTGGCTTCCTTCTCAAACTGTACTGCCATTCGTGTGAAAGCCATCTCAAGACTTCCTGAGTTCTCACCTGCCTCTACCATATTGATAAGCATTGGCGGGAAAATATCTGACTGGCCTCTCATGGAGTCTGCCAGTGTATTTCCTTTCTCCACACTGAGAAGTACCTCTGAGATGGCGCGCTTCAGCCATTTGTTCTCAGTCTGTTCCGAGAGCATCTGCAGGGCTTCCTTCATCGGGACACCTGCCTGGGTGATGCTGACGAACTGACGGCAGAATACACTGAGATCTCTTGGCTTTACTTTCTTTCCTATGGAGAAATCTATCTCTTTGTTCAGGGCACCCTGTTCTTTTACAGAGACAGGGATCAGCCCGTCGTTTTTCAGGATATCTATAACTTTCTCTCTGGTGTCAGCCTCAATATTTCCTTTTTTCTCTTTTCCCTTTTTATCTACTGCCACGTAGGTAAAACCCGGCATTTTATCACTTCTTTCTCTCAGTCAGGCTCAGGGTATCTGCCAGATCGGGTTTCTGTCAGAAGTCAAAGCTGACTTTTTTGTTCATGCTGACCGGATCCTGGGCATATGTCACTGCATTGTCCCCATCGATCAGTTTTCTCATATATAAGTCATACAGTGCATCATCCATTGTCTGCATCCCTGCACGTCTGTTGGTCTGCATCACAGAGGATATCTGATAGGTCTTGCTCTCACGGATCAGGTTTCGCACTGCATTATTTGCAAAAAGTATTTCAAGTGCAGCCACACGGCCGCTTCCGTCTGCTTTCTTAAGAAGCTGCTGGGATACAACGCACTCTAATACAGAGGCAAGCTGTATCCTTATCTGCTGCTGCTGATTTGGCGGAAATACATCAATGATCCTGTCAATGGTCTTGTCCGCACCAATGGTATGCAGGGTGGAGAATACCAGATGACCGGTCTCCGCTGCTGTGATCGCTGTGGAAATAGTTTCCAGATCTCGCATCTCTCCTACCAGGATAACATCCGGGTCTTCTCGAAGTGCAGCTCTCAGTGCCTGTGCGTAATTCGTTGAATCACTGCCGATCTCCCTCTGGTTAACCACTGACTTGTCATGTCTGTGAAGATATTCGATCGGGTCCTCCAGAGTGATGATGTGATATGGATAATTCCTGTTTATCACATGGATCAATGAAGCCAGTGTTGTTGATTTCCCGCTTCCTGTCGGTCCTGTTACCAGAACGAGACCTCTTTTCCGTGTGGTCATCTCCACTACCTCTGCAGGAATACCAAGATCCTCAGGTTCCGGGATGTTGAAAGGAAGGCTTCGCATGACGGAAGCAAGTGTTCCTCTCTGTTTGAATACATTTACGCGGAAACGTCCCACACCTGAGATGGCATATGCGAAGTCTGTCTGTCCGTTATTCTGCAGTTCTTCTCTGTGACGGACATCCATCAGGGGCATAAGAATGTCTTCCAGCATCTGAGGAGTCAGGCGTTCTCCCTCTATGGGAGTCAGCACACCATCGATCCTGTAACTGGGCGGCCGGCCGGTTGTCAGGTGGATATCGGAAGCCTTTACCTTCACTGACTGTATCAGTATTTCATCTAAATCATACATATTTCCTAATCTGCCTCGTAACTCCCTGGGATCTCCGGAGAACTCCGGTTCGCAGGAATTCCTTCTATATTAATAGTCGTAAAATTAATAATCTATGAGTCTCGATCATTCATAAGATGCCTTAAGCATCTCTTCCACAGAGGTGGTGCCATTCAGCACATAGCTGATACCATTATCTCTCAGTGTGCGCATTCCGCTGTTTCTGGCTGCGCGTTCCAGTTCCTCTGTTGTGCCATTCTCTGCAATCAGATCACGGATCTCGTCATTGACCTCCATGATCTCGAACACACCGATACGCCCGTAATATCCTGTATGACTGCAGAAATCACAGCCACAGGGTTCATAGACATTTACTCCCTCCTGTGTATTCATCCTCAGGACTCTCTTCTCCTCAGAGGTGGCAGGGCGCATCTTCTTGCAATGGTTGCACAGCTTGCGCACAAGGCGCTGTGCGATAACTCCCACAACAGAATCTGCGATCAGATATCTCTCCACTCCCATGTCTGCCATACGGTTCAGAGTACCTACTGCATTATTTGTATGCAATGTAGAGACAACCAGATGTCCTGTTATGGAGGCCTGTACTGCAATAGCAGCAGTCTCCCTGTCTCGGATCTCACCGATCATAATGATATCCGGGTCCTGACGGAGAATGGAACGAAGGGCTGACGCAAAATTCAGGTCTACCTTATTGTTGACCTGTACCTGGTTTATGCCCTCAATATCTGCCTCCACAGGATCCTCTACTGTTACGATATTGACTGCTTCTTTATTTAATTCACTTAATGCTGTATACAGGGTAGTGGATTTACCACTTCCTGTCGGTCCTGTTACAAGGATGATCCCGAAAGGACTGGCCAGCATATGGTTGAAACGTTCCATCTCATCGGGTGGAAGTCCCAGATCTTTCTTGTTACGTGTAAGGTTCAGTTTGGAAGAGAGTCGCATTACGATCTTCTCTCCGTGCACAGTAGGCAGAGAGGAAATTCGGATATCGTAATCCTGTCTGTCTACCATAATGGACATACGTCCGTCCTGGGGTTTCCTTTTCTCTGAGATGTCCATACCCCCAAGAATCTTGATACGGGTGGAAATCGCAGGGAGAAGGCTGTTGTCATATACCATACGCTCATAGAGCGCACCGTCAATCCTGTAACGTACACGAACCTTATTCTCAAGAGCTTCGATATGGATGTCGCTGGCTCTCTGGCGGATTGCCTGTTCAATAAGGGAACGAACCAGCTGTACAATAGGCGCATCACTTACATCTGTGTCCGAATCATCCTCTGATGCTCCTCCACGAAGCTGTGCCCTCTCCTGGGTAAAACGTCTGGCTGCATCCAGTGTCTCTGACGCACCGTAACATTTATCTATTGCTGCAAGGATATCCCTGGTAGTAGCTATGTAAGGCTCTATCTGCAGGTTAGTCACAATAGATATGTCATCGATCGCAGCCATATCCATCGGATCTGCCATTGCAAGATGAAGGATATTTGCGTTGTAGGGATCCAGTTCAAAGGGAATGCAGGTATATTTCTTAAGAAGGTCTACGCTGACCAGATTTCGGACTTCCTTGGGGATCGTCACACCTGTCAGCTGAACAACTTTAAGCCCCAGCTGCATCTGGAGGGCACGAACGATCATATCCTCAGTGATAAAGCCATTATCTACCAGAACTTCACCAATCTTCTTGCCGCTTCCCTTCTGCAATTCCAGGGCTTTCTTTAATTCATCTTCAGTCAGTACATTCTGCCTGATGAGCATGTCACCAAGCCTCATTCTCTCACGTCTTAATGCCATTTGTGTATCTCTTTTCCGAACACAACAGTGTGTTCACTGTTTACAGAACAAATCATCTGTTGGTGTCTCATCTTCAGATTTTACTGTAATATCAGCAACAAAAAAAGAAGGAATTTCTCCTTTTTTTATCTGACATTATATTATTGGTTTAAAGTTAACATATTTCGTACACTTTGTCAATTTTTGTTTCCATATTTTTGCATGTTTTTTTCGTTTTTGAAGCATATTCCGCAGGTTAATACGCAAATCCGTCAGTTTTCACTTAACCGTTTAAGTTAGCAGATAAAAAAATTTACATATAAAAAAGAAGGGAAAGCCAGGCTTTTTTGCATGACTTTCTCTTCTTTTATACATTTTATTTTGCCTTAAATACAGCGACTTTCTCTTTTGACAGGTCGATCTTATCCGGAAGGATGGAAGTCTTCTCAGTGGATTCTGATGTTGTGAATCCTGTTGAGTCGGAAGTGTTTGACTTCATCGCATCCTGCAGAGTATTGCTTACTGTCACATTTGCAGAAAAGATATCTGTTCCTGTGGAAACTGCTGCATCACCTGTTGTTGTGCTTACCGTACTGCTGCTCTGCATTTCCTGAACCTGTTCCTGTGTCGGGTAGAAGGATGGCTGGCGGATGTAACGGAAGCTTGCACTGTATGCTTCGCCTACTGTTACTCCATTCTTGCCGGAGGAGCAGTGTACTGCGATCCAGTCACCTGCGTCTGTTTTACCGCAGAGAATACCTACATGATTATCGCTTCCTGCTTCCGGTCCTTTCTGGAACACCAGATCTCCGGGCTGTGCATCTGCCTCAGTTACCACGTTTGCTTTCTCCCACTGATCGGAAGTTCCGTCGCCTACAGCTTCCTGCATTGCTTTATCCTGATATCCGTTGATCACTGCCCAGGTGACAAAACCACTGCAGTCCAGTCCGTATGCGCGGATGGTTCCGGTGCTCTTGCTTCCCTCGGCTGATACCTTCTCGCTGGTTCCCCAGCCTGGATCTTCACCGATCACTGTGGATTTGCCGCCCCAGAAGTAACCGACTTTACCAACCAGTGAATAGGCTGCGGAGATAACATTTACTCTTTCCTCGGAAACATCATCTCCTACGCTCTCGCGGACAAAACCGTTGGCAGCTGTTACTACCGCGCAGAGGAGTTTGCAGTCTGTCTCCACATATTTCTTAAGGATCGTACGATCCTTTTTTGCGATTTTATTTTTCTTAATATAGTAGTTGATTTTACGATTAGCGTATGTAACGTGAGTGATATCCTGCTTGTCCCTTACGATCGGGTTCATCTCTGCAAAGATTTTCGCAAGGTCTTTCTTGCAGGAAGAATCCAGGGTAAATTCTGTTTTTCCGTCCTGGCTCTGCTGATATACATAGACTGCAAGGATATCCTGCCAGTTTCTTACCAGAAGACTGTCTGCAGATGTGGTGGTCTTGCTGCCGTTTACATCGCTGGCATCTGCTACTTTGTTCTTCTCTTTATATTCCTTCTCGATCTCATCCATAACAGAAGCGAAATCATCTGAGAAGGTCAGATTGTAGTTATTCTTCAGGCTGTCCAGATAGAAATCCTTACCTGCGTGGATATTGGACGCATAATATACCGGAGTTCCGGTCTGTACAGCACTGGTATTACTCGTAAATGGATTATTCGTATTCGCATTGTTCTTCTGCGCTTCCAGCTGAGCAATAGTCGCTTCTGCCTGAACCAGCAGATTATAATTAGAAACCTGTGCCTTCTCTGTATCAGACAGGGCATTATATGCAGTGCGGATGCTCTGAACAGTGGCTTTCTTCTCCAGCGTGATGGTCTGTGCGTTCAACTCTTTGATTCTGTCGATCACATCCTGGGCTGCCTTCGTAATCTGTGAAGACGGTGTTGGTGTAGGATTCGCAGGTGTCGGAGTCGGATCTGTTGGTGTCGGAGTCGGATCTGCCGGTGCAGGTGTTGGCTCTGCAGGTGTTGGTGTCGGATCTGTTGGTGTCGGATCTACCGGTGCAGGTGTCGGGTCTGCAGGTGTCGGATCTACCGGCGCAGGTGTTGGCTCTGCAGGAGTCGGATCTGCCGGCGCCGGATCCTCTGATCCTGAATCAAAATCACCGGAATCGCTGAAATCAGAACCGTCTGCTGTATACGCAGCAGTATCCTCTGCTGCAAGTACGGACGCAGGACCGGATAATACCATTCCTGACATCAATGTCAGACATAAGAATCTGGTAAGATACTTGTTTTTCATATATCTAAATTGCTCCCTTCTTACTGTGAGCATGTCCTTACCCCCTGTTTATAAGGGCATACTGTCTAAATTACTTTTCACATTATTATGTTATTTCATAAGTGAATTATCCCGAAATATTAACCTGTTTTATTCTAGCATAATCATTTTTTGAAATCAACAGCTCAGGGCAGGTAAATTCCAGATTTGACCAAAATTCATTTTTTTGTCACATTTTAACCGACTCAAGCAGTGAGAAAGATATATTTCAGAATGCAGGAAGGCTGTGCGGATATGATTTCCACACAGCCTTCCTGTATTCTTAGCGTATCTCTGTCAGGCTGCCTGAATGGCTCCTGCAAAGTTCTTATTACCAATGCAGATCTGTATCAGTCCCTGCACTACCTGAAAACACATATTCAGGATAAAGCGGATATCCTCTTCCACGCTGCGGAGCTTGTTGAGGTATTTCTCATGAGTAGCTTCGATATAATCGATCAGGGTGGAGAAATCTGCGAAGCGGATGGCCGGTTCCAGATATGCATGTGCTTTTCCCTGCTGTATACATTCTTTCAGTCTGTTCTTAAGTACTTTCTCATAATGATTATGCTGGCTGAAGCTTCCTGTATATGTTTTGTTATGAGGAAAGGTAAAATAATCCGCCATATAGTGGATCACTTCGCCGAACCGCCGCCAGTAAACTCTCTGGTTACTCTCATCCGGTCTGATATCTGCCAGTTCTTTCATCCGGTTCTTGACATCTTCAAATGTTCCGTAGAACTCGTGTCTTCTGGTGATAAAGGACGGTTTGATATCCGGCAGAATGCTGCCCAGGCAGAAAGCCTTTCTGTGAGACTGCAGGCTTGCTGTGGTCTGCATCTGATCCGCAAGGTATCTTGCTAATAAAATATGTGATTTTTTACGCAATTTTCTTCCTCTTCTTTCTTTTGAGAACCTATCATTCTTATATATGGGAACGAATAATAATCAACTTAACCAACATAGAATACTATAGCAGATTTATACCTGTTATTCAAATAAAATTTTTGTAAACTTTTTCACATTTTCAGGTCAGACAACTGTTTCAGTAATTCCAGGTCACTGTCCTTTACTTTCAGGTTTGTCTCTATCTTCTCTCCCTCAGGAGTGGTGATCGCAATTTCAATAATGCTTCCTTCTTTAAGTCCTTTGCGTGAAACTGCCTGACAGAATGCCGGGAACTTGGGATGATTGCTCTTAAAGGTGTTCCATGCGCCTGTGATCTTCATGATATTTCCTATATTGTTTCCTATGTTCATATGATCGTTATGTCCTTTCTTATCTTAACTGATTATTCCTGATCCAGAGAACTGATGCATATAATAACATACTTCGCCGGATTTGGCTATACCAAAAGCCCCCCAGGATTAACTCCCGAGGGCTTTCATGCTGCTCATATTAAATTGTGATCACATTAGTGAACCTCACATGGCTAAAGTCACGTGCTTCCAGACGCTTTAGGCGTCAGACTGAATATCGGCGGATACGCCTGTAACTTAGGTGCGCAGTTATGCGCATTTCCCATGCCAGATATGGCTGGTTCCCACATTACAGGTAGTCCGCTGTATATCTGCCTGTATCTATGCTGCTTTTAAGAGTTCCATTTCTGAATGGAGTTTCCTCAGATCTGCATAGACACATGAAGTTCTACGCTTTACAGGAGGGACTTTTGCCTCCAGCAAAGACCTTTCCGTTGCCGGAAGGGGTTTTAAAAGTTCACGGATAAAATATCTGGCCCCGATATTATAAGAAGCTGACAAGTCACAGTTATATCTTTTTCCAGTCTGAAATGCGCAGAGGCTGTGATTTCTCCAGTCACGCAGGACTATCCCTGATCCATCATACGCAAGCCTGCTCGTATTCCATGCACAGATCCTGGATATGCGCATCCCTTTCCTGTGTGCCTGATGCTCACACCGTTTCTGGATATCCCGTTTTCTCCAAAGCTGCAGTTTCTGCCTCTTACTTCCCGATATCTTTCCGTTCATTTCCAGATACTCAAATACGATCACATCTGCATGATTCTCCCATGCATATTCTGCAACTGCCCCTGCGATCTTTCTGCTTAATTCTATATTCAGACGTCTGGTGTATGCCCACCTTTCCCCTGCCTGCGCAGATCCATGTTCCCTCTGGAATCTCCGGATTCGTCCCAGTGTGCGGTACATACGGTCTTTTTCACTGGGGAAGTCAATAAACTTTCTCCCCAGGACAGTTCCGTCTGCCCGCATGATGGTACAGACTGCATCCGTATTGATTTCCAGATCCACACTGCAGATGATCTGCCCTTTAACAGGTGTCTGAGTAAGCGTCACTTCTTCTATATAAGAAAAACGCAGGAAATATTTATGGTGTCTTTTCTCCAGTGCCGGGGCAGATGCCTTTTTCCCATACCAGTTCCTGCGCAGGTATTCCATATCCGTATGGCTTAAACACACACGGAACCATCTCCAGTCATGCCCGTCATACAGTTTCAGGTATGCCTCATCTTTTCCCTCTGTCCCTTCGCGGTACATCACATCCCGGTAAAAGACCGGCATGGCATGGTTTTCACAGGTAAAATTCGGTTTCCCGGAGAGTTCTCCCGCTGCCTCCCACTGTTCCATCCGGCTTTCATAGGACGATACACTTCCCAGTGCATGCTGGATGGCAGCTCTCCTGAGATAAGAAGGCATCTTCGGAAAACGGATGTCAAAATCAAAGTGGGCATGGTTCTTTTTCGTTGTGTGAATCAGATGTTCTGCTACATTAAAACGTTTTTTTGCTTCCGGGATCATTTTCAGTTCTGCCCACACCTGTTCATAGATTTCCGTCAGATAGCTGACCGCCTGACGATAGATTTCCAGTGTCTGGCGGATTGGAATATTCTGTTTTCGTATTTCCACACCATAACTGGATACCGTCTGCATTTTCTTCTCCTCTGAACTGTTTTTTTATTTTGTGCTATGAACAAATTGTACCATAGATATCTTATTCTGTAAACATACGTTCTTTTTTTAACAAAAAAATTGCTCGTCGGTTAAATGTGGGTTAAATGTCGGTTAAATGTCTAACTCATCTAACTCATCTAACTCATCACTACTACAATATATTTATGGGTAATCCCCTTACTTCCAGTAAGGATTTATCCATCTCATTACTTAAACTGTTAGAATGTAGGATGCAATGGTATATCGACTTCATCACTTGGACCTCGCGTCCGTACTTTAGACTGATAACCGGCTCCTCATTCACAGTGTTCGTTTTATGCAGGTTGAATCACATTAGGTGCATTCGTGTCACACACAGTAGTTTGAACAGGTAATGAGTAAAACTGGTATTTATCCATTGTAATATTTTTTAAGGAGTGATAAATTTATGAACGCAGTAGGTATCGATGTTTCAAAAGGTAAAAGTATGGTTACAATTCTGAGACCATTTGGGGAGATTGTATCCTCTCCTTTTGAGATTAAGCACACATCCAGTGATATCCATTCACTTATTAAACTTATTCATTCTATCGAAGGTGAATCCCGGGTTGTAATGGAACATACCGGCCGCTACTACGAAGCACTTGCTCACCAGCTTTCAGCAGCAGATCTCTTTGTCAGTGCTGTTAATCCCAAGTTGGTCAAAGATTTTAATAACGATTCTCTTCGCAAGATCAAGTCCGACAAAGCTGATTCTGTCAAGATTGCCCGCTACGCTCTTGACAAATGGCAAAGTCTTGAACCGTATAGTATTACAGATGAATTACGCGCTCAGCTAAAGGTCATGAATCGTCAGTTCCATTTCTATGTGAAACAAAAAACGGCTATGAAAAATAATCTTATTGGCCTCATTGACCAGACCTATCCAAATGCAAATACTTATTTCAATAGTCCCACCCGCAGTGATGGTTCCCAGAAATGGGTTGATTTTGTCTCTACATACTGGCATGTAGATTGCATTCGTAAAATGTCTCTAAACGCTTTTGTTGAACATTATCAGAACTGGTGCAAGCGCAAAAAATATGCCTTCAATAAATCAAAAGCGGAAGAAATTTACACCAAAACAAAGGAACTTGTTCCAGTATTTCCTAAGAATGAAATAACCAAACATATCATCAGGCAAGCTATCGATCAGCTCAACAGTACTTCCGTTACTGTCGAAACAATACGCACTCTCATGAACGAGACTGCCTCAAAGCTTCCTGAATACTCAATTGTCATGCAGTTTAAAGGGATTGGTCCATCTCTCGGTCCACAGCTTATGGCTGAGATCG